>Ga0334722_10002672_pt1 | contig 19857 bp, 23 predicted proteins | sample C3_bottom_MG_FD_207210 | JGI IMG/M metagenome (GOLD analysis project Ga0334722, IMG submission 207210) | Sediment microbial communities from Yellowstone Lake, YNP, Wyoming, USA - C3_bottom | ecosystem: Environmental > Aquatic > Freshwater > Lake > Sediment | place: USA: Wyoming | collected...
CGGGCGGAGAAAGAGGCTTATGCCGTATTTTTCAGGGATTATTACGAGAAGCGCTGGCCGTCTTTCAGTGCCGAGGCGCTCTTTTTTATAGGTTCGAGCGCGCTCGATGCCGGGGCTTATCCACTGGCTCTGGAGTGTCTGGCGGTGGCCGATGTTAACGCGGTAAAAAGCGGAGTTCCGCAGGGTGATCTTGTTAAGCTCCGGGAAAAGGGGGCGCTGGCCATTCTCGGGGCCGCGGCTTATATAAAAGACAACGCCGGGACCATGCGCCTGGAAGACCTGAGCCTGCATCTGAAAGCCCTTGAAAAAGCCTGCGCCAACACCGGCCGTCCTTTCCCCGAAGCCCTGGCCGCCCTGCGGGATGTGACCTATCCGAAGGCGTTCAGGTTCTATTCCGAAAAGGCCGCCGCCGAGAAAGACCCCAAAAAAGCCGGGGTTTACACGGAAAATGCGGAGTATTTCCTCCGCGCGCAGAAAGATCCCGATGGGTTGCCCGAATAAGGTCAAGTTTTGTCTTGAAATAGATATCTTAATTGAATATATTGTCTAGAGGCACGGGCTAATAAAAATCTGCCGGAGGTCGTCATGATCGACATCGCAAAAAATATCGCAACCGCTCCGAGACGCACCAAAGCTTCCGTAATAAGGGAGCTCCTCAAGATCACCAATAAGCCCGGGGTTATCTCGTTCGCCGGCGGGCTTCCCGACCCCGAACTCTTCCCCTATGATTTCGTCTCCGAGGCGGTGAAGGAGATCATGGCGAAAAAAGGCAGGGTCGCCCTGCAGTACGGTCCCACGGACGGACTGCCGGAATTCAAGGAAGAATTCATAAAATTTCTGCAGAAATTCGAAGGCGTGAACGTTAAGCCCGCCAACATCATCGTCACCACCGCCTCGCAGCAGGCGCTGGACCTGGTGGGAAGGCTGTTCATAGACGCTTCCGACCCCGTTCTTGTGGAGATGCCCAGCTATATGGGCGGCCTGCAGGTGTTCAAGTCCTACGGCGCCGATTTCGTGGGCGTGAAGATGGACGACGAAGGCATCATGACGGACCACCTCGAAGAGCGGCTCCACTGGCTGAAGAGCCAGGACGAGCATTATAAATTCCTGTACCTGGTCCCCGATTTCCAGAATCCGAGCGGCGTCACACTCTCCGAAGAGAGAAGGCGGAAGATAGTGGAGCTTTCCGAGAAATATAACGTCGCCGTTATAGAGGATTCTCCCTACCGGCAGGTAAGGTTCGAAGGCAAGGCGCCCAAGATGATATACCGCCTGGATAAGGAAACCAACAACACCGATAACATCATCTCTCTCTTCACCTTCTCCAAGACCTTCGCCCCTGGTCTGCGGATAGGGGTGATCGTGGCCCACGAACAGATCATCAGGAAAATGGAGATCCTGAAGCAGTCCCTGGACCTCTGCTCTTCGAGCCTCAACCAGCTCATAGCCGCGGAATTCCTGCGCTCCGGCTATTTCGAAAAACACATCAAGCTGGTGAACAAAGTGTACAAGAATAAAAAAGACACCATGCTGGCCGCCCTGGAAAAATACATGCCCGAGGGCGTCACCTGGACCAAGCCCGAGGGTGGGCTGTTCCTGTGGGTGAAGCTGCCCGAAGACATGAGCGCCGACGATATGTTCCAGGACGCGATAAAAGAGAACGTGGCCTATGTTATCGGCTCGGCTTTCCACTGCGACGGCTCCGGCAAGAATACCATGCGTCTGAACTTCTCCTACGCCACTCCCGAGGATATCGATGAAGGGATAAAGCGTCTGGCCACGACCGTGAAGAAAAGGCTGGTGCTGAAATAACGAAGTCCCGCGGTCGAGCGGTCTCTTTTGTTGAACTATGAATGACTTCGCCAGAGAATTTCCGGCCAGGCTGAGAGCGGCAGGCATCGTGGGCGCGGGCGGGGCCGGCTTTCCGGCCTACGTCAAAGCACAGAGCAGGGCCGAGTACGTGTTGGTGAACGCCGCCGAGTGCGAACCCCTCCTGAAGAAAGACCAGAAACTGCTGGAATACTATCCCGAAAAAGTCTTTGACGGCCTGGAGCTTATGATGCGCTCCACCGGCGCGGCCAAAGGCGTGGTCGGCATAAAGAAAAAGCACGAAAAGATAATAAAGCGCCTGAAAGAGATCGCCGGGGCCAGAAAGAACGTTTCCGTGGCCCTGCTGGGGGATTATTATCCGGCCGGCGACGAACAGTGCCTGGTCTACGATATTACCGGTCGCCTGGCGCCCATGGGCGGCATCCCCCTTGACGTGGGCTGCGTGGTGTCGAACGTGGAAACCCTTTACAACGCGGCGTTCGCCGATAAAAGACCCGTCACCGAGAAATATATCACAGTGACCGGCGCGGTCAAGAAACCCTGCACCATCAAAGTGCCCGTAGGCATTACCTACGCGGAAGCCATAGAAATAGCCGGCGGTCTTAAAATAAAATACGCGGCCGGCATAGACGGCGGCCCCATGATGGGCAAGGTCATAACGGATTTCGGCACTTTGGTGAACAAGGCTTCCGGCGGGCTCATAGTGCTGCCTAAAGACCACCCCCTGATAGTGAAAAAAGCCATGGGCCGCCCGGTTTTTTCCCGCATAGGGCAGTCGGTCTGCGACCAGTGTTCTTTCTGCACCGAACTGTGCCCGCGCTATCTGCTGGGCCACAGCATACAGCCGCACCGGGCCATGCGGTCCCTGCTGTTCGCCGGCGGCGGGCGGAAGATCCACAGCGAATACGCCCTTTTATGCTGTGAGTGCTCGCTATGCAGCCTTTATTCCTGCCCGGAAGGCCTCAGCCCGCGCGATGTGTGCGTGGCGGCGAAAAGCGACCTGCGCGAGATGAAGGTCGGCTTTAAGAACTCGGCTTTGAACTCGGGGCGGGCCGTGGCGGCGCATCCGGTGAGGGAAGAGCGCAAAGTGCCGGTCTCGAAACTGATCAAACGTCTTGGCCTGGCCGACTATAACGTTGACGCGCCTTATTTGGAGCATGAGTACAAGCCCGGCCGCGTGCGTATCCAGCTGAGCCAGCATATAGGCGTTGCGTGCGCCCCGGTGGTGAGCCAGGGGCAAAGCGTGAAAAAGGGCGACATGGTGGGCGATCTGCCGGTCGACAAACTCGGTTGCCCCGTGCATGCCAGCATCGACGGCAGGGTCTCTAAAGTGAATGACAAATACGTGGAGATAGAACGGTAATTTATGAATAACGCTATCGGCGGAGTGGAACTTTCAAGTATCGCCAGGGGCTTCGAGGCGGCCGACGCCATGCTGAAGGCCTCGGACATAACGCTCCTGGTTTCCAGGTCGGTCTGCCCGGGCAAATATCTTATTCTGGTTTCCGGAGAAGTCGGCGCCGTGAACGCCGCCGTGGCCGCCGGCGCCGCCAAGGCGGCCCACGCGCTGGTGGACAATTTCGTGATCCCCAACATACACCCCGAAGTATTCCCGGCCATCGAGGGCACGGCCGTGGCGGGGGAACTCGAGGCCCTGGGCGTGATAGAGTCGTTCTCCGTATCCGCGCTGATAGAGGCCGCCGACGCCGCCGTTAAAGCCGGTTCGGTGAAGCTCATAGAGATACGCTTGGCTATGGCGCTGGGCGGCAAGGCTTTCGTCACGCTGACCGGCAGCGTAGCCGCCGCTGAAACGGCGGTGGCGGCCGGCGCGGCCGTTGCCGGCAAGAAAGGACTTTTGGTGGAGAAAGTCGTTATCCCCCAGCCCAGGAAAGAACTCCTGGGGGAAATGATATAATCTGGTCTGCTCGGAAGGATAAAATTATGAACAAAAACAGAACTCCCATGATAGCCGGTAACTGGAAGATGCATCTTAACGCCAAAGAGGCCGGAGAGCTGGCCGCGGCCATAAGGAAAGGCCTTAACCCCGATCTGCCGCATGAGGTGCTGGTGGCTCCGACCTATACCAATCTCTGGACGGTCAGGCAGGCCCTGGCGGGTTCGAAGGTGATACTTGCCTCCCAGGATGTGCACTGGGAAGAGAAAGGCGCTTTCACCGGCGCGGTTTCCCCGGTCCAGGTTTTGGACGCGGGCTGCACCCACGCCATTATCGGCCACTCCGAGCGCCGGCATATCTTCGGCGAATCCGACGAGGTGGTCAACAAAAAAGTGAAGGCCGCCGTTAAACATAATATCGTGCCGGTGATCTGCATCGGTGAAACCCTCGCCGAAAGGGAATCCCAGCAGACCTACCGCGTACTCGAGACCCAGCTTGCCGGGGCTTTTGCCGGCCTGAAGGCCGAAGAGGTCATCAGGGCCGTCATCGCCTATGAGCCGGTCTGGGCCATCGGCACCGGCAAGACCGCCACCCCAGAACAAGCGCAGGACGCGCATGTGTTCATAAGAAGGCAGATGGAAAAGATATACGGCAAAGATTACGCCTCCAGGGTCCGCATCCTTTACGGCGGTTCGGTCAAGGCCGATAACATCGATACCCTGATGGCCCAGCTCGACATAGACGGGGCGCTGGTCGGCGGGGAAAGCCTTAAAGCCGATAAGTTCCTGCGGGTCATTCATTTTGAGGAAGCGCTGACGAGATAAAGATCAAGGTACATGCAAGAAGGATTGATCAAAGAGATAGTTACGGAGATAAAGCTCCGCGCCGAGCGGTCAAAGACGCCGGTGCCGGTCGGCATCTCCAACAGGCATGTGCACTTCACGAAAGAGGATTTTAAAGCGGTGTTCGGCGCCGACGCGGAACCGGTCCTGTTCAGGCAGCTGCGCCAGCCGGGTTTTTTCGCCTGTAACGAGACGGTGACGGTGGAGGGCCCCAAAGGGACCCTCAAGAACGTGCGGATGATAGGCCCCTACAGGACTTACACCCAGGTGGAAGTGAGTCTCGGCGACGCGAGGGCCCTGGGCGTGGAGCCCCCGATAAGGGATTCCGGCAAACTGGATAATAGCCCCGGCATAAAGATCATCGGACCGAAAGGCTCGGTTCAGATCGGGAGGGGCGTCATACTTTCAAAGAGGCATATCCATTTCAACCCGAAAGACGCCGAGCTTATGAGGATAAAGGACGGCACGGAAGTACGCGTGCGCTGCGGCTGCGGGACGGAAAGAGAAACGGTTTATGAGCGGGTGTTGTGCCGCGTGTCGGACAAGTTCGCCCTGGAACTCCACCTGGACGTGGAAGAAGCGAACGCCGCGGCTTTAAGGAACAGCGATCCGGCATATATAGTTTGAAGAGCTAAACGGAGGAAACGAAAATGGAAGCACTTGGAATGATAGAAACCAAAGGCCTGGTGGCCTGCATAGAAGCGGCCGACGCCGCCGTGAAAGCCGCCAATGTGAAGCTGGTGGGTTACGAAAAGATAGGCTCCGGCCTCGTCACCATCATGTTCCGCGGCGAAGTGGCCGCCTGCCGGGCCAGCTGCGACGCCGGCGCCGCCGCCGCGCAGAAAGTCGGGGAAGTGGTGTCCGTGCACGTGATACCTTCGCCTCATTCCGACCTCGAGGGCAGGCTGCCTATCGCGCTGGAAGGCAAGAGGAAATAGTTTTAGCGAATAGCGAACGGGGCCCCGGCGGATCTTTTTATCCTTTCGCCGGTCCCCGATCGCCGCTAACGGAGGTTCTAATGCTATTTGCCAGAGTCGTAGGCAACGTGGTCTGTACGCGCAAGGACGATAAGCTCGTGGGCTCCAAGCTCCTTATGGTCCAGCCCGTAGGCCTGGATGATAAGCCGCGCGGAAATGTCCTTGTGGGCATCGATTCCGTGGGCGCGGGCGAGGGCGAACTGGTCCTGTTGGTACAGGGCTCCAGCGCCAGACAGACCTCAAAGACCGAGAGCACGCCGGTGGACTGCACCATCTTCGCCATCGTGGATACCATAGAGAAAGACGGCAAGGTCGTGTTCAATAAACGAAAAGATAAAATGGAAGCGTAAGGCCGCCAGCAGGTACCGATATGCCCATAAACGACACGGATCTTCAGCGCATAGTCGCTGAAGTGGTAAAAAATCTGAACATCGACGCCGAACCCGCAAGGGGAGGCGGCGGTTCCGAAGGACCGGTGTTCTCCTCCGTGGACGCCGCCGTTAACGCCGCCGAGAAAGCCCAGGTGATATTCCAGGACCTGGGCCTCGAGGCGCGCGTGAAGATAATTGACGCCATGCGCAAGGTCTCCGTAGATAACGCCGCCCGCTGGGCGCAGCTGGCCGTGGCCGAGACCGGCATGGGCCGTGTCGAGGACAAGATACAGAAGAATCTCCTGTCCGCTAACAGAACTCCGGGTGTGGAGGACCTCCGTTCGATATCTTACACGGGCGACAAGGGCCTGACCCTTGTGGAATGGGCGCCTTTCGGAGTTGTGGCGGCAATAACCCCGTCCACCAATCCGGTGGCTACCATTATCAGCAACGGCATAGGCATCCTGGCCGCGGGCAACTCGGTGGTTTTTTCTCCTCACCCGGCCGCCAAGGGCTGTGTGCAGGATTGCGTGCGCGCGCTTAACGCCGCCATCATGTCCGCCGGCGGGCCCGCCAACCTGGTCACTACGATGGAGAAGCCGACCCAGGACTCCACCAAGGAACTTCTGGCCCACCCTAAAGGCCGCATGAACATCGTCACGGGCGGCCCGGCCATAGTTAAAGTGGCCATGACCGCGGGAAAGGCCTGCAAGACGATAGCCGCCGGCCCCGGCAATCCTCCGATAGTCGTGGATGAGACCGCCGTTTTTCCGGATTGCGCCAGAGAGATCATCACGGGCTGCGGTTTCGACAATAACGTTTTGTGCATAGCCGAGAAAGAAGTTATCGTGACCGAGAAAGCCAGGGCTTTATTCTTTGAAAGCATGCGTAAGGACGCCCGGGCGTACGAACTGACCGGACCGCAGATGGAAAAACTGACCAAGCTGGCCATACTGGAACCGGGCAGGGAGCCCAAGGTCAACAGGGAATTCATCGGCAAGAATCCGAGCGTCATCGCCAAAGCCATCGGCCTTAACCTTTCCGACGATATCCGCGTGCTGTGGGCGGAAGTCCCCAACGACCATCCCTTCGTGGTTTCCGAGCAGCTTATGCCGGTGCTGCCCGTTACCGTCGTGAAAGACGTGGACGCCGCCATTGAACTGGCTTACTTCGCGGAAGGGGAAAATCACCACTCTGCGGGGATGTACTCCACCGATGTCAGGAATATGACCAAAATGGGCCGCCGGATGGCCTGCTCGATTTTTGTTAAGAACGCGTGCACGCTCCACGGCCTCGGCCTGGGCGAGGGTTACGCTTCCATGTCCATCGGCACGCCGACGGGCGACGGCATCACCAAGACTTCGCATTTCGTGCGGCCGCTGCAGTGCAGCATGGTCGGATATCTGCACATCGCATGATCCGGGCTTCAGGTCTACAAGGAGAACTTTTATGCAGGCAAACATAGCCATCGGCTTACTTGAAACCTCTTCCATAGCCAGGGGCGTGGAAGCGCTCGACGCCATGTGCAAGGCGGCCGGCGTGAAGCCGGAGACCACGCTGGCCATTTCCAAAGGGAAATACATAATAATCATTTCCGGCCCCGTCGGAGAGGTGGAATCTTCGATGGCCAAAGGCGTCGGGATAGCCGGCGATACCGTAGTGTCGAACCATATCATCCGGAACATTCACTCCGGCGTGCTTGCCGCCCTGAACAAAAAGATAAAAGGCGCCAAGACGGAAGCCGTTGGCATCGTTGAGACCAGGGAAGCCCTGCCGGCCCTGTTCGCGGCGGACGCGGCCGCCAAGGCCGCTTTCGTGCACGTGTCCGAGGTTAACACCGGCAAGGGCATCGGCGGCAAGGGCTATTTCACCGTGACCGGCGACGTTGGCGCGGTCAGGACCGCCGTTTCCGCCGGTGTGAAGGCGGTAGGCGAGGGCGCCGTTATCGCCCGGATAGTCATCCCCAACGCGCACGAGCATGTGGCGGATATAATTTAAACGTTCAAGGGGTGGACTTTGCTGCAGTCCTGCGCCACCCATGGACACAATAACGCGAACAGTGTTGAACATTGGAGGAGATTTTATGAGGCTTGTCATAGGTTCCGACCACGCCGGTTTCGAGGCCAAGGAAAAGATGAAGAAATTCGTCCAGGGCTTGGGCTACGATATCACCGATTTCGGCTGCTATTCCCCCGAGCCGGTGGATTTTACAGATATCGCGCTGTTGGTGGGCGACGCGGTGCGCAAAAAAGAATTCGACCGGGCCATACTGCTGGACGGTTTCGGCGGCGCCATGCCGCTGGCCGCCAATAAGATCCAGGGCATACGCGCGGTCTGCGCCTACGACATAATTTCCGCGCGCTTCGCCGCGGCCCACGAGGACTGCAACGTGCTCTGCCTCGGCGGCAAGACCCACGGGGAACTCGCTTTGCAGGAAATGATCAAGGTCTGGCTGAACACCCCTTTTGAAGGCGGCAGGTACCAGAAGCGCCTTGATAAAATAACCGCCATGGAGCAGCGCTGCTGTTAGGCCGTTAACATGAAACAGGCAAAAGTCATAGGCAGGGTCTTCTGTTCACGGCAATGCTGCGGCATGGACGCCAAGACCATGCTGCTGATACAGCCGTTGGACTGGGACACTGACAAGCCCGCGGGGGAACCCATAGTGGCGGCCGACATTGTCGGCGCCGGAGCCGGTGAAACCGTTTTTTTTGTCGCGGCCCGCGAGGCCATAGCCGCTTTCGAGGGCTGGGAGGGGGAAACTTCCGTGAAGTCCGAGCTCCCCCCGGTGGACGCCGCGATCCTGGGGATCATAGACGGTAAACAATTTTCTAAAGGTTGAGGTTTTCTTAATGTTCGTAGCCAAAGTAGTCGGGAACGTCTGGGCCACCAGGAAGCACCGGGAGCTGAAGGACTATAAGCTCCTCCTGGTGAAAGCCATCGACCCGTACGACCCGGAAAAATTCTCGGGCGAGACCACTCTGGCTCTGGACGGCGGACTGGGCGCCGGGCCCGGGAACGTGGTGCTGATCGTGGACGAAGGCGGTTCCGCCCGCAAGGTGCTTGGCAATCCCAAGTGCCCGGTGCGCACCGTGGTCTGCGGCATAGTGGATCAGGTAGCTTCCAAGAACGAGGTCAAAAAATATGCGTGACGATGAAATAAAGAAAATAGCCGAGGAAGTGGCCAGGATTTTAAGGGGAACAGGTTCGGGCCCCGCCAAATATACGATGCCCGGCGATTCGGTGAGCATAGGCACCTCGGGCAAGGTGTTCCGGGAGCCGCTGGTGAACAAACTGCTGTCCGATCCCCCGAAGACTTCCGGCAAGTGTTCCGGTTCCGGCGACTGCCGCCTGGAAGAAAATACCTGCAGTTCCACCTGCCAGAACTGCAACCCGCTGAAAAGCTATACCGCCCAGCAGGTAAAGGACATGGGCGTTGACCGCGTGAGTTTCTGCAACCCCGACCAATCCAGCAACTCCATCGCCGGCATGATAGACCATACGCTTCTGAAGGCCAATGCGACGCAGGAAGAGGTCGGCAAGCTCTGCGAGGAGGCGCGTAAATACCGTTTCGCCTCCGTCTGCGTGAACCCCGGCTATGTGGCCATGTCCTCGCGGCTGCTCAGGGGCAGCTGCGTGAAGGTCTGCACCGTGATAGGCTTCCCGCTCGGCTCCACTACGCCTACGGTAAAAGCCATCGAGGCGCGCGACGCCATCGCCAACGGCGCCGAAGAGATCGACATGGTCATCAATATCGGAGCGCTGAAATCCGGCAACGACCATCTGGTGCTCGAGGATATCAAGGCCGTGCGCGAAGCGACCCGCGGCAAACTGCTCAAGGTGATAATCGAGACTTCCTATCTGACCAAGGACGAGAAGATCCGCGCCTGCAGGATGTCCAAGGAAGCCAGCGCCGATTTCGTCAAAACGTCCACCGGCTTCGGCAGCGGGGGCGCGACGGTGGAAGACGTGGCTCTGATGCGCGAGGTGGTGGGCCCCGAGATGGGCGTTAAAGCTTCGGGCGGCATTAAGGACGCCAAGGCGGCCGAAGCCCTGATAAAGGCGGGCGCGACGCGCCTGGGCACCAGCGCCAGCATAGCTATAGTTTCCGGCGGTCAGGCGGCGAAAGGGCAGTATTAAGGGATAGATCTTAGGGGTGGACTTTGCCGCAGTTTTGCTTTGCTGCGGACACAATAACGCGAACAGTGTTGAACATTGAAGGAGAATATAACTTATGTCAGAAGCGAAAGACGCGTTGGGGATGATAGAGACCAAGGGTTTTATCGGCATGATAGAGTCTTCGGACGCCATGGCTAAAGCCGCCAATGTCCGGCTCATCGGCTACGAGAAGATCGGTTCCGGCTACGTGACCACGCTTTGCGTGGGCGAGGTGGGCGCGGTGCGCGCGGCCGTGGAAGCGGGCGCGGCGGCGGCCCAGAAGGTGGGTGAACTGGTGGGGATGCATGTCATTCCCCGGCCCCACGACGACCTGGATAAATATATCGCCAAGATCTCCGTAAAAGCGTAAGGTAAGTTCGGGCCAGGCAGGTTGTTCTGCCGGCGGTTGCAAGTTCGGGGTCCTGTCGGGGTCGGTCTTTTTCGCGTTCCGTCGGCCGCCTGCCGGGTCGAAAAAGACCGACACCCGCCACCCCTCCAACTATACCCGCCAACAGAACAACCTGCCTGACCCTCCAGTAGTATTATGTAAGGTCGCAGCCAGTCTGATAACTATATGCTTACGAAAGGCGATATAACGGACGTTATTGCTGAATACCTTTTACGGGGTTCTCAAACACGCCCGGGCGTCGTGACTGCCAGGGCTTCCAGGCCTCTGCCGAAGCGGATATTTATAAGTGATTGGGAGCTGAAGAAGCTGGTAAAACCGGGCCAGAAGACGGTAAAAGTTTCTATCAACGCCATCGTCAGTCCGCTATCCATGGACTGGCTGGATTATAACGGTATAGAGATCATCAGGGAATAATGCTTGAATTCGATCCTCTCATTAAGACGGCTCTGAAGGAAGACGTCGGCGCGGGCGACGCGACCACCGAGGTTTTCATTCCCAAAGGACTGAAGTTCGAGGGTCGGATGTTCGCGAAGGCCGAAGGTGTGCTGGCCGGCGGGGCCGTGGCCAAGCGAGTGTTCGAACTGGTTGACCCGGGTTCCAGGGTTCGCCTGCTGCTCAAAGACGGGGCCCGCCTTAAACCAGGCACTTCCATCCTTGCGGTGCGCGGCTCAAGGCGTCTCTTGACCGCCGAGCGCACGGCCCTGAATTTCATCCAGCATCTTTCGGGCGTGGCCACCCGCGCGGCGCTTTTCGCCAAAGCCGTCGGGAACCGCCGCACTAAAATTTATGACACCCGCAAGACCATTCCCGGCCTCAGGGCCCTGGAGAAATATGCCGTAAAATGCGGCGGCGGCGTCAATCACCGCCGCGGTCTGTACGACGCTTTCCTTATAAAGGATAATCATATCGCCATGCTGGGCGGTTCTATCGCCCGGCTTAAAGAAAAACTGGCCTTCGCCCGCAAGAATTACCCCGGGCTTAAGATAGAGATAGAGGCGCAGGACCTCGGACAGGTGGAGGATTTCCTGCCGCTGGGTTTCGACGTTATAATGCTGGATAATATGAACCGCGCGGATATGAAAAAAGCCATAACCCTTATTCGCGCCGAAAACGGAACGATGGAGATAGAGATCTCCGGCGGAGTAAAATTCGAAGACCTGGCCGGGCTTTCAAAACTGGGCGCCGACCGCATATCCGTCGGCTCCATAACCAACTCGGCCGGGGCGCTGGATATAGCCTTTGACGTCCGGCCCGTAAGCCGGGGAAATTTAAGGAGCTAAATCATGAACGATCTGAACGCGAAAGATACCATAGAGCTGGAAACCCTGCCGGGAATAAAAAAGATAGTGCTGCTGGAGAGGACCAGCTCCACCCAGGAAGTGGCCAGGGAACTGGCCACCCAGGGGGACATGGAGGGGACGCTCATCCTGTCGCTTACGCAGGACGCGGGAAAGGGGCGTATGGGCAGGGCGTGGGAATCGAGCCGCGGCGGCATCTACATGACGCTTATACTCCAGCCGAACATCGGGCTGAAGTTCCTGACCGAGCTTAGCCTGCTGGGCGGACGGGTCGTCGCCGACACGCTGAAACAGGTCTACGGCCTGACCACCCGCGTGAAGCTGCCTAACGACGTGTATGCCCTGCATCCCAAAAAAAAGAAATATCTGAAGATAGCCGGGATCCTGACCGAAACGGCCTCTATCAACAAGACGCCGAACTGGATACTTCTCGGCGTGGGCGTGAACCTGAATAACGCCGTTTCCCTGGAGACCGGGGTCAGCGTTTCAGAGATCCTGAAGAAGGAGGTTTCCAGGGAAGAGTTCCTGCAGGTTTTCTTCGAGAATTTCTGGCATATCTATTCCGCCTGGGAATTTTCCTCGGAATCGAAATCATAGGATAGCAGGCGGCAGGTGACAGGTGGGGTGTAAGGAATACCGATCCTGCCGTATACTGTATATTTTATGCTCCCTCCCACCTCGGCGGCTGATATAAAGAACATCGCCCTGAAGCGCGGAGCGTCCGCCTGCGGACTTATTCGCGCGGAAGCGCTGGACGAGTATGTCCGCTTTAAAACCGCGTCGACCGCGGTTCCCCCGGCCCTCTCCTATCTGACGCGCTCTCCTTCCCCGAGAGCCGATATCCGGAAATGGTTCGCTCCCGCCAGGACCGTGCTGGTCTGCGCTTTCAGATACTGGGATCCCGCGTCGGATCATGCCGCCGCGCTGGAAAAAGCCGGCGAACCCATTGCGTATCTCCGTAATACCGGGCGCAAACCCCGTCCCGAATTTATAGCGGCCGTAAAAACCCTCGGGCTCAGGCCGAAGATATCGAGGTACGCCCTGGGCCCGGATTATCATGAAGTCTTGAGGGGAAAACTGGGGCTGATCATGGCCGATATAAAAGCGGCCTGCCCCGGGGCGGAAGGCAAGGCGTTCGCCGACACTTCGCCGGTCATGGAAAAAGAACTTGGCCGGCTGGCCGGCCTGGGGTTCAGGGGAAAGAACACTTTGCTCATCTCGGAGGACTTCGGTACCTATTTTTTTCTGGGGGGGCTGGCGCTTTCGTTGGAGATGGGGCCGGGTGATCTTTCCGTCCCCTTGAAATCGGCCGCCGGCTGCGGGTCCTGCGGAAAGTGCTCGGCCGCCTGTCCCACCGGCGCGCTTAAAACCCCCGGCGTGCTGGATCCCGGACGCTGCCTTTCCTACTGGACCACCGAGTCTAAAATTCCGGCGCCGGAAGAGATCGTAACCAGGTCCGAAGGTTATGTCTACGGCTGCGACATCTGTCAGGAAGTCTGCCCGTACAATAAAAACAGCAGGTAGGATATAAGGAAAGCCCTATATGCCGCCCGCTGTTCTTTTATTTTTTGGTCAAAGCTGTTTTAACGGCTTCCAGCAGATCGTCGGTGTTGAAGGGCTTGGTGAGGAAGGCCGACACCTGGGAGAACCTCTGGAACATGGTCCGGGAAGGTTCGAGCGCGGACAGTACGATTATGGGCATGTCCTTGGTGGCCGGGTCTTCGGTTATCTGGTTGGCGAGGGAATAGCCGTCTATGCCGGGGAGCATGACGTCGAGCAGCAGCAGTTCGGGTTTATATGAATGAAGGGCGTCAACGACTTCGCGGCCGTTGTCACAGACCTGGACCTGGTGTCCAGCGGATTCAAGCGCGTACTGCACCAGGCTTGAGATCTCCGGATCGTCATCCACAACAAGTATTTTATTCCCCATAGGTTAAATCTAACACATATTTACTTTATCGGTCAAGCGGGTGCTGCCGCCCGGGCGGTAAAGTAAATGCCGCAGGCCGCGGGCTTTTCCGCCGAACGACCCGGCGGGTCCGCCTCCGGCGTCCCGCCTGTTAATACAACAGGTATTTCAGGCGTGCCGTACGATAACCGGCGTTGTCCTCTTCGAATCCGGCCAGGATCTCCGCGGGCTCTTTCCCGGCCTCAAGCATATCGAAGAACCTGGAATTGCCGGTCATTTTTTTTATCTCGTCGGCCTTGATGATAAAGTCCTTCTTATTGTATTTGCGCAGGTAGTAGGCCGCGTAGACATAGATATCCAGCGCCTTTACACTTGCGGGGTCCGTGACCTCTATCGCCACTCCGGGACAGTTTGCGCCCTGATAAATGTCTTTGGACGGAGTGCGTTCTTCAAAGCTGAATTTTACGCCTTCGATCGGGGCTTTGGCCAGTTTTTTCGCGATCTTGCCGGCCTTCATCCAGGGCGCGCCGAACCACAGGAAAGGCGTATCGGTCCCCCGTCCCACGGAAACGTTGGTCGCCTCAAAACAGCCCAGGCCGGGATAGAGTATCTCCGCCTTCACGCTGCGGATATTGGGCGACGGGTTGGTCCACACGATGGCGGTCTCGTCGAAGAACATGTCCCGCCGCCAGTTCGCCATCGAGACCACGCTTAACCTGAGGTCCAGTTTTTTATGGTCCTTGTGAAATAAAGCCATCTCCCCGGGTGTGAGGCCGTGGCGCACCGGCACGCTCAAATAGGCGGTGAAGGCGTTAACGGAGGGGTCCAGTACCGGGCCCTCCACGACGACCCCGCCGATGGGGTTGGGCCTGTCAAGGACCACGAACTCCACGTTGTTCCTGGCGGCTTCCTCCATAGCGTAGCCCATAGTCGTCAGATAAGTATAGAACCTCGCGCCGATGTCCTGTATATCGAATACCAGTACATCCACTCCTTTGAGCATTTCCGGAGAGGGACGCTGGTTCTTGCCGTAGAGGCTGTAGATCGGAACTCCGGTCACCGGGTCGGAAGAGTTGTTGATGAGCACCCCGCCCTCTTCCGAGCCGCGGAAGCCGTGTTCCGGGGAGAAAATAGCGACCAGGTTGACCTTTTTGGACCCGTACAGGGCGTCCACCGCGTTAAGGCCGCGCGCGTCCACCGAGGAATGATTGGTAATAACGCCTACCCGTTTACCCGTGAGGATCGTGAAGTCGTCGCGTTCCAGCATATCCAATCCGGTGAGCGTCAGTCTGGCGGCGCTGGAAACGCCGTGGGCCGTAAGCCACAGACCGCAGGCAAGGACGAGCGTGGTGAATACTTTTATATTTTTCATGATATTCCCTTAACGAGTTACAGTTTGGGAGCAAGTTCCTCTTTGAGCACCAGCAGGTAGAGAACACCCGGGTCCCAGAGCTTGAAGGCGAAGGTCCGGGCCTTTTCGCCGTTGCCGGCGAAAAAGTCCACCCTGCCCGGGCCTTTGATGGCGCCGCCGGTGTCCTGGCAGAAGACGAAGCGGTTGTCCTGTTTGCGGCCGAGCAGGACGCCCTTATCGTCCACATCGGGGGTCGTTACGCTCATGAAGGCCAGCGCGCCCATGGGGACCAAAGCGTTGTCTATGGCGATGGAGCGCCAGCCCACCAGCGGGAAGCCGTAGGTGCCGTCCGGACCGACCGTCGGGTCCGCCATTTCTTCAAGTTTGAAGAAAGTGTAGCGGCGGTTCTGGCTCATTATCGCGCGTTCTTTGTCCGGGTGCTCAAGGAGGTATTGCTTGCCCTTTTCATGGCTCAGGCCTTCGCGCGGCAGCCCGCCCATTTCCACCAAAGCGGTCAGCCAGCCCTTGAACTTCAGACTGTTGGTCGCGGCGAAGTTGGCCTTTATCTGCCGGCCGTCGGGGAGCTGAAGTCTGCCGGAACCCTCTATGTGCAGATCCATTATATCGGCCCTGTCTTTGAACCAGGCCAGCTCCAGGCCCCTGCCTTTCAGTCCGTCCTTGAAATCTATAGCTTCCCTGTCGATATACGGGACCAGGTTGTTCCGATCCAGCCGCCCGGTCAGCTTCTCGCCCTTGAACTTATCGTTGAAATCTTCCAGGTTCACGGATATGAGGTCGTCCGGCTTGGCGTAGATGGGGTAAGGGTATTCGGCGGTTTTGGTAAGGCTGGCCGGGAGCGTGGGCTCGTAATAAGAGCTGAAGACCACGGTGCCGGTGGAATCGCGGCCGGCCAACTGATAAACGTCGAAAGTCTCTTTTATGCGGCGGTCAAGTTCCGCCTGGTCTTTGGCTTCGGACACTATCTTCATGAACTCGCTGGTAGAGGCGGCCAGGGTCGCCGCGCTCACTTTCCTGGAACCGAAGGGGTACGCTATGGCCGGCGCCTTCAAGGACTGAAAATACTGCATATTCAGTTCGGCCGCTTTAAGCAGGGCTTTTTTATCATCGGCATCCGCGAAGGAGGGAACGTTCCCCGGGGCGACTGGTATGATGGGCATGGCCTCAACGGCCGGTTTTACCGGGGTGCAGCCGGGAGGGCAGACGGCTTCCCGGGGGCCTTTCAGCCCCGCGCAGCCGGCTAAAAACATGGTGAAAACGATGAGCTGGGTCTTTTTCATGGTTCTTTTCCTTATATTATAGCGGCCGCTTCCGTCGTGGGCCTTCCTTCCGCCAGCTGAACGCCCCGGCCCGGAGCTGAACGGCCGCCGCCCGTTCTGTGTATGTAAAGTCACTAGTAACCTGGGATACACCGGGCCGTTTTTCATAGGTGAAAACAGCCTTGCCCCGATCCTATTATCCCAAAATTCCGCTGTTGACACAAGGCGGATTATCTATTAGAATTGCCATTATGACCAGAAAAATATTGTCCTTGCTCCTTTTAGTGCTGCTTCCTGCTTTTACCGCGGCCGAAGAGGCCAAAATGCTCGCCTTCAGCGGGAATGTTGAGATACGCAATACCCGCGAAGGTCAATGGGCTCCGGCCGCAGTGAATATGCAGATAGCCGAAGGCGGCGCCGTACGGACCGGCCCGGACGGTTCGGCGGCCGTACTTCTTCCCAACAAATCCAAGGTATGGCTCAAGGAGTCGTCAAGCCTTGAGCTGGAACAGCGCCAGACATTCGCCTCCCGCCTGGCCCTGGTGTTCGGCAGAATGAAGGTGCGGGTGCCGCACCTGATGCGCAAGGAAAGATTCGAGGTCAGGACCCCGGCCGCCGTCTGCGCGGTGAGGGGCACGGAATTCACCGTGGACACGAATGAAGCCGGAGCCATGAACATCAACGTCCTTTATGGCGAAGTCAAACTTAACTTCGTGGTGCCTCCCGAAAAGGGCTCGTCCGAACTTTATATCGCGCAGGGCCGCAATATGACCCTGGACGAGCAGGGTAAGCCGGGCAAGGTCACCATGATGTCGGCGGAGCAGGAGAGGTCCTCGCTCGAGAACTGGAACCCCGGCCTTTCACCGGCCGAACGCGGTAAAGAGCTGAAGGAAAAAGAGAACGACCGCGCCCAGATACGCGAGTTCGCCAAGGTCACTAACGGCACCGAGAACTCGGTCAAGTCTTTCCTTAATACCGTGCGCGAATCCGACATCGAGGCCGGCAGAACGCTTAAAGATATACACGGCAACATAGTGCGCGTCGCGCAGTTCCTTATGCGCCCCCACGCGGACGAGATCCAGTTCGTCAACCTGGTCAAGCGTCCGTCCTATAATGCCATAAGCGATAACTGGCGCAACGGCGGTTTTGCTTATAACGGCGGTTCGGTCGGCAACAGGCTGGACTACCTGGAAATGACCATGAATTTCAACCAGGCCCTGCCCCAGAGCATCGACGAGTGGCCCGGTTTTTTCAGCGGCAACTCGGTCAAACCGGACTGGGCCTCTTTCGTTACGGCCAATAAGACCAAGCCGGACGAGATATTCTTTATCGCCCAGCTTTATAAATATGACGCCGTCAATGACGATCTCAGGAACAATGTCGCGTCTCTCGGCATAGCCGTGACCCCCGAAACGGACCGGAACGTCCTTGTGACCGGCGTTATCAAGGACGCCGCCAGCGGTTTGTCGGCTGCCGACGGCTTGAGCCGCATATCGAAGCAGCAGATCGCGGACGACGGTTTGACCACCGGCGGGCTGCCGAACGGCCATCTTACATACACCGCCGACGGCGCCGCCATTAACAGCGCCTCGGTGACCGGCGGCCCGAGTAATGTGGTGTGGGCCATAAATATGGTCCCCGACGTCACCAACGGGGCGGTCGGCGCCGGAGCCAACGGCGCGAACAGGACCACTTACGAGAAAAAGGGCGACCCGAACATATCCAACTTCACAGCCAGCGCTTATCTTGTAGGTAATAATCCTTCTCTCGCTGGCCCCGACAACGTGTTCTGGTTCACCACTGAATCCTATGTCATAAACAACGAGGGTTCGCTGCAGAAAGTGGACGACCTGGTCAACTCTTCGCTGGACCCTTTCAGCATATTGAAAAATACCGCCGGAGAATCCGTAATGTCGATAAAGAAGTCGGTCGGCGGTTATGCGGGCCGGACCGGCTGGACCTCCAACGACGCGGTTTATGCCGATATCAAACGGGCGGACTACTTCGCTTACGATCATGCCACCAACGGCACCAATGTCGACCTGGTGTTCGTCCCCGACCTGCTCGTGGCGGCGGTACAGAGAATGCTGCCGGCCATAACCAAACTAAAGGATTAATTTGATGAAAAAACTCACATTAACGTTAACGGTTCTTTTGTGCCTGAACGGCATATCGTTCGCCGGTATCGACTGGGAATCCAAGGGGATGCAGATGGCCGGCGAACTTGTGGCCAACCCGGCGGCTTTCTTCTACGACTTCCAGCAGGACCTGGAAGGCACCACCCCGCTGCCGCCCGGAAAGGTCTTCAGCGTCCAGACCGGGCTCTTCCCGACGCTTATCCCGATGAGTTACCTTAACCTGGGCGGCAAGTTCCGCCTGCATGGCGAGGGGCGCATAGCCCCCGGCGTGCCGCAGGTGGACCTTATCGGCGGCTACTACGATATGTACGGGGCCAGGGTCATGGCCAGAAAGTCCGACAGCATCGACAGCGCCAAGCTTAACGGCTATTACATGGGCGCCATACTCAGTTCCTCGGTCAGCCCCAAGATCCGCACTTTCTGGGGGTACAAGCGCTCCGCGCTGGGGGCCAAGCTGGCCTTCACGCCGGGCAATGAGCTGGACCTGATGGGCACCAAGGTCGGCAACATCGATACCGGCTTCAAGGACGACTTCCTGATGGCCGGTATAGAGACGCCCAAGGGTATAAGCAAGGTCTGGAGCATGCAGCTGAATTACGGCCTCAGGACCCAGACTTTCTCCACTAAGCTGAGCTGGTCCGGCCCGCACTTCGAGCTGGGCCTAAATATTTATCCCGAAGGCGTGCTGGTCTTCCACCCGGTGTGGAATTTCCACGTGAACTTCTAAAGGTCTAGCCGGGACGGACGACCGAATTACACGAATTGAACAGAGGAAATGGAATGAAAAAAATAATCTTAGGGCTGATAATGACGGCGGCGGCGAACTTGATCCTGAATTGTGCCGCTCCGCTCCACTCTTACGCGGCCGTGTCGGAGGATTCAAAGATCTTCACGCCGTATTTCGATATGACGCTGCTCGAGGCGGCGTATATCCCTTCTGAAGGCAATCTCTTCAGCGGCGGCAATATAAACACCCAGGTGGGCCTGTTGGCCAAGATAAGCCAGAAGGATTCCGTCTTCGGGCTCTACAACTTCAATTACACCGGCCCCTCCTTCCAGCCGGCCGACACGAAACAGTTCAGCGACCGCAATATGTCGCACGGTTTCAACTTTGAGTACCGGCGGAGCCTGGGCGAGAAGTTCCGCGTGCGGCCCGGGATCTCCTACATGACGGACTACACCCGTTCCGGCGCCAATGAGGCCTGGAAGACCGGTCTTTATAACATGACTTCCAAGGGCGGACAGCTGGCCGTGGATTATAATTTCGACTTCGACCGGAACGGCTTCATTACGGCCACCTATATGGTGAGGAAGATAGCGTTCCCCAACTATACCGATCTCCTAAGGGAATTTCAGAACCCCAGCAACACGGCGGAAACCTCCGGCGGCTTGCAGGACCAGGG
>Ga0334722_10002673_pt1 | contig 19851 bp, 18 predicted proteins | sample C3_bottom_MG_FD_207210 | JGI IMG/M metagenome (GOLD analysis project Ga0334722, IMG submission 207210) | Sediment microbial communities from Yellowstone Lake, YNP, Wyoming, USA - C3_bottom | ecosystem: Environmental > Aquatic > Freshwater > Lake > Sediment | place: USA: Wyoming | collected...
GTGCTCGGCCTGACCGGCGTGATCTTCTACCCCATTTTTCAGGAGATGCTCTCTTTGTCCGAAGACACTTATGCTCTCCTCTGCGGCACCACGCTGTATCAGGTCGGCCAGGTAAAGGCCGCGGCCTCGCTCATGGGCCAGAATGCACTGATCATGGCGCTGCCCGTAAAACTGCTGCGGATAAGCACGCTGCTCCCCGTGGCGGTGGTCTTCTCGTTCCTTACCCGGCGACCGGACCGGCGCATCTATATACCGTGGTTCATAGCGCTTTCGGCGCTTGCGGCGCTTGCCACCGGCCTGTCGCCGGCGCTCTCCGCATACCGGCAGACGCTGTCTCCCTATTGCACGTTCTTTTTCTCCACGGCCCTTGCGGGCATAGGCTTTAAGGTTGACCTCGAATCCGTGATCAACGCCGGCCTCAGGCCCCTTCTCGCCGTTTTTCTGGGATGGGTCGTCCTCATACTGCTCTTTATCCTGGGGGTAGGGCTTACGAAATGAAACCGGGCCTCCGAAACAAGCTTTCCACCAAGATCCTGCTGATGCTCATAACCCTCGCGCTCGTCCCCGTGCTGCTTTTCGGCCTCAAGTTCGTCAAGATCGCCTCGAACCACATGGACAAGGACGTGAATGTCTGGGAAAAAATTCAGCCTGAGTATGTGGAGCAGGCGCGTGAATTCCACGCGGGCCTGAAGGAGCGGCTGAACGACGAGGTGGTTTCCTATGCCGTATACAGCAGCTTCATCGCCGTCATCATCGCCCTGATGTCCTCGGGGATTCTGCTGAAACCCCTGCGCGACCTGACGGAAGGCGCCAAACAGCTGGGAAGCGGGAACATGGACTTCCGGCTGGTCATCCGGGGCGGAGATGAGATCGCGCAGCTTGCCAGGGCCTTCAACTCCATGGCCGACTCGCTACAGTCAAGAAACGAGGAGCTGCTCCGCAAGGAGCTCTACCTCGACAGGATGCTCGATCCCATGTGGGTCCTCGACCGGGACGATCGGGTATTCGACGTGAACCCGGCGTTCACCAAACAGTTCGGATACGGGAAAGAGGCCATCCTCGGCAAAAGCTCCCGTGATTTTTTCGATGAGGCCAACCGTTCCATATTCGACGTTCAGATGCGCGAAAAGCGGGGCCGGGGACTGGCGGATGTGTATGAAATATCCATTCTCTGCAGCCGGGGGAAAAACATCCCCGTGCTTCTCAGCTGCTCGCCAATCATGACTAATGAGAGCGTGACCGGAAAGATCGGCGTGTTCAAGGACATCTCGTCCCGGAAAGAACTCGAGGAGGACCTGTTCCAGAAAAACAAGGAACTCTACGCGCTGAACGCCATCTCCGCCATCACCAGCCGGTCGCTGGACCTTGAAGACATCCTCCTGAACACCGTGAAGGAAGTGACCGTAATCATCGGCATGGACGCCGGAGGCATCTACATCACGAATGAAGAAGCAAGGGACCTGACCTGCGCCGCCCACGTCGGCGTCCCGGAACGTTTTGCCAGGCAGATGGAGCATTTTCAGTACGGCGAGGACATACCCGGCTCCGTGGCAATGTCCGGCTGCACCCTGGCCGTGTCCAATGTGTCCTCCGACCCGCGAGTTGCCAGTCCCCTGCTCAGGGGCTCGGGGCTCAAGGGTTACCTGTGCCTGCCGCTCAAATCCAAGGACCGCGTTCAGGGCCTCCTTTGCCTGCTGTCGGCGGACGAACATGATTTCACTCAGGCGGAGCTGGAGTTCCTTGAGTCGGTGGGCCACATCGTCGGCGTCGCCATCGAGAATATCAAGCTGTACAACCGGGAACGGTCGCGTCTGTCGAGCCTCGTGAGCCTCGAAAAGAACCGAGCCGAAACAATACTATCAAGCATCGCCGACGGCGTCTATACCACGGACCGGGACCTGCGCATCACCTACTGGAACAAGGCCGCCGAAGCGATCACCGGCTATCCGCGCGCCGACGTCGTTGGAAAACTTTGCGCCGACGTACTTAATCATGAAGATGAGTTCGGTGAATCGTTATGCGGCGACCGGTGTCTCATGAAAGACCACGGCAAGGAGCAGATCGGGGGGCGGACGATCTTCTGCTCCGTTTCTCCGGGAGGCAAACTGCCTATAGCCCTCACCTCCGCACCCATACGCGATGCAACGGGAGAAGAATACGGCAGAGTAAACGTATTTCGCGATATCACGCGCGAGCAGGAGATCGACCGGATGAAAACAGACTTCGTCCGCACGGTGTCGCACGAATTACGGACCCCCCTGTCCGCCATCGTGGGGATGACGGAGATGCTCCTTGACGGCGAGGTCAGGGATGACGCCGCCTCGCGCGACTATCTGAACACTATCCACACCGAGGGCCGTCGGCTCGCGACCATGGTGGAAGAGCTCCTCGACATCGCGAAAATAGAGAGCGGCAGAATGGGCATGAAAATGGAACCCCTGGCGTTCCGCCCGGTCATCGACAACTGTATCCATATACTTTCTTCACAGGCCGCCTCGAAACGCATCTCCATTCAGTGTGACATCCCTGACAATTCCCCGTTGATACACGCGGACCGGGAGAAATTCCATCAGGTGGTATTCAACCTGCTGAGCAACGCGCTCTTCTACTCGGACCAGGACGCAAGCGTCACGATATCAAGCTATCTGGCCCCGCGGTCCGTCGTCCTGACGTTTGAGGACACGGGCTGGGGGATCATGGAACAGGACCTTCCGCACATCTTCAAGAAGTTTTACCGTTCCAGGGCCCACGCGCCCCGCGTTAAGGGCACGGGCCTCGGCCTTCCACTCGTACTCGATATCGTGAAGGCGCACAACGGCGAAATCAACGTGGTCAGCTCACCGGGCAGGGGAAGCACCTTCACGATCAGCATGCCGCTGGCGAAAGACGCATAACATGCGCCTGAACGGTTACGAGCTATGAACGTTTTTATTCGGAGGACACATGCACAAGGTAATGATCGTCGATGATGAGCCGTTTGTGGTCCGCATGCTGAAAGACAAGTTCCAGAACGCGGGTCTTCACGTTGTCAGCGCCTCCAATGGGAAAGAAGCGATCGAGCTGGCTCATCGCGAACAACCTCATCTGATCATCATGGACTGGATGATGCCGGAAATGAACGGCATAGACGCCTGCGAAACCATCCGGTCCAGCCCCGCCCACGCAAAGACGCCGATCATCATGCTTACGGCGAAGGGCCAGGAGGTCGATGAGAGGAAGGGCAAGGAGGTGGGCTGCAGCCACTATATAACCAAGCCCTTCAGTCCCCGCATGCTGCTGCGACTTGTCCAGGATTGCCTGAAGGCGTCGTAAGCGCATTGCGGTCGTGAAAAACGGACACGTGAAAAACGGAGGCTTGAATTCGACGACGTGACGTGGTAATATCGGCGGCATGGAGAAACAGGAGCGCGCCCTGACACGGAAATGCGCGCAAACATGGGGAGGCTTACCGGGGAATGACATTGGAAAATGCGGCCTGTCTCAAAGAACGGCTCAAGGCCGTGGAAAAAGAACTCAACCTCACCGTCCAGGAATTGACGGATACCTATGAGGAAATATCCGCCATTTACCGGTTTTCGGAAACACTCGGGGCCGAATTCCATTCCGACATTCTTTGCGAGAAACTGGCCGAAGAAGTCCGCAACACCCTTGACGTCGCCAACGTGAGCGTCATGCTTACCGATGAGAAGACCGGGGAACTCGTCACGACCGCATCACGGGGGGAACACTCCGACCGATGCAAGGACTACCGCTTGAAACAGGGGGAAGGCATTCCCTGGCACGTCCTCAGGACCAAAAAACCCCTCATTGTCTGCGATGTGACGAAACATCCTGAATTCATCGCCTCCCCCCACACCAGGACCTCCATCATGGCCGCGCCCATCGTGGCGAAAGGCAGGAGCCTGGGCATCATCTGCGCAAGCGATAAACTCGACAACTCTGAATTTCTCTCCAATGAACTCAAGCTCCTGACGGCAATAGCCAACCAGTCCGCCATCGCCCTGGAAAACTCCAAGCTCTACCGGAACCTCGAAAACATGTTCGTCAGCATCGTCAGGTCCTTCGCCGCGGCCATCGACGCAAAATCCGCCTGGACCGCCGGCCACTCGGAGCGCGTGACGAATTATTCCGTGGCCATCGCCGAAGCGCTCAACATCGACAGGACCACGGTGGAAGAGATAAGGACGTGCGGATTGCTTCATGATGTGGGCAAGATCGGCATCCCCGAGTTTATCCTCGACAAACAGGACAGCATCACCACGTCGGAATATCATACCGTCAGCCAGCACACGATAAAGGGCGCCGGCATCCTCGAGCACATCCACACCTTCGAAAACATAATACCGGGCGTAAAATACCATCATGAACGGTGGGATGGAAAAGGTTCCCCCGAGGGGCTCAAGGGAGATGCAATCCCGCTCATCGCGCGCATCCTCGCCGTGGCCGACTCCTATGATGCGATCACATCAAAACGTCCCTACCGGGAAAAAAGGGGGAAAAAGGAAGCTATCGAGGAAATCAAGCGCTGTTCCGGAACACAATTCGACCCCCTGGTCGTGTCCGCGTTCCTCGCAGCAGTAGTGCAGAAGACCATCTGACAGGGATACCCCAAATCCTGCAGGCGAACCACAGAGAACGCAGAGAAAACGCTCGGCGTCATTGAGCGTAATGTTAATAAGATTCAGCCGTACGGTGAACCGTCATTTTTGAGTATTTTTGATTTATCCGCCCATATCCGGGCGCATCCTTACGATACGAACCTTCACTTCCACATTCCATTTCCGGGTTTAACAATTATTAACGCTCAAATATTTTCTCTGTGATCTCTGTGGTTAGCTGTTTCAATTACAATTTAATCGTGGTCTCGCGGTCCTTCTCGGTGAGCCCCATGCAATACGCAGCCACGCTCTGCGGTGCTTCCGCGTTGTACAGCCTTGCATATGGATCGGAGACCAGGAGTTCCAGCGCCCGGTTGACCGAGGCCGTGTCATCCAAGCCGACCTGCCTCAGGTGGATGCCCTCCCTGGTCACCGTATAAGCCCTGAAAGCGCAGGGATAGCTGACGATCGCCGGGTCAGCCACGTAAGTGATTTTACCCACGGTCTCCACCCTGGACGCGTGATGGTGGCCGGAAACAACCAGCCTCACGTTGGGATGGCGCTCGAAGATATCGCGCATCTTGGAACGGTTTTTAAGCATCCAGAGCGACCAGGCAGGTGTAGTGTCCTGGGGAGTCGTAGGCATCACGGGGTGATGCATGAAAACAATAATGAGTTTTTTGTCCGCTCCGGTGGTCAATTCGTTTTCAAGCCATTTTATGTCATTGAGCGCGGCCTCGCCGTATGGCTTTCCGTCCACCGTGGTATCAAAGCCTATGATCCGGACGCCGCGCACGGGATCGAAGGCCCAGGACGACTGTTTGGGTTTCACTCCCCTGCCGCTCCAGGCCTGGAGATAGTCGGCTTTCGTCAGCTTCGACACGCCGGTGATCGGCGATACTTCGGTATTGCCGAGCAGAATATAGAACGGCACATCGAGCTGCGCCGTCCATTTCTGGAAAACATCGAGCGACTCCTTGTCGTTCGGTCCATAATGGATCTGGTCGCCGCCGAAAACAACGAAATTCAGCTTCGGCAGCCTTCCCAGCTGGCGGAGAGCGTCGATGAACAGGGGAACGCTTTTCTCCCGGTGCTGCCAGTTGCTCTCGCCGCGCACATCCAGATGGAGGTCCGTGATGTGGGCGAAGTTGAATTTTGGAATTTCCAGCGCTTCCGCGAACGGGACGAAAAGCCCGCCTGCCGCCGCCATGCCGGTTATTGCGGCCCCCGTGGTCGCCAAACCCTTCAAGAATTCACGCCTGTTCATGAGCACCTCGCAAAAATGAAATATCCCCTTCCGACGGGAACCTGTCTTCGTGTAAAATTGACATATTCCCGGCCGGTTGTCAAGGGCAAAAAAGTGCATCTGACATGCGCCTGCTATGGTTTTATATAGGCGTTCAGGCCGATAATGACCGGTTTGTCGTTTACTTTTGCGGTGGTGACAGCATTTCCCCCCGTGCTTGCAACGACAAGGGTTTTTCCGGATGCCGACGGAGTCGGGGTTTCCAGGTCAATTTCAATATATAGCTTGTTGTCCTTGATTTCAACTTTCATTGCCATCGGTATTTCTCCCTTTCTCGACTGATCCGCGTCCGGTTCTCTTTCTTCCTTCGCGTATTCGTCCAGAATCAATCACTTGGCGGAAACCATCTTCGCTATGTGATGCTCTATAAGTTCTAAACCGCTATCGCCTCAACCAGCTTCCAGTCGTTCGACTTGTGCGCGGCTTCCCAGAGATCGTAATTGCGCTGGAGGTTGAGCCACAGTTCCGGGGTCGTTTTAAACGCCTTGGAGAGACGAAGCGCCATGTCAGGGGTCACGTCGCCGCGTTCGTTCACAATTTTTGACAGGGTCTTTCGGGACACACCAAGGGTCCCGGCGAGTTCGGAAACCGTCAGGGACAAAGACTCCATGTACTGCCTTTTTAAAATGCCGCCCGGATGGGTGGGTGCTCTTTTTCGGGTCCTCATGTTTTTACCTCTCTAATGATAATCGAGATAGTTCACCTGGTAGGCGTTGCCTTCTTTGAAAGTAAAGACAACCCGCCAGTTGCCGGATACCTTGACTGCCCAAAAACCTTTAAGCGGACCTTTCAACTGATGCAGCTCCGAGCCGGGGTATCTCATGTCCTCCACCACGTGCGAGGCCTCGAGTCTATCCAGAAGGTCCGCGAGCTTCTGAGCGTGAGCGGCCTGAATCCCCTTCTTCGTTCCGTCGAAAAAGAAGTCTTCAAGCCCTTTATGGGTAAAGGTCTTGATCATCAATCCGTAGTGTAACCCTTATGGTTACGCGTGTCAAGCTGTTTTCGTGGGCGTGTTTTCGCGGGAAAGTTCGCAACAAAGCTCTTTGCTCTATTCATGAACGGGATCGACGTTCTCGCGAAGCCGATAGCTCGTAAATTGTACTGTTGAAATTACGCCGTGGCTATGCTATCTTACTGCTCATGAAGGAACTGCTCCGTAAACTGCCCGCGGTTGATGAAATCCTGAAAGAGAGCAGGGCAAAGCAGTGGCTTGAGAACTTTCCACGGGTACTCGTGCTGGACGCTATCAGGACCGCCCTTAACCGCAGGCGCAAGGCCATTCTCGAACCCCGCGAACAAGCTTCAGCGAAGACCATGGACGAGCAGTCCATCTCCCTCCCGGTAATTCTCGATGACGCGGAAAGCCTTCTTGAGGAGCTTTCCACGCCGTCCCTCAGGACGGTGATCAACGCCACCGGCGTCGTGGTCCATACCAACCTCGGCCGCTCCCTCCTCTCCGAGGCTGCGATCGAACGCATCATCGAAATAAGCCGCGGCTACTCCAACCTTGAATACACAATTTCCGCGGGCGAACGGGGAAAACGCTACGCGCACGTTGAGAACATCCTCCTCAGGCTGACCGGCGTTGAGGCTGCCACGGCCGTGAACAATAATGCCGCGGCTGTGCTCCTCTGTTTGAACACCCTTGCCCGCGGCAAGGAAGTCATAGTCTCGCGCGGCGAACTCGTGGAGATCGGCGGCTCGTTCCGGGTGCCCGAAGTCATGGAGCGGAGCGGCGCCAGGCTGCGCGAGGTCGGCGCCACGAACAAGACCCACCTCAAGGATTATGAAAAGGCGATCAACGAGAATACGGGGCTGCTGCTGAAAGTCCATACGAGCAATTACAAGATCGTGGGCTTCACCAGGGAAGTGACGCCGAGCGAGCTATCCGTACTCGGGAAAAAACACCGGATCCCCGTGATGTGGGACCTCGGGAGCGGCAGTTTCCTCGACCTGTCGGTTTACGGCCTCGGCGACGAACCGACCGTCAAACAGGCCGTCGACTCGGGCGTCGATGTGCTCACCTTCAGCGGCGACAAACTCCTCGGCGGGCCGCAGGCGGGCCTGATTCTCGGAAAGAAGACCTGCCTCGACCCCATAAGGTCCAACCCTCTCGCACGCGCCCTCAGGATCGACAAACTGACACTTGCTGGCCTCGAAGCCACGCTCTCGCAGTATCTTGATGAGGAAAAAGCCCGCAGGGAAATTCCCACTCTCTGGATGCTGACCCAGCCGATGAGCGAAATAACTCGAAAGGCAGAACTGCTCGCATCCGGAATCAGTCATACGGGTTCAGCGGACATCACCGCGGCCATTCAGGACGACCTGTCCCAGACCGGAGGCGGCGCCCTGCCCACAGGCAATCTGCCAACCAGGGTGGTGGCCGTCAGTCATACGCATCTTAGCGCGAATCAACTCGAATCACGCCTGCGCCTCGGCAAGCCGCACGTCATCACCCGCATCAGGGAGGGCCTGGTGCTCTTCGATCCAAGAACGCTGAATGATGAGGAAATCGGGAAAATCGTTGAAGCGGTGGGAAAAATCAGACAATAACCAGAAGACAGAGGTCAGAAGACAGACTGAATCAACATCTAAAGTCGTGGTCTGCTGTCTGCTATCTGTTGTCTGTCTTCTGACTTCTGTCTTCTGCACTTTATGAAATACATCATCCTCGGCACGGCCGGACATATCGACCACGGAAAATCCTCGCTCGTCAAGGCCCTCACCGGCACTGACCCCGACCGGCTGAAGGAAGAGAAGGAACGCGGCATCACCCTCGACCTCGGCTTCGCGTCCCTTGACCTTCCCGGCGGGAACCGCCTCGGCATCATCGACGTGCCGGGCCACGAGGGCCTCATCAAGAACATGCTCGCGGGCGTGGGCGGCATGGACATCGTGATGCTCGTGATCGCGGCGGACGAAGGCATCATGCCGCAGACCCGCGAGCACCTCGCCATCTGCGACCTTCTGCAGATTAAAAAAGGACTGATCGTCCTTACGAAGATGGACCTGGTCGACAAGGACTGGCTCGCCCTGGTCCAGGACGACGTCCGCTCTTTCGTGAAAGGCACGTTCCTCGAAAACTCGCCGCTCGTCCAGGTCTCGTCAAAGACCGGGGAAAATCTGCCCCTCCTCATTCAGGAGCTTGCCAGGCTTTCGAACGACGTTGAACCCAAGTCCCCGAACGGCATTCTGCGTTTGCCGATCGACCGCGTATTCACCATGAAAGGCTTCGGCACGGTCATCACCGGCACCCTGCTCTCCGGTACTATCAGCACGGACCAGGAGATAGAGCTCCTGCCCAGGGGGATCAAGACGAAGGTGCGCGGCCTGCAGTCCCACAACCAGGCTGCTCAACGCTCAATCGCGGGCCAGCGCACCGCGGTGAATCTTCAGGGAGTGGAAAAAGACCAGCTTTCGCGCGGAGACACCATCGTAAACGCAAGGTTCTTTACGCCGACCAGGACGCTCGACGCGAAGCTGAAACTGCTTGCGCAGGCGCCCCGCGGGCTCAAAACCAATTCGCGCATCCGTTTCTACAATACCACGCAGGAAGCCATCGGCAGGATCACGATTATCGGCGCGCATTCCGTTGCCCCCGGCGAGGAGGCCTTCGTCCAGCTCCGGTTCGAACAACCCGTGATAGTGCAGCACGGAGACCGGTTCATCCTTCGTTTTTACTCGCCCATGGAGACCCTTGGCGGAGGCATGGTCCTTGATCCTCACCCCCGAAGGCACAAACAAAAGACCATGGAAGAGTCGCTCAAAAACCTGGGCGTTCTCGAAAAAGGTACAACGGAGGACATCCTTGCCCTCCTCATCTCGGGCAAGGGCCTCGCCGGCATGGAAGAAAATGAGCTCATCGGCGCGGTAACAGCGGACAAGCCGGTTATCGCTTCGGCGCTTGCGGCCCTCTCCCGGAAAAAGCTCGTGCTCCGGATAGACAACCTCTTTGTGCACATTGCCCGGTTTGGCGCGATCGAGAAAAGTATTATTGAACTCCTCGGGCGGTACCACAAGGACAATCCTCTAAAATCCGGCCTGGACAAGGAGGAACTCAAGGGCATGCTCCGCATCAGGATCAGCCCTAAGGTGCTCAGCTCGGCCCTCGATGGGCTCGTGAAGAAAAATCAGATCGAGGCGGACGGCCCAAAGCTCAGGCTGCCGGGCTTCAAGGCGGCGGGCGGCAGGGTCAACGACGAGGTCAAGAACAGCATCGTGGACTCCATCAAAAAAGGCGGCACCCAGCCCCCGGTCAGGGAGGAACTCCCCGCGCTCTTCGGGATCTCTGAGAAAGACGCCAGGGACCTGCTGAAACTGCTGTCCGATGAAGGCAGGATCGTCAGAATCAATGATTCGCTGCATCTCGACAGGGAAATCGTGGAGACTATCAAAACCGAGCTCAGGAAACATCTTGACGAAAAGAAAGAGATCACCATGGCTGAATTTCGAGACCTCGCCAAAACCTCCCGCAAATTCGCAGTGCCGCTCATGGAATACTTCGATTCCCAGAAAATGACTCAAAGGGTCGGGGACAAGAGGATGTTGCGGGGGTGATTGATACGCAAAGTCCAATTGCTGTCTATCGGAAATGCGGGGACTTTTCCTGTCTATTTTTTGAATGCATACATGCGTATTGTTCCACCACGTTTCAATGCCGGGGCTTCAAGGAACGCGCCAGCGGGACCGGCAGGCTCCCGTCCGACCGGACGGATTAGAAGGGCTTTCAAGAGTGGCAGGTTGTACTTCGCAGGTTTATGGAATCCGCAAAGATGTCCTTCGTTGTTTTCCGTCGGTAATAGGGGCACTTTTCCTCGCGGCACCCATGAGGGTGAAGCTCGCCATACCTGCAAACAATCGCTTTTTCCGCTCCGGGAAGAACAATGCCGAAGCGTTCCGACAAAAATGCATTCGCCGAAAAAAGCGCTGTCCGTACATACGCCTTGCAGCAGCTCGGACCGGTGAGCTCGGCAATAGCCCCTGCCGCCTTGCCGACAGCCTCCATGGTGATTTTCTGCTCCCTGTCGGAGCCGCACCGCGCGCCGAGAAATATTGAAAAACACGCGCCGATGGCAGGCACAATGCCGCACACACCCGTGCTGGCGCAGTACCCTTCCACGGCCTGCATTGAAGTCCTATCGAAGGCCTTCCGAATATCGTGTTCCGTGATCTTCTCCCTGCCGTACGGAGAATTTCCGAGCCCGGCCATGAGCGCGCCTGTTGCAATGAACGCATGTTCACACCCCAGCATGGGGAGCTTCGGATGTCCCATCAGAAGTTCGGCGAGCTCGAAAGGGTTCTTTAACTGTGTGGTAAGAACGAACGCCTCGATCACCCGCCGCGCATCGCTGCTGCGACAAGTATCACAGACATGATGGCCTTCCGGGCAGGTAAGACCGCTCGCCTCAACCTTGCCGCAAAAGACACACCGTCTGGTTTCCGGAGCTTTTCCCTCTGCGAGCGGAGTTCCGCAAACCGGGCATTCCCCCTGATTGGTTTCTTGCATGAGCATACTATACCTCTTATGACGACTGATTTCAATTCCCGTCTTTCAACGAAGTGTTCATGAGTACGCCCGCCGCATTGATAAAGCGATCGGGAAATAATACTTCTCAAACGGCGGTGGTTCGGGTATATTCGTGTGGCGGGACGTCAGGATAACCAGTTTGCGCAGGAGACAGCTCATGGAAAAAACAAAGACTTTATCCGGAACATTTCTCATTCTGCTTTTTCTTGTGTGGATCATCCCCGGACTCATCGGCCGTGACCTCTGGAAGGCCGATGAGCCATACAGCTTCGGGATCGTTAACCATATCATCAAAAGCGGGGACTGGGTCGTGCCGACAATCGCGGGCGAGCCGTTTCTGGAAAAGCCCCCACTTTTCTACCTGACCGGCGCCGTTTTCGCTCATATGTTTTCGAACTGGCTTCCGCTCCATGACGCCGCGCGTCTGGCAAGCGGATTCTATATGTTTCTGACTCTTGTCTTCATCGGCCTTGCGGCGCGCGAGCTTTACGGAATGGGGTTCGGCGGGACCGCGCTTGTTCTGCTGATCGGCTGCGCCGGCCTCCAGACCAAGGCGCATAAGTTCATTACCGATGTTTCTCTGCTCACCGGATTCGCCATGGCCTTCTACGGCCTTGCCCTCTCCAGGCGGCGCTCAACGCTGTCCGGTTTCTGGATCGGCGCGGGAACCGGCATCGGCTTTCTTTCCAAGGGGCTTATCGCGCCCGGTCTTATAGGGCTCATTGCGCTCACGCTGCCTGCATTGTTCCCGCCCTGGCGGAGCAAGACCTACTTCCGGTCCATGTTAGTCGCCCTCGTCTCCATGGCGCCCTGGCTCGTTATCTGGCCGGCAGCCCTGTATCTCCGTTCGCGTGAACTATTCGTCGAGTGGTTCTGGTACCAGAACCTGGGGCGTTTTCTCGGGTACGCCCACGTGGGACGGGAATTTTCTCCCGCGTTCTATCTCGCTGTTCTTCCCGGGTTCGCATTCCCTGTACTGCTGTTTGCATTCTGGACGCTCTGGCGCAAGAGACGGCTCTGGCGTGAGCACCCCGTGTTCCAACTCCCCCTTGCCGCATTCCTGGTTATGCTTCTCTTTTTCAGCTTTTCATCGAGCATCCGGAATATCTACGCCCTTCCCATGCTTTTACCCCTGACACTGATCGCCGCCGCCGGGGCTGATTCGTTTCAGGGCCAGGAACGCGCGCTACGGGTCCTTAATCATTCGATCACCGCTCTCTTCGTCATCCTCGCCGGATTAGTGTGGATCGGATGGTTCGCTATGATGACGGGCCACCCGGCATTTCTGGAGAAGAGAATTCTCTTTCATCTGCCGGACTACGCCCCCGCTTTCAACGGCGTACTTTTCGCCGCGGCCTTTGCTTACACCGCAGTATGGATCGTTGCAACCGCGAACTTCACCCGATCAGGTCATCACGCGGCGACAACCTGGGCCGCCGGAATCGTGCTGATCTGGGGCTTGTGCATGACCCTCTGGCTGCCCGCGCTTGATTCCGGTTCAGGGTACCACACGCTGTTCACCTCCCTGCGTAAGGCCCTGCCTGCCGGCTACCGCTCCATTTCAGGCGTCGCGCTCGGAGAATCCGAACGCGCCATGCTCGAGTATTACGCGGGAATCATTACGCATAAGGCCGGCCCTGGCAACAGAATTGATGACGCGGATCTGCTGCTGACCTGGAACGAAAATAAGCCGCCGGACCCGCCGAAGGGGGCCGCCTGGCGCCTGATATGGGAAGGGAAAAAGTTTCGGGACCGGGATCATCCCAAGGAGATATTCAGGCTATATCAAAAAAAGGATCGCAAGAGGAATGCGTCATAGGCTGATCCGTTTCCTGATCAGCCGCGTACAACCATATTCATGATGCCGATCGGGTTCGGCGAACGGCGGGCATATCCCTTTTCCTGGGCAACGAAGTCCAGCGGCAGGCTAATGAGCTCAATGAGCTCAGGCGTGAAACGTGACAGCATTTCGTGTTCAGCTGTTTTGACATACGAAGCGCACTCCCCGCAGGCATGAACCTTGAACCCCGGTTCCCCTTCAAACGTAAGTATATTCACTTTCGACGGGTCGCTGTTCAGGCAGACAGGGCAACCGGTCCTCGCACCCTCTCCTTCCGTACCGCAGAATGGGCAGAACAGTCTCCGCGAGCCGTTATTCGCGATCGACGATAACGACGGCTGCGCGCCGCAGATCGGGCACTTGCCCTTGTCCCAGTGCCTGCCGCCCAAGCCGCGCGAATCACGAAGCCCCAGGAAATACGGCCTGCTAATGAGAAACAGGATGAGCTGCAGGTCCTCCTCCGCATAGGGCAGGGAAAACGCGGGCGTCTCGCGCAACGGAAGCCGCATAAAATCTATTTCTCCCAACTCCAGGGCCTGCAGCAGCGGAGACAGACTTCCCTCGGGAAGCTCGAAGACAGCGGTGAATTGGCGAACAATCGTCGAGACGGAGGCCGTCGGATAGGCGTTCAGCTCCCGGCGGCAGGAATCAGCCGGCAGCGCATTGAGCAGCTCTTGAACGATGCCGGTGAACTTCCGGGTCTTATCATAAAACCGGATGGGCTCGGCGAGATGCGGCTTATTTTGCAGGAGTTCTTCTGTTATTTGATTCATATCAATCATGATGAACTCGTAAAAAGTCAAAAATATCAGAATTTGTCATTTCGAGCGCAGCGAAAAATCCTCGTCCAACCGGTTGAAAGATCCCTCTCTTTGTTCGGGATGACACATCCGGACTTTTTTACGAATACGTCAACCATGCATGGACCGCATTTAATCCGTTTCCCGGCAATAGAATTGTTCACTTCCTCTGTTTGAGATTTTTCAACTGAATTGTCGCGGTATCAAGCGCTTTTCTGGCGCTTTGGTCCTCGGGGGCGAAGGAGAGAATGCTTTTCCAGATTGAGATCGCGGTCTCGATATTGCCTGATCGATAACTGCTCAGTGCGCTCAGAGACAGGCTGGAACGGCAATCCTCTATCCTTTTTTTCAGATAGTTCTTCTGAAACGACAGGTCACGGGACAGCCTGTCCGCCCAGGGGATGTTCTTCACAAGAAGGGAATATTGCCTCCCAGACAGGGCATAATAGCCTTTTTCGTAAGTTTCATCAGTCTTTTTCACGATATTTTCAAGGGTCGCGACATACCCTTCCCGGAGGATCTCATCGTCCGGATACGTCCTGAAGGCTTTTTTATAAGTATCCAGGGTTTTTTTATAATCATCCGAGCTCGCATACTGGTCGGCTTCCCTCATAAGCAGATCGATATCCGACCTTTTCTTAGCCTGAGAAGCGCAGGAAGGAAGCAGCAGGAAGGTCATCAGAAGAAGCGCCCCTATGTTGCTCGCGCGCAGCATGCCGCTCATACGCCCATGACCGATGCAACCTCGGCGTTATTCTTTTCCAGGACCCGCAAGAAAACCGCCACAAGATCGGGGTGCAGTTGTTTGCCGGCGCAACGAACTATTTCATCGAGGGTATCTTCATGAGTGCGGGCGTTCCGGTAGGGCCTGTTCGAGGTCATCGCATCGTAGGTGTCCGTTATGGCGATGATGCAGGCGAACAACGGGATATTGTCCCCCGCTAGACCGTCGGGGTAGCCCCTGCCGTCGAACCATTCATGGTGGTGCCTCACCGGCAGGATATACTTGTGAAGAGACGGCGCCTTGCTGAGAATAGCGGCCCCGTCCACGGTGTGGCGCATCATCTCCCGGTATTCCTCGGGCTCAAGCCTGCTTCGCTTGCGAAGAATGGAGTCAGGGGTCTTGATCTTTCCGATATCGTGGAATAGACAGGCGACCTCGAGCTCTTCCAGGTCTTGATTGTTGAGGCCTAATTCCCTTCCCAGCTGAAGGGCGTAGGTGGAAACGCGGGCTGAATGGCCATGGGTATAGGGATCTCTTGCGTCGATGGCCGCGGCGAGCACCCGCACCGTGGAGACATATGACTCTTCCAGCTCAACGGAGGAAGCGATAAGTTTGGCGCGCTGTTCGACGATAGTCGCCATCATTTCATTGAAGCTTTCGGTCAAAATACCAAGCTCGTCTCGGGAATATATTTTCAGCCGCTTGTCTCCCTTTCCCTCCCGCAGGTCTGCGACGCCCGCGGACAGTTCCTTGATGGGCTTCGTAATAAATGACGACAAAGCGACACTGCCGGTGATGCCGAAAAGGAGAATCAGGGAAAATGCGATCAGAATTCGTCTTCGAACGACACGCTGTGCCTCGAGCAGGACCGTCTTGTTCACTCTCAGCATCACCGAGCCAAGCCTTTTATTCATGGATACGATGGGACTCACAATATCCAGCGCCCCGGAGGACGGAACGCCCGTTTCCACGACCACGGTCCCGTCCCCGGGCTTACTGTTCGCGCCTTTCGGAAAAGCGCGCATTTTCCTCCCGATTTCAGCGATATCGCTGTGCGCGATGATCTTCATATCGGTCCCGACAATGGCGACGAATTCCACGTCGGGATTGGCTTCCTGAATCTTAAAGACCATGTTATCGAGGCCGAGCAAATCTTTTGAAAGAATATTGTACCCCGCCGAGGCGGCGATGCTTCTCGTCAGGGCTTCGGCCCTCTTGACGACCTCATTCGTAATGTGAATGTCCATGAGCGTCAGGGTGGTCAGGTAAAATACCAGGGTCGTTCCGCCCAGGAGAACGATGACGAAAAGGGAGATCTTAAATCTTATTTTACTGAATATCATGGCCATAAGTTGCCGGGATGATGTCACATTGAGTTGTTTCTCATATAATTATATACAGATACCGCGATGGAATGCAAACTTTTTTCCGTTTCTACGGCACCCTGGGATATTTGACGGCAAGATCCTCACCCGTCAGCGCATCCTGGAGAAACGCTTTGAGGTCACTTTTTTCCCGGGCGCTCAGGCCCAGGGGTCTCAGCGCGGAGTTCCCCGCGCCTCCCCCTTTGTTGAGGAATTCAATGACCTCATCGAGCGTCTGAAAAATTCCGTTGTGCATATAGGGCGCGGTCCTTGCAATATCTCGGAGCGTCGGCGTTCGAAAGGCTTTCCAGTCTTTTTTGTCCTTCGTGATAAGGTATCTGCCCGGGTCTTCCATCAGGTTGCGGAAATCCTCATAGCGATATACCTTTGCCACGAACCGCCTTGTTGCGGCTATCCGCGGATCTGTCTGCTGTTCAGGGTTCTCAGGCACATTCAGCGCATGGAACCTGTCATCGGACAGGCTGACCCCGAAGTGACATTCGGAGCACCTGCCTTTGCCGGTGAATATCTCCATCCCCCTGCGCGCTTCGTCGGAAAGGGCCGCCTTGTCCCCCTTCAGATGGCGGTCGAGAGGAGAGTTCTTCGAGACCAGCGTGCGTTCGTACGCCGCAATGGCCATGGCCATGCGCTCGCGCGTCACTTCTCCATTGAATATTTTTTGAAACGCCTCGACATATTCGGGGACCGACCGGAGCACTTCCTCGACGAAATCCAGGTTCCTGTTCATCTCGAACGCGGACATCATGGGGAAGAGCGCCTGCTCCTCAAGCGACCGGGCGCGGCCGTCATGGAACAGGTACTTCTGGAACGCGACATTGATGAGCGTCGGCGAGTTCCGCCAGTTTTTCGTCGTAGGGTAACTGAGCGACAGTTCAAGCCCGTCCGTGAAGGCCCTCTCAGGGTCGTGGCAGGTGGCGCAGCTCATGGTCCCGTCGCCGGAAAGACGCCGGTCAAAGAACAGCTTTTTACCCAGCTCGATCTTTTCCGGGGTCTGCGTGTTCTGCTCCGGCACGGGGACGGATATGAAGGGTTCAAGTTGGCCGGCAAACAAAGGGCCCGACATAAGAATCAGGCAGGCCATGGCTGCCATCAGGTAATACGACATTGATTGCCTCCGGGTGCTCCGTGTTTTTTCCCAATACTCGGAACTTCGAACAATGAACGTTGAACTATTTCTTCTCCTTAATTTCCTCATCAATGATCTTTTTAAAAAACTCAAAAGGCCGGTCGCCGATGACCTTGCGCCCGTTGATAAAGAAGGTCGGCGTGTTGAACAGGTCCATGTCCACGGCAAGCTTCTTGTCCCGCTCGATATCCCGAGCATGCCTCTTTCCGTCAAGAGCTTCGGCGAACTTCTTCACGTCAAGCCCCAGTTCCCGCGCATACTTGATGAGGCTGCCCCGGTCTAGCGTGGGAGAACGTTTGAGCAGCAGGTCGTGCATCTCCCAGTATTTCCCCTGGTCCCGCGCGGCCAGCGAGGCTTCAGCCGCGAGATGTGAGTAATCCCGGTACTGGTAGGGGTAATTCTTCACCACGAGCCTGATCTTCCCCGGATAGGACTCCATGATCTTTTTGACGGTCGGACCGGCCGCCACGCAATGCGGTCATTGAAAATCGAGGAATTCGACGATGGTCACCCGCGCATCAGCAGGACCAAGCACAGGGGAATCGCCAATGGGGACGGTAAAGCGTTTTTCGTCGGCAATGCCCTTCACTGCGAACAGAGTCAATAGCAGTACGAACACGGTTTTTTTCACGGGTCATCCCTTTAAGAAACTTCCATTTTGTAATTCCACGTTTAAGCTATTATATCGCAAGATTTGATCGAAATGCATAAAGATCAGCAGACCTTGTCAATATTCGAGAAACGACCCCCTCCCTTTTTCTTCTGTTGAATTTACTTGTTGACAGCATCCACTGATTTCGATACAATTCTTTATGTCAAGCATTACCTTTGATACCCTTAAATTCGTCACCCGCCTCAAAGAATCAGGGTTTGTCGAAAGTCAGGCCGTGGCCATCACAGAGGCATTCAAGGAAGCGCATGGTGAGGCTGAAGTGGCAACCCGCCGCGATATAGAAGAATTGCGGTTGGAGCTGGAATTGAAACTTTCGGAAACTAAAAGCGAACTTATCCGTTGGGTAGTCGGTGCGGGCTTTCTTCAGACCGCACTTATTGCCGCACTTCTCTTAAAGCTAATCAAATAACTACCTCTCAAGTCGTTCACGATACAAAATATCCAAAACATACCGGAGCCTGAGCACTATATCATTGTAAGTCATTAGACCTTTCGGGAGGACTTTGGGGACGTTGTTACTTACGTTGCGTTGTTAGCCTGCTCCCCATCCTTTCAACTGCTCGTGTTATGCTTGACGTGGCTACGCCGAGATGTCGCGCAATCTCTGCGGCCGGGAGCCCGAGCTCTTTCATGCCGCGTTGTGCGATTTCTGCACGCAATTGACTTACTTTAGATCGACGGCTGCCGCTCTCCAGCTCTTTCCGGCTGACCTCGCTTTTTTTACATTCCTGTTCGATGACTTTTATCAGGGTCAGCCCCGATCTTTTAAGTTTCATCTGCCGCAGCGACTTCTCTTCCGCTTCTTTTATGACTTGATGTGCGAAATCGCCGCTTCCAAGGATCCGCTCGTCAACTTCCTCCTTCTGACCTTTCCGTCTCATGGAGAGGACATTGGACCACCCGCCGAGACTCCGAACAAGTCCGCCCCCGGAAAACATTGGATCGTGCCCCAGATTCATGCCTTCCTGTATAAACCGCCGATATTCTCTTGTGGCTTTTCTTTTCGTGCCTCCGAACTGTGCAAATACAGTTGCAGTATCCATCCACGGGCACTTTGCCTTATCAATTACGGTCCGATGACCGGTCCAGGGATATCTATCCAACTCCGTCATGGTCTCGATGATCTTCGCCCGAACAGGATTAAGATGGATGTAGCGGACGAGGGCGAGGAAATAGTTGTCTTCGTCACAGAGTATGGATTTATACCGATTCTCGAAGAGATGCCCCTTTCTGCCGTGTTTGCGGTTGAAGTATTGTGCGTACCAGGTAAGGAGTTTTCTCATTACGGCTGAGATGCCGGCTTGTCCGCTTCGGAACAGCAAATGAACATGGTTGTCCATGAGCACCCAAGCGTATATCGAGCATTTGGAATCCTGAACGTTTTGTCCGAGGCGCTCAAGGAAGCGGGCCTTGTCCTCTGCATCGCGGAAGATGTTTGCCTTGTCGATGCCCCGGACCATGATGTGGTGGAGGGCGCCGGTGGCGTCTAGGCGGGCGCGGCGTGGCATGTAGCAACATTACCGATTTTCGACGGCGATGTCAAATGTTTTGCAACGTAAGTAACAACGTCCCCAAGATCCCACTTTCGTCCCGCAGTGCCCGCACTCATCCACATGGCCGCCTTGATCTGCTGTGCGGCAGGTCTCGATCGCCCGCATGGCGCGAAGACGATTTGCGGGCATGGGATGGGCGTTCCGGTAATCGGGGCCATAGTGGCGGAAGATGTCCGCGACTTCAAGATGCCTGGCTGCTCGCGCAGACATGGCGACGCGGCGGTCAGAGAGGCTTCGGTTTTTTCCGCGATTTTTTCGGCTGCTCCAGATCCAAAGGGCTCACGACCCTGGCAAGGTTCTTCTTGCTTACGTGAAGATA
>Ga0334722_10002674_pt1 | contig 19849 bp, 7 predicted proteins | sample C3_bottom_MG_FD_207210 | JGI IMG/M metagenome (GOLD analysis project Ga0334722, IMG submission 207210) | Sediment microbial communities from Yellowstone Lake, YNP, Wyoming, USA - C3_bottom | ecosystem: Environmental > Aquatic > Freshwater > Lake > Sediment | place: USA: Wyoming | collected...
TGGAAGAAAATCTTAAGCTCGGATCAGAATTTTGCAACAGGAATTTATTCAATCCGAGTTTTACGGCAAGCTGGTTCAAATGTTCCCGACTCACAATCTTGGAGCGCATCTTGGTGAGAAACCCTTCATCTTTATAGGGAAATTTCCTGAAAAGAAAATCTGCTATCACCATATTAAGAACAGAATCTCCCAGAAACTCCAATCGTTCGTTGCTGTCTTTTATTCCTTCTTTAATTTCCTTTGCTACGGAATTGTGGCGGAATGACTGGTAATACAATGAAAGATTTTTCGGAGAAAAGCCAAGAATATTTTTCAGGGCTGCCTTGAATTTTTTTTCGTTTGAGGGAAGGAAAAAATCAAACATGATTCAGTTATTCGTTAATCAGCAAGTAATTTTTGAAATTTATGGTCTGTAAAATTGGAATAAGAATTTTATTAGTTACCTAAAATACACAATATTTGAGGTTTTGAACTATAATAGGTTAAAAAACCTTTGATTTATGCTTTTTATCAGTAAAAATAATTTTTATGATTGCAAACTTTATCGGATATTTGCAACCCTAAAAACCAAAACAAATGAGAATACCCAAGTTGCCTTCTATTTTTGTTTCTATTTTTTCTGCTCTTGCCATGCTGAGCGTAGTCGAGGCGTTTGCCCAGGAAGCTCTTTTTCCTATAGAAGAAAAAGGTAAATACGGCTTCATCAACAAAACAGGAAAAGCGGTAATTGCTCCGCAGTTTGATTTTGCAGAGTCCTTTTCTGAAGGAATGGCAGCAGTAAGTGTTGGCGGAAAACGCGGTTTCATTGACCAGGCAGGAAAAGTGGTGATTGCCGCACAATTTGATAAAACAACTCCTTTTTCAGAGGGGCTTGGAAGCGGAAAGAAGGACGGAAAATGGTCTTACTTCGATAAAACAGGGAAAGTAACACTTGAACCAAAATGCGATTATGCTTATAAATTTTCTGATGGAGTAGCGCGATTACAGGTTGGTTCTAAAATGGGCTTCATAGATAAGACAGGAAACTTTGTTATTAAAGCCGATTACGATGGCGCATATGATTTTTCAGAGGCGTTAGCACGAGTGAAGAAAGGAAACAAATGGGGTTTCATAGACAAAACAGGAAAAGTGGTGATTGATTTTCAATACGATGATTGTTTTGATTTCATGGAAGGAATGGCAAATGTGCGAAAGGGAGATGACAATACCGGAAAATGGGGTTTCGTAGATAAAACAGGGAAGGTAGTAATTGAAATTAAATTCGACCGCGTGTGGCCCTTCTCTGAAGGAATGTCTCTTGTGCGCGTGGGGGATTTCAAAAAAGGGAAATACGGTTACATGAATAAGACAGGAGAAATGGTGATTCCGCCAACATTTACAGGAGGCGATTATTTCAAAGAAGGATTCGCATGCGTATCAACAAGCATTGACCCAAAAAATCCAACCTTTCAATTCATTGATAAAAAAGGAACTGTTGTCATCAACAAAAACTTCAAGTACCTGACCACTTTTAAAAGCGGACTGGCAAAAGTTTCGTCATCCGATATTAAAACCGGTTACGCAAACGGCTACATTGACAAAACGGGAAAATATGTTTGGCCTCAATAGGTTTTCTCACATCATTCCAAACAAATTGAACTCCTTAAAAATCAACCTTTTTGCCTTGTGGCACAGAAATGGGTTATGCTTAGCTAAAAAAAAATTGTGAAAAGATTTACCGCCATATTGATTGCCTTGTTCTGCATCTCTGCTGATTGGGTGCGCATGCCTGTTTTGCAGGACCCCAATGCCGGCAACTCCAAACTCAAAGCATCTTTCATATACAACTTCACAAAATATATTGACTGGCCTGAAAAATACAAGGAAGGAAATTTTGTGATTGGCGTTCTTGGCACTTCCTCTTTTTACAATGACCTCACTGCGCTGCTCAGCACAAAAACAGTTGGCAGCCAGAAATTCGAAATAAAAAGTTTTACCAGCGTTGAATCGGTAACAGGCATCTGCCATATCCTCTTTATCCCTTCAGAAAATTCAGCCATACTACCTGACATTTTAAAGAAAATGAAAGGAAAAAGCACCTTGATCGTTACAGAAAAATCAGGATTAGCCAAACAGGGTTCTGCAATAAATTTTATAGTGGAAAACAATAAACAACGATTTGAATTAAACAAAACAAACATAGAAAAATACAGTTTGAAAGTGAGTTCCACACTGATGGCGCTCGCAATTCAGGTAGAATAAATGAGAAGCAAAATCTACATATTGATTTTATTTTTGCTGTTAGTGATGACAGGAAACAGGGGTTTTGCGCAAAATGACAGCGTTGCAAAAGCGGTAATCATTCTGCAGGATCAAAACATCCCACAGGATAAGCGCGTAAAACTTGCTCTTGAAATCATTGATAAAGCAATTTTAAATTCTCAGTCAGGGAAAAACGCCTACGCATGGTATGTGAGAGGATATGTTTACAAAGAATATTACAAAACGTATGAATCACAAAACAAGAAATCAAAAACTCGGGATGACGCAGTGGTGTATCTGAAAAAAGCACTCACGCTTGACTCTACAAAAGAATATGAACCCACCATCAAACAAAACTTAAAATATATTGGTGCCACTTACTACAATGACGCGGGCACTTCGCTGGATATTACGAATTATAAAATAGCTATTGATAATTATGAAAAGTTCAAAGATTGCATGCTGTCTGCAGAGCCAAATTACAATCTGAAAGTACGGGAGATTGAATTTAAGAACGCACTGGGAACTGTTTACACAAATATTTTCCGAAGCGATATAAAATTAAATTCCGAATTCTTTGGAAAAACAGAAGAGGTGTATAAACAAGTTCTCGCGCTTGACACCAATAACTGGGGAGGCAATTACAACCTTGCGATGCTTTATTATAACTATGGAGTTGATATCATCAATAATATGCCGGTGGAATCAGATATCATTGTGATTGAAAACATTCAGGAAGATGCCAAGAACCAATTCAAGAAAGCGCTGCCTTATGCGCTGAAGGCGTATGCGCTCAACCCCAAGAATAAAAATGTTCTCATCTGTTTGCAGGGAATTTATTTCAGCTTGTACGAGTTTGAAAAATCAGATGAGTATAAAGCGAAATTAGAGCAAATGGAAAAAGAAAAATAATTTCTTCTTCAATTTTTTATTCTTCCTGTATTTTGCATTATTCGTAAATTTGACCCTGCGGCTCACCACCTTTTGGGTGGCATGAAATTTCGCTTTTAATAAATATGGCATTTCGCTTCACCATCGGCAGAAAAATTTCAGTGGGATTCGGCACTCTCATTTTTCTCACATTCGTTGCGTTTGCACTTACGCTTATCACGCTCACTCAAAGCCGCCAGATCAATGACAAAATCACCAATCAGTACACGCCCTCTGTAAGCGCGCTGCAGAACCTGAATATTTTAGTTGTTCGTTCAAAAATGCTCATCGCCAACTGGGTGAATGTGCAGATAGAATCAGAAGACAAGGATAAACTTAAAACTCTTATCAAAGATGAATATCCGAATTTGAAAATGCAGGTAAATACACTTGCAAAAGGATGGAATAAAGATGACAAAGAAACCATCGGTTCAATTTTCGGTTTGCTCGATGAATTGATTGCCACGCATGAATACATCATGACTCAGTTGGGAAATTTTGACAGCTACCAGGATCCGGGCGTTTACTTTGAAGTAAAAAATATGGTGGAAGATGCCGATGGCGAAGTGAATGACAAAACAAGAAAAATTCTGAATAATCTTCAGGCGCTCATTACACAGCAACACGACCAGGCAGACAAGAAGAACAAAGAAATGCTCAGTTCATTTTCCAATTTGCAAACAGTTGTAATTACTCTTGGTTTCATTCTTCTCATTGGTGGAATTCTCATTGCTTTCTTCACGGCAAGAACTATCGTGCGCCCGGTTGGTGAAGTGAAAGAACTTTTGTTGAGAATGGCACGAGGCGTTTTACCTGATAAAAGAATAAAGGAAGGGCACGATGAAATCGGAGAAATGTCGCTTGCCCTGAACCGCTTGGTAGGCACCATGAAACTCACTACAGAATTTGCCCGCGAAGTAGGAAGCGGAAACTTTGATTCTTACTACAAACCCTTGTCTGAAGAAGATAATCTGGGACTGGCACTGTTGAAAATGAGAGAAGACCTCCGCGAGAACGAGGCAATGCTCGAAGGAAAAGTTGCGCAGCGCACCGCAGAAGTTGTCCGGCAAAAAGCAGAAATAGAATTGCAGGCGCAAAAACTAGATGTGCTCTATAAACAGGTAACCGACTCCATCCGCTATGCGAAAAGAATTCAGGAAGCCATTCTTCCTCCTGACAGTTTTGTGAAAAGGCATTTGCCCGATTCTTTTGTACTGTACAAGCCAAAAGATATCGTTAGCGGAGATTTTTATTGGCTCGACCATGTGAACGGAAAAGTAATGTTCGCTGCCGTTGATTGCACCGGTCACGGAGTGCCGGGCGCATTCATGAGCATTGTGGGCTATAATCTTCTCAAACAAATCATGGGCAAACATATGCATACGCAGCCCTCTAAAATTTTAGATGAGTTAAACAAAGGCGTTCGTGAAACATTGCACCAGCGCAATTTCGAAGAATCCACTTCCAAAGACGGAATGGATATTACCTTCTGTTCGATAGATAGAGTCAATTACGAACTGGAATTTGCTGCGGCATTCAATCCTTTGTTCCTTGTCAGAAACGGAGAAATGTTTGAGATAAAAGGAAATAAATTTTCTGTTGGAATTTATCTTGAAAAGGAAACTAAAAATTTCACCAATCATAAACTGAAAATCCAGAAAGGCGATGTGGTGTACATCTTCTCCGATGGATATGCCGATCAGTTTGGCGGACCAAAAGGAAAAAAATTCATGCAAAACCAATTCCGGAATCTCCTCTTTGATATACACCGAAAACCTATGCCCGAACAAAAAAGAATTCTCGATAACACCATTGAACACTGGCGGGGCGTGGAAGACCAGGTGGATGATATTCTTGTAATGGGATTGCGGGTCAACTGATTTTTTTTGTATGAGAAAATTTTTTCTTTCTTCTTTCTTCTTTTTTCTTTCTTCTTTTCTTCTTTCTGCCCAATATGCTTCAAACTGGAAAAAACTTTCAAACTTTTCAAACCGTATAATAGAAAAGGGAATTGCATTTCCCTCTGGTGATTTTGCTTATGCCGGACTGGGAACAGATAACTCCGGCTACCGCAACGACTTCTGGAAATATTCTCCGGAAAAAGATATTTGGGAACAGGCAGAAAACTTTCCTGCGCAGCAACGGATTTTTTCTGTCGCTTTTTCAATCGGCTCGAAAGGATACGTGGGAACCGGGCTTGCCGGAACGGAAAGCATGCATCAGGGCACCAATGATTTCTGGGAATATGATTCTCAAAAAAACAGTTGGTCGCAGAAAGCAAATTTCCCGGCTGGAGCCCGTTATGCAGCAGTTGGTTTTTCAATCAATGGCAAAGGATACATTGCGCTCGGAGCAAATCAAACATCTCATTACAACGATGTATGGGAATATACTCCCGCCACCAATCAGTGGAACAAGAAAGCTGACTTTCCGGAGAACGGAAAAAGTGACGCTTCTGTTTTTGTCATAGCCAATGAAGCGTATATTTTATTCGGGCAGACGAAAGAATTGTTTCCTTCCAAAAAAAATTCGTGGAAATATTCTCCTGAAAAAAATGAGTGGAAAGCATTTGCAGAATTTCCGGATGCCCCGCGCGTAGGCGCCATTGTTTTCTCCTATAAGAATAAAGGATATGCGCTGGGCGGAACCAATGGCGCCACCAAACGGTTTCAGGATTTTTGGGAATACGATGCCGCAAAAAACAGGTGGGCGGAAAAAGAAGACATTCCTTTTGGTGCCTGTTCATACGGATTTTCTTTTGTGATAAAAAACATCGCCTATGTCTGCACGGGAAAAGCCAAGTCCGGAACAAACGGCTCTGAAATCTGGAAATATGAATTCACGGAACAACAAGCAACCGGTAATAATCTGATCCTTGGCGGAAGCATATTGCTGGGTGATGAACGCATTCCGCTGGCTGGCGTTGAAATGAGAATTGTCAACACAAAAAATGAAATCGTTAAAACAACATTTACAAATTTATTCGGCTCCTTTTTATTTACCGGCTTGCCTGAAAATGAAGATCTCATCCTCACTTTTGATGTTAAGGACCCGACTTGGAAAAATGAAAAGTTTTATATCGTGAATCAAAAAAATGAAAACGTGGCGGTTCTTCACAAAGACAATCAGTTCAAATTTTATCTTTCCTCTTCCGGGAAAAATAAAATCCAGCTGATAAAACTTACGAATAAAAATCTGCGCATGAACATGAAAGGAAAAGTCGCCATTGATGACAAGAAGCAAACTCCGCTGAAAGATATTGCTGTTTCGCTTATGAACGAAGAAGGGGAAGTGATGCAGGCGGGTGCTACCGATGAAAACGGAATTTTTATTTTTACTTATCTGCCGGTTGATTCCACGGTGTATCTTTCCATAGATGAAAAAACACTTGCCTCGTTTTCCAAAGGAACAAAAGTGCTTTTGCTGGATGAAGGCGATAATGTGGTGAGCAAAACATCCACTTCGCATCCTGAATTTGAACTCACCAATCTTCCTCCTGAAAAAAATTCTCTCTCCAAGCTTTACATGGAAGATGCCTGGGTGCCGTTTTTATCCAACACCAAAAATGCAGAATTGAAAGTAGTGGAGCCGGTTTATTTTGATGTAGGTAAATGGGAAATTCTTCCGGATGCAAAAATGGTGCTGAACAAAGCAATAGCGGTGCTGAAGAGCAATGCGAAATATTCCATTGAAGTTTCTGCTCACACCGATTCGCGAGGAGACGAAAAATCAAATCAGGAACTTTCTGAAAAACGCGCGAACGCAGCTAAAGAATACATGGTTTCAAAAGGCGTGAATACAAATCAAATCACCACGAAAGGGTATGGCGAAACCAAACCCCTCAACCGATGCGTGGACGGGGTGAATTGTACGGAAGATGAATATGCGGTAAACCGCAGGATGGAGTTTATCATCAAGCGCAAATAGTTCAAATCTTTTCTTCTCCCTTTATTTCTTAACTTTAGCAGGATTTTCAATGCAACTTTATTGCCTGCTTTTTCGTCTTATATAAACGAAACCAAAAGGATGAATTGTTTTTACTCCGGATTTTTTTGTTCCTCTGCAAAAAACTTTTTTGTCCTTTTATTTTTTTTCGGCATTGCTAGCGGAGCGAAACTTGCCCGACTTCTTTTATTTATTTTATTATTGGCAGGCGGGCAATCTTTTGCCCAATCTCCCGACTCATGGACACAAATGTCAGATATAACAGGTGGCGCTGCGCGTAACCGCGCTGTGGGAATGGCAATTAACGGAAAGGGATACGTTGGAACCGGCTGGGATGGCAGCACTTATTTTCCCGGCTGGTGGGAATATGATCCCGCCTCTGATACATGGGCATCAAAAGCAGATTTTAACGGAGGCACATATCCACGAAACCGCGCCTGCGGTTTTTCGCTGAACGGCAAAGGATATGTTGCCATGGGGCAAGACGGAACCCAAAATTTTGTGGGACTGTTTAAATACGACCCAACTCTTGATCAATGGTCTAATCCAAAAAGTTTTACTACAGCGAGATATTCCTCCGTAGCATTTGCCATTGGCGGTTTTGGATATGTGTGCGGAGGGTATAACGGGTCCACTTACTTTAATGATTTATGGCAGTATGATCCTGTTGGAAATACTTTAACGCAAAAAGCAAATTTTTCCGGTGCTGCCAGATATTCTGCAGCAGGGTTTTCAATCGGAATCTATGGATATGTTGGAACCGGCTACAGTTCTGGCGGATATATGAATGATTTCTGGCAATATAATCCTCAATCAAATATCTGGACGCAAAAAGCAAATTTTCCCGGAGCGCCCCGCGCGCTTGCTGTGGGATTTTCAATTGGAGAAAGAGGATACATGGGCACGGGCGATAACGGAAACATCACATCCCTCAGCGATATGTGGGAATATAATCCCATTACCAATTCATGGATTCAGAGAGCAAATTTTGGCGGAGGAAGCCGCTCAGCAGCAGTAGCTTTTTCTATAAACGGATACGGTTATATTGCAACGGGGTCTTATTCTGCCGATGCGATTTTTCAAAAAGACCTATGGAAATATACTCCCGCTTCATCCCCTTCTGTCACTTTTCAAAAATCGTATGGGGGAACAAATGACGATGTGGATACTTCCGCTGTAGCGGAACGCATTGCATCGGGCTATCCGACTTCGGATGGAGGATATATTATTGCGTCCTCTACAAAAAGTTTCGGAAACAACTTTGATGTTTTGCTAATCAAGACAAATCCATTTGGCGATACGCTTTGGACAAAAAAATACGGTGGCACCGATAATGATATTGTCTCTTCCGTGATGCAAACTTCAGATGGCGGCTATGTCATAGCGGGATTTACAAATATGTTAACCAGCGATGGATTTATTCTCAAAACAAATTCTTCCGGATTAGTTCAATGGAACAGAACTTTTGTCGGCACCGGAATTCAGCGCGCCAACTTCACAGAAGAAATTCCGGGAGGAAATATTATGGTGACAGGCAGAACCGATGCGTCCGGATTAAACGGAGCAGGTCTGATGAAACTTAATTCAATGGGTGTTCCGCAATGGTCAAGAACGATTGGTCCAACTGGTGCAACAAGTTTAGCGGAAGGATTTTCTATCGAACAAACTTCATCCGGAGGATTCATTATCGGTGGAACTGTTAAATCAGGTGCAGGCACAATTGATGCTTATCTCGCGACAACAACCAGTTCGGGATTAACAGTAACTACTTCCCGCGCCATACAATCTCCGTTTATTGATATGCGAGCTATGTTGAAGCAAACACCCGATGGCGGATATATTATTTGCGGTTCTACAAACACAACATCGGGCAATGGTGGATATGATATTTTTCTTGTCAAAGCGGATTATCTGGGCGCTCCACAGTGGGGCAGGGCTTTTGGCGGAGCAAATGATGATATAGGAAGATCAGTTATTGTAACTAATTCGGGAGAATACATTCTTGCGGGCTACACAAAAAGTTATGGAGCCGGCAGCAACGATGCTTTTTTAATGAAGGTCGGATTGAGCGGAAATCTTCTTTGGACAAAAACCTATGGAGGAACTGCAAGCGATAAAGCAAATTCCGTTTATCAGACAGCAGATGGAGGTTATGTGCTGTTCGGAGAAACTTCCAGTTTTTCTGCAGGAGGAACAGATGTGTATTTTATCAAAACAGACAGTTTGGGAAATTCCGGTTGCCATGAAGCAAATGTTACAGTTGCGCTATCCTCTGCAGCATTATCAAACCCTTCCGTTACTCCTACTAATAATTCATTCACGACATCTGTTTCTTCAACAACTCCAACAGGAACTAAACCTGCTGTCACAAAAATTTGTACGTTCTGCCCCTTCTCTATAGGAATTTCTGCTAATGATGTTGGCTGCTTTGGCGATTGCGATGGTGATGCACAAGTTACGGCAGCAGGTGGAGCGTTTCCTTATACTTATTTATGGTCAACCGGAGATAGCACAGATTTTATCAGCGGGCTTTGCGCAGGAGGATACACCGTTACCGTTACAGATGCGGGAGGATGTTCTGCCACCGACAGCATTTACATTGATGAGCCGCCAGAACTTTTTGTGAATCTTGTTCAGAATTCATATACCATTTGTGCTGGAAGTTCAACAACCATAGGAGCAAATCCATCGGGCGGAGATTCTTCATTTTATTCATTCTATTGGTTTCCTTCTTCTGATTTATTGTGCGATACATGCCAGAACACTATTGCTTTTCCACAATCCGACACAATTTATTATCTGGATGTGATTGATGGAAGCGGATGCTATGCAACTGATTCATTAAATATTCATATAAATCCGAAACCCATCGTGAACGCGGGTGTTGACAAAACAATTTGTACAGGACAAAACACAACGCTGAACGCAACCGGCAATGCAACAAATTATTACTGGAATCCATCAACTGGATTATCATGCACTACTTGTTTAAGCCCTGTTGCGAATCCCGCAATCACTACGGCTTATAATGTAATCGGAACAAATGCTTTCGGATGTGCCGATTCTGATAAGGTGATTGTCAATGTGGTTTCTTCGCCAACGGTCAGCATTTCATCCAACGTTTCAACAACAATCTGTAGCGGAACAACTATTGTTCTCACCGCAGTATCAAACGGAAATTCATATTCGTGGAGCACGGGCGCTACGGCTTCTTCAATTACAGATGTTCCGTCTGCATCTTCAAATTATTTTGTTGTGGTTGCAAATTCCAGCGGATGCACGGCAGCAGATTCTGTTTTTGCAACAGTAAATCCATCGCCTCTTCCCGCTTTCGTTACAACAGATGTGCAATGCAATGGAATGTGCAACGGAAAAAGTACGGCTACTCCCACAGCGGGAACTTCTCCGTTCACTTATCTGTGGAACACTTCTCCTGTTCAGACAACACAAACAGCAACCGGACTTTGTGCTGGAATTGACTCTGTGTATGTGAAAGATACAAACGGATGCATCTCTGGCGGAACAGATACCATCCATGAACCGGCAGTGCTTGATATGATAATAACTCCTGCAAATGCAGGATGCGGATGTAATGGCTCTGCTGCTGATTCAGTATTTGACGGAACTCCGCCTTATGCTTATCAATGGCAAACCGCTCCTGTCCAGACAACACAAAACATTTCAGGATTATGCGCGGGAAATTATTCGGTGCTTGTAACCGACAATAACGGCTGCACCGATTTACACATGATAACTATTTCTCAACTGCCGCCCGTTGTTGTTGCGGTTTCTCCTTCTGTTACAATTTGCAGCGGAACAACTGCAACCATTGGCGCATCGGTGAACGGAGCATTTGCCAATATTGTTTATTTCTGGTTTCCTGTGAACCTGCCGGGAGATACAATTTCGGTTTCTCCTTCGGCAAATACAACTTACACCGTAATCGCCACAGACACGTCCGGCTTCTGCAGCGATACAGGGTTTGTTTTTGTAAATGTCATTCAATCGCCAACAGCAACCGTCACACCCAGCAGCACGATTTGCAGCGGCACATCCGTTACGCTCACGGCTTCGGGAGGAGGAAATTATTCATGGAGCACCAGTTCGACTGCATCTTTCATTGCGGTTACACCTCCCATCGGAACAAATACTTTTTCAGTTATTATCAGCAGCGGAATATGTTCCGATACTGCTTTCACTTCTGTGAATGTTAACGCGCAACCGACAGCAAATGTAACTGCTGCTGGCTCTCTGAATATTTGCAGCGGACAAAGTGTTTCTCTCGCGGCTTCTGGCGGAAACAGTTATTCATGGTCGCCTTCAGCGGGATTGAATGCTTCGAATATTTCTAATCCCGTAGCTTCCCCTTCGTCAACTACAAATTATATTATAACTGTTTCAATCGGAAATTGCCAGGACACTGCTGCGGTAACGGTGGGCGTTACACAAACTCCTATAGCAAACATTACAGGAAATGATACACTTTGTACAGGAGGAACAACACTTCTTACCGGAACGGGAAGCGGAAATTATTTATGGAGCACAGGTGCAACTTCTTCCTCTATTATTGTTTCGCCTTCTGTAAATACTATTTATTCTCTCACGGTAACGGCAACATCTTCTTCTGCTTTTTGCTCGGATGCGGATTCATTTACTGTTACAGTAATTTCTTCTCCGCAAATAAATTTATCTGCATCATCCGATAGCATTTGCGCGGGACTTTCATCAGATACGCTGATTGCCAATGGAGGAACTATTTATTTATGGACATCTTCTCCCTCCGGCTCCTATCCGAATAATGATACCATCATTGTCAGCCCGGATGGAAATACCACTTACACCGTTTTTGTGACAAACGGAAACGGATGTACGGGAACATCCATCACAACTATAAATGTTACGCCCGGATTTTCTCAACCGCCAGTTTCTCCTTCCTCTGCATCCTATTGCATAGGAGATTCGCTGCTTCCGTTCACTGCATCGCCCTCCACAAATCCTCCTGCGGGAGTAGCGTGGGTGGATATGTCGGGGAATGTAATCGGCTCGGGAAATACTTTTCAGCCGCCTCAAAATTTACCGGTCGGCACTTACACGGTGCTCGCAGTGCAAGGCACAAGTAAATATTGTTTGAGTTATCCAACCATTGTAACAATGACCATACATTCTCTTCCGCTTGCAGATGCCGGCAATGATATTACTATTTGTCCGGATCACACCGCACAACTGCAGGCAACAGGCGGAACAACTTATTTGTGGAATCCGGGAACTTATCTGAGCGATTCGCTGTCTGCTATTACCTCAGCAAATCCTGATTCAACTTTTTCGTATGTAGTTCTTGTTGCCGATGGTAATAATTGTAAAGATATTGACAGCATCACGGTTTATATTTCAATGAGCGATACCTGCGGCATTCATATCTACAATGTGATTTCTCCCAATGGAGATGGCGATAACGATGTGTGGTGGATTGACGGAATAAATTTATTCCCCGATAATGTTGTGGATATTTTTAATCGCTGGGGAAACATAGTGTGGCGCGGAAAAAATTACGATAACAAAAAAATTGTGTGGCGCGGACAGAACGAACAGAATCAGCCGCTTCCATCGGGAACCTATTATTATGTGATTGACAGGGAAAATGAAAATCGCCAGACCGGATGGGTGGAATTGATTCGATAAATTAATGCAATTATTTCCATACAATGATGCAGTTAAGTCAAAACTATTTTGCATATTTGATGAAACTTTTTTAAAGGCATTCACGTTCAAAAAGCACTCTTCGTATAACCTGAAATTCTCCTCATGAAAAAATTTACAAAACATTTTCTTAGCGCACTTTGTTTTTTCTTCCCTCTCTTTTGGGGAGGGATTGAGGGAGGGGTGTTCGCCCAATCCCCGCAAGGAATAAATTATCAGGCAGTGGCAAGAGACGCTGCGGGAAATCCGCTTGCATTAACTGCCGTTACTGTTATTTTTGAAATCCGCCAAACATCCGGAGGACCCGCTGTCTATAAGGAATCTCATTCTCTCACCACAAATCAATTCGGATTATTTTCTGCAATTATCGGACAAGGAGCCCCAATAACCGGAACATTTACTGCACTTACATGGAGCAGCAACACATACTGGCTCAATGTAAATGTGAATGGAAACGATATGGGAACTACTAAATTCATGTCTGTTCCTTATTCTCTTTATTCTTTAAATGGCGGACCTACAGGTGCAACTGGAGCAACCGGTCCAACCGGAAACAACGGAACGAATGGTGCTACTGGCGCTACGGGTCCAACCGGAAATAACGGAACAAATGGTACTACGGGCGCTACAGGTGCTACTGGTACAACTGGAAATAACGGAACGAATGGTGCTACTGGCGCTACGGGTCCAACCGGAAATAACGGAACGAATGGTGCTACTGGCGCTACGGGTCCAACCGGAAATAATGGAACGAATGGTGCTACAGGCGCTACGGGTCCAACCGGAAATAATGGAACGAATGGTGCTACTGGCGCTACGGGTCCAACTGGAAATAACGGAACAAGTGGCGCAACAGGTGCTACAGGACCAACAGGACCTACTGGAACAGGAACTACAGGTGCAACTGGTGCGACTGGTGCAACAGGAGCAGATGGAGTAGTAACCGCAATTGCTCCGCTCTCACTTTCAACCGGAACAATTTCAATCACAAGTCCTTTGCCAATTGCAAATGGAGGAACAAATACGAACGCTTCTCCCACAAACGGAGGTGTTGCATACGGAACGGGAAGCGCATATGGATTTACAGCCGTAGGAACAAGCGGGCAGTTTTTGCAATCCAATGGCGCTGCGGCTCCTTCGTGGTTAACTCCTTCCGCATCTTCTATAGGCGGATGGGGAACCGGTGGAAACGCCTTGACCGGAACGCTTCCTGCTTCACCAAATGAATTTTTCGGAAGCACAAACGCAGCCGATTTAATTTTTAAAACGAGCAACTTGGAAAGAATGAGAATTGCTTCCGGAGGTTTAGTTACTATGAATGCAGGATTAACTGCATCGGGTGCCGTTATAAATTTAAACGCGAGTTCTAATTTCGCTACTAATATTAATACAGGAACTTCAACGGGAGCCATTACACTTGGTGGTACTGGCGTTCAAACTATTAATATCGGAACCGGTGCAGCAGCAAAAACTGTGAACCTTGGAAGCAGCACCGCAGGCAGCACTACAATTATCAGAGGAGCAGGTGGAGTAACGGTTTCTACATTAACAACAGCAGGAATTGTAACCAACACAGCTGCGGGATTACTTGGAACAACAGCAACAGTTCCCATAGCAAATGGAGGAACAGGCGCTTCCACATCCACAACAGCATTAAATAATTTATTGCCTTCGCAAGCAGGAAACTCAGGAAAATTTTTAACTACTGACGGAACAAATTCTTCGTGGGCAAATACTCCCGGTGGAATTGGCGGAAGCGGAACTTTAAATTATATTTCAAAGTTTACACCAAACGGTTCTACACTTGGTAATTCGTTGCTTTTTGATAATGGAACAAATGTGGGAGTAAGTACAACTGCTCCTGGTGATAAACTTACTGTTGCTGGGGGAGGAATCCTTCTTCGCGATGCAACCGATGTGATTGATGCGGTAACTATTGCCGCGGGTACAGGTGCGGGCGCCTCGGGTTCTATCTCTATTAAAAACAGCGGAAGCACAACCGTAAGTTTGTCCGGCACAGGAACCAGTTATTTTAATGCAGGAAATGTCGGCATCGGAACAACTACTCCTAATAATTATAAATTGGAAGTATTTAATTCTGCTGCAGCAAATGGTGCAGGAAGTTTTACTGTGAATAATGCAAGTAATGGGTCATATGCTCTTTACTCCACTTCTACCGGCACAGGGGGTGCTGGAGTTTTTCAGGTTAATAATTCAGGAAGCGGTGCCTCTGCTCTTTTTGCAACCACCAACGGAACGGGAAGAGCGGGATATTTTGAAATAACTTTAGCCACCAATTTGAATCCTGCTTTATACGCAACAACAGTCGGCACAGGTCCGGCTGGTGAATTTGCGGGTAAACTAAAAACTACTACTTTTCAAATGACCAATGGGGCTATAGCGGGAGATGTACTTACGGCAATAGATGCTTTAGGTAATGCTGTTTGGCAGGCGCCCGGTGCTGTGGCTGGTCCATGGACAAAAGCCGGAAACTTTATTTATACGACTACGCTTACTGATTCTGTTGGAATAGGCATTTCGGCTCCCGCTGCTCCATTACATATTAAAGGAACCTATGATCCACTTGAAATTCTTTTGGAAAACACAGGCGGAGCTTTTAAAACCGGGCTTCATATTAAAACCGCCTCGCATGAATGGTTAACGGGAATGAACGGCACTGCGGATTTTGCAATAAAAGATATTACAAACAATCTTGTGAGATTAGATATTGATGCCGCTGGCAAAGTAGGCATCGGCACTACTTCTCCCGGAGCCCATCTTCATGTTGCAGGCAATACTATTCCTCTTGCGGCAATTGATATTGAACAAACCTCGGTGCCGCAAACTTATCGCCTTTACACAGATGGAGGAGGAAATTTTGGAGTCATGGATGTTACTGCCGGCATTCAGCGCCTGAATCTTACTTCTGGCGGAAGTTTAAGCATCGGCAATGCTCCGGCAAATGCAAGTTCAATCTTTGATGTTGTTTCCACTACTAAAGGAATTTTAATTCCCCGCATGACAGGCGCACAAATGATCGCAATTGGTTCTCCCGCAAACGGCTTACTTATATATAACACAGACAGCACAGCGTTTTGTTTTTACAACGGAACTGCCTGGAAAAAAATTGGATCAGGCGGAGCCAGCGGAACAGGTACTTGGTCAACTCTCGGAAATGCAGGCATGGTGGACGGCACAAACTTTATTGGCACAACCGACAACAAGCCATTTAATATAAGAGTGTTTAACCAGAAGGCAGGAAGAATTGACAACACGCTTGCCAATACATTTTTCGGCTATCAGGCAGGTAACGCCAACACAACGGGAGGATGGAATACCGGTTATGGGAATTATGCGCTCCTTGGAAACACCAACGGAAACAGGAATACAGCCAGCGGATATGCTGCGCTTTGGAGTAACCTTTCTGGAAGCGACAATACATCCAGCGGATATTATGCGCTTTCATCCAACACCAACGGTAACTACAATGTTGCATACGGAAATGCTGCGCTTTCAGGAAACACGCTCGGAAATAATAATACTGCCAGCGGATCTGCTGCGCTTACAAGTAACACCATCGGAAGCTACAATACAGCAATCGGGAATGCTGCACTTAATTCCAATAAGGCAGGGAATAATGCCACCGCCATCGGCACTAATGCTATGTTATATGCCTACAACAACACTACTGCATTTACCAATTATAATGTAGCTGTTGGCTTTGAGGCGTTGCGCGGCTCTGCAACTCCGGGTAATAATAATGGAAACTATAATACCGCTTTTGGTTATCAAACGCTTTGGTCAAACACCAGTGCAGGTCAGAATATTGCAATCGGGCATCAGGCATTATATAGTCAGGGTACATTTACTGGCGCTTCATGGTCCAGCAATAATGTGGCTATTGGTGTGGAGGCGCTTTATTCCAACCAGCCAAGTTCAATTTCAGATGGTAAGTTTAATACCGCCACAGGAAATTATTCCCTTCGCAACAATACTACCGGTGCAAGTAATACCGCCTACGGATACCGTGTGCTTTTTGCAAATGACCTCGGATATTCTAATACTGCCATTGGCGTAAACGCGCTGGGATCTAACACTTCCGGTGCATGGAATATTGCTATAGGAGAAAATGCTCTTTTAACCAACATTGCAGGAAACAGCAACACCGCTTTGGGAACAAATGCAGATGTAACGCTTGATAATCTCACTAATGCAACCGCCATCGGATACAATGCCAAAGTGGGTGCGAGCAATAGTTTGGTGTTGGGTGGTACGGGCGCTGATGCAGTTAAGGTGGGCATCGGCACACCTTCTCCTACGGCATTATTAACTGTAGCAGGAGGAGATGCAGATGTAAATAAGGGCATTGCACAATTCACCAACAGCAACCTGTTTGTCTTTGGGGGTAATTTCACCCATCTCGTGGTAGGTAGTTCTGCCGCTGCGGGTCAATCCGCTTTATTTGGATATCAGGATAATACTCCTTCTCTTTTGCCACCTGTTGCCTACATAGGCGTTTGGGGATGCGATGTTAATTCTCAAACATTAAACATTAACCAAAACGGCAATGTGGGCATTGGAACCAATGCTCCGAAATCCAGATTACAGGTGACAGGAGATGTAGGGCTTGGCGATGGCAATCCCCTGAACAACGCGCCCGTTGTTGTTTATCTGCTCAACAATAGTGGAGCTCCGAGAGTGAAAGGAGAAATTGTAATTGCCGGTCCGGCACCCAATTCTTTTTCATTGCCCGGTGCTGCAAATGATCCAAGGGTAATAGGTGTTGTATATGAGGCAAGCATTGCTAATAATTCTGTTGGAAAAATTGCAATTGCTGGTGTCGCACAGGCATTGTCAAATGTAGCGGGTCCTGTCATTGGCACTCATGTGGTTGCTTCTGCTGCTGGTTCCGGATTTGCGGGAAGCGCTGGGGCTCCCGCTGGAGGATCAAGCATTGGCGTATGGCTGGAGTCACCTGCCGCTGCTGGCAACCTCGGAAGAATATTATTAAGATAATTAACAATGATAATACAACAAACTAAAAAAGCGCGATGCAAGAGGTACATGGTACAAAGTAACTTTAAACACAAATTATCAATTGTCAATTGCCAATTGATAATTATCGCAACACTTCTCGCTTTTCACTTTGCGCTTTTCACTTCTGCAATCGCCCAATCCCCTCAGGGCATCAACTATCAGGCAGTAGCGAGAGATGCCGCAGGAAATCCGCTCGCTTCACAATCCGTCACGGTTGCTTTTAAAATTCACTGCGGTGCAGCTGGCGGTAATGTTTCCTGCGCAGAAACACAAACGCTGACCACCAATCAGTTCGGGCTTTTCAACTATGTAATCGGTTCTTCAAATCATAACAACTTTGATACGATTGCATGGGGCAAGCATGCTTATTTTCTTGAAGTGATCGTGAACACCTACAACATGGGCGCAACTCAGTTTATTTCTGTGCCGTATGCGTTTCATTCAGCTACAGCCGACAGCATTACTTCACCGCCTTTGGGTTCGCTCATCTGGAAAAAAAATAACGATTCTGTTTTTGTGGTTTCCATCGCAAGCAATGTGGGAATCGGCACCACTTCTCCCTTTGCTAAATTAACGGTGCAAGCAACTTCGGGCAAATATGATGCGCTTAATGTTACTCACAAGGGAAACGGCAGGGCGGGCGTGTTTTGGTCAGACAATCCTGCCAACGATTCCACCAACCTCATAAGTTATACTAATGGAAAAGGCAATGCAGTATTCGGAATTAATATGGGACCGAAAGGACATGCCGGTGTCTTTGCGGTGAACAATTCATCAAGCGGTGGCTGCGGACTTATCGGCTCCACCAACGGCATCGGAAAAGCGGTGTTTGGATATCAAACCGGTTTGGGATATGGTGGAGCATTCTGGATAAATAATCCAGCGAATGATTCTGCGGCATTAGTCGGATTAACAAACGGAGACGGTCCTGCAGTGTATGGAATTGCGGGTGGGTTAGGATATGCGGGTATCTTTGAAATTACAAATCCCGGGAACCCTTCTACTGCTCTTCATTCTGTAACAAATGGAACAGGAAATGCAATATCAGGATATAATATCGGAACGGGAAAAGCAGGAATCTTTCAGATAAATAATCTTTCAAGCGCTGCTTCTGCTTTGTATGCAACCACAAACGGAACAGGATTAGCGGGAGAATTTATTGGCAAAATAAAAATAAACGATGGCACTGCCGGAGCAAACAAAGTTCTTACTTCTGTTGATGCTGCAGGAACCGCGCAATGGCAATCGCTTCCGGTAAATTTAACCGGAACCGGAACCGCCACACAAGTTGCTTTCTGGAACGGGGCAACTTCTCTCAGCAGCAACAGTAATTTATATTGGGATAATACAAATTTTCGTTTGGGAATCGGGACATCCAGCCCTTCTTACCCGCTGCATGTCACTACCGGAGGCACAACAGATGCCATGATGGTTGTTAACACTTACACCGCTTCACGCGCAGCAACTTTTTCAATATCAAATGCAGGCAACGGCTCCGCAGCAGTTTATGCCACTACCAGCGGCTCGGGGTCAGCAGGATATTTTAATGCCACCTCCACAGCAAATGCCCTAATGGGTTATACCACCGGCACAAGGCGTGCGGGTGATTTTATGATTGCGAATACTGCAAATACTTACCCTGCAGTAGATGTAACTACCAATGGCAATAACAGTAAAGCGCTGAACGTTTCTCACACCGGGGCAAGCAACAACGCAACTGATTACGGGGTTTACTCTAACGCAACTGGCGGAGGAACTACTACTACAAACGTAGGCGGATATTTTTCTGCTTCAGGCGCAACATATAATTATGCCGGCATTTTTGATCAGGGAAATGTTGGAATCGGAACTACAACTCCCTCCTATCCTCTGCATGTGACTTCCCCATCGGCTGCAAATATTTTTGCCGCTAACATTGAAAACACTAATGCTAACGGCTGGGGGTTAAGTATTCGCAATACAAATACCGACAATACAAAATTTGCCCTTGCCGCCTATA
>Ga0334722_10002675_pt1 | contig 19846 bp, 19 predicted proteins | sample C3_bottom_MG_FD_207210 | JGI IMG/M metagenome (GOLD analysis project Ga0334722, IMG submission 207210) | Sediment microbial communities from Yellowstone Lake, YNP, Wyoming, USA - C3_bottom | ecosystem: Environmental > Aquatic > Freshwater > Lake > Sediment | place: USA: Wyoming | collected...
AACTGCTGCTCTCGGCCCTGCTGCTCGCTCCGTTCGCGGCATTGGGTCTGGTCCTCGGCAACTGGCTGCATCATCGCCTCTCGGCGCGGCGCATTCTGCTGTTCGTCTATGCCCTGATCATCGTCAACGGCGCCACGCTGATCGTGCGCGCCTGGTAAGCCGCGAGCCCTTATAATCGCGGCCATGCGAACTCCCTCCGGCCATGCCGCGGTACCGCTGCGAACCGCGTTTTACCTCGCGCTGGTGCTGACGCTGGCATTCAAGTTCTGGCTCGCCCGAACGCTGCCGATGACGGGGGATGAGGCCTATTTCGTCTACTGGGGCGTCTACCCCGACTACGGTTTCTACGATCATCCGCCCATGGTCGGCTGGATCCTGGCGCTGCTGCTGCAACTGTCCCGGGCTGAATGGGTGCTGCGCCTGCCCGTGATCGTCCTGCCCGCGCTGCTGGCGCTCGGCATGCTGCGCTACCTGCTGCGCGTGGACGAAGACAAAGCCTTTGCCGCGGCGCTCGCGTTCCTGCTGCTGCCGGTGAATGTCTGGAACGTGCTCATCACCACCGATACGCCGCTGGTGCTGTTCTCCTTCCTGTCGGCGCTTTGCTTTGCCGCGGCGTTGCGGCGCGAATCGCAGCCGCTGTATGCGGCTTCGGGCGCCTTGCTCGGCCTTGCGTTCCTGTCGAAGTACTTTGCCGTCCTGCTCGGATTGGTGTACATCGCCTTCGTTCTGAGCCAGCCGGCCGGCCGGCGCAGCTGGCGCGGCCTGGCGACCGTGGTCGCATGCGCGCTGCCCTTTGCCGCATTCAATGCGTGGTGGAACTACGAACACTGCTGGGCCAATCTGCAGTTCAACGTTTACAACCGGCATGACGACGCCGGCTGGTCGCTGCGCACCCCGCCGCTTTATCTGCTCTCCGTGATGTACATGCTGTGTCCGGTCGCGCTCTACCAATTCTGGCGCGGACGCGCCGCGTTGGGGCCCACGCTCGCCGATCCGCGTGCGCGGTTCTTCATGCTCGCCTGGGTGGCGCCGCTCTCGGTGTTCGCTCTGCTTTCCCTGGTCAAGCAAATCGGATTGCACTGGCTGCTTTCGTTCGTGCCGTTTTTCTTCATCGCCGCCGCGCTTGCCTTGAGTGCCGCGCAGTTGCGCAAGTCGATTGTCTACCTGCTTGTGTTCTCGGCAATTCACGTGGCAGCGATCGTCGGCGCGAGCCTGCTGCCGATGGAAATGTGGAAGAACAGCCGGCTCTACGACGGCATCGTGTTTCACGTCAAGACCGCCGAGTTGCTGCAACGGCTCGAGCCCTATGCCGGGGCATACGAATTCTCGGCAGACGGATTCTCCCCGGCGGTGACGGCGTCCTATGCCTCGGGCAGGTATTTCTTCGTGTTCGGGTCCGCATCTTCGCATGCGCGTCAGGATGACATCCTTACTGATTTTCGGACGCTGGCGGGCAAGAACATCCTGGTGCTGCGCAAGAACCCGCCCAATCCTGCCGACTACATCCCTTATTTTGCCAAGGTGGAGTTCCGCCAGTTCGATCTGCACCGCGCCAGGTTCTATCTGGTTCTGGGCCAGGCGTTCGACTACGCGGCCTACCGCGAGCGGGTGCTGCGGCCGCTGCGCGACCGTTACTATAGAATCCCTGCCTACCTTCCGCTCGGGCACTGCTACTTCTGCGAACGCTATTTCCCTGATGAACCCATCCCTGCCCGCTAAAAGGGTGTTGAAAAAAGGGGGCACGCCCCCTTTCATATCCCCCATATCAGAGGCTGCTGAAAATCGCTTCCCTCTGCGACGATATTTGCTGCGCGCATGATGTTCCGCCAGGGAAGCGATTTTCAACAGCCTGCTAGAGGCTCTGCGTTTGTACAGCAGCTGATCCAGTTGCTGCGTCCGCATCAGTGGATCAAGAACGGCTTTGTGTTGATCGGCCTGCTGTTCGGCGACGTCGGCCACCTGCCCGAACTCAGGGGCAAGGTGCTGTTTGCCGCAGCCGGATTCTGTCTGCTGTCGAGCTGCGTCTACATACTCAACGACATTTTTGACCGCAAGGCGGATCAGGCGCATCCGCTGAAGCGCGGCCGGCCCCTGGCCAGCGGCACGGTGCGCACCGGCGAGGCGATCGTGCTGGCCGTTATCTGCGCCGCCGCGGGGCTGGTGCTGGGTGCCGCGGCCTCTGCTGGTGTGGCGGGCCTGCTGATCGCGTATCTGGTGCTCAACCTGGCCTACAGCGCGGGCCTGAAGCACATCGCCATCCTCGACGTGTTCATCATCGCGGCCGGCTTCATGCTGCGCATTTTCGCCGGCACCTGGGGGGTGGGTATCGCACCCTCGCAGTGGTTGCTGCTGTGTGGCCTGCTGCTCACGATATTCCTCGGCTTCGCCAAGCGTCGCGCGGAGCTGATGGTGAGCGACGGCGATGGCCTCGGGGGCCCGAGCCTGCGTCCGGTGCTGGACGACTACAGTCCGGCGCTGCTCGACACCATGATGGCGATCAGCGCCGCCGGGGTGATCGTCAGTTACAGCCTGTACACCGTCAGCCCCGACACCATAGCGCTGCACCACACCGACAAGCTGATCTACACCTTGCCTTTCGTGCTGTACGGCATTTTTCGCTACATCTTTCTGCTGCATCGGCGCGGCGGCGAAGACCCGGCGCGGACGCTGCTGACCGACGCGCACATGGCGCTTACCGCGGCCGGCTGGCTGGGCGTTACCATTTGGCTGATTTGGTGAGTCCAGGGCCGATTTGAGCTTAACACCGGGATTCGGCATAATCGGCGGGCGCCGGGCTCGCTGGCGGGGCCTATCCGGTTCCGCCCGATCCGCCTGTGTCGGACTGGAACTCAATGGCTGAGGACGGCAAACTCGATCACCTGGCACACCTGGAATACCTCGGCGATGCGACCCAATTTGCGGGGAAGATGCATCGCATGATCACCTATTCGCCGCTGTTCGAGAACTTCAATATGGCGGAAATCCGGCTGATGAGCCACTTCATGCATGTCTATCGTGCCGGGCCCGGCCAGGAGATCATCCATGAGGGCGAACAGGGCGATTTCATGCTGCTGATGATCGAGGGCAGCGTCGAAGTATTCAAACAGGACCGCTGGAACACGCCCAAGCTCATCGCGTCGGTCGAGGCAGGCAAGACGCTGGGCGAAATGTCCATGATAGACGGGGAACCGCGCTTCGCGACCTGCGTCGCCGCAGAGCCCTGCGTGATTGCAGTGCTGTCGCGCGAGAACCTGGCGCGTATCATTCTGGAACAACCCATTCTGGGAGCGAAAATCCTGATGGAGTTGGTGCTGATGCTGTCGCAGCGTCTGCGCCAGACCAGTGTCAAACTGGTGAGCCTGATGGACAAGGAAGGCAACTGACGCCGGCTGCATACCTGCGTGTGGGCAATCCCTTACGCGAGCTAAGCGCGGATGTGGCAGAATGGCGCACGAAAAATATGCTTGGAGGGCGCGGTAATGAAAGTGAAGAACGGCAAGGATTTCTGGGCCGGGCTGATGTTTACGGGTTTTGGTCTTGGCTTCATGCTGGTGGCGTTCAATTATCCGATGGGTTCAGCGGTGCGCATGGGCCCCGCTTATTTCCCGACGGTGCTGGGCGGGCTGCTTGCGATCCTGGGGGCCGTCATCTTCTTCCGCGCATTCGTGTCGAAGTTCGAGCACCCGTTCAAGGTATTCACCTTCCGCCTGCCGCTGCTGATCGGTGCTCTGGTGGTCGGCGGCGCGACCTACTTCGGCGATAGCTTGCTCAAAGGCGCGCCGCTGGCGGAGTTTGCGCTCACCGGGCTGGCGCTGGCCCTGTTCATCGGCGCATTCGGGCCGCGGGCGATGTTCCTGATACTGCTTGCGGTGGTTATCTTCGGCTATGCGCTCAAGCCGCTGGGTCTGGTGCTTTCAACCGTGATACTGATCGTTCTCAGCGCGCTGGGCGGCCACGATTTTCGCAAACAAGAAATCGTGATCCTGACCGTCGGACTGGCGCTGTTCGGCGTGCTGGTCTTCGTCAAGGGCCTGGGGCTGCCGTTCAACCTGTGGCCGGGAGAATAAGCATGGACATCGGACTGATTCACAACCTAAGCGTCGGCTTCGGCGTCGCGCTGAGCCTGCAAAACCTGATGTACTGCTTCCTCGGCGTGCTCCTCGGGACGCTGATCGGAGTACTGCCCGGCATCGGACCGGTGGCCACCATCGCGATGCTGCTGCCGGTGACTTTCAACCTGTCGCCGATTTCGGCGCTGATCATGCTCGCCGGCATCTACTACGGCGCGCAATACGGCGGCTCGACCACCGCCATCCTGGTGAACCTGCCCGGCGAGTCGTCCTCGGTGATCACCTGCCTCGATGGCTACCAGATGGCGCGCCAGGGCCGCGCCGGCCCGGCGCTGGCGATCGCGGCCATGGGTTCGTTCTTCGCCGGCAGCGTTGCCACCGTGGTGATCGCGTTGTTCGCGCCGCCGTTGGCGGAGGTCGCACTGAAATTCGGCCCCGCCGAGTATTTCTCGCTGATGATCTTGGGCCTGGTCGGCGCAACCGTGCTCGCGCACGGCTCGCTCATCAAGGCGATCGCGATGACGCTGCTGGGCTTGCTGCTGGGCTTGGTCGGCACCGACGTCAATTCCGGCATCGCGCGCTTCTCCTTCGGCCTGCCCGAGCTCTCCGACGGCATTAACTTCGTGGTCGTCGCCATGGGCGTATTCGGCTTTGCCGAAATCGTCAGCAACCTGGAACAGGGCGAGAGCCGCGAGGTCTTCGTCAACAAAGTCACGGGCCTGATGCCGACCTGGAAAGATCTCAAGAGTAGTTCGGGCGCGATCCTGCGCGGCACTGCCATCGGCTCCATGCTAGGCATCCTGCCCGGCGGCGGTGCGCTGCTGTCCTCGTTCGCCGCCTATACGCTGGAGAAGAAAATCGGCGACACGTCGAAATTCGGCAAAGGCGAAATTCGCGGCGTCGCGGCGCCGGAATCGGCCAACAACGCCGGCGCGCAGACTTCCTTCATTCCATTGCTTACGCTGGGCATCCCTTCCAATCCGGTGATGGCGCTGATGATAGGCGCGATGATGATCCAGGGCATCGCTCCAGGGCCGCAGGTGATGACCGAGAGGCCGGAACTGTTCTGGGGCATGATCGCCAGCATGTGGATCGGCAACCTGATGCTGGTGGTCCTGAACCTGCCCTTGATCGGCATGTGGGTCAAGCTGCTGACGGTGCCCTACCGGCTGCTTTATCCGTCGATCCTGCTGTTTTGCTGCGTCGGCGTCTACAGCCTGTCCAATGCGCCTTTCGACGTGATGCTGACCGCGCTGTTCGGCCTTCTGGGTTACATCTTCGTCAAGCTTGAATGCGAGCCGGCGCCGTTGATCCTGGGTTTTATCCTCGGGCCGCTGATGGAAGAGAACCTGCGTCGGGCGATGCTGCTTTCGCGCGGTGACGCGACCGTGTTCTTCACCAAGCCGATCAGCGGCGTGCTGCTGGGCATCGCCATCACGCTGCTGCTCATCACCATGGCTCCGACCGTGCGCAAGACCCGCGAGGTCGCATTCCAGGAATAGCATTTCAGCAACACCGGGTCTGGACACAGAGGACACGAAATATCGCGTCCTCTGTCGTTATGTGGCTTTGATCCGGCCAACTCATCTAGAAGGAGGTCATGTTGAAACGATGGATCGGTTTGACTGCCGTGCTGGCGCTGATGCTCGCGACTGCGGGTGCCTCTGCGCAAGGCTATCCGACCAAGCCCATACGCCTGGTGGTGCCCTATCCGGCCGGCGGGCCGCTGGACATCATGGCGCGCGCGATCGGACAAAAGCTGACCGAGGCGTGGAAGCCGCCGGTGGTGGTCGACAACCGCGCCGGCGCCGGCGGCAATATCGGTGCAGACTTCGTGGCCAAATCGGCGCCGGACGGCTATACGCTGTTGATGGGGGCGGTCGCCACGCACGCCATCAATCCGAGCCTGTACAGCAAGATACCCTACGATCCGGTCAAGGACTTTGCGCCCGTGGCCCTGGTGGCTCAGGTACCCAACATCCTGGTGGTAAATCCGGCGGTGCCGGCAAAGACGGTGCGGGAACTGATCGACCTCGCCCGCGCGAAACCCGGCACTCTGAATTTCGGGTCAGGCTCGACCGGATCGACCGGCCATCTTGCGGGCGAATTGTTCAATACGATGGCCGGCGTGAAAATGGTGCATATCCCCTACAAAGGCGCCGCTCCGGCGACGGCCGACCTGCTTGGCGGCCAGGTGCAACTGATGTTCGACAACCTGGCGAGCGCGCTGCCCAACGTCAAGGCGGGCAAACTGCGTGCCCTGGCCGTGACCACGCTCGCGCGCTCCCCGGCGATCCCGGAACTGCCCACCATCGCCGAGTCGGGCTTGCCGGGCTTCGACCTCACCACCTGGTTCGGCCTGCTGGTTCCGGCGGGGACGCCACCGGAGATCGTCGCTCGGCTCAACGCAGAAATCGTGCGCGCGCTGGACGCGAAAGACATGCGCGAGCGGCTGGAGAAAATGGGGGCGGAACCACTGTCCAACAACACCCCCGAGCGTTTCGCCGCTTTCATCCGCAGCGAGGCGGCAAAATACGCCAGGGTGGTCAAGGACTCCGGCGCCAAAGTGGATTAGGGATCGCGCGGCGCTAGGGCTGTTCGTTCTTACCCTTCGATTTGCCCGGTTGCCACAGCACATCGCTGCCGCCGCCCGCACGGTTCAGGGCCCGGCCCACAACGAACAGCAGATCGGATAAGCGATTCAGATATTTTCGAGGCGCAGTTCCGACCGGTTCGGCACGCGAGAGCGACACCAGGGCACGCTCGGCGCGGCGGCAAACGGTGCGCGCGAGGTGGGCCAGGCTCGCCGCGCGCGTCCCCCCGGGCAGGATGAATTCCTTCAGCGGCGGCAGGTCGCGGTTGAGCTCGTCGAGCAGCGTCTCCAAGCGGACCACCTGCTTTTCGCCCATGCCGGTGTGTGCGGGAATACAGACTTCGCCGCCAAGATCGAATAAGTCGTGCTGAATATCCGCCAATGCCGCGCGTATGTGCGCCGGCAGTTGTTCCGCGAGCAGCAGACCGATCGCCGAATTCAGTTCGTCGATTTCGCCCAGCGCGTGCACGCGCTGGCTGTCCTTGGGCACGCGTGTGCCGTCGCCGAGGCCGGTCTCGCCGGTGTCTCCGGTTCGCGTATAGATCCTGGTGAGGCGGTGGCCCATGCGTTGTCCGAGCGAGCGGTGGGGCGGAAATTGTACCGCAAAGTACGGGATTGCCCGTGAATGCCGCATGCGGGCGGCGACGCATGCGCTTCGCGCGCGGGGCCGCGCATTCAGCTGCGTGAGGCGGCGGCGGCCGGGGAATGCGGAAACCATCCCCCGGACGGGTGAATATTGTGGGTGCAGCCTGGGGTGACGGCTGTTGAATCATAGTAGAATAATTGCGTCGAACCCATCGCGCGGCGGGCTTTGAAGCAGCGCAGCCTTAGGACCCAAAGTGATGTTGTTGGCGAAATTGCGCAGCCGGTTGGCCTCCATGTCGTCGGTCGAGTACTTGCCCGAGCGGGTTTCGATGCTGTATCGCCTGTCCGGTACCGATGTGCCCATCATCATGGTGGCCGCCAGCATTACCGCGTTTGCCATGTGGGGCTACATCGGCGTCAGCCTGATTGTCATGTGGTTTGTCTGGCTGGGCTTGGCGAGCACGGTGCGCTACGCGATGGCGCGGGTGTATCGCCGTCGCCAGCCATCGGGGGACGACGCGGCCAGGTGGGAAAACTATTTCTGTCTCGCCAGCGCCCTGGTCGGCGCGGGATGGGGGCTGGCGCTGATGCTGGTCGGGCATACGCCGACTTCGCTGCAGGAACTCACGGTCACGTTCCTGATCAGCAGCGTGGCCATGGGTCTTCCGCCCTCGCTCGCGCCCAGCCCGAAAGCTTTTACCAGCTTCATCCTGCCCATACTCGCGCCCATGGTGGCGATGCTGCTGACCTTTGGCGGCGGGCTCAATACCTCCACCGCGCTGCTGATGCTGGTGTTCGCGACCGTGCTGCTGGGGCTGTATCTGTCCAACCATTACGCCCTGATCGAGACCCTGGCCTACGGCCACGAGAACACGCTGCTGCTGAAAAAACTGCGCATTGCCGAGAAGTCCCTGACGTCCGCGTTGGCCGAACAGCAGCTGATATTCGATACCGCGGCCGTCGGAATCGCGTTTGTCAGCCAGGGCGCGGTGGTGAAATGCAACCGGCGCTTTGCCGAAATCCTCGGATATGCGATCGACGAGATCGCCGGCCAGTCCGCGAGCGTATGGCTTCAGAAAGAAAGCAATTTCCTGCAACCGGGCAGCCGCGCCCATGCGCTGCTCGCGCAGGGCGGGAACTATTCCGCCGAGTTGCTGCTGCGCCGCAAGAACGGCGACCGGATCTGGGTGTTCACCGACAGCCGCGCGATCGACGCGGCGAAGCCGCAGGACGGGATCATCATCGGCATCGGCGACATCACCGAACGCAAGCTGGCCGAGGCGGCGCTGCAACAGACCAAGGAGCGGCTGGATCTGGCGATGCAGTCTTCGGCCATATCGATCTGGGAATGGGACGCGCGACGCGGCACGCTGTACCTCGACGCGGCGCTGGCGCAAATGACCGGTGATGCGTCGGGCGAGCGCTATCTCACTCTGGACGAAATGGCGGCCTTGGTCCATCCGGACGACGTCGCCGCGTTGCGCCAGGCGCAATCCGATTGCCTCAACGGGCTGCGCCCGCTGTACCGCATCGAGCACCGGCTGAAGATGGCCAGTGGAGACTGGGTCTGGGTGCTCAGCCGTGGCCGCGTGGTCGAGTGCGCAGCCGACGGCAGCACCCTGCGCATGATCGGCACCAACGTCGACATCACCCAGCGCAAGCGCGCCGAAGTGGAGTTGTTGTCGGCCCTGCAGCGCGAGAAAGAGCTGTCGGAGATGAAATCCAAGTTCGTTTCCATCGCTTCGCACGAATTGCGCACGCCGCTGGCGACGATACTGTCCTCCGCCGAGTTGCTGGAACATTATTCCGACAGCCTGTCCGCGGAGGACAGGCTGAAAATGCTGCATGGCATACAAGGCGGCGTCAAGCGCATGAATGCCATGATCGAAGATGTGCTGATCATAGGCAAAGCCGAGGCCGGCGCCCTGCAGTTCGAGCCGAAGCCGGTCGACCTGGGTGATTTGTGCCGCAAGGTGGTGGAGGAATTGCGCGGCGGCGTGGCCAAGCAGCACGTCATTCAATTCGAACAAGAGTTCAAGCGCAGCAGCCTGAATCTGGATGAAAAGCTGCTGCGCCACATCCTCACCAATTTGCTGTCCAACGCGGCGAAATACTCTCCCCCGGGGAGCACCGTGTCGCTGCTGCTGGCCGAGCGCGACAGCCAGGCGCTGATCGAGGTCGGCGACCAGGGCATAGGCATCCCGCCGGAGGACCAGGCGCGCATGTTCGAGAGCTTTCATCGCGCCTCCAATGTGGGCAATCGTCAGGGCACCGGCCTCGGGATGGTCATCGTCAAGAAGGCGGTGGAATTGCACGGCGGCACCATCTCGATCGACAGCAAAGTCAACGCGGGCACCCGCATCAGCGTGTATCTGCCGCTGGCGCAATCGGCCAGGGCGGCCTGAGCATGGCGCGGGTATTGCTCATCGACGACGACCAGTCGAATCTCGATTTCATGCGGCAGGTGATGCGCATCGACGGGCACGAACTGGCCTGGGCGGCCGACGGCGAGCAGGGGCTGGCGCTGGTGAAACAATTTCGCCCGGACGTGATCATCTGCGATGTGGTGATGCCGCATCTGGGCGGCTACGCCGTGCTCGAAACGGTGCGCGCGGACCCGCAGTTCGCCGCCGTGCCGGTGCTGCTGTTCTCCGCCGCCATGAGCGAAGATGCGCGCGCGATCGGCCTGCGCCGCGGCGCGACCGAAGTCCTGGCCAAGCCTTTTGACCTGGAGCAGTTGCGTGCTGCGCTCCGGCGTTGTCTGGGGCAAGAGCGGCCATGAAGAAGATTCTGGTGGTGGAGGACGAGGCGGCGATCCGCCTGAACCTGACGCTGATGCTGAAAGGCGAAGGTTACGCGGTGGACTCGGCCGAGGACGGACGCACCGGCATCGAGCATGCCAAGACCTTCGCGCCGGACCTGATCGTAAGCGACGTGATGATGCCCGAGCTCGACGGCTTCGGCATGCTCGAGGCGCTGCGCGCCGAGCCGCTCTTCGCCGATACACCGTTCATCTTCCTTACCGCGCTCAACGACCGGACCAGCATGCGTCGTGGCATGAACCTCGGCGCGGATGACTTCCTCAACAAACCGTTTACGCGCGACGAGTTGCTGGAGGCGGTGAATTCACGTCTGAAGAAATACGAAAATGCGGCGCGCTCGCTGGCCGAGCGCCTGGTTGCCGGAAACGATGAGCTCAGGCGCTGGTACCGGCAGAGCCTGACCGGCGTCGAGCGCGAGCGGCCGCTGGCGTTTGCCGAGACCGCCGGCATGACCGGAAAAATGACCGTGGCCACGGTGCTGTTCGCCGACATCCGCAATTTCACCACCTATTCCGAGCGACTCACCGCGGGCCAGATCGCCGAACTGCTCAACGCCTATTTCGAGGCCGTGTGCCAGCCTATCGTGCGCAACGGCGGGCGCATCGCGAAGCTGATCGGCGACGGCATCATGGTGGTATTCGAGGCGCGTCCCGAGGACGGCGAGGATAACCACGCCCGCCGCGCCATCCGCGCGGGGCTGGGGATCGTGCTCGCGGCGAATGCCTTCGGCGGCTGGTTCAGGCGGCATTTCGATCTCGGGGGGCTGCCCGAATTCGCGACCGGCGTGGGCATACACAGCGGCGACTTGATGGAGGTGCGCATCGGGCCTCCCGGGGCGGAAGACCTGACGGTGGTCGGCGACAGCGTCAACGTCGCCTCGCGCCTGGAGGGGCAAACCAAAGAGCTGGGCTGGCCGGTGGTCGCGAGCATGGCCGCGGTCAGCATGGCCGGGGGGCTGGTGGCTACCGGAGAGACGCGCTTGCTCGAGCTGCGCGGCCGCAATGTGCCGATCGAGGCCACGGAAGTCACGGGCATAGGCGCGGCTGAAGGGGCCGAGGAAGGGCCGATCGAAGTGCCGGATTCGCTGCGCGCCGCGCTGGCGGAAAATGCGCAAATGACCGCGCGCGCCGCCAAGGCGGCGCTGTCCGAAACCCTGCGCATCATCACCAGCGAACTGTCGCGGGTGCTGGCGGCCGGCCGGCCGCTGCAGATCAAAGGCTATCGCGTGCTGAAGAAAATCGGGGAAGGCGGCATGTCCAACGTCTTTCTCGCCGAGCGCGAAGCCGACGACTCGCAGGTTGCGCTGAAAATCCTCAACGCGAAGCCCAGCGACGACAAGCAATTGCTGCAGCGCTTCATCCAGGAGTCGGCGCTGATTTCCGATATCGACCATACCAACGTGGTCAAGATTTACGACAAGGGGTTCACCGACGACTACGCCTATATCGCGATGGAATATTTCACCGGCGGCAGCTTGAAGGACGTCATCGCCGGGGGGCTGACGCCGCGCCAGGCGCTGTCGCTGCTGGCGCAGGCGTCCGCGGCGCTGGCGGAGATCCATCGCCTCGGCATCGTGCACCGCGATGTCAAGCCGGCGAACATGATGCTGCGCGCCGACGGCACCATGGTGCTGGCCGATTTTGGCATCGCCAAGCGCTATGAGGGATCGATGGACCGGACCGTGCATGGCGAGTTTTTCGGCACGCCCTATTACATCTCGCCCGAGCAGGCCAATGGCAAACCCGCGACCGAGCGCTCCGACATCTACAGCCTGGGCATTATCTTTTACGAAATGCTGATGAACCAGCGGCCGTTCGACGGCAATTCGATTGTCGAGCTGATCTCGCAGCATGTGCACGCGCCGGTGCCGCGCCTGCCGGAGGTGCTGGCGGACTACCAGGTGCTGCTCGACGGCATGCTGGCCAAGGACCCGGCCGAACGCCTGCAGAACGCGGACGAGGTGCTGGCGGTCATCGACCGCGTGTGGACGCAGATCGCGCTGCGCGCGAACACGGAGCAAGGCCCGGCTTGACGCAGCGCGAAGTGTTTTCTGCGCGCGCCCATCGTGCGACGGCGGGCGGGGTGAATAGACTGTCCGTCATCATCCCGACGCTGGACGAAGCCGGGGGCATAGTCGCCACGCTGGATTCCTTGCGCGAACTGCGCCGCCGTGGTCATGAGGTCATCGTCGCCGATGGCGGCTCCCGCGACGCGACGACGGCGCTGGCCCAGGGCCTCGCCGACCGGATCGTATGCTCGCCGGCCGGCCGAGCCGAGCAGATGAACGCCGGCGCGCGCGCTGCCGCGGGCGACCTGCTGGTTTTTCTGCACGCCGATTCGCGCCTGCCGCAGGAGGCCGACTGCATGCTAACGGAGCGCCTGGCCGCCACCGGCGCCGTCTGGGGCCGCTTCGACGTACGCATAGACGGCGCGCATCCCCTGCTGCGGCTGGTGGAACGCATGATGAACCTGCGCTCCCGCCTGACGCGCATCTGCACCGGCGACCAGGGCATATTCGTGCGGCGCGAGGCGTTCGAGGCCATCGGCGGCTACCCCAGCCAGGCGTTGATGGAGGACATCGCCATCAGCGCGCGTTTGCGCCGCCTGTCGGCACCGCTGTGCCTGCGCGAGCGCTGCCTGACCTCCGCGCGCCGCTGGGAAAACGACGGCGTGCTGCGCACCATTGTGCGGATGTGGTGGTTGCGCCTGCAGTACGCCTGCGGCGCGGCGCCGGCACGGCTGGCGCGCGCCTATGAAACGCGCAGCCGGCGCGAACCCGCCGCAAAATGACGCTTGCAAGTTCAACTACAAGGGGACAGGCGCAGAAGCATCCCCTGGCGTCGCCGTGAATCAAAGCTGCCGCGTGATGGTGTTTGCCAAAGCGCCGCGGCCGGGCAGGGTGAAGACGCGCCTGATTCCGGTGCTGGGCGAGACGGGCGCCGCGCAATTGCAGCAGCAGTTGATCGAACGCACGCTGCGCACGGCCGTGGCGGCTGGGCTCGGGACCGTCGAGTTGTGGTGCGCGCCCGGACCGGACGAACCCTATTTCTCGGACTGCGCCAAGCGACAGCAACTCAGCCTGAGGGCGCAGGGTGAGGGCGATCTGGGACTGCGCATGGCGCGCGCCCTGGAGTCCGCCATGGCGGAAGGTTCGCCGGGGTTGTTGATCGGCTGCGATTGCCCGGCGCTGACGCCGGCCTATTTGCGTGAGGCCGCTGCCGCGCTGGCTGGCGGGGACGACGCGGTATTCGGCCCGGCGGAGGACGGCGGCTATGTGCTCGTCGGTGTGGCGCGCAGTCCGGCGGCGGGGTTGTTCGAGGATATCGCCTGGGGCGGCGCGGCGGTGATGCAGGAAACGCGGGGGCGATTGGCGCGGGGCAACTGGCGCTGGTGTGAATTGGCGACCTTATGGGACGTGGACCGGCCGGAGGATCTGGCGCGCCTGCGTCAGTTGCCGGCCAGGTAGAGCGATTTGGCCACGAGGGGCCGTCCCCCAAGGGGACTTCCTTCGGGGCGCCTCACATCGCGTTTGCCCTGAAGCGGCCTGCTGCAAAATGCGTCCTGTAACGAGCCTGGGCCAAAAAGAAAAAGGCAGGGTAATCGGTGTTTGCCGCTTACCCTGCCCCCGCGGGGAGAGGAGGAGGAGACCCCGCGAAGCCGGTGGTGCAGTTCTGCCTGCTAGCGGAAGAAACTGCCGCTGAAGGTAAACATCATCTGGCCGCCCAAAATGCAGGCAAGCTTTACCGAAGCCACCAGTGCAGCCACGCTGGCGGTCAGATAACCTGCGAGTATTTTTACGATGCCGAAGTTCATGATATGACCTTCACTAAATTTATAGAATAAGTCTAAATACTGGCTAACTATTTGTCTAATTGATTTTTTGAATTTAATATATCTGTCCCATGGATATAAGAAACATTGACCTCAACCTGCTGGTGGCGCTCGATGCGCTGCTCGCCGAGCGCAGCGTGTCGCGCGCCGCGGTGCGCCTGCATCTGTCGCAACCCGCTGCCAGCGCCCTGCTCGCGCGCCTGCGCGAGTTGTTCGGCGACCCTCTGCTGCTGCGCAGCGCGCGCGGCATGCTGCCGACGCCGCGGGCGCTCGAACTGCTCGGTCCGGTGCGGCGGGTGCTGGACGAGATCGACGCCATCGTCCAGCCGAAGGCCGCGTTCGACGCCGCCAGCGCCAAGCATACTTTCACCCTGTCGGCGTCGGATTACGTCGAATACACGCTGCTGCCGACGCTGGTGGATTACCTCGAGCACAAAGCCCCGGGGGTGCGCCTTGAGGTGAGGCCGCTCGATCTGCAATTGGTGGCAAAGCAGATGGAAAACGGCGACGTCGATCTTTGCATCACCGGGCTCCAGAACGCTCCGGCCGGATTGCATGTGCGGCCGCTATATACGGAGCGCATCGTATCCGTGGTGCGGCGCAACCACCCGGGCGTGGGCGCGCGCCTGACGCTGGATAAATTCTGCAGCCTGGAGCACATCCAGGTGTCGGTGCGCGGCAGCGGGTTCAGCAACCGCATCGACGAGGCGCTGACCGCGTTGGGACGCACGCGCAGCGCGCGACTGGCGGTGCCGCATTTCCTGCTGATCCCCGAGATCGTCGCGCGTTCGGACATGATCAGCGCCTTGCCGGAGCGCCTTGCGCGCGGCTATGCGAAAAGGCTGCGCATATTCGAGCCGCCGCTTGATCTTCAAGGCTTCACCGTGGGCGAAATATGGCACGAGCGCAATCAGCGCGATCCGGCACAACAGTGGTTGCGCGACCTGCTGCTGACCTTGGCCGAAAAACCGCCGAAATAGCCTAACGAGCCGCAAATCCCCGCACGCGGGAAGGCGCGAGCGCGCTGCGGCGCGCACCCGGTTGCCTGCTAGAATCGTCCTGAATCACCCGAGGAATTGCAGCATGAACGACGCACTCTGCTTTCTGCCGGCAACCGAGCTGGCGCAGCGCATCCGGCGCAAGGACCTGTCGGCGCGCGAACTGATGCAGGCGTCGCTGGCACAGGTCGAGCGACTCAATCCCGGACTCAATGCCATCGTCAGCCTGTACGCCGAACAGGCCCTGGCCCAGGCGCGGGAAGCGGACGAGAAGCAGGCGCGGGGCGAAACACTCGGGCCCCTGCACGGCCTGCCGGTGGTGCACAAGGATCTGTTCCTGACCCGGGGCATGCGCACCACCTTCGGCTCACCGATTTTCAAGGACTTCGTCCCCGAGCAGAATCTGCTCATCGTCGACCGGCTGCAGGCGGCGGGGGCCATTTCCATAGGCAAGACCAATACGCCGGAGTTCGGCGCCGGCTCGCAGACTTTCAATGCGGTATTCGGCAAGACGCTCAATCCCTACGACACCAGCAAGACCTGCGGCGGCTCCTCCGGTGGTGCGGCGGTGGCGCTGGCGGCCGGCATGGTGCCTTTGGCCGATGGCAGCGACATGGGCGGCTCGCTGCGCTGCCCGGCGAATTTCTGCAACGTCGTCGGCCTGCGCACCTCGCCCGGGCGCGTGCCCGTCTGGCCGGCGAAGACCGGCTGGAGCACGCTCGGGGTGGAAGGACCGATGGCGCGCACGGTCGGCGACTGCGCGCTGATGCTCTCCGCGATCGCGGGCTGGGATGCGAGGAGCCCGATCGCCATCGCCGAGCCGGGCAAGCAGTTCGCACGGCCGCTGGCGCGCGATTTCAAGGGGGTGCGCATTGCCTGGAGCGCCGACCTCGGCGGCTTGCCGCTGGATGCGCGCGTCGCCGCGGTGCTCGACTCGCAGCGTGCGACTTTCGCCGCGCTGGGCTGCGCGCTAGACGAAGCCACGCCCGACCTGTCCGATGCGAACGACATTTTCATGACCCTGCGCGCCTGGCAGTTCGAACTCGCCTACGGCGAACTGCTGGACCGGCACCGCGGCGAGCTCAAGGATACGGTGATCTGGAACATCGAAGCCGGCAGGAAGCTCTCCGGTCCGGACATCGGCGCTGCGGAGCAAAAGCGCACCGCGCTGTTCAATCGCATGCACGCATTCATGCAGCGCTACGAGTTTCTGATCCTGCCGGTGAACCAGGTGCCGCCCTTCGACGTCGGTCAGCCCTATGTCACCGAGATCAATGGCATGGCCATGGAAAGCTATATCGATTGGATGAAGTCCTGCTACTTCATCACCGTGACCGGCCACCCCGCGATTTCGGTGCCCTGCGGTTTTACCGCCGAAGGGCTGCCGGTGGGCGTGCAGATCGTGGGACGCCACCAGGACGATTTCGGCGTGCTGCAACTGGCCTATGCGTTCGAGCAGGCGACCCAGTTGTGGCGCCGCCGCCCGGCGCTCGCGCAGTAGCGGAACGCGCAGGCACAGTCATTGCGCGACGCGCACCGCCTGCCTGGCTTCAGGCGATGGTCACGCCGCCATCGGCGACGATGGTCTGTCCGGTAATGAAACTCCCGGCTTTCGAGGCGAGAAATACCGCGATGCCGCCGATTTCCTCGGCTTCACCCAGGCGCCGCAACGGCGTCATCGCCTCGCGCGCCTTGCGTGCCTTTTCGTTTTCCCACAGCGCGCGCGCGAAATCGGTCTTGATCAGGCCGGGCAGTATCGCGTTGACGCGGACGTTCGACGGCCCCCACTCGCAGGCGTAATTCCTGACCAGCGCCGTGTCGGCGGCTTTGGACACGCCGTACAGCCCAATCACGGTGTTGCCCTTGAGCGCGGCGATGCTGGAGACGATGATGACCACGCCATCCTTGCGCTCGGCCATCTGCGGAATCACCATGTTGCACAGCCACCAGTTGCTCTTGATGTTGTTGCCCATGATCTTGTCGAACACCTCGTCGCTCGTTTGCGCCGTCGGTCCGTACACCGGATTGGCCGCGGCGTTGCACACCAGGATGTCGATTTTGCCCCAGTGTTTCATGGTCGCGTCGACCAGCTGCTGCAGCTGCTCCTTGTGTGCGATGTTGCACGGCAGGGAGATCGCCGCGTAGCCCTTGGCGGTGAATTCCCGGGTCACTTCCTCGCAGGCCTCGGCCTTGCGGCTGGAAATCACCACCTTGGCGCCCGCTTTCGCCAGCTCTTCGGCGATGGACTTGCCTATGCCTTTGGTCGAGCCTGTGATCAGCGCGACTTTGCCTGTCAAATCGAACATGCTTTGCTCCTGGTTGAATCGAGGCGCGATTTTCGCACCGTTGGATGATTCTTGCCGGAAATTGCGGCGTAAACCGTAAACTATACGGCGCCGCTTTTCTTTAACAGTGCCGCGATTGCTTCGGCCAGCTTGGCGTATCCTCTGGCGTTGGGATGCGCGATATCGGACTTCAGCTCGTTGTCGCGCAGGATCATCTTCAGCGCCGCGTCTTCGTAGGGCAGACGGAATTCCTTCGCGATCTCGGCGTAGAAGTCGGGCGGAGACGGGAACAATCCCGGCTTCGGCACTGCCACCAGCACCACGTCCATGCCTCTCTCCTTTGCCAGCCGGATCATGGCGCGCAGGTTCGCCGCCGCCTGGGCGTCGCCCAGCTTGCGCAGGAAATCGTTGCCGCCGTGGCACAGTATGAGCAGCCGGGGTTGGTAATAGTCGAGCGCCGAGGGCAGGCGCGCCAGGCCGGCCGCGCTGACTTCACCCGGAACGCCGGCACTCCAGACCTTGCGCTGTATGAGGGTCTCCAGCACCGACGGGTAGCTCGCTTCGGGCTGCGCGCCGGTGCCGAAGGTAAGGCTGTCGCCGAAGGCGAGAACGACGGCGTCGGCAGGCAGTTTGGCCAGTTTTGGAGTGCCGCCGCCGCAGCCGGCCAGTGCGATGGCGACCATGCACACCGCGGCGATATGCACCAGGGCGCGCGCACGTCGAAGGCACAGGCCCCAAGCGTGGCCTGTGCCGGCGATGTCGCGGGTGAAATGCATGGCTGCTGTCCCGATAAAAGTGCGCGGCGCCTGCGATGCAGGTCCGCGTAACAGGTAAGATAACTTCTTTCTTCGAATTCCGGCTGTCATCCGCGAACGCACCTGATGGAATTATTCCTGCCGATCGCGCACATGGACGTCAACATCGTCCTGATCCTGCTCTACGGCTGTCTGGTCGGCTTTCTCTCCGGCCTTATCGGCGTGGGCGGCGGTTTTCTGATCACGCCACTGCTCATTTTCACCGGCATCCCGCCCATTGTAGCGGTGTCCAGCGGCGCGGCGCAGATGGCGGGCACGGCCGCGGGGGCAAGCTATCTGCATTGGCGCCAGGGCAACATCGACGTCAAGATGGGGCTGGTGCTGTTGACCGGGAGCTGGCTGGGTGCGGGTTCCGGCGTGTACCTCGCCAATATGCTGTTGCGCGCCGGACAGTTCGGAAACGTGGTTATCTTCCTGTACGCCATTCTGCTGGGCTTCGTTGGGATCAGCATGCTGATCGAATCGCTGCCCGCCGTGCTGCGCGCCGGCGCGCCTGCCGCGAGCCCCGCACGCGCTGCGGCCGCTTCGAAATCCTGGCTGCGAATTTGGGTCGAACGCCTGCCCTGGCAGATGGCGTTTCCGGTTTCCGAGACGCGCATGTCGGCGTTGGGGCCGCTGGCGTTGGGGGCGGCGGTGGGCGTGCTGACTTCGCTGATGGGGGTGGGCGGCGGTTTCATCATGGTGCCGGTGATGATCTATGTGCTCAAAATGCCGATCAAGATTGTCGTCGGCACGTCGCTGTTCCAGCTGCTTTTCACCACCGCGGCGGTCAGTGTGATGCAGGCCGGCGTCAACCATGCGGTCGATCCCGTGCTCGCGCTCCTGCTGATTCTGGGGTCGGTGTTCGGAACCCGATTCGGCGCGCGGCTGGCGCTGCGCTTGCCGGCGGAAAAGCTGCGCCTCATCTTCGCGTTGGTAGTGGTCGCAGTGGCAATCAGGATGGTCGTGACCCTGCTGGTCGCGCCCGGTGATGTCTACAGCATGACGATCGAGTTGCGGTGATGACCCGCCGGCGCCGAATGATTTTCATCTTGCTCCTGGTCTGCGCCGGACTGTGGCAGCGACCGTCATGGGCTGGCGAAGTCCTGCAATTCAGGCTCGAGCCGGCTCGGGTCGAAATCTCCGCGGCTTTTGCCGGAGCCCAAGTGACTGCAACCGGTTCGATGTCGGAGCCGGGCGACCTGGTGCTCAAGGTGGCCGGGCCGCTGCAGGACGTGAGCCTGACGCGCAAGACCCGGCTCGGGCCGTTCTGGGTCGCAGGAGAAACCGTCAAGGTGCGCGGCGCCGCTAGCCTGCTGTTCCTCTACGCCACCGCGCCGGTGGCGACGCTGCTGTCTGCGGCCGAGCAGCAGAAATACGGCCTGCCGCTCGAAGGCGCAGCGCTGCGCATCGAGCCGCAGGCGCAGGCGCCGGACGACTGGCGCGGCGCCTTTTTCCGGCTGAGGGAGCAAGCCGGCTACTACCGCGAACACCCAGGCGCGCTCAAGCTGCGCGAAAACGGCCAATTCAGCGCCCACATCCTGTTGCCGGGCGATCTCGAAACCGGAACCTATACGGTCGAAACCCTGATCGTGAATTCTGGCAAGGTGGTCGGCCAGGCCCACGGGGAATTCAAAGTGCAAGTCGTCGGCATCGAGTACTGGATCTGGAATGCCGTGCACGACACCCCGTGGCCGTTCGGAATTCTGTTTACCCTCGCTGCGATGCTGCTCGGCGTCGTGCTGAGCGCAATTTCCTATCGGCCGCGCTAAACCAACATAGGAGATCCCCCGGCTCTGCCGGGGAGGCAGTAGAAGTTTGACATTTAAGGGAGTCCACCGCAGAAACTTCCAACCGTGAGCCGCCAA
>Ga0334722_10002677_pt1 | contig 19842 bp, 13 predicted proteins | sample C3_bottom_MG_FD_207210 | JGI IMG/M metagenome (GOLD analysis project Ga0334722, IMG submission 207210) | Sediment microbial communities from Yellowstone Lake, YNP, Wyoming, USA - C3_bottom | ecosystem: Environmental > Aquatic > Freshwater > Lake > Sediment | place: USA: Wyoming | collected...
GATTGATGACGTGGTGGCGATGGCGACCAAGCCGGTAATCGTCTCGCACACCGGTGTGCGCGGCACCTGCAACAATACGCGGAATCTGGATGACGAGCGGTTGCGACGCATCGCCGCCACCGGGGGCGTGATTGGCATCGGGTACTGGGCCACTGCGGTCTGCGGACCCGATGCCGACGCGATTGCGCGCGCCATTCGTTATGCCGTCAACCTGGTCGGCGTTGATGCCGTAGCGCTTGGTTCTGATTTCGACGGCAGCATCACCGCCCCGTTCGATACGACGGGCGTCGTGCTGGTGACCGATGCGCTGGTGCGGGCGGGCTTCGCCGACGCCGAGATCCGCAAGATCATGGGCGAAAACGTGCTTCGCGTGCTGATGGCCTCGCTGCCGGAGAGAGCGCAGAAATAGAATCGCTCCCCTACCGCTGCCGGGCCCGGGATGCGCGCTCCAGGCCTTCGGCCAGATCGACCAGTCGGACAAACTGCGCGCGGTATCCGTCCGGGTCTGACCCGCGGTGGCGCGCGGCCAGATCGGCGGCCATGCGCCAGGTCGCCGTGCCCTTGTGCTCGGAATCCCGCAACAGCATCCCGAATGCGGCCACCGCGGCAGAGAAGCCCAGGTTCGCCGACGGCCCATCGCCTACGTTCTCGGCGTTCACCACCACGTCGATCGGCACGCTCGAATCACTACTGGGTCGCTTGTAGCGAAGCTTCACGATTGCCAGTTCGCTGGAGGCCGCGGCCGAGGACCGCGCGCGGTCGCGCTGGTAGCGCAACGGATCGACAGCTCGCCCCTGCGCGCCGCCCGTCGTCGGTTCCACAATCTCGTACAGTGCCGTCACCGAGTGGCCTGCACCAATCTCGCCGGCGTCCTTTTTGTCGTTCTTGAAGTCCTCCGCCTTCAACGCGCGGTTCTCGTACCCGATCAGGCGGTAGGCCGAGATGCGGGCGGGGTTGAATTCGACCTGAATCTTCACGTCCTTCGCAACGGTGATGAAGGTGGCGCCGGCCTCCCGCACGAGGACCTTCCCCGCTTCCTCCAGCGAGTCGAGGTACGCGTAATTGCCGTTGCCGCGATCGGCAATCTGCTCCATCGTGCCGTCTTTGAGGTTGTCAGCGCCGACGCCGAGGACCGACAGGTAGATTCCGGTCTTGCGCCTGGCCTCGATCAGATCAAGAAGATCGCCGCGGCTGGTGGTGCCGGTGTTGAAGTCGCCATCCGTCGCGAGAATCACGCGATTGACCCCTTCCCTGTCGAAATGTCGGGCGGCCATCTCGTATGCCAGTTCGATACCGGATGCGCCGTTGGTGGAGCCGCCGGCGCGAAGGCCTTGAATCGCCCCGAGTATGCGATCGTGTTGATCGCCGGCCGTGGGCGGCAGCACCACACCCGATGATCCGGCGTAGACGACGATGGCAACCCGGTCTCGTGGGGTGAGCGTCGTGGTGAGCAGGCTCATCGCCGATTGAACCAGCGGAAGTTTGTCGGGTTGACCCATCGATCCCGACACGTCGAGGAGGAAGACGAGATTGCGCGGCGGCGTGCGCCCGGCCTCGGGGCGCCGCGCCTGGAGACCCACCAGCATCAGCCGGTGCGCCGTGTTCCACGGGCATGGCCCCACCTCGGTGGTCACGGAAAAGGGCGTCGCGCCGCGCGGGCTCGGATAGTCGTACCGGAAGTAGTTGAGCAGCTCTTCCACCCGTACCGAGTCCTTCTCGGGCAGCAGGCCATGCGTGAGCGCTCGACGCATGTACGCATACGATGCCGTATCGACATCCACGGAAAAGGTCGACAGCGGGTTGTCGACCACGCCGAGAAACGGGCTCTCGTCGATCTTGTCGAACGATGTGGTGCGGTAGGGTGCGCTCGGCCAACGCCAGGGCTGCGGCCGAATCGGTGACGGCGGTGGTGGGCCCGCGATCGCTGAGAGCGATCTCGTTGACTGCACCGATGGTGCCATCCCGCTCACGGTGACCGTTTCCGTAAGCCCGCCGACCGCGAGCACCGCTTTCACATCGGTCACCTTGCCCGACACGAGGGTCAGCTGCTGCACGAACGGCTTGAACCCCATCAGGACGGCGCGGAGATCGCAGACACCGGGCCGAAGTCCCTCGATGCGGAAACTCCCGTCAGCACGGGTCACCGCGGATCCGCTCGGCTTGCCGTCGCACGTCACGGTGATCGCCACGCCGGGCATCACCGCACCGGCCGAGTCCTCAGACCGGCCCTCGATCACGGCCGTGCCAGGCGACTGACCGATCGCGGCTGGAATGGCCCCGCACAGGAAGACGGCGACAGCTAGCGCAACGAGAGGGCGGACGGCAGAACGCATAGCCACCTCCTTCGAGCAGATACCGACAGACTGGCCTGGGGGGCAATCCCGGCTAACCGCAAGGGTCGTGCCGCAGCGCTTCCGAGAGGGCTCGGCGTGGCCACGTGGAAATTCCGGCGTGATTCGCGATGTCCGCACGCGATGCGGGACCGGCGGCGTACTGGCCGATCCAACTCCGTGCAGCGCCTGTCCATCCGTCTGGATCGACCTCTCCCACGAGACCGTGGGCCAGAAGCGAGCTCGAACCAGTCCTCGTCCTTCATCATTGACGTGATGTTGCCGTCGGGCGTCCGCGTGTTGGGCCGCTCGATCCTGATCCAGGGCCGCTCGAGGAAGGGGGCCGGGAACCTCGCGTCCGTGCTCGGAAGTCGTAGAATAGGGTTGCTCGCCAAGGGTGGCTTCTCGGGCCAAGACCTGGGACGCCCGGGAACCTAAGACGTGAAGTCCGAGCGACTCACTCAGGGCATTTGGCGTGTCACTAGAGGAACGGCACAATGCCAGTCATCTCAATGTTCTACGGCATCATTATCTCCATGTACTTCGCTGACAACGGGCGGCACAAGGTCGCACACATTCATGTGAAGTACCAGGAACACGAGGTCGTCTTGACCCTACCAGAGGGCGAGATTCTGGAAGGTTCGATTCCGGCCAACAGGCTCAAGCTCGTGCTCGCGTGGATTGAGATCCACCGCGATGAACTCCTGGCGGACTGGGAACTCGCCGCGAGTGGCCAGCAGCCGTACAAGATTGAACCCCTGAGGTAGGCCATGAATCCACGAGTCACATCCGTTGTTCCTGAGAGTAGTTTCCGACTGAGCCTTCGCTTCACCAACGGAGAACTGGGGCTCTATGATTGCTCGCCCCTGCTTGACTTCGGGGTGTTCAAGGAACTGCGTGATCCCGATTACTTCCGTCAGGTCGTGGCGGCCGGAGGAACCGTCGTCTGGCCTCACGAACAAGACATCTGCCCGGACACGCTGTATGAGGACTCGCAGCGGGGGGCCTCTCCCATGGAGCCCCACCCACACGACTTCGCCCAGCGAATGACCTGACGGTGAGAATGGGACGGACAGACTGCAGGTGGTACTTCGCGGAGAAGTTTGACGTCGAACTCGGCGTCGCCGTTGATCTCGCCCCCTTCACAATAGGATGGACTAAAAGCTTCCCGAAACGGCGGCCTCAGAATAGTGAGCGTAGCGTCCGATCTCAGAGGTTGATTCCGGTCGGCCGACGGCCGGTATGAATCGCCGACCTAGAACGCCTTGGGGCACCTCGTGTCCGGGTTGCTCGGGCTCCGCGTGTTTGCCCGGTGCCGCGAGTCGAGCTCTTGGTCGGATGCTGGTGTAGACTTGCGGCCGGTCGTGAACGACCTGGGCGGCCAATGAACAGCGAACAACATGCGCGCGCCCAGTCTTGGCGGACCAGCGTTGGACGTCCAGTATGAGCTGCGCGGGAGGGCAAGATGGGGCAACGGAAGCCATGTTTCGCGTCCGGGCCATCCGCGTTTGCGGCGATTGACTTCGAGACAGCTGATTACGGACGAGACAGTGCGTGTGCCGTCGCCGTGGTCAGGGTTGAGCGCAATACGATCGTGGACCAGGTCCACTACCTGATTCGCCCCCCGCGCCGGGATTTCATCTTCAGCTACGTACACGGGATTACGTGGAACGATGTCGCGGACGCCCCTACGTTTCGTCAGGTGTGGCCTTCACTTCGCCAGACGCTTGAGGGCGTCGAGTTTCTAGCCGCCCACAACGCCAGTTTCGACAGGTCAGTCTTGAACGCTTGTTGTGAACACGCAGGCGTACTCGCCCCGGCACACTCTTTTCACTGTACGATGCGGATCGCCAGACACGTCTGGAACGTCCATCCAACGACCCTTCCTGATGTGTGCAGGAAACTGCGCATTGGCCTCAACCACCACGATGCGGCGTCCGACGCACAGGCGTGCGCGAGGATTCTGATCGCCGCGATTAAGGCAGGATGGAATCCGCAGTAACCCTGGGACAGTGTATGAGGATTCGAGCCGTTAGACGTTCCTCCTGATGTCCATGCCAATGCCGTCTGCGGCAGTTTGATGCGATCAATGCGAAGCTCGGCATCCCTGTCATCTGCACGTTCGCTGACGGTGATGACGCGACGGAGGGAGCTGCGATCGCGATGGGACACCTTTGTCAACAGGCTGCCGATGCGCGCTGCGCGGATTCACCGCTGGCGTCTTCCTGGCATCAGGGTTCTCCGGAGCGTGCACTCGAATACGTCGTTGTCCTGCAAATCCCTCGCCCTGCGCCTTACGGAAAGGCCGATCCCGAGTGAGCGCAGCATGTGCTGGTCTGAGTGCCAGTCCAGATACTTCCAATCCTGTACGACCTCGTAGACGCCGACGTCGACCAGTTCAAGAATCATCCTATCCCACGCCTCCTCTTCCAAGTCCACTTCATCGTTGTCGACCTTGGTCCCGTAGGCCTTGATGATTCTTCTGCCTTGCTCAATACTTCTCCTCTCGGTTGCCAGAAAGAAGCTATGGACATCCGACCCCTCATCGAACTGGTCGGTCAGCGTTCGGAACCCGAGTCGTTGCAGAGCCCGTCGGAGGCGTGTCGTATAGTTGCCGCCCCACGGATACTCCACGGTGAAAAACACCGCTTCTGAACGAGATCGCGTGATGTCCTTGCCGTGTGTCGTCACGGTATCCCTCACGACTGTTGACGAATCGACCGGTTCGGCGGGGTAGTACCCACGCTCCTGTCGGCGACAGAGTGGGCGTATGACGAAACGATGGCATCGATTGGCAGCTTCCCGGAACGGCTGCCTCCGGAACAGTGAACACGACGCCCGATCTTGGATGTGGATTCCAGCCGGCCAGCAGCCTGGCGTGAGTCGACGACACAGGACACCTGGGGCACGAGGCGTATTATCGCCCTTCTCGCTCGGGTCGCAAGGGGCAAATCGGGGCAAATCGGGGCAAATCGGGTGCGCGTCGGCCTGTTCGATCAACTAATCAAGCGCATGAGGTGGCCGCACCGCGGATATGCCAGGGTGTCGTACGCGAGGACGCCGCGCGTGAGCGTCGCCCAGCCTCGGACCGCCGGGCGCCACAGCACCAACGGGCAGGTCAAATCCCTCCCCGCATGCGGCGGCCAACGCCTATTTGTATCTCCAGCTCGTAATGTCGGCGCCCGCCGGTGCCGTGCGCTCGATGTGCTGGGTCATCGCGTCGAGCAGCTCCTTCGCCCCGGGGCTGTAGCAGTGCGGCGCACCGCGCTTGTACGTGACGCTTCCCGCGTAGTAAGGCGTCCGGGTGGATTCCAGGAACTTCTCCATCAGTTCCACCGCATCGTCCAGGTAGTACGAGTCGTCATCACCGACGTAGATATGGATCTTGCCCACCAGTTTCGGTCCAAGCGTCTTCCAGTCGCGCTCCAGGATGGCGCGCAAGTCGAAGTGCTCCTTCCAGTAGGCCGCCACCTGTTTGTCGATCTTGCCGGTCTTCTTGTCCCAGATTCGCTTCGGATAGCCGTCGGGCCCAACGGGGCTGTAGGTCGCTTCCCAGATGTCCCATTGGCCGCCCGAGCGTGATCGGTCGCCGGACGTCAGCTCGAACCAGTTCTCGTCCTTCATCATTGACGAGATGTTGCCGTCGGGCGTTCGCGTGTTGGGCCGCTCGATCCTGATCCAGGGTCGCTCGAGGAAGTACGCGTTGTCGTCGTTGTAGATGTTGACGATCTGGTGGTACCGGAAGTCCACCGAGTCGGGGCAACTGGGCCACGTACCTCCGAAGAAGTCGGGGTGGAACACTTGGAGGGCCAGCGCCTCCCATCCACCCGTCGAACCGCCGGAGAGCTTTCGCGCCCACGGCTCGCGAATCACGCGGAATCGCTCCTCGACGGCGGTGATCAGCTCGTTCATGATCGCGTCGCCGTACGGCCCGTTGTTCTCTGAGTTCACGGCATAGGAATCGTCGTAGTACGGCGAGGGATGCTGGAACGTGACGTAGACAAATCGCGGCGTGTCCTCCGCCAGCCACAGCTTGTCGAAGGCACCGCCGGTGCCGAAACCACCGGGCGCCCGCGTGGAAAAATGCCCCTGCGAGTAGTTCACTGGGAATTTCACGTCGCGGTGTTTGTCGTAATCCTTGGGCACGAGCACGGTGGCGCCCAGATAGATTGGCTGGCCCCACCACTTCGACAGGATCTCGCTCTTGAACTTCAGACGCTTCACGTACTCGGTGTCGGGAGCGTCCGGGATCGGGGCAATCACCTGGTCGCACACCAGATCGAGCACGAGCGACTTCGGATCCTTCGCCTTTGGGTCAATGAGGACACGTTTCGGGACAGAGAAGAGGTTCCCCGGAGACCGCCGCCAGTTCTGCCCTTCCCACTGGTCCATGTGCAGCCATACCGTGTGACCGTCGGCGCGATCGAACTTCGTGTAGACGTTGACGAACGCCTGCACCAGGTACTCGCCTTTCGGTATGTCGTTGAGGTTCGCGACAGGATGGCCGGAGACCGTGCCGTCGATCTCGGCAAAAGCGCTGGGTTTCAGGTTCTCGACGTTCAGTCCAAACAGCGGTGCGCCTGTCGGCCCGGCTTGCTGGATGGGTCCGCTGCCCGCTCCACCTCCCCCGCCGCGGCCCGTCGCCGGAGCGTCGGCCCGATTCAACGCGACGTAGACGCGCCCCGTGATCGCCTCCGCATGCGCGGTCGCCGGAAACGAAATACGCACTCGCAGCCCTTTCGGGGCCGGCGAGCCGGCCAATACGGGACTGGCGAGCCACAGCAGAGAGAGCACGGCCATCGCAACGCGTTTCATCACGTCCCCCGCACGAGCGCGCCGTTCATGGCGAGCATGTTGATGACAAACGCCAAGCCCTCGCTGACAAGGGCGTGCTGGCAACTCAGTGGCGTGTTGGGTGAGTGGTTCCGCTCTCGCGATCTGCGGCCTGAGCATCGGCTCGTCTGCGTCAACTCTCGAAGGCCCCAACTAGGCGGGAGGGTCGTCTTTCTTGTCGGCGTTCGCGCCGCGCGGCTCGGGCTCGTCATCCCACGGCGACGGCTGCGGGCCAGGCACGATCCCAGCCAGATCACGAGCCTCAGTGTTCGCGCCGCCCGGAGAGTTCTGACGGCGCGCCTTCGCTTCGTCGCGGCGTACAGCCTTCTCCTTCTGCCATTCCTGCCGCGAGCGTTCGCGCGCGCGCTTCTGCGCTGTGAGCTTTGGTCGACCGGCCAATTGCACCTCCGTTTACATCAGTATAGTCCCTTCGGAGCGCGCCGACCCTCTTCGGGCGTCCTCGTGGCGATACGTCTGCATCTCGACGGCCCGACCACTTGGGCACCGCCAACAGCGCTTCAGCGCCGCCGGTCCAGTACCAATTCCACGAAATGGACGGGAACCAGCACGTCACCCCCGTAGCGAACCTGGTAGGACAGGGAATTCGGGTGCGAGCGCTACTTCGCCGCCGCCTGCCCGAACGTCGCAGGCAACGACATCTTCAATTCTCTCAACAGGAATCCGAACACGTCCGCCTTCTCTTCGATTTGCTTGGTCGTGGGCTTGCCGGCCCCGTGCCCGGCCTTCGTCTCGATCCGGATCAACACGGGGGCGGCCCCGGCCTGCGCGGCCTGGAGCGTCGCCGCAAACTTGAAGCTGTGCGCGGGCACGACCCGGTCGTCGTGATCGGCCGTCGTCACGAGTGTCGCGGGGTACTTCGTGCCGGGCTTGATGTTGTGCAGCGGCGAGTACTTGACGTTGATGTCGAAGCCTTCCTTCGTGTCGGGATCGCCGTAGTCGGACTTCCACGCCCAGCCAATCGTGAACTTGTGATACCGAAGCATGTCCATCACGCCGACCGCCGGCAGGGCCGCCCCGAACAGATCGGGCCTCTGCGTGAGGCACGCCCCCACCAGCAGGCCGCCGTTGCTGCCTCCGGCAATCGCGAGCTTCGGCGTGGACGTGTACTTCTCCTGGATCAGATACGCGGCCGCCGCGATGAAATCGTCGAAGACGTTCTGCTTGGCCTTCAGCCGGCCGGCGTCGTACCAGGCCTGGCCATACTCGCCGCCGCCCCGGATATTGGCGACAGCATAGATACCGCCCATCTCGAGCCACGCGGCCGTCGCTGGCGAGAAGGCCGGCGTCGTACTGATGTTGAAGCCGCCGTACCCGTAGAGTTGCGTCGGATTCTGGCCGTTCTTCGACATCCGCCTGGCATGTGTAATGAACATCGGGATCGTCGTCCCGTCCTTCGACGAGTAGAAGACCTGCTCGGTCTGGTACCGGCTGGAATCGAAACCCACGGTGGGTTTCTTGAAAACGCTGCTGGTCTCCTTCGCGAAGTCGTACCGATAAATGGTGGTGGGATAGGTAAACGACGTGAAGGCGTAAAAGGCTTCCTGGTGCGTCCGGCGACCGCGCAATTCTGGAACCGATCCAATCCCCGGCAGCGCGATCTCGATCGGATTGCTGCCATCCAGTTCGTAGACGCGCACGGCGCTCTTCGCGTCGGTCATCCAGATGGTCACGAACTTCTCGTTGATCATCGTGACGCTTTCGAGCACGTCCCGGCCGCGCGCTTCCGGAATCACCGTCATCAGGTCGGCGGCGGACTTCTTTCGATTGATGACGGCCAGCCTGTATCTCGGGGCGCTGTTGTTGGTGAGCACGTAGAACATGTCGCCGTCATTACCGACGATGGCGTACGACGCATCGAAGTCGTTGAGAAACGGTTCGATCTTGCCGGCAGGATTCTTCAGATCGCGCAAGAAGACACGATTGCGATTGTCCGTGCCCTCGCTCTGATACACCACCAGGTACCGGCCATCGTCTGTGACCTCGGCGGCAAATCCCCAGTCGGGCTTGTCGGGCCGCTCGTACACCAGCACGTCGGCAGCCTGGGTGGTGCCGATCTTGTGGAAGTACAGTTTCTGGTACTTGTTCACCGCCTGGAGGAGCGTGGCCTCCTTCGGTGCGTCATACCCGCTGTAGTAGAAGCCGGACCCGTCCTTGCGCCACGCGGCCCCGCTGAATTTCGACCATTTGAGTGTCTCCGGCAGATCGGTGCCGGTGGCCACCTCGCGGATCTTCCATTCCTGCCAGTCGGAACCGGAGGCCGCGATGGAGTACGCCAGGTAGCGACCGTCTTCGGAGAGCGCGGTTTCGCCGAGCGCCACCGTGCCGTCGGTCGACAGCGTATTCGGATCGAGCAGCACCGCCGGCGCCTCGTCTATCGCCTTCGTCTTGTAGATCACCGCCTGGTTCTGAAGTCCGTCGTTCTTGCTGAAGATGTACCAGATGCCTGCACGAGACGGCGCACTGTAGCGCTCGTAGTTCCACAGTTTCGTCAGCCGCGCCTTGATGCGTGCGCGTTCCGGAATCTGGTCGAGATACGCAAACGTCACTTTGTTCTCGGCCTCGACCCAGCCCCGCGTATCGGGCGCGTCGGCATCTTCGAGCCAGCGGTACGGATCCGCGATGATCGTGCCGAAGAAGGTGTCCACCTGCGCGACCTTCTTCGTATCAGGGTAATTGTAGGGTCCAGCTTGTGCGGCGATCGTCACGGACATAAGCACCAGCAGCATCGGGACGCGTGCGTTCATAACCATCCTTCGAAAGGCCTGCGTGCAGCCACGCCCTCATTATGACATCGCCGAGTTCAGCTACCGCTTCGTGGCGGTTGCGGTGCGGGCGGCCGGCTTCACGGGAGCTTCGGCCGGCACCGGGCCGACGATGGCCTGGTAGACGAGCGTTCGGTATTTGCTGTCGAGATCCAGACCGCCGGCCGGCACGAGTTGCGAGAAGAACACGGCGATGAGCTTCTCGGCTGGGTCGACGAAGTACCGCTGGTAGTAGGCGCTGCCCCACCCGTAGGCGCCCACGCTCCCGTAGCGCCCCGCCCTGCCGACCTGCTCGATGACCTCGAAGCCCAGGCCAAATCCCATCGAGCCTTCCAAATAGAGCGACCCTACGTGATTGGTCGTCATCAACTCGACCGTCTTGGGTCCCAGAATCCGCGAGCCGTCCAGTTCGCCGCCGTTCAGCAGCATCTGCAGGAAGCGCGTGTAGTCGGTCGGTGTCGACAGCAGGCCCGCGCCCCCGGAGAAACAGGCCCGCGGGCCGTCGACGTAATCGCCCTGGCCCATGCCTGGTTCAGGGGCCCTCACGAGGCCCTCAGCCCTCAGCGAGTAGACGGTGGCCAGACGGTCCTTCTTCTCGGGGGGCAGGAAGAAGCTCGAGTCGACCATCTTGAGCGGTTCGAACACCCGCGTCCGAAGGAACTGATCCAGGGCCACGCCGGACGCCTTCTCGATGACCGCACCCAGAATGTCGGTGTTGTATCCGTAGACGAACTTCTCACCCGGTTGGGAGTCGAACGGCAGCCCGGCAAGCCGCTCGGCGATTTTGCCGATGGGATCCTTCTGGTCGCCCAGATACCATCCAAGGATGCCCGCAGCTCGATATTGGGCTTCGGCCGGATTGCCCTGGCCATACGAGATGCCGGCGGTGTGCGTCAGCAAATCGCGCACGGTGATTTCGCGCCGGGCGGGCACCATTCCGAACCGGCCGCTGCCAGGCGTGCCGGATGGCGGCGGCACCGCGACGGTCGTTTGCTTGAATGCGGGGATGTACTTCGACACCGGCTCGGTGAGCTGAAGCTTGCCTTCCTCCACCAGAATCATCGCCGCGACGCTCGTCACGGCCTTCGACATCGAGGCCATCCGGACGATGACATCTTTGCGCATGGGTCGGTTGTGTTCGATGTCCATGCGCCCGTACGTGTCGAACACCACAATCTTCCCGCCCCTCGCCACGACGGTCACCAGGCCGGCGATACGGCCGCGATCGACATAGTCATGCATCACCGTCTTGATGCGGTCCAGCCGCGCCTCGGAGAGGCCCACCTGTTCCGGAGCGGCGGTCGGCATCATCTGGGCCGCCGACGGCAGCGCCAGGGTCACGACGAGCAGAATCGACAGCAGGACGCGCTTGGCGGTCATAGTGGATCCTCTTTCAAGGAAGTGGTCACGGAGCGCTACCGGGGGCTGACATCAACATGGTATTGCCTCCGGAGCCGGACTCAAATATCGTACTCGTGTCCCGACCCAGAGGTGCGGTGACAAATTGCCAAATTTCTGGGTCGCGACGCGAGGATCAGCGGGCGGTGTGTTGGTGTCCAGCCCGGGCGAACGCCCAGGCTGGCAGATGGATTGCGGTCGCATTCACCAGGCATTCTGAAGGGAAAAGGAAATGGTCAGGATTCTCCGATTTGCCATTATCGCGTTACTCGTCTCCGCTGGCGTCAGCCTCGCGCAGACTCAGGTTCCGGCCGCGGGAGCAACGAGCTGGAAGGGCAAGAGCAAGATGAGCGGCGTCATTCAGGACGAGGCCGGGAAGCCCGTTCCGAAAGCGACCGTCAAGTTCGCGTTTCTCCCCGCCAATGACGGTCCGCCCGAAGTGGTGACCAACGACAAGGGCGAATGGAAGATCGACAATATCGCCGAAGGCATGTGGTCGCTCGAGTTCTGGAAGGACGGCTTCGACCCGAAACAGTCGCCGGTGCAGGTGGGCGGCAAGGTCAAGGAGCCGTTCATCACGCTCAAGATGACGAAGGAGGGCACTGACCCGACGTTTGCCATGAGGACCGGCGCCGCCAAGGCGCAGGCGTTCTTCGATCAGCATAAGTATTCCGACTCGCGGGCGATCTACCAGGGTCTGCTGGTCAAGTATCCGACCGTGCCGCAGCTCCGCCAGTACATCGCGCGCGACTATCACATGGAGAAGAACTACACCAAGGCCATCGAGGAGCTGCAGGCGTACCTGAAAGAAGTGCCGGCGGACAACCAGGTCAAGCTGATGGTGGCGAGCGAGCTGTTCGAGGCAGGCAGAAATGACGAGGCCTGGACCATGTTCTCGGCGTTCGACAAGACCGTGCTGAGAGATGCGCTGGATCTCGAAACGCCCGGCTTTGCGCTGCTCCGCGCCAAGAAGCCCGTCGAGGCGCTCAAGTACTTCGATCGCGTCGTCGAGCTCTACCCCGACGACCCCCAGGCCTACTACTACCGCGGTCTCACCTACTGGCAGATTGGCGCGACCGTCGAGAAGCTCGGTACAGCGGAATCCAAGGCCAAGCTTGAATCGGCGAAGATCGATCTGACCAAGTTCGTGAGCATGGTCCCCAACGCGGAAAAGGACCCGAAGGACCCGAACTACGCCAACGTCGACGCCGCCAAGAAGATGCTGGCCGAAATCAAGTAGATCCCCGGACGCGATCGGAAGTGACAGTTTGCGACCCTGGCTGGCGACTGCCTGCCAGGGTCGTTTTCTGGGCGGCGGCTGTCGCGCTGACGATTATCGCGTTGGCGCAGGCGACGCCGTCGGTATCGAGGCGACGGCGACGCTCACGCGGGGCGACGGTCCCGGCGATCGCCACGCGAAGACGAGTTCGTTCTTGCTCCGCACGACGCGGGGAACACCGCTCGATCGGCCCGCGTCGACCGGCGCAATGGTCGTGGAGGGGCCGCGCCGGCCGTCGGCGAAGACACGGCGCGCACGCAGGTCTGCGCCTCCCTTTCGGGACTCAATCCACACCACGATCGCGCTTCCGTCCGACAGGATCTCAACGTCCACCCGGCCCGCGGTTTCCCCGTCATCGACCCGCACCGGATCCCCGAACGTGATGCCACCATCCTTGGAAAACGCCGCGAGCACGCGGCCGACGTTGCCGGCAGCCGTGAACCATGCCAGTGCAACGAAAGTACCGTGGGCAGCAATGGCTGGACCGTTGACGGGGCAGGCGGCGATCTGCCATCCGTCCGCATGGACAGCTCCACCGCCCGTCCACGTGCCATTCTCGAAGCGCGCGGTGCTGATGTCTCTGATTTCTTTGCCAGAGCGGTCGCGGTAGGCCACGATCACTCCCCGATCGGTGCGTGCCGCAGAGGTTGGGCAGCAATCGCAGACACGGTCGTCGACCACGACATCTGGACCCAGTCCAGCTCGGCGACTCAATGTCGTGAAGCGGAGCATTGTGGCTCCGGAGCCGCCGCCGTGACCGCCTCCAGTGGCGCGCCCGTCGAGCCAGACCATCCCGATCTCACCGCCGGCCAGATCGAAGAACGAGACGAAGCCGTGCTCGGTGGGCGACGCGTCGCGATGGGGCACCAGCGGCGCCGTCCAGCTACGACCGCCATCGTCGGAGGACCGTAGGCGGATGCCGTACCCGGCCGTGGATCCGCCTCCTTTCTGGAGCCAGTGGGCGACGAACCGCCCATCCTTCGCGACAAACACCGATGGCACGTCAGCGCTGTTTGCGAGCAGGTCGTTGCCTGCCGCGATGTCCGCGCGAAGATCCCAGCCGTCCGTCTTGCGCTCGGCGAGACGGAATCGCATGACGTTCGCTGAGGCGGGTTCGAGCCAGCTGAGACAGGTCCGTCCGTCCGGAGAAGTCGTCAACTGTGCCGCCAGGCTGCCAGCACCAGCCGGTGTCGGGAGCATCCGAAGATCGGCAAACGGCGCCGCCGGGTCCGCGCCAGGCTTCAGCGGCAGTGGGATAGACGTGAGTGTGACGGTGATGATCAGCAGACCGCCGAGCCGTGAGAGAAGCATAGCGACTCCTTGTCCGACAAGACCCGGCACCCCGACAGTGCATGCGAAGCGCTGCAGGCGTGCGCAGCTTCGCGCGGATTCCGCGTCGACGTCTGGTTTTGAAATGACTCCGTTGATGCTCAGTGTACTACCGGCGGGCGTTATCCGCGTCGAGCGGCGTAGCCCGGGCCTGTGCGGTATTGACCAGGCTGAGCGTCATCCTTGGACCGACGATCGGATGAAGCAGATGGCCGCCGTGAAGCATCAGGCGTATGGGACTTCAGATCGGTTTCCGGACGGGGGTTGGCTCCAGTCAACGGCATCGTCCGCTTGACACGGGCTCGTGCTCCGTGCTCGTATTGGGGCATGTGGCGGGTCTTGCGGGTTGCCGCTATCGTCTTTCTGGCCGTTGCCTTGCTCAACGCGACAGAAGGCCTGTGCCTGTGCCGCGATAAAGGCCCCGACTCCCCCGCCGACCAGACCGGATCCCACGATTGCTGCCATCGCCGCGCGCTGGTGGTGAGCAACGCCGGGACGTCATGCTGCCAGATTGACAAGGTGCCGCATACGGCGACGCCCTCCGACGTGGTGGTTGTCACACCGCCCCCGTCGGCTTTGACGCCGATTGCCGCACTCGACACTCGTATCGATCAGCCGGCCGTAATGGCGCTGGCCTATTCTCCCTCTCCACCTGTTGGGGTCCTGCGCGTCTGATTCGACGCCAAGCCGGAGGTGTGGTTCTACCTTCGGCATACCGTGCTCTTTGCTGTTCGTGTAATGGGCTTCGCCCGCGGACGTCTACTTGGTACCGGTTCTGCTGAGCCCGTACAGGCCCCCCGCGGCGAAGCCTCTGCGACGGCATCAGACAGGTCCCACGTCACGGTGCGGAGGATTCATGAACGCGGTTTCGAATCGGCAGATGATTGCGGTGCTGGTGGCGACATGCCTGCTCGCGGCGCCACTGTCCAGTGCCGGCCAGGTCGCCAAGCCCCAACCTGGAGACGACCCGGTCCTTCAGGCGCTTATCGCCGAGGCGCTGGCGCACAATCCGGACGTGGCCGCCGCTCAGGCGGCGATCAAGGCGGCACACACGCGCCCTGGCCAGGTCTCAGCGCTCCCAGATCCGATGGTGTCGATGACCTACACCAACGACGGGTGGGCGCCAACACTCGGCAGCATGGAGATGACGACGCTTGGCGTGATGGTGAGTCAGGACTTGCCCTACCCTGGCAAGCGAAAACAGCGCATGGACGTCGCGATGAACGAAGCCCGCCAGAGCGAGCCCCAACTGGCGCGCACGCGACTCGGCATCGAGGCCGCCGTCACCCGCTCCTACTACGGACTGCTCCTCGCTCGCCAGCTGGCCGAATTGACAACCGAACAACGCGAACTCTGGCGACAAGTGGAAGTGGTGACCAGGGCGCGCTACGCGGTGGGTCAGGGAGCCCAGCAGGACGTGCTTCGCGTGCAGGTCGAGGTCACGCGTATTGAGCAGCGGGCCATTGAACAGGCTTCCGAAGCCGAATTGCGGCTCGCCGAGCTGAATCGGCTACTGGCGCGGCCGATAGACGGGCGCGTGGAGACGCCGGCCCGACTGGCGCTCTGGCCACTGACCGTGGCGTTGCCGGATGTGGTCGAACAAGTCCGCACGCTCAGCCCGGAGTTGGCTGCGGCCAGGCTGGCGGTCGCCACAGAACAGTCGGTGCTCGCGCTGGCGAAGCTGGACTTCAAGCCTGACTTCACCGTCCAGGCCAGCTTCATGAACCGGGGCGGGCTTCCTCCTATGTGGCTTGCTGGCGTCGGCGTGAGTTGGCCATTCAATAAGTCGAAACGCCAAAGTGCGGTTGCCGAGTCGCAGTTGCGCACCGAACGCGACAACCGGGTGATCGAGTCGATCGAACTGCAGCTGCGGTTGCGAACGCAGGAGCGATACACACGGGCCAGGACTGCCGAAAAGATCATCGATCTCTACGATCAGGGCATCGTCCCGCAGGACCGCATGACGGTCGAGGCCGCGATTGCCAACTACCAGTCGGGCCGCGTACCGTTTGTGTCGGTGCTCGAGGCGATGACCTCCCTGTACGCCGACCGATGGACTCGGGACACCCTTGTCACCGACCATGCGCGCCTGCGCGCAAGCATCAAAGAAGCCAGCCTCGAAGCGTCGCCCGAAATGACCACACTCGGGGCCCCGACGGCGGCGCAGCCCTCCGGCGCACCGAATGCGATGGGCGGCGGCATGGCAGGACGCCAGGAGTAACGACGATGAAGCGCATGACACGAAACAGATTGGTCGCGGCGGTGCTGGTTCTCCTCGTGGCCGGGGGCCTGGCGTGGGCCGGCTGCCGACGAGCGGCTCAGTCTGGAACGTCGGCCACCACCGCACCCGCGGCGAAGTACCACTGCCCGATGCATCCGACGGTCGTGTCGGACAAGCCAGGCGACTGCCCAATCTGCGGCATGAAGCTCGTGCCGATTGAACCGGCCGCCCAGCCAGCGCCCGCCGCCCAGCCGGCTCAGGCGGTCCAAACGGCGAGCGGTCCTCGGCGAATTCTGTTCTATCGATCGCCGATGGATCCGAGCATCCACTCGGACAAGCCGGCCAAAGACAGCATGGGGATGGACTTCCTCCCGGTCTACCAGGACGAGACAGCACCATCGGCCGGCGCGGTCACGGGGCGGGCGGTCGTGATGTTGTCGCCTGAGCGGCGGAGTCTGCTTGGTGTGCGCAGTTCGGACGTTGTCCAGATGCGCATCGAGAAGACCCTGCGGACAGTGGGTCGGGTGACGCCCGACGAGCGGCGGATGGCGCACTTTCACACACGGTTCGAGGGCACCGTCGAGCATCTCTACGTCGACTACACCGGCAAGTACGTGAACAAGGGCGATCCGCTGCTCGCCATCTACAGCCCGGAGCTGGTCGCCACGCAGCAGGAATATCTGCTCGCGCTTCGAGCGCAGAAACAACTGGGAACCAGCACCCTTCGTTCCGTGGCACAAGGAAGCATCGATCTGCTGGAGGCGGCGCGGCAGCGGCTGCTTCAGTGGGATATCCGCCCGCAGGACATCGCCGAAGTTGAACGCACGGGCACGGTCAAGCGCACGTTCGACCTCTATTCCGACGTCAGTGGCTTTGTGGTGCAGAAGAACGTCGTCCACGGCATGCGCGTCATGCCGGCCGACACGCTCTTCGATCTCGCCGATTTGTCCCGAGTCTGGGTCCTCGCCGACGTGTACGAGTCGGATCTGCAAACAGTGCGTCTCGGAATGACCGCTGATGTCACGCTCTCGTACCAGGCGGGGAAGAGCTGGCGGGGGGCGGTGACGAACGTCGCGCCAACCGTGGATGAGAAGACCCGCACGATCAAGGTGCGGATAGAAGTCGACAACGTCGGAGGCGTGCTGAAGCCGGACATGTTCACCGATGTCCAGTTGCGCACCGACATGGGAACGGGCCTGGTCGTGCCGGATGGCGCCATCATCGACACGGGCGATCGCAAGCTCGTGTTCCTGGATCGTCCCGATGGCTCTCTCGAGCCGCGCGAGGTGGAGGTCGGCGTGAGAATCCCCGAGGGCTACCAGGTGCTGCGGGGCCTGGCGAAGGGTGACCGCGTCGTGACCGCCGCCAATTTCCTCCTCGACTCGGAGTCGAGCCTCAAGGCGGCCATCTCCGCCATTCTCGGCTCGGCGCCTGCGCCGGCGGCGCGCGACAAACGGTAAAGGGAGCCCCATGATTCAGGCGATCATCCGCTTCAGCGCGCACAACCGCTTTCTCGTGCTGCTCGCGACGGCCGTCGTCGTGGCCTACGGCATCTACACGCTTCAGCACATTCCCATCGACGCCATTCCGGACCTGTCGGACACGCAGGTCATCATCTACTCGCGGTGGGACCGCAGCCCGGACATCATCGAGGACCAGGTCACGTATCCGATCGTCTCGGCGATGCTCGGCACGCCAAAGGTGAAGACGATCCGCGGGTTCTCGGATTTCGGCTTCAGCTACGTCTACGTCATCTTCCAGGACGGCACGGACATCTACTGGGCCCGTAGCCGCGTGCTCGAGTACCTGTCGAAGATCCAGCCGCTGCTTCCGAGCGGCGTCAAAACGGAGATCGGTCCTGATGCAACAGGCGTGGGCTGGGTCTTCCAGTACGCGCTCGTCGACGATTCCGGCACGCAGTCGCTGGCCGATCTCAGGACGCTGCAGGACTGGAACCTGCGCTATCGCCTGCAGTCCGTGCCGGGCGTGGCCGAAGTCGCCTCGATTGGCGGATTCGTCCAGCAGTACCAGGTGACGGTCGACCCCAACCGCTTGAAGGCCTACGACCTCGCGGTGATGGATATCTCGAACGCCGTGCGCACCAGCAACAGCGAGGTGGGAGGCCGGCTGCTGGAGCTCGCCGGCAAGGAGTTCATGGTTCGCGGGCGCGGCTACGTCAAGTCGAGGGCCGATCTCGAACAGATCGTGCTCAAGACCGACGCACGCGGCACGCCCGTGCTCCTGCGCGATGTCGCCAACGTGGCCATTGGACCAGAGATGCGCCGCGGCGTGTCCGATCTCGACGGCGCCGGCGAGGCGGTTGGCGGCATCATCGTGATGCGCCACGCCGAAAACGCGCGGGATGTCATTGAGCGGGTCAAGGTGCGCCTCAAGGAACTCGAGGCATCGCTGCCGAAGGGCGTCCGGATCGTGACCACGTACGACCGGTCGGTATTGATTGACGAGTCGATTGCCAATCTCCGGCATGAACTCCTCACCGAAATCGCCATCGTCAGTCTCGTGATCCTGTTGTTCCTCTGGCACATTCCGTCGGCCATCGTGCCGATCATTACCATCCCGGTCTCCGTGCTGCTGGCGTTTATTCCCATGCGGATGATGGGCATTTCGTCGAACATCATGTCGCTGGCGGGCATCGCGATTTCAATCGGCGTGCTGGTGGATGGTGCCATCGTGGAGGTCGAGAACGCGTACAAGAAACTCGAACTCTGGCAGGAGGGTGGGCGCAAGGGCGACTACCACGCGGTGCGGCTCGAGGCGCTGCTCGAAGTCGGTCCTTCGGTGTTCTTCTCGCTCCTCGTCATCGCCGTCGCGTTTCTTCCGATCTTCACGCTGGTGGATCAGGAAGGCCGCCTGTTCACGCCCCTCGCGTGGACCAAGAACCTCGCATTGCTCATCGCGGCCATCCTCGCGGTGACGCTCGACCCCGCTCTCCGCATGCTCTTCACGCGGATGGACTTTCCGACGTGGCGTCCCCGGTTCCTGTCGTGGCTGGTGGGACAGGTGACGGTCGGTCGGTACTACGCCGAAGAGAAGCACCCGATCAGCCGGATCCTCTTCTGGGTGTACGAGCCGGTCTGCAAGGTGGTGCTGCGCTTTCCCTGGGCCACCATCGTCGCTGCCGTGCTGATCGTGGTCTCGACCATTCCGATCTACCAGAAGTTGGGCCACGAGTTCATGCCGGCGCTCAACGAGGGCACGATTCTCTACATGCCCACGACGCTGCCGGGCATCTCGGTCGGCGAAGCGGGCCGACTGCTGCAGACGCAGGATCGCATTCTCAAGTCGTTTCCTGAGGTCGTGTCGGTGTTCGGCAAGGCCGGCCGCGCGGAGACCTCGACCGATCCTGCGCCGTTTTCGATGATGGAAACGACGGTCGTGCTGAAGCATCCGTCTGAATGGCGGCCGAAACCGCGCTGGTACTCCGACAGGGCGCCTGAGTGGCTCCAGGCCCTCGTGTTGCGCCGCATCTGGGCGGATCGCATCTCGTGGACCGAACTGACCGAGCAGATGGATGCCGCCTTGAAGATCCCGGGCACGACCAACGCCTGGACGATGCCCATCAAGGCGCGGATCGACATGCTGACAACCGGCGTGCGCACGCCGGTGGGCATCAAGGTGTTCGGAGCCGACCTGAAGGAGATCGAATCC
>Ga0334722_10002678_pt1 | contig 19842 bp, 17 predicted proteins | sample C3_bottom_MG_FD_207210 | JGI IMG/M metagenome (GOLD analysis project Ga0334722, IMG submission 207210) | Sediment microbial communities from Yellowstone Lake, YNP, Wyoming, USA - C3_bottom | ecosystem: Environmental > Aquatic > Freshwater > Lake > Sediment | place: USA: Wyoming | collected...
AAGGGAAAGCGAGCCGGTGCGGCGGGCCAGAGCCGCCAACGCCAGGAAAAACGCGGGTTCGGCGAACACCGCGAACTGCACTTCCCGGCTGGCGCCCATGCCCTCGAAACTGGAGCCGGTGTCCAGGGCGGCCAATACCGTGACCAGACGCACGAGGCCGAGCAGGTAGACCAGCAGGATAAAGTCGCCCTCAAAGGAGCTGAAGGAGCGGCGCCCCCCGAACGGAAGCAGGGTCAGGACGCAAAGCATAGCGCCAAGCCCCACAACGGGACCGGCCCTGAAGAGCCAGGTGGCGGTGCGGCTGTAGACCGGCGTCTTATGGAGCAGTTTATAAAGGTCGAAATACAGCTGAAGCAGAGGCTGTCCCTTGCGGCCCGCGAAGAAAGCCTTAACGCGGTTGATGATGCCCGGCAAAAGCGGCGCAAGGGCCAGGACCAGAAAATATTGGACGATGGGCTTTATCATAGCTTCCACACCAGCAGGGCCATCAGCGCCGCGACAATGTAAAGTATGTAGAACTGCAGGCGTCCCTGCTGCAGCCAGGTGTATCTGTAGGCCAGGCGGCGCAGCTGCGTTCCGACCGGGCCGTAGAGGTGGTTATAAAAAACCGCCCGGGCCTCGGTGGAGAAAGAAGCGGTTCCGGGGAAGTATTCGGCGAGGAGGGGATAAGAACGGGCTTTACGGAGCAGGGGCTGGAAGAAATCGGTAAGCGGCTGGGTAAAGGCGGAAGAGCCGTACTGCATACGCGCCGTGGGTGCGGCGTAGCCGCAGTCCCAGGTGGGCCCGGCGGCCGGCGCGCGGCCGCTCAAAAGCGACCGTCTCAGCGCCCAGGCCAGGACCACTAAAAGGATCAGCGCATAAGCCCCGGCGGAAACATGGAACATCGCCGACCCCGCATCCATCAAGGGGAGCGGCTGACATAATAACCCTGCGGCTACCGCCAGCGGCTCCAGCAGCAGCGGGGCGAAGAGCCCGATCAGCAGACAGCAGGCGGCGAGTATCCCCATGGCGGTTTTCATCAGCGGCCCGGCGTCATGGGCGTGCTCGGCGCGGTTAGAGCGCGGCTCACCCAGGAACACCGATCCCCCGGCCTTGGCGAAGGCCGCTATAGCCAAAGCCCCGGTAATGGCGAGGGCGGAAATAACGGCCAAAGCGGGGAACGCGGCCGAACCTTCGGCGCCGATGGTCTTGAACGAGGTCAGGTAGATAAGGAATTCGCTCATAAAACCGTTCAGGGGAGGCAGGGCGCAGATCGCGGCCGAGCCGAAAAAGAAAAAGAAAGCGGTCCAGGGCATTTTTTTGGACAACCCGCCTAAAGCTTCCATCTCCGCCGTACCGACCGCATGCAGGACCGAACCGGCGCTCATGAAGAGCAGGCCCTTGAAAAAAGCGTGATTTACCACGTGGAGCAGGGCGCCGCCGTAACCCAGCGCCGAGAGAGAGGGGAGCCCGAGGGACTCACCCAGCACTCCGAGACCGATACCCATGGTAATGATGCCGATGTTCTCTATGCTGGAATAGGCCAGCAGGCGCTTAAGGTCGTGCTGGGCCATGGAGAACAGGATGCCCACCACGGCGGAAACCGCGCCGATCGCTATCAGGAGCCAGCCCCACCAGAGCGGGGGCGGGCCCATCAGCGTCAGCATCCTCAGGAAACCGTAGATCCCCATCTTTATCATAACGCCGCTCATGACGGCGGAAACATGGCTGGGCGCGGCGGGATGCGCTTCCGGCAGCCAGATATGGAGCGGTATAAAACCGGCTTTCAGACCGAAACCGCATATCGCGCAAAGAAAAACGGCGGATGCCAGGCTCCCGCCCGGCCAGGTAAAGCCGGCGAAGGCCAGTGAGTCCGCCCCGGCGCCGAGCAGGGCGAACATCGCCAGCAGGAACAGCGCGCCGGCGCCGCCGGCAACAAGATAGATGAGGCCGGCTTTACGGACTTCGGGTCTTCCGTGCTCGAAAACGACCAGGGCGAAAGAAGCGGCCGCCATCATTTCCCAACCGATCATGAAAGGGACGGCGTCGGCCGAGAGAAGCACCAGGACCATGGAAGCGCTGAGCAGATCGAACATCGCCCACGCCAGCCCCAGGGGCTTTTTGCCCGCCAGGGGTTTAAGGTAGTCCAGACCGTAGAGCGCGGCCGCCGCGGTGACGATATAAACCGGCACCAGAAATATAGCGGTCAGCGGGTCCAGGACGAAGCTGAAGGAACCGATAGGCAAAGTGCAGGGAAGGTTGAACGTTTCTTTAGAGGGAGAAAGGAGTATCCCGATCGCGGGGACAAGCCCCGCCAGCGAAGCGGTTACCGCGCCGAGAGCTCCGGCGACTGAAGCTTTACGGGGGCTGCGGTTAAGAATTAGCGCCAGGACCGCGCTGAATATGAGGATACCAACTGACACTACGGAGAGAAGCATAGTCGTGCTGCTGCCTTTGAAAACAAATTTTAATTTAAAGACCGGGCCGTGAGGTGCTATTCCCCATCGAATATTAATTGCGGCTCTGAGGCGTTACGCGAAAAATACCTCAAATAAAATATATGACATAACCCTGAACTTTGTCAATTTTCAGGCCAGGACGCCCAAATGCTCCAGGAGGATCTTCAGCCCGATACCGACGAGGATGAGGCCGCCGGCTATTTCTATCTTATTTTCGAAGAAATGTCCGCCTTTCACGCCCAACTGCACGCCCGCGACCGAAAGGACGAAAGTCACCGCACCGATAACCAGGACGGGCAGGATGATGGACACGCTCAACACCGAGAAGGTGATACCCACCGCGAGCGCGTCTATGGAAGTGGCCACGGCCAGGACGAACAAGATCCCGGTATCAAAGGGACAGCCCCTATCTCCGCATTCCTCCGCTTCCTTTATTTTCACGGCTTCATAGATCATCTTGCCGCCCACCAAGGTCAGCAGGCCGAAGGCTATCCAGTGGTCCCAGCCGGTGATAAAACTTTTCATCCCGATGCCCGCGAACCAGCCGATGACCGGCATAAAAGTCTGAAATCCGCCGAAGAACAGCCCCATTTTAAGGGCGTTCTTTATCTCGAGCCGCTTCATGGTGGCGCCGCTGGCTATGGAAACGGCGAAAGCGTCCATGGAAAGCCCTAAAGCGATCAGCAGTATTTCAAGCAGCTTCATGCAGTTATTATATAAAAGATAGGCCACGGAGACCCTTACCCGCGCTAAACCGCGTATCGGTCTGCACAGGCGTTTTAGTATAATATGGATAGAAAGCTATCCGTTCACGGGAGAGATAAAATGATAAAGACCTCGTACTTCTTACTGGTCATACTATTTTCGGCCAATGCCTACGCTGCAGATCTCGCCACCCTTAAAGCCGCCGACATAAAAGATCTCGACGCCATCGCGCTCCCGACGGCACTACCCTCGAAAGCCGCGCCGAAAAAAGACGCCCGGACCTATCAGAACGTCTTCATGCAGATACGGAACCAGCCCTCCTGGGGCGCCGTGGAAGCGGACGACATGATGGCCAGGATCAGCATCAGCGTGCGCAAGGTCGGCGACGGCTGGTACGACGTTTCTAACAGGGTCGATATGGATTCGCAGTGGGGGAACGTCCGCAGGATTTTCAGCTCCGACTGGGAAATATCCGGCTCCGGCATGAACCTCAGGATGAGCGAGTGGGGCGGCAACTACTCCATCTCCGGCAGCGTCTCCGCCCCCGGCGCGGCCGGCGGCTATATTAATCTTACTGTCAACAAGAGCTACGACAACTTTACCTATTACGTCAACGACTTCGGCATGAACCTGAACGTGGACAGGTACAATGTCAACGGCGGCTTCGATAACGCGCGCTATTCAAAGCAGGCGGTTACCGCCGTCCTCTCCCTGCTCTTCGCCGTCCAGGCCGACGCGACTCCCGCTGAACCCCGAAAAAACTGAGTCCGGAGCCTGCCGCGTAAAACCCCGGCCGCAAGCCGGGGTTTTTTATTTACCGGCGCTGGGCCATTGGGCCAAAGGGCCTATACGCGGGCCGGCCTTAAGACCCTGCTAATATAAGGAATATAAATATAAAGTATAGGCAGTAATCGCTCAGTAGGGGGGAATTAATGAAAAAGACAGTATATTGTCTCTTAACTTTCGCCTTGTCAGCCAACCTGTACGCCTCGGACCTCAACGGCATAAAAGCCGCCGACATAAAAGACCAGAACGCTTTGGACCTGCCCGCGCCGGCCGCGGCCCAAGCCGCCCCGGAACAGAAGACCGGCAAGGCTTATAACAACGTCTACATGTTCGTGAACAACAACCCGTCCTGGAAGCAGGCCGAGGCCAACGATTATTCCAACCGGATAGAAGCGCGCGTCAGGCAGATCTCCGCCGGCCAGTACGACGTCAGTCTCAGGACCGACCTGCAGTCCGATTGGGGAACGATATACAAGAATTCCGCCAACTACTACAACCTCTCCGGCAACGGGATGTACCTCAGCATGAGCGAGTTCGGCGGCAACTACAGCATCTCCGGCAACGTAACCGGACCCAACAACCAGAATAAATACATCTACATTACCCTGTACAAAAGCTTTGACGAGACTTCGTTCACCGTAAGCGGCGGCGGTATTTATCTCAGCATCAACAAGAACAGCATAAACGGGAACTTCGACGACCAGCAGTATTCCAAGAAGGCCATAGCATCCATCATCTCGCTCGCACTGGCCGTCCAAGTGGAGAAAACGCCCGCAGCCAAGAGCGCCGCGCTGAAGCAATACGACCAGCGGATCTGGCTTTCCATAGGGCCCGGCTTCGGCGGCTGGAACACCGTGGAAGCCTCGGACCCCTTTTCCCGCATAGAGGTGGGCCTGCGGAAAATATTCGACGGCGAGTATGACGCCGAAATGACGACCGACAACAGCAGGGACTCCGGCCGGGTCAGCCATTTTTTCACCAGCCGCTATGAGTTCAGGGGCGGGCGCACCGACCTGAGGATAGAGGAATGGGCCGGCAGCTACACGGTGCAGGGGAACGTGGCCGTGGACGGCGCGCCCAACGGCACCGTAAGCGTAAAACTCGAGATGCGCCAGCGCTTCGACGCCTTCTCTTTTTATATCCAGCAGCCCGGCATTTACCTCATCATCGACAAGAACGCCATCAACGGCGAAGTGGACACCAAGGTTTATCCCAAGCAGGTAGTGGCGGCCATAACGGCACTGGTCATGGCGATGCAGCAGGAAGCCCCGGGCCAGCAGGCTCCCGAAAAATAAACGTTCGGGAATATCGCGCCGCAAGAAAGTCCCGGTCCCAAGCCGGGACTTTCTCATTTTGCGCGCCCGACGTTATAACTACCGCCAAAATTATATAATCCTTGTATGGAGTTTTCCTTCGCCAAACTGCTTCCTTCTCTTGTCCGGGCCAGCGTTAAACAGCAGGCCTCCAGCATTACCGAGAGCGACAAGCGCCTCCTGGAGATCTGCGCCCTTTCCGCCGACAGATCGCTCGCCGAACTGGGATCCGCCAAAGACGGATTGCGGGAAACCGAGGTGGAGCTGCGCCGGGACGAATACGGCCTGAACGCGCTGGCGCATAGAGAAAAGAAATTTTTCGTTTTTGAGATACTTGAACGCTTCAAGAACCCGCTGGCGGTCCAGCTCCTGGTGATCGGCGTCATTTCGTTCTGGATGGGCGACACCCGCTCCGCCGTAGTGGTGGGCGCAATGGTGCTCCTGAGCGTTATCCTCTCCTACGTACAGGAAACCCGGTCCAGCAGGGCCGTAGAGCAGCTGCAAAAAATGGTCCAGACGAACGCCGTGGTCATACGCGACGGCAAAGAGGCGGAGATCCCGACCGCGGACCTGGTCCCGGGTGATATAGTGGTCCTGCACGCCGGCGCCCTTATCCCGGCGGACATCCGTCTGATAACCGCGAAAGACTTCTTTTTAAGCCAGTCCGCCCTCACCGGCGAGGCCATGCCCATAGAAAAGACCGCCGAATATTCGGGCCAGGCTCCGGCCAATATCATAGAACTGGCCAATGCCTGCTTCCAGGGCAGCCACGTCATCAGCGGGGCCGCGCGGGGCGTGGCCGTGAACACCGGAGAGCGCACCTACCTGGGCTCCATCTCGGCCAAGCTGGCCGAGAATAAACCCGTTACCAGTTTCGACAGGGGGATCGCGGATTTCACCTGGCTGATGATACGCTTCATGGTGGTAATGGTCAGCTGCGTATTCCTGATCGTCGGGCTGACCAAAGGAAACTGGCTCACCGCCCTCCTGTTCTCCATGTCGGTGGCCGTGGGACTTACGCCGGAAATGCTGCCAATGATCCTGACGGTAAATCTTTCAAAAGGCGCGCTGGCGATGTCCAGGAAGAAAGTGATAGTAAAGCGGCTCCATTCCATACAGAACCTGGGCGCCATAGACATCCTCTGCACGGATAAGACCGGGACCATCACCCAGGACCGCATCGTGCTGGAAAAATATGTGGACGTCACCAACCGCGACAGCGAAGACGTCCTGCGCTACGCGTACATGAACAGCTATTACCAGACGGGGCTCCGGAACCTCCTGGACCGCTCCATCCTTTCGCATTCCGACCTCGACGTGGAGAAGACCTGCAAAAAAGTGGACGAGATCCCTTTTGATTTCCAGCGCAAGAAAATGTCGGTGATAATAGAGTACGAGAGATCGCACGTGATGATCACAAAGGGCGCGGTGGAGGAAGTCTACAACGCCTGCGGCTCTTACCAGCTGGACGACGAGGTCCTGCCCCTTCTGGACGTGGTAAAGCGCGACCTGCTGGAGGAATACGAACAGCTGAGCCGCAACGGTTACAGGGTGCTGGCCGTCGCCTACAAGGAATTCCCCACGGACAAGACGGTTTTCGGCGTGCAGGACGAAAGCGACCTGGTGCTGCTCGGCTATCTGGCCTTCTTCGACCCGCCCAAGGACTCGGCCCAGAAAGCCCTGGGAGGGCTGGAAAGGATGGGAGTGCGCATAAAGATCCTGACCGGCGACAATGAACTGGTGACCACCAAGATCTGCAAGGACGTGGGGCTGAGGGCGGACAATGTATTTACCGGCGACCAGCTGTCCCGGATGACGGACGAGGAGGTCGCCGCTGCGGCCGAGAAGGGAACGGTCTTCGCCCGGCTCTCGCCTTCCCAGAAAGAACAGCTGATAGCCTCCCTGCAAAAGGCCGGGCATGTGGTAGGGTTCCTGGGCGACGGCATAAACGACGCCCCGGCGCTGAACCTCTCCGACGTCGGCATCTCGGTGGACACGGCCGTGGACGTGGCGAAGGAATCGGCCGATATCATCCTGCTGGAGAAAGACCTTATGGTGCTGGAGGACGGCATCCTGGAAGGGCGCAGGGTCTTCGGCAATATCACCAAATACATAAAGATGGGCGCCAGCTCCAACTTCGGCAACATGTTCAGCGTGGTGGGAGGCAGCTACTTCCTGCCGTTCCTGCCCATGGCCCCGATACAGATATTGATGAACAATCTTCTGTACGACATTTCCCAGACCGGGATCCCGACGGACAAGGTGGACGACGAGTACCTTAAAAAGCCGAAAAAGTGGAACATCGCCAATATTAAGAAATTCATGATCTATATCGGACCGATGAGCTCCATCTTCGACTACGCCACCTATTTCCTGATGCTCTATGTCTTCGGCTGTATCGCGTTCTCCGACCCGGCGACCCCGCTCGCCGACAGGATACACCTCGAGAAACTTTTCCACACCGGCTGGTTCGTGGAATCCCTGCTGACGCAGACGCTCATCGTTCATATAATCCGCACCCGCAAGATACCTTTCTTCGAGAGCACTCCCAGCCTGCCGCTGGTCTTCGCCACGGTCATGGTGATAACTGTCGGCATCTTTCTGCCTTATTCGCATTTCGCCGACAAACTGGGCTTCGTGCCGCTGCCCGCCTCCTACTGGCTTTGGATAACCGGTTTTATACTGACCTACGCGGTAATGACGCATAAGATGAAAGTCTGGTTCTACCGCAAATTCGGAGATGATTAACCCCTATGAAAAGCATATTAACGGCTCTGCAGGACGGCAGGCTCATCGAGCTGCCTGAGACGGATAAAGAGAAAGCCCTCAGATACATGGCCAGCATTCTCGAGGGGATACCGGAAGTTAATTCCAGCGTCGACATCGCCGAAGGCGTGCTGGAACGCGAGCGGCAGGCCAACACGGCCATCGGTCTGGGCTGGGCCTGCCCGCACATAAGGGTGGAAGGCGACGCCGAACTGTTCTCCGTGATAGGCTGGAGCCCGGCGGGTATAGATTACGACGCCCCGGATAAGAAGAAAGTCCACCTGCTGGTGATGTATTACATACCGGGGAACCAGCGCATGACCTATCTTAAGGAACTTTCAGGCCTGGCCAAAGCCATACAGAAAGGCCAGGGCATCGCCAACATAGAAAAGGCCTCCGGCCTGAACGAAGTACGCAACGAGCTGCTTAACTGGGTCTCCGCCTCCATTGACAATCTTGTGCCGGACGCGAAGGCACGCATGATAAAGCTGGAAGCCAGGCACGCCCTGGCCGAAGCCGCGGGGACCGGGAAACCCGAAGGGTTGGACAGACTGATACCTTTTTACCTCATTTCCGGAGCCGGACTGAACAGCATAACCCTGACCCAGAACGACGAATTGGTGCGCAGTTTCGAGAAAGCCGATTTCAGCGCCGCTTCTCTGACCGACCGCAACGAGTTCGAGACCGCCGGCTACAAGATCTTCGTGCGTTCCCGCACCCTTTATAAAGGCGACCGGTTCTTTTACGACTGTTTCGCGATCAAGCGCTGACAAAGAACTTGAACCGCCCGCTCCTTTTTAGTTATATTTATTACGTAAAATGAATCCCATAAGCATTATACGCCAGTTCATACAGGGCCTGACCTCGGACACCGAGCCGGGCCAGATCGGCTGGGGCATAGCCCTGGGCTTCCTTATCGGGCTCCTGCCAAAAGCCACGCTCACCGCCCAGCTGCTTCTGGTACTGCTGATGGCGCTCCGGATAAATATCCCGATGGCGCTCATCACCGTACTTCTGATGACTTTCGTGAACCCGCTGATGGACAAGCTCACCGACCCGGTCGGCTACTATCTGCTCACCAGCCAGGCGCTGTACCCGCTCTGGACCAAACTTTACAACACCCCCATAGTCCCCTGGACCGGGTTCAACAACACCGTCCTCATGGGGGGACTCGTGGTCGGCGTCGTGCTCATGGCCCCCGTTTATCTGGCCGGAAGGAAATTCGGCGTCTACTATAACGCGCAGCTCAAAGAGAAACTGACTAATTCCCGGCTCGCCAAGGCCCTTAAGACGACCTGGCTTTTGAACTGGTACTTTAAGGTAAATCAATAATGCGCTGGTCATATCTGCTTCCCCGCTTCATATTCCTGGTCCTCGTCTGGGCCTTCTTCTTCTTTGCTTTCGATCCCATACTTAAATGGTCGCTCAGAAAAGGAATGGAGAAAGCCGCAGGGGCCAAAGTGGAGATCGCGGAAGTGAAGACTTCCTTCCTGCATCCCTCGTTCCGCATGGGCGGCGTGACGGTGGGCAGCGCTAAAGAGGAATTCACCAACCTCGTGGAATTTTCCGGACTGGCCTTCACCCTGGAAGGCGCTCCCCTGCTGGAAAAGAAATTCATCATCGACCGGGCCGACCTGAGCGGACTCAAATTCGGCACGCCCCGCAAAACTTCCGCCAGGCTGCTGTTCGCCAAGAAGGAGGAAGCCCCCGGGTTCATCTCCGACCTGAAGGCGGAGGGCACGGACATGGCCGCCGAACGCCTGGGCGACCTCAAGGGCGGAGCCGCGAAGGACGTGCAGGTTTCCCCGGATTCGCTTTCTTCGGTCAAGATCTACGAGGAACTCCAGAAGAAATACGAGGCGCAGTACGCCGAGCTGTCCAAGAAAGCGGATTCCAGCCAGTACCAGGCCCGCCTGGACGCCATCAAGGCCAAATATGACGAGGCCAGCCAGCAGAAAGACTTCCTGAAAAAGGCCAAGGACCTGGCCAAGATAGAGAAGGACGTCAAACAGGTCACCTCCGATTTCAAGAACGACCGCAAGCTCATTGAAGACACGGCCGCCGGGCTCAAAGAAGGGCTGAACGCCGCGGAAGAGGCGCGCCGCAAGGACATCGAGGCCGTGATGGGCAGGATGAAGATGCCCGCCCTGGACACGCAGTCGCTGGCAAAAATGCTGGTAGGCCCCGCCATCGCGGACAAGACCGACACGGCCATGAAATACCTGGCCATGGCGCGCAAGTACATGCCGGACAATTCGGCGAAGAAACAGGCGCGGGCGATAGACGCAAAGCGCGGGCGCAATATCCACTTTCCGAAGGAGAACTCCTACCCTTCGTTCCTTATAAGGGAGATGTCCGTTTCGGGCGAGCTCGGCCTGGACGCTCCGCTGGATTATTCCGGCACCATCGAGGGCATCACCACCCAGCCCCGGATATACGGCAAACCCCTGATCGCCCTGGTCAAAGGCGCCAAGGCCGGGCGGGCGCTGGATTTCAAGGCTCTCCTGGATAACACCGGGGCCGCCATGAAAGGCAACATCAGCCTGAAATATTCCGGCATGGCCGTAAAAGAATTAAAGCTGGGGAATCCCTCCTCCATAAGCGCCGCTGTCACGGGCGGCACGGGGCGCTTTGAGGGCGACCTGAACCTGGCGGGGGAGAACATCCGCGGCGACGCCATTTTCCACATACAGGGAGCCAAGGTGGCCCCGCAGGCCGACAGCATAAAACTCGCGCCGCTTAAAACAGCCGTCCTTAACTCAATGTCAGGCCTCACCGCCGTCGGCATGGGAATAAAGATCGGCGGCACCCTTACCAGCCCGACCTTCGCTCTCACCACCGACCTGGCCGACAAACTCGGCGGCGCCTTCAAAGGCGTTTTCGGGGCCGAGCTGGCCAGCGCCAAGGCCGAAGCCCAGGCCAAGGTGGACGCGGCCTTAAAACCCTATAAAGCCAAACTGGATTCCCTGACCGGCTCCAAACAGAAGGAAATAAAAGACAAGCTGGACGCCGCCCAGAAGAACGTTTCCGGTTCCGGCGACGGCATCCTCAATAATCTCAAACAGCAGGCCGCTCCGGCGGTTCCCGGCGCCGGCAAGATCAAGCTCCCGAAATTTAAATTCTAGACCTCCTCCAGCTCTTCGTCCCGCGCTGACCGCAACCCGGTCCTTCGCATATCGGAACACAGATCGCTTCTTGAACCCGACAGTACGCTGCCGGGTTCGCCCGCTATGCTCTACCGGGGAGCGGGGCGATATTGGGGACAGGGGGGTATTATATGGGGGACTTGAATAAAGTGATGCTTATCGGACGGCGGACGCAGGACCCGGAGATAAAGGAGTTCAGCGGCGCGGGCGGCACTCCTCTCAGGGAGCGCGGTAGAGTTGGATACCGCCGGCTATGGCCTGGGCCATTTTTTCCTGCCCCTGTTCGGACTTCATGAAAGCGGCGTCTTTCTTGTTGGTCAGCACCGCCATCTCTATGGTGAGGGTGGGAATCTTCGAAAAGATGGAATAGGTCAGCGCGCCCTGGTTGGAACCCACCTGCGTCCTGGAATCGCCGTAGACGCCCCTGGCCGCCAGCACTCCCGCAAGCCGCTCTCTCATGCCCTTCGCTACGGTTTGCGCCAGGACCTTACTTGCGACTATTACCTCGGAGGAGGGACCCTTGAAACCGTTATCAGGGTCGTCCTTGTAATCCTGTATGCCCTGCCGGTCGGGGTAGTACAGCGCGAAGCCGGTGCCCGGATAGGATTCGCAATGCAGGTGCACGGTCAGCACGGCCCCGCCGCTGTTGCACATAAGAGCTCTCACCTTATTTTCAACGTACTGGAGTTCCGCCTCTCTTGTCATCAGTACCTGATAGCCTTTCTCTTTCAGTATTTTTTCAAGCTTGAGCGCCACCACCCAGTTTATATGGGTTTCGGTGGTGCCGTTCACCGGAGCCAGGCCGCTGTTGAAAGTGTTGGGATGGCCGGGATCGACGCAGATCATGGAGGGGAGGCGTTCCGGAGGACCGGCGACCGGTGCCGGGACGGCGGGAACGCTGTTGCCGATATCGTAAATAGAGGCGGGCATGGCCTCCCAGCCCTGCGCGCCCGAATACGGCGCAAGAGCGCAGAGAACGGCCGCTGCCGCCGCTATGACATGGTGTTTCATAAACCTTTATCAACCCCTCTACCTCTAGTTTAGCAGGTCCGTCCGGATTGTCAAGGGCCGAAGGACGGGCGCCGGAAAAGCAGTTTTTCCGTCTGCCGCCGGGTTTGCGGCCCCGGGGGGCGAAAGTGTAGAATTTAGCGAGTGGAATACGCCTTCCCGTACAGTTGCCTGGCACGCACGGGAAAGACTGCGGTTTAACGGGGGACAACCATGCAACGCGCCGGATCCAAGCTGCGGGAGATCAATGACGGACAGGCCCGCCTCGAGGCGGTGATCGCCGCCGTCAAGGAACGCACCGCGCGCGAAAGGTCCACGCTCGCGATCTTCGACCTGGACGGGACCATCTTCGACAACCGCACCCGCACCATCTTCATACTCCGGGAAATTTCCGAGAAATTCGCGCACAAAGCCACGGAACTTTCAGCGGCCTTCGAGCGGTTCCTCGCCCTGTCCACCGTGGACTACAGCCTTGACGTCACCCTCAAGCGGCTGGGCGTAAAGCATCCGGCCGAGATAGCCTTCATAAAACAGGAATGGGCCAAACGCTTTTTCTCGGACGAATACCAGAAATACGACATGCCGATACTCGGGGCCAAGTCCTACGTGGAGCGCGTCCATAAGGCGGGCGCCACTATCATATATCTGACGGGGCGCGACGTGGGGCGCATGCTGGTCGGGACCACCGAGGTCCTGCGCCTTTACGGCTTCCCGGTGGGCGTAGCCGGCACGATGACCATCGTAAAGAAGGAATTCGAGCAGGACGATGAGATCTTCAAAAAAGAGGTCGGCGACTACATAAACCGTCTCGGAGAGGTGGTGGCGATATTCGAGAACGAACCGGCCAACTCCAACATACTCCAGGCCCGTTTCCCGAAGGCCGCTTCGTTCTTTGTAATGACACAGCATAAACCGGACGCCCCGGCGCTTAACGGCGGGATACGGAGAATAAAAGATTTCCGTCCGAGAAGAAAATGAGGCAAGCCCTCCGGGAGCCGGCCAAGGCCAAAGAATGCGATCAGGAACAATTACAGGAAAAAAGCCGTCACTGGCGGCGTTGAGGACCGAGTTCGAACGGGCTGCGGACCCAACGACCGCCAAAGCGCTTTCGCGTTTTTTTAAGACCGGCAAAGGGGAATACGCGCAGGGCGACAGGTTCCTGGGGCTCATGGTGCCGCAGACACGCCTGCTCGCCGCCAAATTCCGCGGATTGCCTGACAAAGACATATTCGCACTTCTGCGGTCGCCCTGGCACGAGGAACGCCTTTGCGCCCTGCTCATGCTTAAGGAGAAGTTCCTGCGCGGGGGCACAAAAGAAAAAGCCGGGATCTACAGGGGATATCTTTCCAACACTCGTTTCATCAACAACTGGGACCTCGTGGACATTACGGCGCCGGAAATAGTCGGCGGCTGGCTGAAGGATAAAAGCAAGCGGCCTCTTCACGAACTTGCCGCCTCCGGACTTCTGTGGGAGCGCAGGATAGCGGTCCTGGCCTGCTTTAAATTCATCCAGGTCGGCGAAAGCTCCGACGCGCTTGCGATCGCGGGGAAACTTTTGAGCGACGGGCATGATCTCATGCACAAGGCCGTGGGATGGATGCTGCGAGAGGTGGGGAAAAGATGTTCCGAAACCATCCTGCTGGATTTCCTGAGGGAGAACTACCAGCGGCTGCCGCGCACGGCATTGCGCTACGCCATAGAGCGCTTTCCGGAGACGAAAAGAAAGAAATTACTGGCCGGAATTTTTTAAAGTTAACGACCCCGCCGCCTTCCCGGGCGGTCCGGAAATAACCAACATGGATATAATTAAAGTCGGAGACACGGCCGGAGAGCGCGCAACCGACCGCTCCGGCATAGTCACGGAGATAAACTCCAAAGGCAGGGCCAGGATAGTCCGCGGTCCCAAAGAAACCTGGTGGGCCGCCTGTTCATCCCTGGAACGCCTGGAACCGGCCGACCTGGGCGGCGGGTTCAGATTCGGCCAGTTCGTAAAACGCCCCGGCAGGGACCAGGTCGGCATGATGCTCGACTTCGCCGAGGGGTCGTACACCATGCTTTGCGCGGACGCGAAGTGTTACCCGAAAGGCACCAAGTACGCGGCGGGAAAGTGGTACAGGGCCGATGAGATAATGGAGGTTACAGCCGAAGAGAAGGAAGTCTTTCTCTTCAAGCTCAACCCCGTACATACGTCCTACGAATACGCGTCCAACCTGGAAAGGATAGCGGCCAAGTGGGAACGCAAGGGGCTGGGCGAAGCTGCAAAACGCTTCATGTTTTTTTGGGCGAGGGTGCTGAAAGGCATAGGCGACAGGCCCGGAATAACCTGGGGCGCCAGACTGCTCACTATCTATTCACCAGCCCCCTCTATAAATTTTCATACTGAGAACCCCGAAGACCTGCACGCCAACATGTTCGGTTTCTTCGATCTTTTGAACGAAGCCGGCGGCCCGGCTTTAGCCGTATTCATCAAGCGGTCGGACTGGATACCGGAAGCGGCAAAGGCACTGTTCCCGAAAAATCGCGAAGAGCATTTTTATATGGACGGCCATTGGACCCTCATCCCGCTGGCCGGGAAAAGCGATAAAGATATTATTGCGCTCGCGGATACGCTGTCGGACATATACAGGTCGGCCGGCGGCGCGCGCATAACGGTAAAAGAATGAAACCGCACCTTTGCGATAAAGGCCTTTTCGGGGAATATTTACGCCTGCGCGAACAAGTCGAATGTTCCGGCGAAGCCACCCGCGGGCTTAACGCGGAGAAAATTTTCAGCGACCTGCGGGGCGCGGACCCGGCCCCGCTCGAAGAGGATTGGCTGAACATGCTCGGCCTGCGATAATTCGTCCCGCCCGCGACAAGAAAACTCGCCACAAATTATTTTGCTATAGTCTATACGGTTCTGGCGGAGGAATCCGGTGAAATTCCGGAGCTGCCCCGCAACGGTAATGTGCGCCTTCAGGCGCATAAGCCCGGTCGACCGCCAGGATTGCCGCAGCCTTCCAGGGAAGGCAACAGAGGGCTTCCATGCCCCTTTCCTCCCTTGAATAGTGCGGCACTTGCTCGCGGGAGGAAAAATGAAAGCACCATGTTCGTACCTGTCGTTCCTGTTGTTCCTTACCTCACTTAACGTTTATTCCGGAGAGAACAATTCCACCGAAGTGTTCTTTTCCGTCTCAAGAACGGCCGCCTGCCGTTCGATCGCGCCCGTCGACGCGGAGACCATAGACATCGGGGCGATAGACCGGAACAGGACCGCTTCGCTTGCGGACCTGCTTGAGGGGACGGCTCCGCTTAACGTCCGCAGACTGAACGGACCCGGCGGCCTCGCCACCGTTTCCATGCGCGGATTCCAGGCCAAGCAGACCGCGGTTTTCATGGATGATATCCGGGTTCCGGCGGATATCACCGGCACCGTGGACCTTTCGGTCATCCCGGCGGCGGGGCTCGGGAAAGTTGAAATACTGCCGGGCGCGACAGCCTCCGTTTACGGGGCCAACGCCGAGGGCGGCGTGCTGCACCTGTTCACGCGGCGCCTTTTGCCGGGCGCGCGGCTGGCGGAGGCCGGCGCGGATCATTCCTCGTTCAATACCCGCAATTATTCGATGAAGGCCGGAGCCGCCGGCAAAGTAATTGAAACGTTCTTTGCGGGCGCCTCCGGCTCTTCGGACGGATTTCAGCGGAATTCGGAACTGAACAAAGACTCCGCGAATGGGCGCGTATCGGCGGACCTGGGAGCGGCCGGGAAACTCACCGTGACCGGCCTTTTCTCGCGCCTGAAAACCGAACTTCCGTCGGGCACCCCGGTGCCCATAAGCGAATGGAACGGTTCAAAAGAGAAGCAAGCCAATTCGCTTACGGACTGGCAGACCTCCACGCGGGGAATGTTGTCGGGTTCCTGGAGCGGCGGTCCGGAAAATTTCTCTTTCAGGGCCGATTCATCACGGTCCGTGAACAATATTAAGGCTTTCCAGTCAGGCGCTGACAGCGCAACCAGGGTTATAGACAGATCCGTTTCTGCCAGGGCAACGCTGTTCAAGACCTCCGTACTGGGCGCGGAGAGCGCGGCCTCCTCCCTTGACTCCAAGACTTATAACGATCACGTCATAAACTCCGCGGGCTTTTTCGCCCAGACGAAGTTCAGCCCGGCGGGGGGGATAGAACTTACTCCCGGTGCCAGGCTGGACCGCAGCGGCGTTTATAAAAGCCGGATCAGCCCCAAGCTGGCGGCGGTTTACGCACCCGACGAAAAGTGGAAGTTTTCGGCTTCCGCCGGCGCCGGGTTCCAGCCGCCGACCTTTGCCGACCTCTATAACCCGTGGGCCCCGCCGGCGCCGGGACTGAAGCCGGAAACCAGCATGAATTCCGAGGCCGGCGTTTATTACGGCGACCCTTCCGGCTGGTACGCCGGAGTTTCCGGTTATTACTCCGCCATAAAACACCGCATAGCCCTTGATCCGCTTACCTGGGCCGCCGCCAATCTCGCCTCGGGCTTCAATTCCGGGCTGGAGGCACAAACCGGATATAAGACAAAGAACTTTTCCGTTTCCGGCGGATATGTCCGCAATATAAGCATGGTGAAGAGCGCCGGAGCCACGCATGAACTGATGAACTTCAGCCCAAGGCACAGGGTTACCGGAACAGTTGCGGCGACAGTGGGTGGTTTTGAATTGGGGCTTACCGGGCGCGGAGTCTCTAAACAGTACACTGGCCGGGGAAAAACCGGACTCCGCCTGCCGGAATACTGGGTTTCCGGCTTCACCGTCTCCAAAGACTTAGGGCTGATCGAACTCTGGGGCGGAGTTTCGAACATCCTCGACAGGCACTACGCCGAGACCGCGGACACCTTCAACGGCTGGTTCCCGCAGCCGGGCCGGACATTCTCGGCGGGACTGAAAACCAGGTTCCTGTAGCGGCCTGTCCGCGGGGCCTTACCGGGGCGGAGGGGCGGCCGTCCCGTGTCGGGACCGTTCAGTTTTTGGCGTTATTTCTTCAGCAGAGCCGAAGCGGCCTGTTCAAGGGCCTTTGCGGCCGGAGCGGCGGGATGTTCCAGCACGTAGATCGTTCCTGCGTCGCCGGCCTCCAGCATCAAGGGATCGAACGGTACTCTGGCGAGGAACGGAACGCTAAGCTCTTTCGCCGCCCGGGCGCCGCCCCCTGTTTTGAAAAGGTTCACTTCTTTGGCGCAATGCGGGCACTGGAAAGAGGTCATATTTTCCAGTATGCCGATAACCGGCACGCCCACTTTCTTCAGGAAATTTACGGCCTTGCGGGAATCCAGCAAGGCCACGTACTGGCCGGTAGTGACCACTACGGCGCCGGTCATTTCCGGGATGAGCTGGCAGATAGTGAGCGGCTCGTCGCCTGTGCCGGGGGGGGCGTCTATTACCAGGTAATCCAGCTCGCCCCAGCGCACGTCGGCCAGGAACTGCTTGAGGACATTCAGCTTCATCGGGCCCCGCCATATTACCGGCGAGTCGCCTTCCCTGAGCAGGGACCCCATCGAGAGCATTACCAAATTTTCCCTGACGGGTACCGGCTCCAAAGACTTGTCATCCGAGCCGGGCAGCACGCCCTCTTTGCCGGTCATTTTGGCGATAGAGGGACCGTGGATATCTATGTCCAGGAGGCCGACCTTGAAGCCTTTGGCGCTGAGCAGCGCGGCGAACGCCACGGCCACCGAACTCTTACCCACGCCGCCCTTGTTGCTCATAACCAGGACCTTATGCTTCACCCTGGCCATATTCTCTTTTATGCGCGACATCGCGCCGTCTATGGTGACTTTATGCATAAATAGTTCCTTAATTATCGCCTTTATCCGCAAACCGGCGGCGCAATTCCAACCCCTTTATTATAGCTAACATTATTTTGTTATAATATTGAAAATTCCTTACACACGTTCATAAATCACGCGCCTGCAAAGAGGACAACATGAAACCCGTGCTCACTCCAGAAAAAGCGGTGGAAAATATAAAGGACGGGGCTTCCGTGATGGTGGGCGGCTTTATTTCGTGCGGCCGCCCCTCGGCCGTGCTTGAGGCCCTCTTTGAAAAAGGGGTCAAAAACCTCACGATCATCTCCAACGACACCGAAAAAGAGGAAACCGGCATCGTCAAACTGGTCATGGCGGGCAGGGTTTCGAAGTTCATAGGTTCCTATATAGGGCTGAACAGGATAATGGGCGAGAAAATGAGATCCGGGGAACTGAAGATCGAACTGTCGCCGCAGGGCACGTTCGTAGAACGGATCAGGGCCGCAGGGGCGGGTCTCGGGGGGGTGCTAACCCCTACGGGACTGGGCACCGCAATCGAGGAGGGTAAAGAGGTGATGAACATAGACGGACGCAGGTTCCTCCTCGAAAAGCCCCTGCGAGCGGACTTCGCGATAGTTAAAGCGAAGAAGGCCGACAAATACGGGAACGCCTTTGCGCCGGGCTCTTCGAAGAATTTCAACGTAGCTATGGCTATGGCGGCGGACTGCGTGATACTTGAGACGGAAGAAATAGTGGAGCCGGGAAAAATGGACCCTGAAAAAGTGACTTTTCCGTGCGTCTTCATAGATCTGCTGGTGCCGGTTTCAAGGGCAAAAGCCGGAGGATAGAGGCCGGAGCCCGGTACGCGGGCACTTTTCAGGCGGAGGAACCATTTATGGATGACAGCAAGAGAACCAGGATCGCCAGGAGAATAGCGAAGGAATTGCCCGAGAACTCCATCGTCAACCTCGGCATAGGGATACCCACACTGGTCACGGATTTTATCCCCGAAGGCAAAGGCATACTTTTACACTCCGAGAACGGGTTTATAGGCCTGGGGCCGGCTCCCGCGCCCGGCAAAGAAACCCCGGATCTTGTGAACGCCGGCGGCCACCCGGCCAGCATCCTGCCGGGAGGCTGCTGTTTCGATTCGTCCATGTCCTTTGCGATCATACGCGGAAAGCATCTGGACTTCACGATATTGGGCGCCCTGGAAGTTGACGAGGAAGGCAATCTCGCCAACTACACGATCCCGGGGAAGTTCATTCCCGGCATAGGCGGGGCCATGGACCTCTCCGTAGGCGCGAAGAAAGTCGTCATCGCCATGGAGCACGTGAACAAGCATGGCGAACCCAAGATAGTGAAGAGATGTTCCCTTCCGCTTACGGCGGCGCGGGAGGTGGACCTTATCGTGACCGATATGGCCTTTATACGGGTTACGCCCCGAGGCCTGGTGCTGGAAGAGATAGCCGAAGACACTACGCTAGAGGAAGTAATAAAGCATACCGGGGCCAAGCTGCAGGTGGCGGAAAAACTCGGGCGTTTTTGACGTGATCGATCCCGCAAAAAAACTTGACGAAAGCTAATTGACAACAAAACAGGCTTGTGATAGTATACCCGTGCGCCGTCATAAGCCGGGTAAAAAAAAGGCGCAGGATCACAACATGGAGGCATATTAAATGGGTAAAAAATACAAAATAGCGTGGCTGCCGGGCGACGGCGTGGGCGTGGAAGTAATGGAAGCGGCGAAGATAGTGCTGGACCGCGTAGGGTTGGACGCCGAATATATCCACGGCGACATAGGCTGGGAGTTCTGGTGCAAGGAAGGCGACGCCTTCCCCGCGCGCACGGTCGATCTGCTGAAGAACGTCGATGCCGCTCTGTTTGGTGCCATCACTTCCAAACCTGCGAAGAGCGCCACGGCCGAACTC
>Ga0334722_10002679_pt1 | contig 19838 bp, 19 predicted proteins | sample C3_bottom_MG_FD_207210 | JGI IMG/M metagenome (GOLD analysis project Ga0334722, IMG submission 207210) | Sediment microbial communities from Yellowstone Lake, YNP, Wyoming, USA - C3_bottom | ecosystem: Environmental > Aquatic > Freshwater > Lake > Sediment | place: USA: Wyoming | collected...
CTTCCACTACCTTATACTTAAGCCCGCATCTATTAAATATTCTACAATAAGCCTCATACATTTTCTTATACGAAACATCAAGTCCTTCCCAATCCCTATCAAAACTATAGGCATCCTTCATTATGAATTCCCGCGACCTCATTACACCAAATCTGGGCCTTCGTTCATCCCTATATTTTGTCTGTATTTGATATAAATTTTTAGGTAAATCCCTGTAAGATTTTATCTCATTTCTTACAAGGTCGGTAATAACCTCCTCATGGGTTGGACCCAAACAAAAGTCCCGATCATTTCTATCTTTAAATTTAAAAAGCTCTCTACCGTAAATATCCCATCTTCCTGTCTCCATCATAAGTTCTCTCGGGATTACCGCAGAAAGCAAAACTTCCTGTGCTCCCGCTCTATCCATTTCTTCTCTAATAATATTTTCTACTTTTCTTAAAACCCTATTACCCAAAGGTAAGAAATTATATATGCCGGCAGCCTGCCTTCTTATAAGCCCAGCTCTGAGCATGAGGACATGGCTTATTACCTCTGCTTCAGATGGTATTTCCCTTATTGTAGGCATGAAAAGCTCTGATAATCTCATATATAAACCTCCTTAATTACTATAACAAAAAAACCCTCATCCGTCAAAGACGAAGGGGCTATCGTATTTAATTTAACATTATGATATAAAATTATTCATACTTTGTCAACATTTTATACATATACTCTTTCCATTTGGAAAATTTGTACAGAATCAATTAGATAGAACATTTAAGATAATTATGACTATTGCAATGGTTTTTATATTGAATTTATTTATTTTATCGAATAAAATGGTAATGTATTATATTAGTTTTATCAATAGCAAAGGAGCGTCTTTATGAAAATTGATGCAACACTATATAATTATTATCAAAAATATAACACAAAATATAAAAACAAATCACAATTAATTAGAGTTATTTCAGAAAACTGGTTTAAAGATAATATGTATTGCCCTTTTTGTACCAATGAAAAAATAAACATTTATAATAATAATCATCCGGTTACAGACTTTTTTTGTGATTTTTGTGGAGAAAAATTCCAGTTGAAGTTAAAAAGGCAAAAATTAGGTAATATCATTACGGACGGTGAATATAAAAAAATGATAGAAGCCATATATTCGAATTCAATACCCAATTTTTTCTTTATGATTTACGATTCTAATTTTGATTACATCAATGATTTAATTCTTATTCCAAAGGAATTCATTTTGCCTGGTATTATTCAAAAAAGGAATCCATTATCATATTCTGCCAAAAGAGCAGGATGGACGGGTTGTAATATTATTTTGAAAGATATACCTGATACCGGCAAAGTATATGTAATAAAGAATAAAAATGTAATCAGTATACAAGAAGTAAGAGCAGCAGTAGCAAAAATAAATTTTTATAGAAAAATTAAGGAAATTGAAGGAAGAAGTTGGATTGTGGACATAATAAATGTTATAGCACAAATTAGAAAACCAGTTTTCAGTCTAAAAGATGTTTATGCTTTTATTCCGTATTTAAAAAATTTGCATCCAAACAATAATAACATTGAGGCAAAAATAAGACAACAACTACAAATACTTAGAGATAATAAAATCATTGAATTCTTAGGAAATGGTGTATATAAAAAAATATAATTAAATTGTATTAACAAAATTATAAATAAGAAGGCCAATAACCTCTTTTTCCAAATATATTATAAATAAAAAATAAAAATCTACCTATCCATAAAAAACAAAAAACCGCTTTATGCGGTTTTTTGTATGGTAACCACTGCATAGGCGATTACCCCTTCGCTCGCACCTACATAACCCAAGCCTTCGGAGGTCTTCGCCTTTATATTTATTCTATCCCTTTCAATTTTTAAGGCATCAGACAATTTTTCCCTCATATCCTCTATATATGGTGAAAGCTTCGGCCTTTCGATTACTACGGTGCTGTCTATATTATTTATACAATAACCCCACTCACAAAGTTTTTCTCTAATATCCTCAAGTAGAACAAGACTCGAAATCCCTCTAAATTCCTCCTGGTGGTCAGGATAAAACCTGCCTATGTCTCCCTTTCCTGCAGCCCCAATTATAGCATCTATAATCGCATGTATCAAAACATCCGCATCCGAATGACCCAAAAGTCCCTTCTCAAAAGGTATCTCAATTCCACCTATAATAAGCTTTCTTCCAAAAACCAGTTTATGAACATCAAAACCGAAACCCACTCTCATCTTTAGTATCCCACTCCCTTACCTTAAAACTTCCAATTTTTTACCTCTTTCATATTTTATATTAAGATAAACCCTATCTTCAAGGCTAAGACTTTCTTTAATGGTGTAATCCACACCTTTTTCTGCGGTATAAGCATCTACAAAAACTGGAATATCCCTTCCCTTTGCTTTTACTTCGAAAATATATTCATTTTTCCCCGGATTTCTGATGAGGTGCCAATCAAATTTGTTAAATATGGTTATTTTTACCCGATCCTCCTCGGGAAGATTTTTAAAATTGGATTCGGCATCGTGATACGTAATAACCGATAAGAAATCTTCAAGATCAAATTTCTTAATTTCGTCCACCTTGATATCCTTTGATGAAATCCCCAAAATATCTGCGACATTGTATAAGGAACCTACCAAAATGCTGGTATGGTCTCCTTCAATTATAATTTTTTCACCTAAAATACAGTTTACACTGTCCACAAGTACCGTTCCATCTCCTTCCTTAATGCTAATCTCACCCACAGGAACTCCATCAATCCATCTGTCATCTTCAAAGGTAAACCTTCTATCAACCTGAATAAACTTTGCTGTATAATTTTCCTTTCCTGATATTAAAAAAAGATCTATGCCTCTCTCTTTGATTAAATGAGCATTTTTATTTAACTCATCCAAAAAGGAATTTTTTTCTCTTACCTGGTCATAGGTTATTTTGCTTATTGTATCACCTTTGTGTTCTATCAGATAATCTCCATAATCTCTGCACGGTAGCAGCTGTTTTATAGACGGTATGCATTTTCTGACTACTTCTATTGGTTTTTGAATCCCCGTTACTTTGGCAAAAATCCATAAAAAACCTTTAAGCAATAACCTGAAGACATCGAAATATTCGCTTGGGGACAAGGTCGCACCCTGCCACGGATAATAAGCATTTGCAGCACCTGCATTTGGTGTCCCGAGCATAATAATTTTTTCCACATCTCTTTGATAAAAATCGCTTTGAACATAGCTCCTCGCTACAAGACCACCCATACTATGTGCAATTATTATAACCTTTTTGGTTCCGTTCTTTAATGTAGCTTCCCTTATTTTAGGAACCAAGTATTTTTTTGCCGAAACTTCATTAGGTTCCCACCATTCATAATGGCATATAAAAAAGTTTTTATTTATCTCAAAACCTATATCCTGTATCTTATCCAAAAAAGGCTGGTATATAAATTTCGAAAATCCAAAGGAAAAACTGTTCTTACCGAATATTACAGTTGGTACCGAAGACAAAATACCCGGAATAAATACAACAGGAACAACCATAAAAATACCCCCTCTTTAAGTATATTTATGATTGTTCCCTCAAAAGGTAACTCCTTATATTCTATTTTTTTCAATCATAAATTCAGCTAGATCCAAATCAAAAGGAGTGGTTATTTTTATATTATTATAACTTCCGGGTATTACCTTGACTTTTACTCCAAGCCTTTCCAGAAATGCGGCATCATCGGTCACTTTTAGTCCTTTATTTATACCTTCTTCATAAGCTTTTAATATCCATTCATATTTAAAACTCTGCGGTGTTTGAACTTGGTAAAGTTTTTTTCTTTCTAATGTCTTCTCTATAAATCCACCTTCATCAACAACTTTTATAGTATCCTTCACCGGTACAGCAACCACCGCAGCTCCAAAAGATATTGCCGCATTTATGGAACTTGCTAAAAGCTCTTCTGAAATAAAGGGTCTTGCACCATCATGAATAACCACTATTTCAGAATTATTTAAAGATAAAAGACCTCTATATACCGAATCCTGTCTTTCATCCCCTCCAGGAATAATACTTCTAACCTTGCTAAATTCAAAACTCCGAACTATATCTTCCGCCAGTTTCCTCTCTTCTTCCCTAACCACCAAAACGACATCACTTATAGCCTCACATTTCTGAAAAACCTCTAAAGAATAACAGATAACCGGCTTTTGTTTTAACCTAAGAAAGATTTTATTAATTCCTTCTCCCATTCTGGTACTCTTACCGGCACCTACTATCACAGCCGAAGCCTTAATATTCATAATTTCACCCTATACCACTTTTTCTTGGGACTGAATCTTGGGTTTTGCAAAAATCATTCTTCCAGCAGCCGTCTGAAGAACGCTTGTTACAATAACATCAATGGATTCGCCTATATATTTCTTGCCTCCATCTATAACAATCATTGTTCCATCATCCAAATATGCCACTCCCTGTCCAGCTTCCTTCCCATCTTTAACTACATGGACAACCATTTCTTCTCCGGGAAGTAATATTGGTTTTACAGCATTTGAAAGCTCATTTATGTTTAGAACCATAACTCCCTGAAATTCTGCCACCTTATTTAGATTATAATCATTGGTTATTATCTTTGCATTCATCATCTTGGCCAGTTTCAATAACTTACTGTCAACCTCCATATTCCCGTCAAAATTCTTGTCTATTATTTCCACCTTTACATTAAGCTCCTTCTGCATCTTGTTCAAAATATCCAGGCCGCGTCGCCCCCTGTTTCGCTTTAATGTATCAGACGAATCGGCGATATGCCTTAATTCTTCCAATACAAAATTAGGAACTATAAGAGAACCCTCTATAAAACCGGTTTTCAAAATATCAAAAATCCTACCGTCTATAATCACACTTGTATCCAATATCTTGGGAACAACCTTGTCATCTTGTTTACTACCCTTATCTTTAAAACCCCCCAATTTTTTTAATGAAAAGAAAAAATTCCCTATATCTTCCTTTTTCTTAAAAGCTATGCTAAAACCAAGATAACCAAAAAATATATTAATCAATATTGGAAGGAATTTGCCTATAAAAGGAATATTTACTATTGGATAGCTTATGAGATTTCCTATAAGCAAACCTATTATAAGACCTAATACCCCTATAAAAATGTCATTAGTAGGGATTTTCTGTATTTTGTTTTCCAACCATTTGGTGAGGTCTAAACCCCACTTAATTAATTTTGATGATAATAAGAAAAGTATAAGTCCACCTATAAGTCCACTTAAAATGTTATAAGTAACAATAGAATTATAACTTAAATTGATATTAATAAAATCTTGTAATTTAAGAAATTTTAAAATAACTACCGAAAGCTCATAACCCAAAACCATCCCTAAAACCGTTAATACAACCTTTACTATCTTATTTACCATTTTTTTCACCTCCTTCATATATTATAATCAACAATTTATTAATTTATAATAAAAAAATATAAAATTTTCTTTTTATTTTTTATTTTTTATGTAAAATATTTCTTGAATATTCAATTTGTATAATAAGTATACTACATATTAACTGACATGTCAAATGAACTCTGGTAATAAATACCATATAATAAAAGCAATTAATACTATAAACTTCCCGGAATTGAATAATTATTAATATTGACATCAATTCTTACAAAGTTCTATAATAATTATAAGCAACTCGCAGGGGAGTGATTTTATTGAAGGACATAATATACGATGATTTCCAAAATACCGTTAACGAAGTATTGATAAGGCACAAAAGTATATTGGATATAATTACAAAATTTCAAGAAACAGATGCAAGAATTAATAGAGCTATAGCTAAGTCAGCTACGTTATGTGGTTGTATAAAAATAAAAGCGGAAAAACAGAAAATCCCCGAAGACATATCTTTGCAGGATATGATAAAATATGTAGATTATCAGCTGGAAGGTCAGATATGCGATAACTGTCGTGAAGTTATAGAAAAGGAAATAGGCAATCATATTTTTTACCTCACGGCTTTATGCAACGCACTTGACTTAAATCTATATGATATCTTTTTAAAAGAATATAAAAAATTAAGCACTCTGGGTATCTATAATCTATTATAAATAAAAACGCCGCTTAAGGCGTTTTTATTTATCTAAAGATATGTCTATCTAATAAAATCTGCTCCTCCAGCCTTCTCAAACCTTCCTTAATGGACTTTGCCCTTACCTCTCCTATGCCCTCTACTTCATCTAATTCCTCAATACTTGCCTTCAATACAGCCCTTAGATTTTTAAACCTCTCTACTATGTTTTCTATAATTGATAAAGGTAACCTTGGTATTTTATTTAAAATTCTATAGCCTCTTGGAGTCACCAATAAATCCAAAGTATTAATTCCACCCGTATAACCCAATAATTTACTTATTGTAACAAAATCCATAAGTTCTTCCCGCGACAAGGCTTTTATATGCCTCAATATGTTTTTTGTGGTTTCCTTTATGGTCTTGTTTTCGGGTACAACACAATAATCCATAATAACAAGCATACCGTCTTCGTCCACATCGGATACCAATTCTTCCAACTGCATTTTTACAAGATATCCCTCGGTACCCAATTCATAAATATATCTTTCTATTTCCGCCACTATTTTTAAAACCATTTCGGTTCTTTGTATAACCACTATAACATCATAAAGGGTAACCAAATCGTCAAATTCCAGTATGCTCAAATTATTCATAGCCTGATCCAAAACAGCTTTATACTTTTCCAGGGTTTGAATTGCCTGATTGGCCTTCGTAAGTATAACATTGGTCTCCTTAAGAGCATATTTTATATCCCCTTTATAGAGGGTAATAACATTTCTTCTCTCGGAAATTGCAATAACAACCTGATTGGTCTGCTTTGCTACCCTCTCCGCAGTCCTATGCCTCATTCCCGTTTCGGTTACTGGAATAGATGGATCAGGGTTCAACTGAGCATTTGCATACAGAATCTTTTTACCGTCCTGACTTAGAATTATGGCGCCATCCATTTTAGCAAGTTCGTAGAGACGGGCAGGAGTAAAATCCGCATTTATATTAAAACCACCATCTACAAGCTTCATAACCTCTGGTGTGTCTCCTAAAACTATTAATCCTCCAGTTTTGGCTTTTAAAATATTTTCCAGTCCTTCACGGAGAATGGTACCTGGTGCTACCATTTTTATACATTCCAGTAATTCGTCTTTCAAATTCATCAACCCCCTAATATGACATCCAGAACTGAATAAAGGTTTTCCGCTGTTAAAATTCTATTATAATCTTTCTGTTTTATATCCTTCAGATTACTTTTCGGAATTATGCAGGTTTCAAAACCCATACGAAAAGCCTCGGAAATTCTCTTCTCTATATGACTGACCGGTCTTACTTCCCCCGTGAGACCTACCTCCCCTATTATCACACTCCTATCCATAACCTCGATATTCCTATAACTGGAAGCAATGGCTGCCACTATTGCAAGGTCCAAAGCAGGTTCGTTTATTTTTAGACCTCCTACTAAATTGACGTATATGTCTTGATGCTGTAAATTAAGACCAAACCGTTTTTCCAGAACCGCTGTTAAAATAGAAACTCTGTTATAATCCACTCCTGTTACCACTCTTCTCGGCACAGCAAGACTTGTATCACAACAGAGAGCCTGAACCTCCACAAGAATAGCCTTAGAACCCTCTACCGCACAAGAAACCACCGAACCCGGAACGTTCTTTGTCCTTCCCTCTATAAAAAGTTGTGAAGGATTTAAAACCTCCCTAAGCCCTTCTTCTCGCATTTCAAAAATTGCCACTTCATTGGAGGCGCCAAATCTATTTTTAGTGGAACGCAAAATCCTATATAACAAATTGCTATTTCCTTCGAAATAAAGCACAACATCCACCATATGTTCCAGAAGCTTCGGTCCTGCTATAAATCCATCTTTAGTAATATGACCTACTATAATTATTGTTACACCCTTTGTTTTAGCATAGTTCATCAAAGCATAAGCTGCATCTCTTATCTGCGATATGCTTCCCGGAAGAGAATTAGAACCTGATATGGTTTGTATGGAATCTATTATGACAACTTCTGCCTTTAATTGATCCATACAATTTGTTATGACATCTAAATTTGTTTCTGATAGTATATACATGTTATTAGAAATTATACCCAATCTATCGGCCCTTAATTTAATTTGTTCCAAAGATTCTTCACCTGATATATATAAAATCTTATGATTTTTACTTATAAAAAAAGAAACCTGAAGAAGAAGTGTGGACTTTCCAATTCCGGGATCACCCCCGATTAAAACAAAGGAGCCTGGTACCAACCCCCCACCTAAAAGCCTGTCTAACTCATCAAACCCGGTTTTAAACCGATTCCTCCTGTTCTCTCTTTCTTCTATTTTATCAATTGATACTGCGTTCCTTTCTATTATATCCTTATTTTTACTTTTTTCCAATATTTCCTCTAAAAAAGAATTCCAAGAACCGCAATTAGGACATCTTCCCATCCATTTCAAAGATTCGTAACTGCAAACCTGACATATAAAAACGCTTTTGGATTTCATCTTCTCGCTCCTCTTGCATCATAATCTGCCTTTATTAATTCAATAAAAAACCCTGGAATTCCTCCAGGGCTAATTTATTTTTTTTCAAAAGTTAATTTTCCATCTGCCGCATCCACCAAAATCTTATCTCCTTCTTTAATTTCTCCCTTTAAAATCTTTTCCGAAATCTCGTTTTCTATCAACCTCTGTATAGCTCTCTTTAAAGGTCTTGCTCCATAGTTAGGATCAAAACCCTCCTTCACTAACACCTCTTTAGCCTTTTCGGTAACCTCTATTTCTATATTGCTTTGTTTCAATTTGTTTCTTAGATCTTTAAGCATTATATCTATTATCTTCTTTATGTGTTCTTCTTCTAATGGATGGAAGACTATTATTTCATCAACCCTGTTCAAAAACTCGGGTCTAAAAGTTCTCTTAAGTTCATTTAGGACATTTTCCTTCATTTTTTCGTAATCTTTTTTAGCCTCTTCTTTATTAGCAGCAAAACCGAGAGTAGTTCCCTTCTTGATAAGGTGTGCTCCGACATTCGAAGTCATTATTATAACAGTGTTCTTAAAATCCACCGTACGGCCCTTTGCATCCGTAAGCCTTCCGTCATCTAAAATCTGAAGCAGAATATTGAATACATCTGGATGGGCTTTTTCTATTTCATCAAAGAGGATGACCGTATAAGGCTTTCTTCTGATTTTTTCGGTAAGCTGTCCTCCTTCTTCATACCCTACATATCCCGGCGGTGAACCTATTAACTTCGATACCGTATGTTTTTCCATATACTCCGACATATCCAATCTTATCATGGCATCTTCATCCCCGAATAAAGCCTCCGCCAGTGCTCTCGAAAGTTCTGTTTTTCCCACACCGGTCGGTCCCAAGAAAATGAAAGAACCTATAGGTCTCTTGGGATCTTTAAGGCCTACCCTCGCTCTTCTTACAGCTTTAGCAACCGCATTAACAGCCTCGTCCTGACCTATGACCCTATTGTGAAGAATTTCTTCCAATTTTAGAAGCCTTTCTGATTCTTCTTCAGCTAATTTCTTTACAGGTATTCCGGTCCACATGGATACAATATGAGCAATTTCTTCTTCGTCCACAATTCCATCCGCCGAAAGGTTTTTCTGCTGCCAATTATTTCTTATATCCTCTATTTCCTTTCTTAAGGATTGCTCTTGATCCCTTATTCTTGCAGCTTTTTCAAACTCCTGAAGCCTTATAGCCTCTTCCTTCTCTTTTATTAAGTTTTCCAGCTTCTCTTCCAATTCCTTTAATTCCGGAGGAGCAGTAACCGCCTTAATCCTTACCCTTGAAGCCGCCTCATCTATCAGGTCTATTGCTTTATCGGGAAGGAACCTGTCGGTTATATATCTATCGGATAGTTTGGCAGCCGCTTCAATAGCCTTATCGGTAATTTTAACCCTGTGATGGGCTTCATATTTATCTCTTAAACCTTTTAAAATTTGTATGGTCTCCTCTACCGAAGGTTCTTCCACAAGTATAGGCTGAAACCTTCTTTCCAAGGCCGGATCCTTTTCTACATGCTTCCTGTATTCATCCACGGTTGTTGCACCTATTACCTGAATCTCACCTCTTGCCAGAGCCGGTTTCATGATATTAGAAGCATCTATCGCACCCTCTGCAGCTCCGGCTCCTATTATGGTATGCATTTCGTCTATAAACAGTATAACATTTCCCGATTTTATAACTTCCGACATTACGTTCTTTATCCTTTCCTCGAATTCACCTCTGTATTTGGTTCCAGCTACCATTGAACCCATATCCAGCGTTACAACCCTTTTATCCTTTAGTATTTCTGGAACGGTACCCTCTACAATCCTTTGGGCCAAACCTTCTACAATTGCCGTCTTTCCTACACCAGGGTCACCAATTAAACAGGGATTGTTTTTGGTTCTCCTCGACAAAACCTGAATTACCCTTTCTATTTCTTTTTCTCTTCCTATTACGGGATCCAGTTTACCTTCTCTTGCGAGCTCGGTTAGATCCCTGCCGTACTGGTTTAAATTCGGAGTATTAATATTACGTCTTGGCTTGGACATTGAAGCCGGTTCATTGGCAAGCAGCTTCATTATTTCATCCCGTGCTTTATTAAGTTCCACTCCTACTTCCTGAAGCACCCTTGCTGCAACACCTTCTCCTTCCCTGATAAGGCCCAAAAGCAGATGTTCCGTTCCTATATAATTATGCCCAAGCCTTCTCGCCTCAGCCATACTAAGTTCCAAAACCCTTTTTGCTCTTGGAGTATATCCCACTATTTCACCCGGCACATCACCGCGTCCTATAAGAGCTTCCACCTTACTTCTTATGGTTTCCAGCTGAACTCCCAAATTTTTTAAAGCTTGTGCAGCAATACCTTCTCCTTCTCTTACAAGCCCCAAAAGTATGTGTTCGGTTCCAATATAATTATGATTTAATGCCCTTGCCTCCTCCTGAGCAAAATATAAAACCTTCTGTGCTCTTTCGGTGAACCTTCCAAAAAGACCCATAAAAACACCTCCTAAACTTTTTTAAGTTTTGTCCTTACAAATTCCGCTCTTTTTATATCTCTTTCAAAAGGTTGAAGTTCTTTCCCAACAATTTTTTGAAGATTGGCTGGTCTCATATATATCATTACTTCATTTAATTTTAAAATACTCATGTCTTTTAAAATTCCCAAATCCACCCCCAACCTTACGTCCGATAGAAGTTTCATACATTCTTCCGAACTTAAAATCCTACAATTGGTAAGTAATCCATAGGACCGCATAATCCTATCTTCCAACTGAATTGACTTGGATTTTGTATAAAAAGCTCTGGCCGCTCTTTCCTTTTCTATTATCTGTTTTGCAACTACTTTTAAATTATTGATTATCTCTTCTTCAGATTGTCCCAATGTAACCTGATTGGATACCTGAAATATATTCCCTGATGCCTCGCTGCCCTCACCATAAAGACCTCTTACTGTAAGTCCTACCTTAGATACTGCCTCAATTATGCTATTCATCTGACCGTTCATCACCAATGCTGGAAGGTGAAGCATGACAGATGCTCTTATCCCTGTTCCTAAATTTGTCGGGCAACAGGTGAGATAACCTAATTTTTCATCGTAGGCATAATTCAATCGTTCTTCCAATAAATCATCAATTTTACTTGCCAAATCCCAAGCCTTTTCCAATTGAAAACCCGGAAGTATACACTGTATTCTCAAATGGTCTTCTTCATTTACCATTATGCTGATGGTTTCATCATCCTTTACAAGAAGGGCAGACTTTTGAAAATTTTCTATAAGCAAGGGACTGGCAAGATGTTTTTCCACAAGAGCCTCTCTGTCTATATTGTTTAATTTTTTAATATCAATAAACATAAATTCTCTCGATAATATAGTATTACTGCCTATTATAGCATCGTATACTTCCTTTTTTACTTTTTCAGCCTGTTCGTTGCTTATAAGAAATGGGAAAGGATAGTTTTCTAAATTTCTGGCAATCCTAACTCTGCTACTCAATACTATATTGGATTCCGGCCCCAATTCATCCATCCAGCTCATATTATTACCTCCTATCATTTAACTCTTTTTCCAGAACTCTTATCTTGTCTCTTAATTCTGCAGCCTTTTCGTAAGCCTCCTCTTTTATAGCCTGATTTAATTTGACTTTCAGCTTTTCTATCTCTCTTTTAAGCCTTAAATTACCGCCAGCTTTTTTTGGAATCTTTCCGACATGTTGTGTACTACCATGAATTTTTTTCAAAATAGGTAATAGCTTATTTGAAAAAGCCCTGTAACAATTTCCACAGCCGAATTTACCCAGCTGTTTGAAATTGTAATAAGTCATTCCACAGACATCACACTTTATATCCTGAACAGAAGGCTTGAGAGAATCCGGAACCATATCCAAAAGACCCGAAAGCAAATCCTGCACCGAGAAGGTACTGCCAAATAAATTTTCTTCCACAGCACACTGTTCACATAGATGTAACTCCTTTTTATTTCCATTGGTTATCTGAGTAAAATGCACAGTAGCCGGCCTTATTTGACACCTCTCACATAACATTTTAATAACCCTCCTTTTCCTTTTTATACAGGAGCAAAGCGGATAAGATTGCCTTTAAAATATTGGCTCTTATTCTATCCCTCAGTTCCTGCTCAACATTTAAAAATTTATCGTTAAGAATGGATCGTATTATATAGGCTTCCCTATCTTCTATAATATTCTTTTCCTTTATATTTCTAATAATCAGGAATGCATCATTTTGAGATATTTTTTCACCTATTCCATCTTTTATAAGCTTTTTCAAATAATCATCAGGGGATGTATCCAATTTAATAACTTTAACATATCCTCCGCCGCCCTTTCTGCTCTCTATATAATAACCCTTCTCGACGGTAAACCTCGTTTCGAGGACATAATTTATCTGTGACGGCGTGCACTTAAAAAAGCTGGCAAGTTCATTCCTTTGAAATTCCAATATTCCCGATTTTTCTTCAAGCATTTCCTTTATAAATTCTTCTATTAAATTAGTTAACCTCGACATAGTCCATCACACCTTTGACTTTGACTTTCTTTTACTTTTATTTTAAATTGTAATTTTAACAAGGTCAATTTTAGGAAATTTTAACTATTAATACATTTACCCAAAAATATTTTATTTAAACAAAATATCTTTTAAATTCTAATTTTTACTTTCATTTTCTTAATAATAAAAACTGCCCAATTAATTGGGCAGCAAAAATCTATAATTTTGAAATTTCTTTAGCCTTTCGAACCATATAATCTACTCTTTCTCTTTGGTCCTCGGGCCTTATCCACAAAAAGGTTGATGGTACAAATTCTCCATATATCTCTTCGATTGTTGCACCTTCCAACAAGGGGTTTTCAGTGGGTGGCTTTACCCTGTCAAATCTTTTATTTTTTTTCATTTATCACCCATCCCCCTTATCTTTGTTTATTGGCTATGATATATACAGTCTTACCATCATGATCTCCTTTTGTCTGATAATCAAAACCGTATATACTTAATAACCTAAAAACCTCCTCAGCTTCATGTGCATCCGTAGCATCCAGCACTATGGTTACTTTGTCACCCTTTTCTAAATCCAATAAAACATCTCTTAAATTTCTTATATCCGTTACATTTTCATAGTTTCCTAAATTAATTGAAATTTCCATAAAAACCTCCCTGCTAATAGGCTTAGGTCAATATTTTATTTTAATTATATTTTTAAACACAAAAAAATAATTATGCTAACAAAAATTTGTTAGCATAATTTTACAAAAAAATTATAAAATTAACCCTCACTGCCTTCATAGGGCTCGCCATCGGCAGCAGGAGGAGTGGACTTTGTAATAAAGCCGCTTAGAACTATAAGGGTTAATACGTAGGGTATCATTTTAATAAACTGGTAGGGTATTATCCCGTTTTCTACAACTCTCATGCTCAGGGCTTCAGCAAATCCGAACAATATGGAAGCTAAGAAAGCACCCAAGGGATTCCAGTTGCCTATTATCATAGCTGCAAGACCTATAAAACCTTTTCCCTGTGTCATACCTTCCACATACATTCCTGTATGTTCTATTGAAAGATAGCTACCTGCAAGACCCGCTAAAATTCCACTAATCAGAACACCATAGTACTTCATCTTAAAAACGTTTATACCTAAAGTATCTGCTGCTAATGGATTTTCTCCAACAGATTTGAGCCTTAATCCGAAAACCGTTCTTCTCAATACAAAACTTGTGAGAGGAACGAGTATAATCGCTATTACTATCAGAGGTGATATATGAGTAACCAGAGGTTTTAAAACATTTATTTTATCCAACAAAGGTATGTTTAAATCTTTAAAGCCTTCTACAGGTGGACTGGTTGTAGCCATTTTAAAAATAATTATACTCAAAAACCTCGAAACCCCGTAAGCTAATATATTTATAGCCACACCACTCACTATCTGATTTACTTTAAAAGTAACACAAACAATTGCATGTATCAGGGCAAATACTAATCCGGCAAACATAGCAAAGATAATTCCGATAAAGGGACCGTAATAATAGGCACCAAGAGCTCCCCAAAAAGCACCTATCATCATCATCCCTTCAAGCCCTATATTTACAACACCGCTTCTTTCCGCATATATAGCTCCTAACGCTACAAGAAGTATAGGTATACTCATTCTTATAGCGGATGCCAACATTTCACTTATAATCATATTTTAGCCCCCTTCTTATCCAAATACCTTATATACCTTATCATTACTTCGGATACCACTACAACACTCAATATTACAAGGGCCTGAAGTATAACCACCGTATCCATCGGCACTCCTAAAAAGGTTTGGATTCCTTCCGCACCCCTATTTAAAAATCCAAAAAGAATAGCAGCTAAAATGATTCCAAAAGGATTGTTCTTACCCATTAGCGCAACTGCTATCCCGGTAAAACCATAACCCTTTGGAAAATCCAAATCCATATAACCAAAATAACCAAGAAGATCACTAAGTCCAACGAGTCCTGCAACGGCACCGCTCAGCAAGAAACCCTTTATATAAAGGCTATTCGGATTGATACCTGCTACCTTAGAAGCGATAGGATTAAAGCCGACAGCCCTAAGCTCATATCCAAAAGGCGTATACCAGATGACATAATAAATAACACAGGACAGAATTATCGCTATGGGGAAGAACCAATTGAGGTATACATGGTTAGGTAGGTTTATACCAAAAAGAGATAAAAATCCGTGCATTTTGGGCATCAAGGCACTCGGCATAATTTTTGGCATTCTTATCAATGTACTTCCCAGCCCTAAAACCACTTTCTGATTTCTATCGAGGAAAAGATCGGCAATAAAATAGTGGATAAGTGATAGAGATATATAATTAAGCATTATAGTACTTATAACTTCGTGAACTCCTTTTTTTACTTTTAAATAAATTGGAATAATTGCCCACAACATTCCGCCCAATATTGCTGATAGAATAACCAAAGGAAGGTGTATAAACGACGGTAAGCCTTTGATTGCAAAACCTACTAATGCCGCACAAAAAGCTCCAATAAGATATTGACCCTCGACACCTATATTAAAAAGACCGACTCTAAATCCAATTGAAACCGCAAGCCCCGAAAATATAAGCGGTGTAGCATTATATAGAATAATAGCAATACTATCAATCCTTCTGAAGCTGAATTTAAACATAGTATAAAAGACCTCTATTGGGTTCTTATTTATAGCAAGGATAATAAGAGAACTCAAAAGTACTGCTATAATAAAAGCAAAGATAGGAGAAAACACTTCCAAAAGTCTTATTTTCAAATCTTTCTTCATTAAACCTCCACCTTTCTCTTACCGCCTGTCATATAATAACCTATTTCATCCGGTGTCGCTTCCTTAGACTCAAACTCAGCTACGATTTCTCCGTTATATATAACACCAATTCGATCCGAAAGAGCTAAAATTTCTTCTAAATCAGCGGATATCAGAAGAATCGCACACCCTTCATCTCTTGCTTTTATAAGAAGTTGATGGACAAATTCAGAAGCTCCAATATCAAGACCTCTTGTAGGCTGTGAAGCAATTATTATTTTAGGATTACGGATAAGCTCTCTTCCCAGTATAATCTTCTGCTGATTACCACCGGAAAGTCCTTTTATAGGGATAAACATAGAACTTAGTCTAACATCAAAATTTTTTATAATGTTATCGCAATGTTCTATAATTCTGTTAACATTAAGCCTGTACCATAATCCGAATTCTCTATCCCTATGATATCCTAATACAGAATTTTCCCAAACAGTCATCGGAAGAACAAGCCCTTCCTTGTGTCTATCCTCAGATATAAAACCGACACCTATTCTTTTTATTTCATTTACATTTAGATTTTTTATATCAACATTATTTAAGAGAATTTCACCCGATTCTTTTGATAAAAGACCCATAAGACTATCTACAAGTTCCTTTTGTCCGTTCCCTTCAATCCCCGCGATTCCGTATATCTCGCCGGCGTAAACAGAAAAACTAACCCCATTTAATACCCGTCTATCACTTTCATTTTTTACAATGAGCTCTTTAACCTCAATCAAAGGTTTCCCCCGCTTAATGTCCTCCTTAGAATACTTCAAAATAACAGGTCTACCTACCATTAATTCGGCCAGTTCCGACTTGTCCTTTACCTCATTTCTCTTCAAAGTTTTTATAAGCCTTCCCTTTCTTAAAACGGTTATTGTATCCGCAATTTCCAATACCTCATCCAGCTTATGGCTTATAAATAATATTGTTTTACCCTGCTCTTTCAACTTTCTTAGATTTATGAAGAGTTCCTTTACTTCCTGAGGAGCTAACACCGCAGTGGGTTCGTCAAGTACTAAGATATCCGCCCCCCTGTATAAAACCTTTAATATCTCTACTCTTTGCTGCTGTCCTACCGAAAGCGAACCTACTTCTTCATGAATGTCCAGTTCAAAATTATATCTTTTAAGTAAGTCCGTTACCTCTTTTTCAGCCAACTCATAATCTATCAAACCAGCTTTGGATTTCTCCGAGCCCAAGATAATATTATCAAGAATCGTAAACCTGGAAACAAGCATAAAATGCTGATGAACCATGCCTATTCCTAGTTTAATAGCATGTCTTGGATTCCTTATAATCACCTTTTTTCCTTTAATATATATTTCTCCACTATCAGGTTGATAGAGACCTGACAGTATCTTCATAAGGGTACTTTTACCCGCACCATTTTCTCCAACAATCGCATGAATTTCTCCCTTTTCTATCTCTAAATTTATGTTATCATTTGCTACAAGCCCGGGAAATTTTTTGGTTATATTTGTAAGTTTTATGATTTTTTCCATTTACTAAAATCACTCCTTCTCATTAAGATAGGGAAGTGTATTAAACACTCCCCTATTTCTTAAGATTTTTTACAAAATCTTCATATTCTTGTTTGGAAGCGGGAACTTTAATTTCGCCACTTATAATCTTTTGTTTGAGCTCTTCGAGTTTCGGCTTAATATCCTTTAACATATCCTTATTATAGTCATTTTCTGCATAACCAACGCCGCCTTCAGCTACTCCAAATACCTTGTATCCACCTTTAAACTGATTATTAAGAGCATCTTTTATAGTCTCATATACGGCAACGTCCACTCTCTTCATCATACTTGTTAATATGTAGGGTTTTTCGGTATCCTTTGCTGTTAAGGACTGGTCAGCATCAACGCCTATAGCCAATTTCTTTTGAGTTGCAGCTGCATCTATAACGCCTATTCCAGAAGCACCGGAAGCATGATATATAACATCAGCACCTGCTTTAATCTGCTTCAATGCAAGTTCCTTACCTTTTACCGGGTCTTTAAAAGCATCGCCGGTTGTTCCGATATAGTCCGAAATTATTTGAACATTGGGATCCACATATTTTGCACCAGCCATATAGCCCGCTTCAAACCTTTCAATTAAAGGTATCTTCATACCACCAACAAAGCCTATCTTATGAGTTTTAGACTTTAGAGCTGCTGCAGCACCAACAAGGAAAGAACCCTCTTGTTCTTTAAAGAGCAAACATCTGACGTTAGAACTATCGGTCAAATCCGCTATAGAACCATCTATCAAAGCAAATTTAATATCGGGGAATTCCTTTGAAACCTTCGCAATATGATCGGTAAACATGAATCCAACACCAAAGATTAAATCATATTTTTCTTCAGCAAGAAGCCTCAGAAGTTGCTCTCTATTTTCTCCTCCAGCCGTAGGCTCTAAATATTTAATTTCAATCTTATCGCCGAACTCGTTTTTCGCTCTTTCTAAGCCTGCATAAGCCATGTCATTAAAGGACTTATCACCACGACCGCCAACGTCAAATACCAGACCCACTTTCAAAACCTTCTTTTCGGGTTGTTGAGTTTGTTGTTGAGGTTGTTTTTGCTGACAACCTGCAAGAATGAAGGACAAAGCAAATACTACCACAAGAGCAATTATTAGGACTTTTTTATAAGACTTCATAAAAACACTCCCTTCTATTAATTTTTATTTTAATTTTAATAAAGACAAAATTATATTCTATACAGCACATTAAAAATCCTTCAATAATTTTAAAAAAAAATTGGAGGAACTATAATGTATTCAGTTCCTCCATTATTTTAACTCCTGAACTGGTTCCGATCCTCTCGGCACCTGCTTCTATCATATCCAGCACGTCCTTAAGGGTCTTGATACCGCCGGATGCCTTTATTTTTATATTTCTTAAAACAGACTTCATAAGCCTTACATCCTCTACAGTAGCACCATGGGTTCCAAAACCGGTTGATGTTTTGGCAAAATCCGCCCCCACTTCTTCAATTATTTCTAAAACAGTCCTTTTTTCCTCTTCGGTAAGAAAACATGTCTCAATTATTACTTTTAAAATAGCATCCTCTCTCTCCCTTTTGACCGCCTTTAAAACTTCTTCTATGTCCCTTTTTACCTCGCCATATAAACCGCTTTTCAAAAAACCTATATTTATGACCATATCAATTTCATCAGCACCACTTTTTACTGCCCTTATAGCTTCCGCTACCTTCACCTCTGTTTCGGAAGCTCCAAGCGGAAAACCTACCACGGTACAAACCTTTACTCCGCTTCCTTTAACCTCCGAATAAGCAAGCGGAACATAACAAGGATTTACACATACCGCTTTGAAACCAAACCTTTTTGCCTCATCACAAAGGGTTTTTATATCACTTAAAGTTGCATAAGGTTTTAAAAGTGTATGATCTATATATGACGCAATATCTATTTTAGGCATCTTCCTTCATCCTCCTATTCCACAACATGTTTTATCAATTTCTTCCCCAAGACAGCATTATCGGTTATTTTATAAGCATCTCTCATGATTTTCAAAGCTTCTTCTAATTTGCCTAGGTCGTTGTAAAAGACATCCGCCATGACATCGTTTTTATTGACTCTTTCGCCTACCTTTTTCTTCAAAACAATACCGACACTCAAATCTATAGGTGAATCCTTTCTTATTCTTCCCGCACCCAAAACCATAGCCGCGTTTCCTATAGATAAAGCATTTATCTTATTTATATAGCCTTCCTCTTCCGACCTGAATTCATACAAAAATCTTGCTATGGGAAGTTTTTCCGGCTTCTCTATAACCTCCACATCTCCACCCTGTAATTTCACCATTTCTTTAAACTTAGATAGAGCCTTACCCAATTGAATGCTCTCTTCCAAAAGATTAACGGCCTCTTCTTTTGTATCCACCCTACCAGCCAAAACAAGCATATAGCTTCCCAAAGTCATGCAAAGTTCTTTGAGATCCAC
>Ga0334722_10002680_pt1 | contig 19830 bp, 15 predicted proteins | sample C3_bottom_MG_FD_207210 | JGI IMG/M metagenome (GOLD analysis project Ga0334722, IMG submission 207210) | Sediment microbial communities from Yellowstone Lake, YNP, Wyoming, USA - C3_bottom | ecosystem: Environmental > Aquatic > Freshwater > Lake > Sediment | place: USA: Wyoming | collected...
AGCGCGCATCACTCGCACTGGCCGACATCGTGGTCAGCCCGAGCGCGTTCATGCTCGACTGGCTGCGAGCGCGAGGCTGGCAGCTCGCCGAGCGCGCGACGGTCATCGCCTACTTCACACGCTCGGCCGCGCTCGGAGAGATGAGCGAGCGACGCGGGACGACGTCCGACCCGGAGCGTGTGCGGAGGATCGCGTTCTTCGGACGGCTCGGTGAGGCGAAGGGGATCGACGTCTTCCTCGAGGGACTGGCCCTCATCGAGCCGTCGCTTCTCGCGGGCGTGGAGCTCCTCTTCCTCGGCAGTGAGACGAAGAGCTGGCCGGCCGAGCGGATCGAACGGGTTCTCGCGGCGGGAGCAGGACAGTATGTCGCGCGCATCCTGGTCGAGGCGAAGCTCGACCAGCAGGAGGCACTCGCGCTGCTTCGGGAGCCGGGCACCCTCGCCGTCATGCCGTCGCAGGGCGAGAACTCGCCCTACGTCGTCTACGAGTGCCTCGAGCTCGACGTTCCGTTCCTGGCAGGACGCAAGGGCGGCGCCACCGAGCTGATAGCTGAGGATGACCGCGGCGAAGCGCTCATCGACTCCACGCCCAGCGGAGTGGCAGGTGCGCTGACGCATGTCCTTGCGGGCGGAGCCCGGCGCTGGCGCTCGCTCTACGACCCCACCGCCGTCACCGACGCGTGGCTCCGCCTTCTCGAGCAGCCGACGTCGCCGGTAGGCATGCACGCGCCTCTATCGCCGCAACCCATCACCGCCGTTGTCGTATCCCGGTCGTCCGACGACGCACTTAGGCGTTGCGTCGACGCACTGATGGGTCAGGCCGGGTCGATCAGGGTCGATGTCCTTGTGGTCGAAACCCGAGCTGGCGGGCGGGGTACCACCGTCGCCGGCGCAAGGCTCGTCGAGGCACGCGGAGCCACCATTGCCGCCGCGAGAGCGACCGGGCTCGCCGCGATCCAGTCGGACTGGGTCATTCTCTTGGACGCAGACGACGAGCCGCTTCCGGAGCTCGTCGAGCGGCTCGCCGCTGCCCAGGTCGCCTCCGGAGCGGACGCCGTCACGTGCGGCATCCGCCTACGAGACTCATACTCGACGGCGTGGCTCTTCGACGGCGAGCCAGCCGGACTTGGCGTCGTGGCAAACCGCTTTGGCACCGTCGGACTGCTCAGGCATGAGCTGGCTGTGCAAGCGTTGGCAGAGCCTGACCATGCCGACGACGACCCCGACTGGACTCTCTACGCCGCGTTGTCGTTGCGGGGAGCCGCGATCGTGTCCATTCCGGAGCCGCTCGTCGAACGGCGTACGCCACCCGGCGACGTGCGCTCCGCGCCAGCGGCAGCCGCCCGCGTCATCGCCACACACGAACGGACGCTTCCAGCCCAGCAGCGGTGGCTCGCCCGGCTCGCAGCAGCTGCGGCGACCACAGACGACGGCTACCGCCCCGCCCACACCCCGACGTTCCCAGAGCGGGTGCGCTTCGTGTTCGTGCGGGAGGGGGTCGGGGGAGTGCTGCGTCGAGCGGTACGTCGCCGCCGAGCCTGAGAACAGACCTCGCCCGTCAGTGTGAGCACGCGAGGGTCCGTCGAGCGCTCCGCTGCAGCAAGAGCGGTTCCACCACCTGCAGAGGTTGCGCGGCCTCCCAGAGCGTGAGCGCCCCGGTCGGGTGCCCCTCCCATGCCGTCCGCACCGAATCGACGCTCAGCCGAGCGAGCCGCCGTCCCTCGATCGGAACGCGAGAGTCGATGACGACGTACCGCGGCGCAAGGGCACTCCCGTGCTGGCGGAGGATGCCGTCAGCCGAGAGGGTGATCGTCGGCGACGCCGCGTAACGCTGCGCATTCGTTCCGAACAGTTGCACGACATGGTCGATCCTCGTGTTGAAGAACTCCGTCCACACGGCAAGTTGTGGTTGCGCGAGGCCGTGCAGCCGTTGCGGACACGCGACCGGGGGGAGGTGTACGTAGACCAGCGTCGCCCGCGCGGAGGGTCTGAGTGCGTGGTCGATCCAGGAAAGCTCCGACGTCTGCGATCGCGTCAGCGGCGCCCGATAGTCGACCTGAGCGTCGATCGTGCCGAACACGAGCACGAGCGAGGCGACAAGCGGGAAGGCACTGCGGGCGCGAAGGGTTGCAATCGCGGCGAGAGCGGCGACTGCGACGATCAGGCGGCTGGGGGGAATCATTCCGAGACCGCGGTTGTACGCAAGCGTCTGCCAGGGCACGAGGCCCGGGACATCGACCGACGAAGTGGCGAACACGAACCGCGCCGGAAGGACGGCCGGCAGGATTGTCGCGGCCACTGCAGAGGCGACCGCGAGCATGATTGGGCGGCGGGCTCTCTCACAAAACAGGTGCGCGACGCACGCCACGATCAGCGGGGTCACGTAGAAGAGGTTTCGCTCGTGGAGTCGCTCCAGCCCGTACGGGCTCGAAGAGAGGACCGCGACTGAAGCGAGCAGCCAGAGCGTCGTGGAGAGCGCGACGACAGCGACCGCACGCAGCGGGACCGGAACACCGCGACGGAGAAGTGCCGCGAGTGCGAGTGGAAAAGCGGTAAGCGCGACGATGCCGATACCGAGCTCCAGCGCCGCCGTGTTCCAGACGACCCACTTGACGACGGAGAGCGGGTCGTAGCCGCGGACGAGGACGCCGTAGGCACCGAGCACGCGGTGCGGGCTCCCGCGCGCTGCGGCAAGCGCGGCAGCACCCGCGAGAGCAAGAACAAGCCATGTCACTCCGAATCGGCGGACCAGAGGGCCGAGTTGCCGGCGGAGCGCACCTTCCAAGATGACCGCGGTCACGAGCGCCCCTACGAGCGCGACGGCCTGCACGCGAACTGCGCACAGAACAAGCACGCCGGCGACGGCCGCCAACTGCCGGCCGACCGTAGATCGCTCGAGCACACGGGTCAGCAGCAAGGCGACCATGAGAAATCCGGGATAGAAAGCCGCCTCGGTCATGACCAGCGCCGAGTAGCTCATGGCGGGGACGGAGACTGCGAAGGCGGCAACCAGCAGTGCCCACCCGCGCGAGACGAGTCGCTTGGCCAGGAAGTACGTTGGGACTGCGGCCAGCGCCATCAGCAGCGCGTTGATCGACTTGACCGCGGTGAACGCAGCGGCCCCGTCATGTGCGAGGGCGTACGCCGGGCTGATGAGCAGCGGGTAGAGGGGTCCGTAGCCCCCCTGCCGCAGCGCGTCGATTCCGACGCCGTCCCCTCTCGCGATCTGTTTTGCGAGCTCCGAGTACGTCAGCTCGTCGCCGAACACGCGCGGCACCGTCGCGGCGCGATCGAGAGCGAACCAGATGCCCGCCGCGACGCCGACGAGCACGGGGAGGGCGATCTCCGACGGAACGCGGGCACACGCACGGCGCACGACGGAGGGGCGGCCCCATGCACGCGTGGCGAGCTCTGAGAGCAGCCGATCAACCCGGTGATCGCCGCGTGCAAAGCTCCAGAGAGCTACGCCGAACGCGAGCGCGAGGAGGAGCTCGAGAGCCCGGACCGTAGTGACGCGTCCGGCGATCGAGCGGATCGCGCTTGCGATCTGCGTGTGCAACACGAGCGAGAGTGCCGCGGCCGCCGTCCCCGCCGCTGCTCCACCCGTCCACAGCGCGACTTGGCGACCCAACCGCTGCACCGCCGGAAGATAACGGAGCGAGCGGCTCGCGCCCTTGTGGCCGACTGTACGGGTAGGCTCGCCGTTACCCGAACGGGACGGGCCGGTTGGCTCGACCCCACGATGCACAGCACCGCGCCGCCTCGAGACCGCACGAGCATCCAGATGCTGCTCTCCTTGCTTCGGGACCGCCCGGCCGTTCTCGTCCTCGGCCACACCTGGCCGCACCACGCGCACCGCTCGGGCTATCAGCCGATTGCGGACGGTGTCGGCGGCCAGCTGCCGCGGAGCCTCCGGCTCGTGCCCCGCCCCTTCGAGCGCGTCCTGCGGCGTGTGTCCCACGACGAGGCGATCGCCGAGCGCGTGGCGGTCTGGGCGAGTGTGTACGCGGCTCGCCCGCGGGTGCTCCACGTGCTGCTCGGCGATGCCGACCACCGTCTGGTCGCGCCGCGGCCACCGCTCTCGAAGGTTCGTCTCGTGGCGACATTCCACCATCCCCCCGACGAGCTGGAGACAACCATCGCTCGCGTCGGTCTCGGCTCACTTGACGCGGCGATCTGCGTGGCGCGCTGCCAGCTCCCGCTCGTGAGCTCGATCGTCCCGGCCAACCGCGTCTACTTCCTCCCCCACGGTGTGGACACGGACTACTTTCGCCCATCCGGCGCGGCACACGACCCTGATCTCGTGCTGTCCGTCGGGAGCCATAGGCGTGACTACGAGACGCTCGCACGAGCTGCGACGCTGATCCGCACAGAACGACCGGCCACCGTCGTTCGGCTGATCGCGACACCGAGCGACGTCTCGAGGATCGACCCCGTGCTGCTGCAAGACGTCGAGCTGATGCCGAACGTGAGCGACGACGAACTGCGGCGCCAGTACCGTCTAGCGGCCGCGCTGCTCCTTCCGCTCGAGGAGACGACAGCCAACAACAGCCTGCTCGAGGCGATGGCGTGCGGCGTGCCGGTCGTGACTACGGACCTGCTCGGAGTACGCGACTACATCGAGGAGCCGGACGCGATCCTCTGTCCGCCTGGCGATGCGGAGCGTCTCGCCGACAGCGTACTCAGGATCCTTGCGGATCGCGATCTCGCCGAGAGGATGAGCCGTGGGTCGCGTACGCGTGCCGAGCAGGTCGCTTGGCCCAAGATTCGACAGCAGCTTCTGGCTCTCTACGACGAACTCTCTAGCTGACCGGTGCACTGCCAATGATCTTCACGCGACTCACCGGCGGCATCGGCAACCAGATGTTCCAATACGCGGCGGGACGGAGTCTCGCTGCCAGGCTCGGCACGGATCTCAAGCTCGACGCGAGGTGGTTCCAGGGCGTGGGAAGCGGCATCCCAGGATCAGCGCGCCGCTACGAGCTGGGCTGCTTCAGGGTCGACGCCGAGCTCGTTCCGGCAACGCGCGTCGCACGACTCCCACCGCGGTCCCGCCGTGAGTACTGGTTTCGACGCGTCTTCCCCCGACGCAGCCTCCCTTTCCTTATCCCCCTGATCGAGAAGGACGGGCCGTCGGCAGACCTGCGCTTCTTCCAGGCGCTCGACAACACGTACCTCGATGGCTTCTGGCATAGCGAGCGCTACTTCGAGGAGCACGCCGACGTCGTCCGGCGTAACCTCGCCTTCTCGACTCCGCCTACCGGCCGCAACGTCGAGCTCGCTGCGAAGATCCAAGACTGCGTCTCCGTATCGGTCCATGTGCGCCGCGGCGACTACGTCGTGCCCGGAGAAACGCGCGACGTGGCCGGCGTGCTCGACGAGAACTGGTACCGACGTGCGGTCGACCTGGTCGCGGAGCGTGTCGGCGAGGTTGCCGTCTATGTGTTCTCGGACGAGCCGGAATGGTGTCGGGAGAACCTACGCTTCGACCACCCGGCGACAGTCGTGACGGGAAACGGTGGCGAGGCGAGCTTCGAGGACTTACGGCTCATGAGCACGTGCCGGCATCACGTCATCGCGAACAGCACGTTCAGCTGGTGGGGAGCATGGCTGAATGCGCACCCGGACAAGATCGTGGTGGCGCCAGAGCCATGGCGGATGGACAGGGCAGCTCAGGACGTGTATCCGCGTGGTTCGATCAGGCTTCCGCGCTGACGAACGGCTACCAGGCGGACCAGCCGCCGTCGACCACGAGATTTGCTCCTGTCACGTACGAGGAGGCATCGGAGGCCAGGAAGACGACGGCGCCGACGTACTCCGCCGCCTCCGCCATCCGGCCGATGGGAATCCGAGCCGTGTACGCCTCGACGAACTCGCGTGGCTGCTCGTTCGCCACGCCGGCGAGTGTGACCGTGTTGACCCGCACGCCGCTTTTCGCCCAGTACGTCGCAAGATAACGCGTCAGGTTGAGGATCGCCGATTTCGAGACGGAGTACGCGACCGGCTTGACGAACTCCTCGCCGCCCGCGCGGCGGAAGTCGTACAGCGATTGAACCGGCGACAACATCCCGTAAATCGACGAGATGTTGACGATCGAGCCGCGACCCTCGGCGGCCATCCGTGCCCCCACGACCTGGCAGCAGAGCAGCGTCCCTTTGACGTTCACGTCCATGACACGGTCGAATGAGTCCTCCGGGTAGCTCTCGAACGGCCCGACCTCCGCGCCCGATGCGTTCGGCGGCGCATCGATCCCGGCGTTGTTGACCAGCAGATGTGGAGCGCCCCACGCCGCGACAACCTCGCCGGTCGCTCGATCGATCGAATCGCGATCGGTGACGTCGACCTCGAAGCCGCGAATTGCTTCGGACGAGAGATCGGCGACGCCGCCCCGCGACTCCGTCTCGACGTCGAAGATCGCGACCTTCATCCCGCGGGCGGCGAGCCCAGCCGCGTATTCCGCGCCGAGCTGACCCATGCCCCCGGTGATGACGGCGACGCGACCGGTGAGATCGAAGAGAGGGTCGCTCACGCTGACTTCGCCGCGACGACTGCTGCCTCGGCGGCCGGCTCGAGAGCATCGTCGGTGACGATCTCGTCTGCGACGAGTGGACGCGTGAGGCGGCGCCCGACGAGATTGTCCAGCTCGTAGGGGGGCAGACCGCCATCGGCCGGTGACTTGATCACAACGTCGTCGAGGGCGAGGACTTGCCCGGCGGAGAGCTCTCGCGCGGCCACGAGGTTCTTGCCCATCTTGCGGAGAGGCACCTCCTCACTGGGGTACCGGCACTTGACGCCGTCACCGAGAGCGACCGGCACGCGCCCGAGATCACGGACAAGCTTCCGCATCCCCTCGGGCATCAAAGAGAACGCGTGATCTGTGCCCTTGAGCGTGTGGCTGAGCGTGAAGTGCTTCTCGATCACGCGAGCGCCGAGCATGAAGGCGACGAGCGCCATCGAGATCCCGTCCTGATGGTCGGAGAGACCGATCACGAGCTCCGGGTAGCGCTCGCGCAGGGCCGTGATCACGCCGAGATTGAGCTCCGAGACGTCCACCGGGTACGCCGACGTGCACTGCAGGATGCAGAGCTGTGTGTTGAGCGGGAGAATCACCCCGACTGCGCGATCGATGTCTTCCATGGTCGCTCCGCCGGTGGAGAGGATGATCGGCTTCCCGTACGCGGCCACTTGTCGCAGCAAAGCGAGGTTGACGATGTCGGCCGAGGCGACCTTGAAGGCCGGCACACCGAGCTTGTCGAGGAATTCCGCGCTCGACGGGTCGAACGCGGCTGCAATGAGCGTCAGCTCGAGCTCTCGCGCGTACTGCGCGAGGTCGAGCCACTCTTCGCGCCCTAACTCCAGCGCCTCGCGGTGGAGTCCGTACGTCACGCCAAAGCTGTTCTCGTTGTCGTAAGGGGAGTCGAAGAACGCACGCGTGAAGAGCGTGCGGTTGTCCCGCTTCTGCAGCTTGACGGCGTCGACTCCACACTCCTTGGCAGCGCGGAAGAGCTCCCTTGCCTTCTCGAGACTGCCCTGGTGGTTGTGTCCGATCTCGGCGACGACGAAGCAGCGGCCGTCGTCCGAGATTCGCCTGCCGTCGAGGACGAGCTCCCTCACGTCGCCTCCATAGTCGATCAACTCTCCGAATTTCGACCGATGGTACTCAGCGAAACGACAGGAGGTGTCACTCGCTCACGCGGCGCATAGCGCAGGAAGCCTCTCGCCGCGGAAGAATCGGATTCCGTGAGCGTCGAACTCTCGATCCTGATGCCGGCCTTCAACGAGCGGGCGACGGTCGAGGACGCCATCGCCGACGCTCTCGCCGCCGAGCTGCCCGTCGCGAGCCGCGAGGTGGTCGTCGTCGACGACGGCTCGACGGACGGGACACGCGAGCTCCTACGTGACCGAGAGTGGCCCGACGCTGTCAGGATCGTCTTCCACGACCGCAATCGGGGCAAGGGCGCCGCTGTGCGTACCGCGCTCGCGCATGCAACCGGGGAGTACGCCGCGATACTCGATGCCGACCTCGAGTATCGAGCCGCGGATCTCGGACCCGTTCTCGAGCCGCTACTCGCGGCAGACGCCAACGTCGTCTTCGGGACGCGAGCGTGGTCGGCTCACACGGCGTTCAGCTTCTGGTACGTGCTGGGCAACAAGGCCGTGACGCTGGCAACGAACGTGATCTACAACTGCTGGATCTCGGACGTGATGACCTGCCACAAGGCGATGCGCACCGAGCTCTTCCGGTCTCTGCCGCTGCGCGAACCTGGCTTTGGGATCGAGCCGGAGATCGCGGCGCGCGTGCTGCGCGCAGGTGAGCGGATCTACGAGGTGCCGATCTCGTATCGCGCCCGGACCCGTGGCCAGGGGAAGAAGCTGACGGCGCTCGACGGCCTACGCGTCTTCAGGACGCTGATTCGGTGCCGGATTTCTTGACGCAGGTGGGCGCGACACCGTCCGCACGCCACGCAGGGCGAGCATCACACCTCCGCCGAGGGTGGTCGGGACGTACCAGATGGCCTGAAGCAGGATCGCAAACGCGAGAGCGCTCGAGCGGTCGACGCCCACGAGATCGAGCGCAGCGACTGCCAGCCACTGGTAGGTGCCGACAAAGCCGGGCGACGACGGGATCGCAACGCCGAGGTTGATCACGGCTGTGGTGAAGAGCGCGTCGACAACGGTGAGGTGAACTCCCACCGAGCGCGCGACGCAGATCACCGCACCGGTGAACGAGAGCCAGGCCACCGCGCTGAGAACCAGTGCCGCAGCGAGCCGCCTGCGCCCCATCGGCTCTGCAAGGCCTTCGACGATGTCCCGCATGATTCGGCGCGCGAGGCTCCGCGATGCGAGCCTCGCTCTGGAGCGCCGGCGCGTGTACGCGCGGGCGAAGACGAGCATCACCGCAACAGCGAGCACGAGCGCGAGCGCGCCGAGCGCGATCCTCCGCGACCATCCCGATCCCGCAACCTCCGGCAGGGTCGAGAGCAGGAAGGCGAACAGCACAACGAGATCGCAGGACCGGTCGAGCACGACGGTCGCAAGCGCGCGCCCCGCGGGGAGTGCGGCTCTCCGCCCGAGCCAACGGGCCCGAAGGAGGTCTCCAATGCGCAGCGGGAGGACGTTGTTGCACGCCACGCCCGAGACGACCATCTCCGCGAACGCGGTCCAGCCTACGGTCGGTACGGCCACGATTCGGCGCCAGCGCTCGGCCTGGGCCGCATAGACAACCACGAACGCGGCTCCGGCGAGGGCGAGCGGCGCAATTCTCGCGTTCGCGAGCGCGGCTCGCACCGCATCGAGATCGGCACCGCGGATCGCCAGCCAGAGGAAGACCCCGCTGACGGGGATCCCCAAGGCCAACCCGAAGAGCATCGCCCGGCGGCGTCCACCGAGGCCTCCCAGCGCTTCGGGAGGCGAGGCACTGCCGGGCTCGACCGCCACGGCGGCCTACCCCGCCTGCTCGAGGGTGGGCGTCAGTCCCACCGAGCGCGCTTCTCTGAGCACCTCGTCCCCGACCTTCAACGTCGGTATGCCATGCACCGCGACCTTCAAGAGACCGCAGCCGTCCGGCTCGACCTGCGAGCCCTGGAATCCCACCGCGAGCACGCGCTCGAGCAGCGCAGACGCATCGGCCGGCGACTCGAAGCGCCCGAATACGACCTCGAGGTCGCCGTCGGTACGTGCGAGGTGCACACACTCGGCGCGGCTGGGGAAACGAGGCCCTCCGCCGGCGAGAACCGCAAGCGGATAGGCCAGCGCGGCGACGAGAACGATCGCCCACGGCAGCAGCAGCCGCCGCGTCATTCCGGCTCCGCCCGCCACGCGGTACCGAGGAGAAGCGGGATGAGCCCTGCAGAGACGACCACGAGCGCGCCGACAGAGCGGATCACGGGGTTGAGGGCCGCGTTCTCGGTGATCGGAAGGCTCGGGAACGACCACGTGATCCACGTGAATCCGGCCACCCCCAGCCCGAACACGAGTCCGGCATAGACCGCAAGGGCGAACCTCCCGGCGAGAAGGGCGGCGACGACCGCGAGTAGCACGAGGGGTGCAGCGACGAGCCAGAGGTCGTACGTGAACAGCACCCGCACGGTCAGCTCGAGCGAGGGCCACGCACGGTCGAGATGGTGGAAGAGACCGGTGCCTCCCGCCTCCGGCGCGTCGCCCGGCAGGCCTCGTGTCTCGAACCAGATCCGCCATGGTATGGACGGCAGGAACGCGACCACGCCGACGAGCACGAGCTTTGGCCAGGCACGCCTGGCATCTCGCGCGGACGCCGCGAGGGCCGCAGCCAGTACGCACGCCGCGAGCAGAAGGCCTTCCCGTTTCGTGAGCATCGCGGCCGCGAGCAGAATCGTCGCCGCGACGAGCTGCCAGGGCTGGCGGTCGAGCAGCCACAGCGCGACGAGCAGGACGGTGACACCGACAAGCTCGTCCAGGAGAAGGTCCGCCTGAGGCTGGAGCGCGCGCCCGACCACCTGCGGCGAGACGAGTGCGATCAGGACTGAGGGCCACAAGAGGAGGGGCGGCACGCGGGGCGCGAGCAATCCCACCACCGCCGCGACGAAGCCAACGAGCAAGAACCAGAACTGCAGATGCAGGGTGACCACATCGGGAGCACCCATGAAGTGGAAGGAGAAGGCTTCGAGCGCAGGCACGAGCGGCGGGTAGGACGGGCCGGGCAGCGTACGGAAGAACTGTTCGTCGAGGCCGTGGAAGAAGTAGATCGCCTTCGCCTTCGGCACCCAGAAAGCCCAGCCGTCGTACTCGTAGAGCCCTGCCAGCCGACCCGCTCGGAAGAGCGCCTCGAAGTAGATCGCGGTGAGCCCGAGGAAGATCGCCGTGGCGAACGAGAGCCGCGGCACGCGCAAAGACCGCCGTAGCGGCGGCAGGCCGCGGCCGAGAGCGCGGCCGGTCGCACCGGCCGCCACGGCGAGCGCGGCTCCCGTGACCAGAATCGTGGCGAGTGTGAACGAGATGCCCACGACCAACTCCAGGACGAGCGCCACGCAAGTCGCCGAGACGCCGAGCAGGTAGGCGAGTCCGCCGAGACGCAGGAGCTCGCCCCACGAGGTCCACCCCCTGACGGCGAACAGCACTGCGACCCCGACGGTGAGGACGAAGAGGTTGAGAAGCACGAGGCCGAGAATCGCCGCCGGGCTCAGCTCCGCAACCTCCCCACGGAGATCCCGTAGTCGTCCTGCCACAGAACCTCGTAACGATTCCCCCACCGCGATGTCTCGCACCCGTAGCAGACGATCCACGAGGCTCCGTCGACCGGGCGGCGCGGCATCAGGAAGAAGTGCAGGAATCCAGGCATGGAAGAGACCGGCAGTGCCGCCTGCTTCGTCAGCTTTGAGCCCGTCACCACCCAGTAGGACGCGTGAGGCGGAATGATCAACCGCGCCTGATACGCCAGCTGCTGGTCCGCCAGAACCGCGTTCCCGCCCGCAACGTTGCGGTCGGCGAACGACAACGCGGCGTTGCTCCTCGCCGAGTCGCCGAGCCTGCCGACGGCCTTGGGCAGCTCTACTGTGAGGACCACGAGAGAGGTCGCGACGGCGTAGATCACGCAGAGCCTTGCAGTACCCCGAGGCCAATCGAGGAGTCCTCGGGCCCGTTGTGACAGCAGCGCGAGCGCGGCACTCGGAACGCGAGGCGAACGATTCGCGCTCACCGGTGCAGGATAGGCAGAACTCCGGCTAGCCGATTCGAGGGCGGGTCACAGAGAGCGCAGAAGCTCGGCGGTTTCCTCGACGCGCGTGCGCCGGGACAGCCGCTGGCGGAGATCGTCGTCGAGAACGACGTCCGGCAAGCCCCCTTCCGCAAACCGACGGTGGAGCTCCTCGAGCGCCGCTCGCAGCGCACCGACATCGTCGGGCGGAGCGATGACGCCCGCACCGGTCTCGCGGATCAGCTCTGCTGCGGCGCCGTCGGGTGGAACAGCCGCGAGGATCGGACGGCCGACGGAGACGTACTCGAACACTTTCCCCGACAGCACGCCCTTCCCGCGACCCCCGGCCTCGGGGATCAGCAAAAGGAGCGCCTCGGAGTCCCGTTGCAAAGCGAGCGAGGTCGCGCGCGGAGCGTACGGGATCAACTCCAGGCGGTCACCGAGACCGAGCGTTTCGGCCCACTCGCGATCGGATGAGCGAAAGTCTCCGAGAAACCGAGCAATGACGTCGAGGCCTGAGTCTGCGAGCGCCTGCAGAAACGGCTTGGGGTCCCGCTTGCCGAAGAAGCTTCCCGCATGCGTGATCCGGAATCGGAGGGAGGGGCGGTAGTCGAGGCCGGCAGCGTCATCGAAGTCGCAGCCATTTGAAATCGTGACGACCGGCCCGTGTGGCGAGAGGCGCCGCACCTCGTCGGCGATCGCATCGGAGACGCAAGAGACAGCGTCCGCGCGGCGCGCCACGAACCGGGCGACCCCCTCGTCGACCTTTTCCTTCGCGCGCACCGCCGCGCTCTCGGCACGCCGGTGAGGATGCGCGACGAGCGAGTCGCGCAGATCCGCGAGCCATTTCGCACCCGTCGCGCGCTGCACCGCGGCACCGACGAGGTGGACGGAGTTGGGTGGCGAGGTCGTGATCACGGCGTCGATTCCCTCGCGGCGCGCGATGCGGATTGCAGCCGGAATCGCCGTCAGGTTCCAACTCACGTTCTCGTCGGGCACGAGCAGGCGGCGAGAGGCAAGCCTGGCCTGGGTGGCGAGGAGAGGGAGACCCGTCTTCCCATGTAGCTCTTCGGCCGGCTTCCGGCCCTTTGGGCCGATGTAGCGGGCCCGATGCACCCAGGCTTGCGTCGGCACGCGCAACTCCTCATCCCGGTGGATCCACTTCGGATCGTCGGGGGCGAGAACGTGCGTCTCGACACCCAGCGCGGGCAGATACTGGGCGAGCTTCAGAGGACGCTGCACGCCGCCGCCGCCCGCGGGCGGGAAATAGAGGGTGACGAGGAGAATCTTCACGCCGGCGATGGTACTGACGGGACCTCCGCGTACAGTCACTCCAGTGACGAACGGCGGTACCGTGCCGGCTATGTCGCCAACCGTTGCGGGCGGGCTCCGCCGCTCCGTCCACCGGGCTCTCCGACGGCTCGGCTTCGACATCGTCCGCTTCAGCCCACTACCTGCGGGGGATCGATTCCGTGTCCGGCTGATTCGCGAGCGCAGAATCGGCGTGGTGCTCGATGTCGGTGCGAGCGTCGGCGCATTTGCCGTCGGGCTGAGAGCTGCGGGCTACCACGGCCGGATCGTCTCGATCGAGCCGCTCTCGACTTCATTCACGCAACTTGCAATTGCCTGCGAGAGCGATCCCCAGTGGGAGTGCTTACACCTCGCACTGGGGTCGCACCCGGGCGCAGCGACGTTGAACGTCTCTCGCAATGCCGCGAGCTCCTCTCTCCTCCCGATGGAGGAAAGGCTGTCCATCATCGAGCCGAGAGCCAAGTTCGGAGGCACCGAGCGCTGCACCGTGGCGACGCTGGACGAGCTCCGCGAGCGAGTCCTGCGGGACGGTGACCGTGCCTACCTCAAGCTCGACGTTCAGGGCGCAGAACTCGAGGTGCTGCGCGGCTCCGAAGCAGCTCTCAAGCAGTGTGAGATCATTCAGGCCGAACTTTCCGTCGTCCCGCTCTATACCGGCGCGCCACTACTCCAGGACGTCGTGCTCCATCTCGACGACCGCGGGTTCGGCTTGCTGGCCATCGAATCTGCATGGGCCGATCCGAGGACTGGCCTGATCCTGCAGGTCGACGGGATCTTTGCCCGCAGCGACCCGAGCATAGGACGAGTCGATCGGAGTCTCGCCCAAGCCCGCCAATGAACAAGCCGACTGCCTCACTGTTTCAGCGTGCTCGATGGAAACTCGCACATGTGATCTGGCCTGAGCGACTCGGGCCGAACAAGCTCGTGACCCGCTGGCGCGTCCGGTCGTGTGAAGCAGAGGCCACGGTGCGATGGCTCGCGGCCGGAGGCGAAGCGAGTGGCCGGCCGCGACCCGAAGCTCGCTCGCAAACCGGAGAGGACGCGCTCCTCTGGGAGCTGCTCGGCGATCGTGAAGGCGGTTTCTTCGTGGAGGCCGGGGCTTTCGACGGCTACACATTCAGTGTCTCCTACCTCTTCGAATGCGTCGGCTGGAGTGGTTTGCTTGTAGAGCCCGTGGTGCACCGCGCTGCCGAGTGCTCGGTCCGGCGCCAATCAAGCCGCGTTGTCGCTGCAGCTCTGTCGCGTCCGGGTTCTGCCGAAACCGTGCCGCTGATCCGAGTACCGTCGTTCGAGATGTACTCGACACTCGAAATGACGGACGCACAGCACCGGTTGCTCGAAAGCGAGTTCAGAGAAACGGTAACCGAGAGCACGCCTGCTACCACCCTTGATGCCGCGCTCGAATTTCACTCCGGGTCCGTCGATTTCGCGGTGCTGGACGTCGAAGGTCATGAGCTGGCTGTACTCGAAGGGTTTGACCTCGAGAGGTGGCGCCCAACAGTGTTGCTCGTCGAGGACAACACGGACGGAAGGGATTCAGCTGTTCGGCGGTACGTCGAGGCTCGGGGCTATCGGCATGTTGCGTCGCTTGCCCAGAACGAGATCTTTCTCCGCGCGGAGGAGATGTCGCTCGCTCAGCGGCTCGAGCGCTATTGGGCCGATCTCGGCCCGCTGCCCTGAGCTCGTGCCGTGACGGTACTGGGTGTCGACGTCGGCGGCACGTTCACCGATGCGGTTCTCCTGGCCGACGGCGAGCTGCGCACGGCGAAGGTGCCGACGGCGCCCCGCCAGGCAGATTCCGTACTGGCCGCGGCTGCTGCCGTCGGCGCCCAGCCGGGCGTGGTCGAGCGCTTTCGGCACGGAACGACGGTCGCCACCAACGCGCTGATCGAGCGTCGGGGCGCGCGCACGGCGTTCGTGGCCACGGAGGGCTTCGAGCATCTCCTCCACCTGCGCCGTCAGGATCGTGCTCACCTCTACCGGCTCTGCGCGGACCACCCGCCGCCTCTCGTTCCGCTCGAGCGGTGCGTCGGAGTCCGCGGACGCATGGGCCCCGTGGGCGAGCTCACACCTCTCGATCTCTCGACCTTGCCCGACCTCGGCGGCGTCGAGGCGATCGCCGTTTGTCTTCTTCACTCCTATCGGCATCCCGCGCACGAGCGCGCCGTGGCAGCCGAGCTCCGCCGGCGCCATCCGCGGGCACACGTCGTCGCAGCTCATGAGGCGGCGCCCGAGTTTCGTGAGTACGAACGCGCGTCGACGACGACCGTGGACGCCTACCTGGGCCCGTTGCTCGGCGGCTATCTCGGCGCGCTCGCGTCGGCCTGCACGTCGGCGGGATTCCCTGAACCACTCGTGATGCGGTCCTCGGGCGGCGTGGTGACGATCGCGGAGGCCGCAGCGCACGCGGCGTGGGCGCTGCTGTCCGGACCGGCGGCGGGCGCCGTCGGCGCTGCGCTCATGGCTCGACGTGCAGGCGTGGAGAACGCGATCGCCTTCGACATGGGCGGAACGTCGACGGACGTGTGCGCGATCGTCGACGGTGAGGTGCGACGAGAGCACGAGCGCCTCGTCGGTGGGTTCCCGGTGCGGCTGCCCACTGTCGCCGTGCACACCGTGGGAGCAGGAGGCGGCTCAATCGTCTGGCGCGATACGGGCGCCGCGCTGCGTGTCGGTCCCGAGAGCGCAGGCGCCGATCCCGGACCTGCGTGCTACGGCCGCGGCGGAACGCAGCCGACTGTGACCGACGCCAGCCTTCTCCTCGGACGGCTGCCGCGACGGTTGGCGGGCGGGTTGGACCTCGACGGGAGTGCCGCGGCTCGCGCTCTCGGCGACCTCGATCCCGCGGCGGTGATAGCGGTCGTCGAGGCGGAGATGCTGCGTGCGCTTCGCGTCGTCTCGGTCGAGCAGGGCCTCGACCCGCGCGACTTCTCGCTCGTCGCGTTCGGAGGTGCGGGGCCGCTCCATGCCTGCGCGCTTGCGGAGGAGCTCGGCATGACGCGCGTCCTCGTTCCCGCCGCGGCCGGGGTCCTCTCGGCACTCGGCCTCGTCGCCGGCGAGGAACGGCGCGACCGGGTGCGCGCCTACGTCTGCCCGCTCGACGATGCCGGTGTGCTGCCGACAGACGGCGAGGCCGACCTGCGCTACGCTGGCCAGTCGTTCGAGCTGAGCGTTCCGCTCGGGCCCCGGCTCGCCGAGCGCTTTCACCAAGCCCACGAGGCGCGGAACGGGTATGCAGATCCCGCCCGCCCGATCGAGCTCGTCGCCGTCCGCACCGCCGACATTCGCCCCGGCCCGGTCGACCTTGTGTTACAGAAACACAAGGTCGTCGTGGCGCGGGGCCCGCAGCTGGTCGAGCTAGAGGGAGCGACCTGCTGGGTGCCGGCCGGTTGGCAGGGAGCGACCGATGCTGACGGCACACTCGTGTTGGAGCAGGCGTCTTGATCGACGTCGAGCTACAGGTGCTCGGGTGGCAGCTGCGGGCGATCGCGGAGGAGATGGGCGCAGTGCTCGTCCGCTCGGCGTTCTCACCCAACATCAAGGAGCGGCGTGACTGCTCGACCGCCGTCTTCGACGAGGTCGGCCGCATGGTCGCGCAGGCCGAGCACATCCCAGTCCATCTCGGCGCCATGCCTGAGGCCGTCGCAGCCGTCATGGCGCACGACCCGCAACCCGGAGAGATCTGGATCCTCAACGATCCCTACGCAGGCGGCACCCATCTGCCGGACATCACGACGGTTGCGCGCACGCCGCTCGGCTTCGCGGTCACGCGCGCACATCACGCCGACATCGGCGCGCCCGAGCCGGGCAGCCTCCCGGCGGGGTCGCGCACACTCGCCGACGAAGGCGTCGTCATCCCGCCGACACGACTCGACGACGAGATGCTCGAGTCGCTGGTGGCGCGGATGCGGAACCCCGAAGAGCGCCGCGGCGACCTACGGGCGCAGCTCGCCGCGCACCGGCTCGCGGAGCAGCGCCTCGCCGAGCTGTGCACCCGACGCGGCACCACTCGCGTGGCGGCGGCGATGGACGAGCTGCTGGCCTACAGCGAGCGCGTCGTGCGCGCCGCGATCCGAGATCTCCCGGACGGCCGCTTCGAGGCGGCGGAAACGCTGGAATCGGAGGACGGCGAGCTCGTGATCCGCGCCGCCGTCGAGATCTCCGGCGACGCGATCACGATCGACTTTGCGGGCAGTGCGGAGCAATACGCAGGGAATCTCAACTGCCCGCTCGCGGTGACCCGCTCCGCCGCCTACTTCGTCGTCCGCTGCCTGACCGACCCGGACCTGCCCGCGTCGGGCGGCGCGTTCGCACCGGTGACGGTGACCGCGCCCGCCGGCTGCCTCGTCAACGCGCGTTCTCCGGCAGCGGTCGCAGCGGGCAACGTCGAGACCTCGTCGCGGATCGTCGACGTCCTCCTCGCAGCGTTCGGACACGCGCTCCCCGTGCCCGCACAGGGACAGGGGACCATGAACAACGTCGTGCTCGGCAGCGAGCGGTTCACCTACTACGAGACCATCGCCGGCGGCCAGGGCGCCTGCCCGGACGCCGAAGGCCCCTCCGCAGTTCACGTCGCAATGACGAATACGCTCAACACGCCGATCGAGGCGCTCGAGCTCGCCTATCCGCTTCGCGTCGAGAGGTACGCGCTCCGGCTCGGATCCGGTGGAGCGGGCGAGCACCGGGGCGGCGACGGAGTCGTTCGCGAGCTCCGCGTGCTCGAGCCGTGCTCGCTCTCGGTGCTGGCACAGCGCCGCGCAAGGGCACCTCGCGGCAGAGCCGGCGGAGCCGACGGCGCTCCCGGCCGAACGCTCGTGAACGGGGAAGACCTACCCGCCAGCGCCTCCCGTCAGCTCGCCGCCGGCGATGTGATTCGGATCGAGACGCCGGGCGGCGCCGGCTACGGCACAGCCGCCGACGACGCCCGCGAGTCGAGCAACGCGTAGACGCAGTTAGGAGCTCCTAGGCTCCGATTCGGTAGAGCGCGTAGCGGGTATCCCGGTAGGTGGCCCGCCGGGATCCTCCGGGACGCCCGAACCGGGTGTTGTCCACCACGAGCCAGCGTGCGCCACAAGCGCGTGGAACGGCGGGATTGCCGGTCCGGGCGAAGCCTCTGAACTCGCGCACGCGCTCGTAGGGGCGATTCTGCTTCGTGTCGCCGACGTGCCCGGGGGGCGCGACGCAGACGTAGACGGGCGCGTAGGCGGCGATGCGATAGCTCGTCTCCGGGTCCGAGTACACGGTCGCGCCCTCGGGAACGTCGTGTCGTAACGCGCTCACGAGCCCCGGCGTGAGCGGGCTCGGCGGGCGAGCGGCCGACGGCGACCAGTGCCAGACGCCGTGCACGAAGACCGGGATCAGGAAGAATGCGGAAGCCAGCCCCGCAGCACGCTCGAGCGGTTGACGTCGGGCGAGGACTACCCCGACCGCGAGCGCACTGACCCCGCCGACGGCAGCCACCCACGCAGGCCAAACGGGGCTCGTCCCGTGGAGCACATACCCGAAGTCACCCGGATATGCGACCTGCAGGGCGATCCCCGCCGCAAGCGCCGTGGGAAGCACCCAGCGCCCTAGCAGCCGCGCCGCCACTCCGACTCCACCGGCGAAGGCGAACGCAAACGGAAAGAAGCCGGCCAGCCGTCGCGACTGCGAGAGCGAGACGGCATCCGAAAACGGCACGAAGAGGGGCGAGACCAGCACGATCGCGAGCACTGCGAGCGAGCCGCCGACGACGTAGGCGCTCCACCGACGGCGCGCCGCGAGGCCCGCGAGAGGCACGAGCGCGAGGCCGGCGACGGCGACAGCACCCGATCGGGCGAGAACCTGTGGCGCGAGATGGAAGCTGTCCGGTGACGACACCACGAGGTGCGTCGCGTACTGCCGTAGACCCCGGGTCCGTTCACCGGCGTCCGGTGCGACCGAGGCCGTGTCACGAAGGATCGGGATCAGCCAGAGCACGAAAGCGCCCGCCGGCAGCGCGAGCGCTCCTCCCGCCGAGAGCCCGGAGCGCACGTCCTCTCGCACCCAGATCCAGCGTACGACGAGAAAGCCCGCGAACGGGATCAGCACGAACAGGGCGTAGGTCGGATGGACCGCGACGAGCGCGAGCCCGGCGGCTGCGGTAGTCGCGAGCCTGCCGCGAGTCGGCGCCCGCACCGTCTCGAGCGCGAGAGCGATCGCCACCGGGGCAAGCAGCCGCTGCGAGACCGTGGCGGGTAGGGCGAGCGACGTGAACGACCCGCCGTGGCCGGATGCCATTGCGCCGAGCGCGACAGACGCCGCGGCGGTGGCCAGCGCAGCCGACCGCCGCCGGAAAAGCGCCCACCCGGCCTCGAACCAGGCGAGCGCCGCGACGGACGCGAGAATGCTGGCCTCGTGGAGCAGGACCCTGGCGGGATCGACACCGGCGATCTTGGCGACGAGCGCCAGAAACCCGTGCCAGAGCGGGAACGCGTACCCGGGATGCAGACCGCCGTCGGCGAACTCGTCGACCCGATGGAGCGAGAGATCGCCCAGGGAGACGAGCTTGCGGACTCGCGCGAGATGGAAGAGTCCGTCGCCGCCGATCTCGCCGGCGACGTGCCACAGCAGTAGGCCGAGCACGGTCCCCCCCAACGCGACCAAGACCCAGCCGGGCGGTCTCTCCTGCTCGCCGCCACGACGTCCGAACGGCAGTGCTGCGACGCCGGCCGCGAGCAGGAGCAGAAGGGTCATCGTCAGCCCCGAACCGGCGACGAACGTAACTGCGAGTGCGCCGAAGAGCAGCGCGAGCGACCAGGCCACTGCCGCCGAGGCGCCCCTCGTCCCTGCGGCCCGCGCGACCACGAATCCGGGCCAGAGGACAACTCC
>Ga0334722_10002681_pt1 | contig 19822 bp, 17 predicted proteins | sample C3_bottom_MG_FD_207210 | JGI IMG/M metagenome (GOLD analysis project Ga0334722, IMG submission 207210) | Sediment microbial communities from Yellowstone Lake, YNP, Wyoming, USA - C3_bottom | ecosystem: Environmental > Aquatic > Freshwater > Lake > Sediment | place: USA: Wyoming | collected...
CGACCAAAAGCCCGGCGGAATGCCGCCATTGCTGGCAGCGCGTCCTCGAAGATGGCTTTGCGTTCGTGGTCCAACTTGATTGGCATGTGGTCGCCTGCCGTCCTTACCGCCTGTAGCTTCAATTGGAGGTAAGCGTCATTAGACACTCATCGTCGCGGGTACACTCGCTCGTAGACCTCCCGCCATCTCGGATGGGACGAAATTGCCAGCGAATCCCGACTCAGCGCTTCGCGCAGCAACGCTACATACGCTTGACCTCCTAGAACTTGAATGCTGGTTGGCTTAGGAACGAACGCCTCTTGGGCTTGCAGGCGGATGGTAGTGATGAGTGCGCTTCGACGCTCCAACGACAACGTGTCAAGGCTCTGCTCGTAGGGTTCGATGATGGCGTCGGGGCCGATCAGGCCGTATCGAGTGCTCAGAATGAAGATGGGGGAGGATTCTGCGCTCGCGACGGTCAGGCTGGAGCGAAACATGGGGCCGGTGTATAGCTCGATTGCCCGAGCCGCATGCGTCAGTTTGTTCTTTGAGCAGGCGATTACTGTCACTGTCCCACCGGTTCCTTGGGCCGATGGGACGACGGGGTCAAGGGAAGTGGCAATGAGGAGTCGCCGTATTCCCTGCCGGACTTCATCCACGAACCCGCTGTCGCACCCAATCAATCTAAGCAGGCGCCCGGCTGTGTCGCTTGCCCGTTCCGCGTCGTCCATCGAAAGCGGTGACGCGTGTGCCCACTTGTTCCGGACCTCTTTGAGTTCGTGGATGTAGGTCAGCGCTTCTCGCTTGAGAATCCTGTCTGGCCACAACCTCTCTTGGTTATCGAGCAAGCAACTCAACAGTCTCTGGGCGTCGACACTGGGTCCCGAGTTTTCAAGCAGGCCGACTTCACACGCGCGTGGGGTCGCCGTTACCGCAAACAGTTGTAGGACCCGCCCGACCAATTCGGCCGGTGATAGCTGCGATTCCATCGGAACCTCTCATTGGGGAGTAGGGCGCGGTCCCCTTACGGGAACGCCTGCGACATTCTCCCCAAGCGGGCCTGGCTCGGCAAGCCGGGCGGCCGGACGGAGTTTCAAGTTTGTTTCAAGATCGGCCCTGCAGGCCATCGGACAACGCCCTCGTGGGCCACCGAGTCACCTGGCGCAACTGGCTGTATCTGCGATGACTTAGGTGTTTGGCTGGGAGACAGGGATTCGAACCCCGATATCCTGGTCCAGAGCCAGGTGTCCTACCGTTGAACGATCTCCCAGCATGGACGATCGCGGCAGGCTAACCCTCCAATTCTAGCGTAAACAGGCCCGGCTCGGCCAGCCGGAATGTGGTGGGGTTCGGCCACCGTGGTACACTCCGCTCCGGACCGCTCCGACATGACCGATCTCCTTGGTGTCCTTCGCACCGTGACCGCGCGCCTCGAGCAGGCTGGCGTGCCGTACATGGTCAGCGGATCGCTCGCCCTGGGCTACTACGCTGAACCGAGGATGACCCGCGACATCGACATCGTCGTGGAACTCGACGAGTCGAGCATCCTGAAGATCGTGTCGGCCTTTGCCGTGGACTTCTATTGCGACGAGGATGCTGTCAGGCGGGCGGTGGCGACGCGCCGGCTCGTCAACCTGATCCATCTCGAGTCGGCGTACAAGGTCGACCTCATCGTCCGGAAGGACTCGGCATACCGCCTCGTCGAGTTCCAGCGGCGGCGGAGGCTCCTGGTCGGCGGCGTCGACGTGTGGCTCGTCACGGCGGAGGATCTTCTGCTTTCGAAGCTGGTGTGGGCGCAGGAGGGCGGATCTGACCTGCAACTCCGCGACGCCGCCGCGCTGATCGCGTCCGTCCCCGGTCTCGACTGGACGTACCTCGCGCACTGGGCGTCCGCGCTCGGCGTCGAACGCACGCTGGAGGATCTGCGAACGTGATCACGCCCCCCAGGGATACGGCGCCGGACGCGGCCGCCGAGCAGCGTCGCCTCCTGATGGCGCGCACGCCTGACGAGCGGGTGGCCATGATGGTGGCGATGTGGCGCGACGCGCGGTCGATCGTGGAGTCCCGACTCGTGGCGGAAGGCGTGATCGAACCTGCGGCGCTCCGGGAAGGAGTGTTCAGGCAGGTCTACGCATCGGACTTCGACGCCCAGACGCTGGATCGCATCGCGGCCAGGCTTGCCGCGCTTCCCGCCAGTCAGGCTGCCTCCACGCGGACGTAGCCGCTACTTCTTTTTGTACCGCTCCGTCAGCAGATCCTCCCGGGACGGCGCGCGCACGTCAATGCCGCGGACGAACACCTGCGTCGCGTGCGTCGCAAATTCGAACGGATCGCCGTCCCAGACCACGACGTTGCCATCGCGGCCCGGCTGAAGCGAGCCGATCGTGTCGGCCACGCCGAACGCCTGGGCCGGCGCCAGCGTCACCGCCCGCAGCGCCTCGTCCCACGGCAGGCCGTAGGCCACCGCATTCCCGGCGTGCTGCCGGATGGTGCGCGCGCGGAAGGTGTCGCCGGGGTCGGAAATGAGGATCACCTGCACGCCGGCCTTCCGGAGAATCGCCGCGTTCTCCTGCCGCGCGCCCAGCGTGGCAAAGCTCGACGGGATATTGCCCAGTGCGCCCGTCACGACGGGCACGCCTGCCTTCGCCAGCCGCGCGGCCACCTTCCAGCCTTCTGCGCCGCCATGAATGATGAGCCTGAACTTGAACTCCGCCGCCAGGTCCAGCGCGGCCTCGATGTCCGACGCGCGATCGACGCTGGCGAGGATCGGCATCCGGCCCGCCAGCACCTCCGCCAGCGCCTCGAGGTGCATCCGGCCGGCGGCAAACGTCCGCGTGCCCGCGTTTTCGAATGCCTCGCGCCGCGCGGCAAACGTCCGCGCATCAACGAGCAACTCGCGCAGCCGCATCAGCATCTCGCCGCGGGCCCTGCTGCCGCCCGACGCCGGTTGCCCGAAGTCGGCTAGCATCGCGACAGGCGCCCGCCGGACCATCGCAGCGCGATCGGCGCCCGCGGTGTCCACCATCGCGGCCTGACCGGCAATCAAGCCTCCGCCGGGCAGCGGGATCACGCTCGTGATGCCGTCGTTGCGCGCCGGCGACCACAACGGCGAAGCCGGATTCAGCCCCTCCCACGACCGGAATCCCGCCGACACGTCGCGATCGCCCTTCGCGCTCGAATCGACCGTGTCGTCGACCATGTCGATCTCGGCCAGGCCGAGACGCGTCGAGGCGTGAATCAAGCCCGGCGTCACCCACTTCCCCGTCGCGTCGACGCGCGTGACGCCGGCCGGCACGGTCACGTTGACGCCGACGGCCGATATCTTCCCGTCCACGATCAGCACCGTGGCGTTGTCGATAGGCGGACCCGAGACCGGAAACACCTTGCCGCCGATGATGGCCACCGTCTGCGCGCTCGCGGGCACTGCGGCACTCGCAGCCGCAACGACGGCAAGCACGGCAACGGTCCGGCAGGCCAGCACGATCATCCTGTTGCGCATGGCTACTGCCGTCCTTTCTGAACCGGAGGCACGAATCCGAGTTCGAAGTCCGTCCGCCACCACTCGTCAGGCGCGAGCCGGTCGAAACGCAGCGCACCGTCGATCCACACCTTCTCGGCCCGCGTGTAGACGCTGAACGGATTGGCCGACCACAGCACGAGGTCCGCGTTCTTGCCGGCGGCAATCGTGCCGATACGATCCTCGAGCCCCAGCGTCCAGGCCGCGTTCGCGGTGAACCACTTCACCGCTTCGTCCTCGGTGATCGGGATTCCCGCCGCGCGTCCCGCTGCCATGGCTTTCGCGGCTTCCTGGTTCAGGCGCTGCGATCCAATCGGGTCGTCGGAGTGTATGACCGGTCTCGCGCCGGCGGCATAGACCAGCGCCGCGTTGGTCATCACGGGGTCCATCGCCTCCATCTTGAAGGTGCCCCAGTCGGCCCACACCGACGCGGAGATGTTCTCGCGCGCCAGCAGGTCGGCCACCTTGTACGCCTCGACCGCGTGATGGAAGGACCGGATCGCAAAACCGAATTCCTTGGCGAGGTCGATCATCTGCGCCATCTCGTCGGCGCGGTAGCAGTGGTCCTGCACCAGCATGTTGCCGCGCAGCGTCTCGGCGAGCGAGTCCATCGCCAGGTCGCGATCGGGCGGATCGCCCTTGGGATCCGCCAGCCACTGATCCCACTTGCGGCGGTAGCGCTCGGCCTTGATGAACGCCTCGCGGTAGCCGGCCATGTTGCCCATGCGGGTCGAGGGCCCGGACTTCTCGTACACGCGCTTCGGGTTCTCGCCGCAGGCCACCTTCAGGCCGTACTTCGCGCCGGGGAACTTCATCTCCTGCACGGTGCGCGCCGGCACCACCTTCAGCACCACGGTCCGGCCGCCAATCAAGTTCGCGGACCCCGGCATGGTCTGCAGTGTCGTCACGCCGCCCGCCAGGTCGCGCGGGAACTGCGGGTCCTGCGGCCACACCGAGTGTTCCGCCCACACCTGGGGCGTCGACGGGTTGGTGGCCTCGTTGCCGTCCGACAGCGCGGCCACCGCCGGCGCCGGATACACGCCGAGATGCGTGTGCACGTCGATGACGCCGGGCGTCACGTACTTCCCCGTCCCGTCGATGACCACTGCGTCTGGCGGGATGGCCAGGTCCGCGCCGACGGCGACGATCTTCCCGTCGCGCACGATGACGGTCCCGCCTTTGATAGTGGGCCCGGCGGCCGTCATCACGGTGGCGTTCCTGATGACGAACGGCCTGGACGCGGGAACCTTGTACGTGCTGGGATACGGATCGTCGTTCGGCCGGTACGATCCGCCGGGGCCGGCGGGCTTCGGGGGATCGGGCTTGGCCTGCGTGTCCGGCTTGGCTGATTGATCCACGGACGGCGCGCCGGGCCTGGCCCGCTGCTGCGCGCGGGGCGACGCACTCATCGACAACAGCAGCATGGCCGCTGCCGCGGTCAGAACAACACCCGCTCCCTGTCGTCGATTCATGGCCCCTCCCGGCTTCAATTGAACCTGGCGGGCCTACCTTAACACGGCCGCGATCGGGTTCTCGGCGGGATGTTCGTTCCCGTGCCCGGGCGCCACGCGCCGGCCAGGACCGACCCTGGCGATCCCGGCACGCCTGACCGTTGCCGTTCAGCGGGCTTGCAGGCAGGCGTCGATGCGGGCGAGAACGCGGCCGCGCCCGAGCAGTTCGAGCACCTCGAAGATGCCGGGGCTGGCTGATTGTCCGGTGACGGCGACGCGCGTCGGGTGAATCAGCGCCGCCGCCTTCGCGCCGCGCGTGACCGCGAGCGCGCGCAGGGCGCCATCAAGTGTCGTCGCGTCGAAGGGTTCGGCCGCCGCGAACAGGTCGCGCACGGCGCGCAGGTGCGCCAGTGACTCCGGCGTCGAGAGATGCTGCTGCACCGCGGCCGCATCGACTTGCACGGCGTCGTCCAGGAAGAACCGGCCCTTGTCGACAAACTCCGTCAGCCGCTTTGCCCGCGGCCGGAGCATTTCGATCAACTTCCGCAAGGCTTCGCGCCCGGCCCCGGCCGCGTACTCGTCGCGCCACAGCCCCGCATCACGCACCAGCGGCTCGATGCGGCGCGCCAGATCCTCGGCAGACATCGCGGCGATGTGCTGCGCGCTGAACCACTCGAGCTTCTCGGGATTGAACACGGCATTGCTGCTCGCGATCCCGTCCAGCGAGAACTTCGCCACGAGCTCGTCGCGCCCGAACAGTTCCTGGTTGCCGCTGCCGGGCGACCACCCGAGCAGCGCCAGGAAGTTCACCATGGCCTCGGGCACGAACCCCTGCCGCTCGTACTCCGTCACCGACGTCGCGCCGTGGCGCTTGCTCAGCCGGCGCTTGTCGGGCCCGAGAATCAGCGGCACGTGCGCAAACGCCGGCACCGGGCGCTGGAACGCGCGATACAGCAGCACCTGCTTTGGCGTGTTCGAAATGTGATCGTCGCCGCGCACCACGTGCGTAATCGCCATGTCCACGTCGTCGACGACAACCGACAGGTGATACGTCGGGTAGCCGTCAGACCGCAGCGCCACGAAGTCCTCGATGTTGGCGTTGTCGAACGTGATGTCGCCGTGGACCTCGTCGTGGAACGTCGTCTCACCCGCCGGCACCTTGAAGCGGATCGCGCGCGGTTGCTTTGCCGCTTCGCGCGCGGCCACTTCGTCGGCCGTCAGGCGCGAGCATCGGCGGTCGTACGTCCAGGATTCGCCGCGAGGCGTGTCGCCTTCTTCTTCGCCCTCGGCGAGGACGCGCGGTTGTGCCTTCGGCGAGCCCGGGTCCGTTGCACCGGCAACAGGGCTTGAATCAGCCGCGCCCGATTCCGTGTCGGCACTGCAATAACAGTAGTACGCGTGGCCGTCGCACACCAACTGCTCGGCCATCTCGCGATAGCGGCCCAGCCGCTGCGACTGGAAGTACGGCCCGTGGGCACCGCCGGCCTCGGGGCCCTCGTCCCAGTCGAGCCCCAGCCAGCGCAAGCCGTCGAGGATCCCCTTGACCATGTCCATCGAGGACCGTTCGACGTCGGTGTCCTCGATCCGGAGCACGAAGACGCCGCCCGTCCGCCTGGCGTACAGCCAGTTGAACAGCGCCGTGCGGGCGCCGCCCACGTGCAGGTAACCCGTGGGAGACGGCGCAAAACGCAGGCGCGGGACGGTCATGGGATGGGCGGAAATGGGATTGCAGACGAAAAGAGTTGGCGGTGAGGCAGGGATTCGAACCCTGGATACAGGTTTTAGCCCGTATAACGGTTTAGCAAACCGCCGCCTTCAGCCTCTCGGCCACCTCACCGCGAACACTCAGAATACCTTATTTCTTGCCCTTCTTGGCCTTCTTGACCGCTTTCTTGGCCTTCGCCACCGGTTTCTTCGCTGCTTTCTTCGCCTTCTTGACGGGCTTCTTCGCGGCCTTCTTCGCAGGCTTCGCGGCCTTCTTCAGCGGCTTTTTCGCGGCCTTACTGGCAGGCTTGGCCGCCTTCTTGGCCGGTTTCGCGGCCTTCTTCGCGGGCTTGGCGGCCTTCTTCGCCGGTTTCGCGACCTTCTTGACCGGCTTCTTCGGGGCCTTCTTCACGGGCGGCGCTGGCGCAACGACAACGGGCACCGGGGCCGGCGCGGGTTCGGCCGGCACGACCGGGGCGGGGGCCGGCTCGGGCGCCGGGGCTTCGACGACAGGCATGAATTCAGGCTCGAGCAGATTCGACATGGCAGTCCTCCAACACGCGAAACAAGGCCGCGGCGCGGCTCTTTTCCCTCTCGCGCAGTATAGGAGCGCGACTGGCACGCCGCAAGGTCCAAACCGCCACGTCCAAACCGCCACGGAACCGCCTCCCGGGCTGTTGTTCTGCCGGGCTGTTAATCCCGGGCCCCTCCCGCGCGTTATACCGGCAGACGCGATCGTTCGCGTTCCATTTCCAAGGAGTTGTCCCATGGATTACGTAGCCATTCTGGTTCCGATTTCGGTGTTCGCGATGGTCGGCTGGATCGTCTACATCATCTCCAGCAACGGCCGCCGCCAGAAGCAACTGGCGGCCATGACGGATTTCCACGCCAAGGTCCTCGACAAGATGGGCTCGACGAAGGATTTCGGCGAGTTCCTCGAGACCGATGGCGGCAAGCGGTTCATGAACTCGCTGACGATCGAAGGCCCGAGCGCCAAGACCCGCATCGTCAAGTCCACGGAGAACGGCATCGTCTGCTTGTCCGTGGGCATCGCCTTCCTGCTGCTTGGCCGATGGTTCGGCGGCGATTACTACGGCCTGACGATCATCGGCACGATCATCACGGCGTGCGGCGTCGGGTTCCTGATCTCGTGCCTGGCGTCCTACGCCCTGTCGAAGTCGCTCGGTCTCTTCGACGCGGCCGACCCGCGCAAGTAGGGCTGGCGGGACCGGAAACAGCGGACTATCCTGACGGAGTGCGCGGGTCATGGCTGAACTCACAGCGGCTCTGGGGGCGGATACGGTGAGCGACCGGACCGCTCCCGCTCCGCCCGCCACGCTGCTGACGGAACAGGAGTTCCACGAGATCTACCGCTCCCAGGGGCGGGCGCTGTGGGCCTACCTGTACCGCCTGACGGGCAACGCCGCCGACGCGGACGACCTGCTGCAGGACAGTTTCTGCCGGCTGCTCGCGACGCCGTTGGCCACCCGGGACGAGTCGCAGCTCCGGGCGTACCTGTTCCGCATCGCCAGCAATGTCTCGATCGATCACTGGCGCCGCAGCGGCCGCGCGCGGCGCGAAGCGGACCCGCCGCCGCCAACTGCGACACCTGACGGCGCCAACGCCGCGGTGCTGCGTCACGACATGGCGCGGACGTTCCGCGAGCTGAAGCCCCAGGAACGCGTCCTGCTCTGGCTCGCGCACGTCGAAGGATCGGAACACCGCGAAATCGCCACGACGCTGGGCCTCAAGGCCGCCAGCGTTCCCGTCCTGCTGTTCCGCGCGCGGCGCAAGCTGGCGGGCCTGCTCAAGAAGAGGGGCCTGGGCCCCGGAGAACGGTGATGTTGGACCGAACCTGCACCCATCAGTCGGCGCTTGTTGATGCGGCACTGTCGGGCGGCGAGCCCGACGCCGCGCTGGCCGCGCACCTGGCCGCCTGTCCGTCCTGCCGCGAAGCCTGTGACGCGGTGCGGTGGATGCGGCAGCTTGCCGACGCGCCCGCCGAGGCGCATGCGCTGCCGAACCCGGACGTGATCTGGTGGAAGGCGCAGCTGCTCCGCCGGTGGGACGTCGAGCGCCGCGCGGCCGCGCCCATCGAACGGATGCACAAGGCCGAGCTCGTTGGCGGCCTCGCCAGTCTCGTCGCGTTCGTCGTCTGGCAGTGGTCGGGCGTGTCCCGGATGTTCTCGAATCTCGTCCCGTCCCTGCTATCGACCATGTCCGCCCAGGCCGCCGGCGGCCATGCCGCATCCGGCCCCTCGGGGCTGGCGTTGACGCTCGGATCGCTGCTGCTCGGCGCGCTGATCCTCGCCGGGTTCCACCGGATGCTGTCGGACAACTGACGGCTGCGCGCGTTCGGATCCCCGCCGCCGCCGGGTTCGCGCCGGGCGGGTCCGGCGCGAAGTACAATCACGAAGCATGCGGCCGCTCAAGATCGGCATCAGCGGCGTCAGGGGCATCGTCGGCGAAACGCTGACGCCTGAACTGGTGGTGTCGTTCGCGCAGGCGTTCGCCACCTACCTCGACCGCGGCCGCATCCTCGTCTGCCGCGATACCCGTGCGTCCGGTCCGATGGTGCAGGCGGCTGTCATGTCCGGCCTGCTCGCGGCCGGGTGCGAGGTGCTCGATCTCGGCATCTGTCCCACGCCGACGCTGCAGCAGGCCGTGAAGCATCTCGGCGCCCGCGGCGGGGTTTCCGTGACGGCCGGCCACAATCCGGCTTCGTGGAACGCCCTCAAGTTCGTCCGCGCCGACGGCCTCTACCTCAGCCTGACGCAGGCCGAGGAGTTGCTCGACATCGTTCACCAGGCCGAGTTCGAGAAGGCGACATGGGATCGCATCCGCCCCGCCATCGAGCCGCATGATGCCATCCCGCACCATCTCGACATCCTGGCCGGCGCCTTCGACGTGGACGCCATCCGGTCGCGCCGCCTGCGTGTCGCCGTCGACTACTGCAACGGCGCGTGTTCGCTGCTCGTGCCGCGATGGCTCGAACGGCTCGGCTGCACCGTGCTCGCGGTCAACGACGACCCGGCGGCGCCGTTCCCGCACAGGCCCGAGCCCAAGCCCGAGACAATGGCGCAGCTGAAGGCGGTCGTGCTGGCCGGCGGTGCCGACCTGGGGTTCGCGCATGACGCCGATGGCGAGCGCCTCGGCCTCGTCACGGCCGAGGGCGTGGCGCTGTCCGAAGAAACGACGCTGACGCTCGCCGTGTCGATTGCCCTCGCGCGCAAGGCGGGCCCGGTCGTGACGAACGTCTCGACCACGCGCGCGATCGACGGCGTGGCGGCGCGGTACGGAGCGAGTGTCGTCCGCACGCCCGTCGGTCAGTCGTTCATCTCCGAAGCCATGCTGCAGCACCACGCCGTGATTGGCGGCGAGGGCAACGGCGGCGTGGCGGTGCCGGCCGTCCTGTGCTCGCACGACGCGGCCGCCGCCGAGGGCCTGCTGCTCGAGTTCCTCGCCACGGCCGGCGTGTCGCTGCACGACGCCGTACGGCAGCTGCCGGTCTATCCGGTGGCCAAACACGACATCCCCGTCAAGCCGAGCGTGCTCTACTCGGTGCTGCAGGGGTTCCGCGATCAAATCGAACGCGAGCACCCGATGGCCGACACCACCGACGGGGTGAAGGTGTCGTGGCCGGACGGCTGGGTGCACGTGCGCGCCTCGCAAACCGAATCGATGATCCGCGTGATTGCCGAGGCCGACACCGCGCCACGGGCGCAGGACCTGCTGGACTGGGCGAGAGATCGCCTCAGGACGTGATGCCATGCGAGCGATACCGACGCTGAAGATCAGCATCTCGGGCGTGCGGGGCGTGGTCGGCGAATCGCTGACGCCCTCCCTGCTCGTGCGCTTCGCGGAGGCGTTCGGCACGTACGTCGGATCGGGAACGGTCGTGGTCGGGCGGGACACGCGCACGTCAGGCGAGATGGTGCGGCAGGCCGTGGTCGCCGGTCTCCTGTCGAGCGGCTGTCGCGTGATCGATCTCGACGTCTGCCCGGTGCCAACCGTCCAGTTGGTCGTTCGCCATCGCCGCGCGCACGGCGGTTTGGCCATCACCGCCAGCCACAACCCCGCCGAGTGGAACGCACTGAAGTTCGTCGGGGGGGACGGGCTCTTTCTCGACGCCGGCCAGGCGCGCGAGCTGCTCGACATCTATCACCAGGGTGAGTACGTCAAGGTGGCCGGCGCGGACATGCGCGGTGTCGAGCGCATGACGAACGGCCTCGATCTCCATCTCGCCGCCATCATGAACGCGGTCGGCCCGCTTCCGCCGGGCAGCCGCCGGCTGAAAGTCGCGCTCGACTCGTGCAACGGCGCCGGCTCTCTCCTGGCGCCGCGCCTGCTCGAGTCGCTCGGCGCGGAGGTCGTGCCCATCAACATCACGCCCAATGGTTCGTTTCCCAGGCCGGCCGAGCCGCTGCCTGAGAACCTCGGCGCCCTGTGCAGCGCGGTCACGCGACACGGCTGTGATGTGGGTTTTGCACAGGACATGGATGCGGACCGGCTCGCCGTCGTGTCCGAGCGCGGCGAACCCATCGGCGAGGACTACACGCTGGTGCTCGCCACCTGGCACGTGCTCTCCGAAAACAGACCTGCTCCCTTTTCCGATCCCGAAAACAGACCTGCTCCCTTTTCGGAGCATTCAGGCGAAAAGGGAGCAGGTCTGTTTTCGCCCGTGGAAAAGGGAGCAGGTCTGTTTTCGGGGCCCGTCGTCGTCGCCAACCTCTCCACGACGGCGGCGCTCGACGACGTGGCCGCGCGGTTCGGCGCGCGGGTGGTGCGCACGAAGATCGGCGAGGTCAACGTCACGGACCGGATGAAGCTCGACCGCGCCATCATCGGCGGCGAGGGCAACGGCGGTGTCATCTATCCGCGCATCAACTTCGCGCGCGACAGCCACGTGGGAATGGCGCTCATCCTGCACCTGCTCGCCTCGTCCGGCCAGACCGTGTCCGGCCTCGTGGCGGAGTTGCCGCCGCGCCGCATGATGAAGGAGAAGATCACCTGCCAGTCCGGCCGGATTCCTGCCGCGCTCCAGCTGATTCGCTCGGACTACGCCCACCTGCCGCAGGACCTTCGGGACGGCGTGAAGGTCACGCTGCCCGATGGCTGGTTCCATGTCCGCGGGTCGAACACCGAACCGGTCGTCCGCGTCGTCGCCGAAGCGCCCACCGACGACGCCGTTCGCCGCATCGTCGACGAGGTGAGCGGCAAGGTGGCGCGCGTCCTGCGTGAACCCGCCAGTCCGCGTCAGTAGGATCGACGCTTCCGGCCGCTATTCTCTCAGCCGCAGGATCCGGCGCGCGCCGTTGGCGACCAGCAGCGCGATGGCCGCGCCGATGACGAGGTCTGGCAGGTTCGATCCCGTCCAGGCGACGGCCGCCCCGGCGACGATGACGCCGATATTGGCCAGCACGTCATTGGTCGAGAAGATCCAGCTCGCCTTCATGTGGGCGCCGCCGTGGCGGTGGCGGGCCAGCAGGATCATGCAGGTGGCGTTGGCGGCCAGCGCCGCCAGCGCAATCCCCATCATCAGTGGGGGCGCGGGCTCGCTGCCTGCCGCGAACCGTCGCGCAACTTCGGCCATGGCGCCCAGCGCCAGCAGCGCCTGCAGCCAACCGGACAGGCGCGCGGCCCGGGTCTGGTGACGTCGATCGCGGCCGACGGCGTACAACGCGACACCGTACACGGCCGCGTCGGCGAACATGTCAAGCGAGTCGGCGATCAAGCCGGCGGACTGGCCGATCCATCCCGTCGAGAACTCGACCACGAACATCGCGCCGTTGATGGCCAGCAGCCACCTGAGTACGCGCGCTTCGGCGGCGGATGCCATCGCGGATGCTAGCGCCTCTCGATGAAGCCGGTTGGCGCCGCGATCAGTTGGATCGAATTCAGGAACACTTCCGACTGGGCGTTCGTCTTGTTGCAGGCCAGCGTCAGCGTGGTCGGCGCCGCCAGTGTCAGCGCGGCACCGAACGACACGCGCGTCATCGCATTGCTGGACCAGCCGAACGTGCCGGACACCGTGGGATTGGCGACCGTGAATCCATCAGCGCCCTGGGCGAAGGAGCAGGTCACCGACGCAGGGTAGACCATCCGGTTGACCATCACGTCGTTGAGACGCACGTTGGCAAACCCGGTAATCACCCAGCTTCCCGCCGGGAGGGCGAAGCTCGCCACGACCTGCGTCGGAGCCCCGAGAGCGGTCACGGCCACCTGGGCGCCGGACCCGCGGAACCAGTGCGTGGTTGGCGCCGTCTGGCCCGAAACCAGGCCGCCCGCCATGGCCACAACGACGACGGTGAGGAGGAACCGAGACCGAGTCAGCATGGGAGCTCTCCTTGGTGAAAGGCAGACGCGGGTTAGCGAAGACGGCTGGCGGAGGGAGAGGGATTCGAACCCCCGGTACGGTTTCCCGTACAACGATTTTCAAGACCGTCGCCTTCAACCGCTCGGCCATCCCTCCGGTCTGCTGATTATAGGTGCACTCGGCCCCGCGGCGCAGGACGAGCCGCTGCCGCCGGCGGGGTTGGTGGAATACAATTGCGTACTTGCCGAATCGACATCAGGACATGAGTCCGGAAGCACCGCCGACTCACGACTCGGGTTCCGGGGCGGCCGGCCAGGAGGGTGGCGCGCCTTCGCCTTCCACTGTCGCGCGTTCCCGCGGCGACCTGTGGATCAGCCTGGTGGTGCTGCTGCTCTGCTTCCTGGTGTTCAACGCAAACCTGCGGCTGATCGGCGCCGGCGACAGCTACCCCGCCCGGTTGATCCCGTTCGGCATCTGGCACCACCACACGGTGCTGGTGGACCCCCTCGCGCCCCTCGCGGCGCAGGGCCGGATCATCGGCGCGGCACCCGGGCAGCCGCACCCGCCGGACGAGTGGCGGGTCAAGGCGTACTGGCTCGTCCGCGCCCGGAGCGGTCATATCCTCTCCCTCTACCCGGTGGTGACCCCGGTGCTGATCGCGCCCCTGTATCTTCCGGCCGTCGCGTACCTCGACCGCCTCGGCTGGGAGCCGTGGCGGCTTGATCGCGTTGCACGGGTGATGGAGAAGCTCTCGGCGTCGCTGCTGGCCGCCATATCTGCGGCGCTGTTCTACCTGCTGCTCAGACGGCGGACGGGGCGCCGCGTGTCTCTCCTGCTGACGCTCGCCTACGCCTGCGGCACGACCACCTGGATGATCAGCAGTCAGGCGCTGTGGCAGCACGGGCTTGGCGAACTGCTGGTTGTCGCGATGATGCTGGTGATCACGGGGCCCTGCACGACCGCCGGAGCGCTGACGGCGGGACTTCTGGGCGGACTCATCGCCTGCAACCGTCCGCCCGACGCCATCCTGGCGGCGGCGCTCGGACTCTACGGTCTGTGGTGGGCCCGGCGCAAGGCACCGCTGCTGGTGGGTGCGGCCCTGGTGCCTGCCGGCTTGTTGCTTGCCTACAATCTGGGTCTGGCCGGTCACGTCGCCGGCGGGTACGGGCTTGTCGCAAAGGCGAGCTTCTTCGAGCACAACCCGCTGACCGGCCTGGCAGGTCTCCTCTTCAGCCCGGCGCGGGGGCTCTTCGTCTTCTCCCCGTTTCTGATCTTCCTGCCGTGGTCGGTGCCGGCGGCGCTTCGCGATCGCAACACCCGCCGGCTCACCATTGCCATTCTCATCGCCGTCGCCCTGCAACTGGCCGTCTACGCGCCGGCGGACTGGCGGCAGGGCACTGCGTGGGGTCCGCGCTGGCTGACCGATATGCTGCCGCTGCTGGTATGGATGCTCGCGCCCGTCTTCGGCTCGCTGCGACGGCTGGGCCGGCTGGCGTTCGTCTCGGCCTGTGCCGCGGCCATCGCAATCGAGGCGATCGGCGCGTTCTGGTATACCGGCGCGAGCGACGCCGCCATCTACGCGGTTCAGCAGGGCCCGCACGCGCTGGGCGCGGCCTGGGATCCGCGGAACACGCCGTTCGTCGCGGAACTACGGCATTCCCCTGCCGCGTTCGACCTGGCGACCGAGGTGCGCGGCAGCCTCGACATCGCCACGACGCGCGAGGGCCTGAGTCTCGGCCGTGCCAGCGGCAAGGAACTCGCCGTCGAGGGCTGGGCGCTTGCCGCCGATCGAACGCCCGCGGACGTGCAGGTCATGCTCGACAGCCAGGTGGTGGCCTCGACGTCGGACTTCTTCGTGCGGCCCGACGTCAACAAGACCGTGGGCACCGCATGTCCGACCGGCTGGCGCCTCACCGTCCCCGCGCGCGAACTGGCCGCGGGCAGGCACGTCCTCGCGGTCTTCGTCAGGGCCTACGCGGCTGGCGGCATGTTCTTCCTGACCGATCGGCACTTCGTGATCCCGGCGGCGGCGCCGGCCGGAGATTCGTCAGCCGCGAACAGGCCGCCGGTCCGGCCCCAAACGGGCGAGCCTGGCGCCGACCTCGCTCGCCGCGCCAGGGAAGCGGTTGAGTTGATCGCCAGCCGCCAGCAGGCTCCGGGCTACTGGCTCACGTCCTACACCCCCGCTGCGCGCTTTGATCGTGTGCGGCAGGAGATGAACACGTTTCTGACGTCGATGATGATCGACGTCCTCGAGCCGGTCGCGGCGGAGGCCCGCCTGGGCAACACGATCGGGCGGGCCAGGCGCTTCCTGGCGAACCAGATCGAGGAGGGAGGACTCGTCCGCTACCACGGCCGGCCGGACGGCCCCACGATCGGCACACTCGGATGCGCCATTACGCCCGACGCCGACGACACGGCCCTCGTCTGGAGGATTGCTCCAGGGGCGCATCCCGAACAGTTGCCGCTGGCACTCGCGTCGATGAAGCAGTACCGGCGGGCGGACGGCCTCTACCGGACCTGGCTTGCGCCCCGCGACCGCTATCAGTGCATCGACCCGGGCACGGATCCCGATCCCGCCGACGGCGTTATCCAGATGCACGTGCTGATGCTGCTGGCACGGGTGGACCCGCCGGCCGCCCGCGCGGTGTGCGGCGCCCTCACGCGGGCGGTTGCGGACGACAGCCTCTGGGTCTACTACCAGCGGGCCCCGATGCTTCCCGTGCTGCGCCAGGCCGACGCGCGGAAGGCCGGCTGCGCGGTGAACCTTCCGCCGTCACGGTTCACAACGCCGGTCCCCGGGCAGCAGGTCTGGGTCGACGCCGCCGCGATGCTGGCGCGCTTGATGGGCGCGGGCGGTCCGATCCCCTCATCGGCCGAAGTCGTCGATTTGCTCCGGACGCTCTCGCCCGAGTCTCCACCTCTCCTCTATCACAACGATCTCACCGCCTCGGTGTCGCGGTTCTACTGGTCCGAGGAGATGGGCCATGCGCTCTGGTTGAGGCTGTATTTCGAGAACCTGCACCGCCATGCCGGCCGCCCCTGATCCGACGACGCCCACCGGTCCGGCGGCGGCGTGGTCGCTTGTCCGCCTGCTGTCGTGCATTCGACTCAGCGAGGTGCTGGTGCTGCAGGGCTCCCCGCTGCTTGGTGCCGTCCTCTCCATGGGCCGCCCGACGGCATGGAACGCCGCGGCGATCGCGCTCGTCGCCGCCGGCAGCACGGCCCTGGTGGCGCATGTCTTCGTGCTCAATGACTGGTCGGGCATGCACTCCGATCTCAGGGACCCGAACAGGACCAGCGGCCTGGTCGCGACGAGCGGCATCGGCCGCGGGCAACTCGCCGGCCTCTGGATCGCGCTGCTTGCCTTGAGCCTGCTGCTGCTCGGTCCATTGGGCTCGCAGACCCTGATCATCGCCCTGGCGATTAGCGGCCTGAGCGCCCTCTACTCCGCCCCGGGCGTTCTGATCAAGGGCGTTCCCATCATCAACTCGGCGCTCCACTTCTTCGGCGGCGTACTGCACTTTCTGCTCGGCTACTCCGTGTTCGGTCCCGTCGACCCGCGCGGTCTGGCGATCGGCTGCTTTTTCGCCCTCGTATTCGTGGCCGGCCACCTGACTCACGAAGCGCGGGACAACGATGCGGATCTGCTGAACGGGATCAGAACCAACGCCGTGACCTTCGGCAAGGCCAGGGGGTTCGCCGCCGGCCTCGTCCTGTTCACGGTTGCCGATCTTCTGCTGGTGGTGCTTGCCGCCCGCGGCGCGGTGCCCCGCCCGCTGGTCCTGATCGCCGCGCTCTACCCCCTGCATCTCTACTGGTCGTTCAAGGCCCTGCGTGCGGGCCTGGACTTCGAGAATATCCGGCGGCTTCAGGTGCGCTATCGCGCGCTCTACGCTGCGGTCGGCGCGATCATGCTCGTTTCGGCGCTACTGGTTGATTAGGAAGGCGTCATGGTGCGAGCCGCCCCACCCAGGGGCGGCAGGAGGAGGCCTTTATGTATCTTGGTCGATCGTCGATCGTGCTGGCAGTTGCGTTGGCGACCGTTGCGGCGTCTGCCGCAGGGCAAATCGGGGGCGGCATCACCCGCCAGGATCCGCGCCGCGTCCAGGCCAAGCCCACCGTCGTCGCACGGCCGCGCCCGGTCAGCGGAATGGCGCGAAACGTGGCGGGGCTCGAGCGCGCAGGCGGCGTCCTGCCGTTTCAGTTCGACCCGCCGTCCACCACGACGCTGGTCTTCCTCTACAAGGGCGGCGTCGACGCCGTCGAGCGCCCGGTCGCCGACATCAAGCTCGACCTGCTGTCGGTGCCAGAACTGCTGGATTTCAAGTTCGAGACGAAGGACAAAGGCGTCGCCCGCATGCTGGTGCAGGTGTCGTCCGCTCCCTTCACGGCGGGTCTGACCGACTGGCAGCACCCGCTCGGCCTGATTGACGCAGGCGCCAACGGTGAGGTGCTCCCGTCCGGTATCGGGCGGGTGTCACTGCCGATCCGGCTCTACAACCAGACGCTGTACCTCGGCACGGTCCCCAAGACGACCTGGGGCAAGCCCAAGGCGGCGTTCGATCGTGATGCTCCGCCCCTCCTGATCGATGCCCCCCTGTTCCGGGGGAGATACGCGTCGTATCGCGGTGTGATGGCCACCGCGCCGGCGCGGCTCCCGGCCTTCAGTTCGGTGCCCAGCACGGGTGACTACTTCGTCCGGGTGATCCCGCTGTCGGCCAACGGGACGCCGGTTGGAGGCCCCTCGAACCAGGTCGCGGTGCATGCGTTCGCCCCGCCACGGATCGACCTGCCGATGGCGACCACCTCGTTGCCGGGCGTGACGCTGCTCCGCTACGACCCGATGAACCTCGGCGTGCGATCTCCGCTTCGCCGCGTCATCGTGATCCGCAACCCGTTTCAGGCGTTCATCGATCGTGCCCGCCAGCCGACAGTGCCAGGATCTCAGGCCGGCCATCAGAACGACGACGCCAAGCGACTCGAGCGGCAGATGGCCGATCGTCTCGAACGGGAGTACGCCCCGGGCAGCCGCGTCACGCTTCCCGAGCCCGAGGACGGATTCTGGGACGAGTTCGCCAGCGCGGTGGGTCAGATCTGGGAGATGCTCTCCGACGCGGTCAACTGGGTGTCGAGAGCATACGCCGCGATCCAGGAGAAGGCCCTCGACCTGGGCTGCGCGGTCCTCGGCCCCGACGCCCGCACGGTCCTTCGTGTCGCGATGGCCGCCGGGATGACTTCGCTCGGCATACCGCCGACGCTGCCGAATTTCGACCAGCTGATTTCCGACGGGAAAGGATACCTGGCTGCGTCGTTGGCCGATCAAGTGCCCGGCCTGACGCCGGACCTGGCTCGCACGATCATCGACTTCACGGTGGAGCAGGCCGCGGCCGCGAGGCGCGGGGCGATGGATCCGAACCTGTGGTGCCGTCCGGACCCGGACGCCCGATATCGCCCCGCGGTCGTGACGGTCTCGCTCGGCAATACCGGCGCGCTCCCGACGTCGCCAACCTGGCTGTACCTGAATGTCTTCACCGGCAACACGTCGCTGTTCCTGCCGGCGAAGATCCTGGTGCCCCCGATCCCGCCGCGATCGAACATCACCATCCGGGTGAACCTGAACGAGGCCACAGACGACATCAATGCGGCCTCGTGGCTGGCGGCCTACACCGCGCCAAGGCAGATGACGATTCGTTGGACCCTGGATGTGCGCGTGAGGCCGGGAGAAGCCGTGACCTACAAGCCCGCGATGAAGGACGGGAGCATCCCCGCACTCACGGGGACTATCGCCGCCCAGCTCGGGGTGCCGCCAGCGGGGACCGTCGCGCTGTGGTAGCCGTGCCCGGACGAAGACAGGGGAAAGGCGGTGGCAGCTCTACTTGTGGATGGCGTCGAGCCCGCGCATGTACGGGCGCAGGGCCTCGGGGATGACCACGGAGCCGTCGGGCTGCTGGTAGTTCTCGAGAATCGCAATCAGCGTCCGGCCGACGGCGAGGCCCGATCCGTTGAGCGTGTGCACGAATTCGGCCTTGCCGGTCCCCTCCGGCCGGTACTTGATGTTCGCGCGGCGCGCCTGGAACGCCATCGTGTTGCTGCACGAGGAGATCTCCCGGTAGACCTCCTGGCTCGGCAGCCACACTTCGATGTCGTACGTCTTGGCGGACGCAAATCCCATGTCCCCGGTGCACAGCAGCATCGTGCGGAACGGGAGGCCCAGCCGCTTCAGCACTTCTTCGCCGCTCGCCACCATGTGCTCGAGTTCGTCGAACGACTGCTCGGGCGCGGCGAACTTGACCATCTCCACCTTGTGGAACTGGTGCTGGCGGATCAGCCCCCGCACGTCCTGGCCGTGCGACCCGGCCTCGCTTCGGAAGCACGGTGTGTACGCCGCGTACCGGATCGGCAGCATGCGTCCGTCGAGAATCTCGCCGCGATGCAGGTTCGTGAGCGGCACCTCGGCTGTCGGAATCAGATAGAGATCCCACTCGCCAGCGATCTTGAACAGGTCGGCCTCGAACTTCGGCAGGTTGCCGGTGCCCTGCAGCGCCGCGGTGTTGACCATGAACGGGGGGTCCACCTCGGTAAAGCCGTGTTCGCGCGTGTGGAGATCGAGCATGAAGTCGATCAGCGCCCGGCTCAGCCGCGCGCCCGCGCCCTTCAGCACGCTGAAGCGCGCGCCCGACATCCGCGCGGCGCGCTCGAAATCCAGGATCCCGAGCTCGGCGCCCAGATCCCAGTGCGGCTTGGGCGTAAACTCGAACGCCCGCGGCTGGCCCCACCGCCGCACTTCGACGTTGTCCGCGGCGCTCGCGCCCACCGGCACCGACTCGTGCGGCAGGTTCGGGATCGTCATGA
>Ga0334722_10002682_pt1 | contig 19819 bp, 15 predicted proteins | sample C3_bottom_MG_FD_207210 | JGI IMG/M metagenome (GOLD analysis project Ga0334722, IMG submission 207210) | Sediment microbial communities from Yellowstone Lake, YNP, Wyoming, USA - C3_bottom | ecosystem: Environmental > Aquatic > Freshwater > Lake > Sediment | place: USA: Wyoming | collected...
AACTCCTTCCACCGCTTCCACCCATACCCCGTCCAAAGAAATCTTTTTCCCGGAGTCCAGGGGCAGGAGTTTTTCCTCTGGTGGCGAAAAATATTTCTTTAAGGCTTCGATGACGTCCTGGCTGCCGATAAAACGGGGGCCTTGGTGGATCAGCAACTGTTCCACCGTTTTGAGGTCAAAATGATCGAAATGGCAGTGGGTGATAAGGACGTAATCGGGGTGATAGCGGCGAAAATAGTCTTCGTATGACGGGGCGTGCGGGTTAGGGGTATGCCAGGGGCCATAATCTCCGGCCCGGGAGAAGCAGGGATCAAAAAGGAACTCGCGACCGTCCAGACGGAGGGTCAGGGAGGCGGAACCGTGCCAGGTGAGCTTCATAGTCGACCTCCTTTTATTTGACTTTGTGCACTATTTCTACACTGGGACAAAAAGTCCTTCCCTAGGACGAAGTTCTGCAGGATTGGAGTTGTAGAGTTTGAGCGAGGAGCGCGGGGGATTTGCTAAAAACCAGAGGTGGGAGGGCGGGCCAGGGCCAGAGGAACCCAATTATTGGAAAATGGTAGTCTTCCTCTTTTTTCTCGGCTGGGTCCTGATTTATGCGAACCGCACCGTCCTTTCGCCGCTTTTCAAGATTTTTGAGGAACAGTGGGGCTTGACCAGGACCCAGCTGGGTCTTTTGAATTCGGCCTTTTTCCTTGTTTACACCCTCATGCAGGTGCCGGCTGGCCTTCTGGCCGATCGTCTGCGCCGGAAATGGGTGCTTTTGCCGGGGTTTTTCTTGCAGGGGCTGGGGGTTCTGGCCGGAGGGCTGGCCACCAGCTATCCCTTTTTTCTCTTTTCCCGGGTGGTGACCGGTTTGGGCCAGAGCACTTTTTATTCCACTCAATATGCCCTGGCTCAGGCGGCTCTGCCGCAAGAAAAACGGGCTTTAGGCACTTCCATCATCAACAGTGGTATGTCGTTCGGCATTGCCGGGGGCCTTGCTCTGGGCAGCCTTCTCGTGTATAATCTCGCTTTGGACTGGCGCGTGCCTTTTTATCTTTTGTCCGTTTTGACCCTCCTTTTGTCAGGGGTGATGGCCTGGCTCATCGCTGAGGGCCCGTCCAGATCGGGTCCGGGGGCCGCTGTTTTTGCCGCTGCGGCGGAGAGGACAGGTGGTTCCTCCGGCCGCCGGGACGGCCAGAGCGGACAGCACAAGGGGGCCGCGCAGGGTCGGACCTGGACCAGTCTTTTGACCCGAGACCTGCTCCTTTCGTACCTGACGGTCTTTGCCACCATGTATGGCTTTTTCGTCATCCTCACCTGGTTGCCGTTTTACCTGCAGACCGTGCGGGGTTACACGGGGGGAGAGGCTGGTCTCATTTCTTTTTTGGTACCCCTTTGCGCCGTTCCGGCCGGGCTTTTAGCTGGGCGGCTTTCCGACCGTTTGGGACGCCGCCGGCCGGTCATGCTGGGACTACTTCCCTTATCGACCCTGGCCCTTCTCCTCATCGTCCTGGCCTCCAGTCGCCAGGGCCTTCTCCTGGGCCTGGTCCTCTACGGAGCGGCGGGCAAACTGGTCCTTGATCCCTTGATGGTGGCCATGGTGGCCGACGTGACACCACCGTCCCTTTACGCGACGGCTTTTGGCGTCTTAAACTTTTGTGGGACCATTTCGACGGTTTTAGCCCCCGCCATCACCGGTTACCTGGCTGACCTCACTGGTAGTTTCACCAGTGGGTTTTACCTGGCCGCCCTGCTGCAGGGCGTGGCTTTTGCTGCCCTCTTGGGGGTGCGCGAGCGGGGGCGCTCACCGGTGGCGCAGCTGTCGGTGGCTCATTCGCGATCGTAAAAGAAAAAGAGAGTTTCCGAAATGGAGAGTGTTGCCAATTGGGCGCTGTTTACTATTTAATGGGACATTTGAACCCCATTTTAGAGCCGGGTGAGATCTATGAATACTTCGTCAACATCGCCTATCTTCTGAATCTTGAAGAAAGACCCCTGGCCGTCGATCTGGGGGCCATCCCCGTGCCGGTGTTGATCGAAGATCTGCCCGGCGGGGCGGCCGTCCTGGAGGAGACCTATGAAAGGCGGTATAAGCCATGGACGTCGGAGGGGAGCTTTTTGGAGGGGGTTCGCTTGCGACTGCCCCTTTCCGGTCGGAAGACGGTAAACCTGGACCTCCTTTTTGATGTGCAGACCCTTGAGGCCGTGCAACTGGAGGGCATGGACCCGGTCAGCGGAAAGATCAAGGCGACGGAAGTCCGGATCAATCGCTCCTTCTTTCCCATTTATGAGTTCGGCCTCGACCCGGAAGGAGTGAGCGACAACCTGGTCTATTACCTTTTGCACCAGACGTTGCGGAGGGAGCTGCGCAACCGGCGTACCCTTTACTTGGTGGATGACATTACCCTCAATGAGGCCCGGCGGAATGTCCAAAAAAAGAAGATGGAGCCGGCGGCGGCTCTGGAAAGCCTCCTCTTTCAAGCGCGGCCCCACGGAGTTGTCCTTACGGTAGACCAGGAGAAGCCGGAGGATTTTTTGAGCCGCGCCCGCGAAGTCTACCAAAAAAGACGACGGGCTGGCACCAGGAAAAATCGTGGGGTGAAGTATTGAGCTGACGCCGGGCACGATGAAGGAGGAGTTTGCGAGTAAGGTGAACGGGGGTCTGGCCAGTAATATTACCACTAATTTTCCCGCCGATCGGACTGGTGGGCGACGCGACCCTGATCCCAGTGGTGACACAGCGAAGGGTCACCCCGCTTCGCGCGAAAGGGTAAAGAACAAGATACTGGGGCCGGTCGAGAAGCCCCACTTGAGTCCGAGGCTCAAACCGGCTGAGGCTGCCGCAGGCGGTTTTGTCCGAGCGTGTCCTGGGACGGTCGGCTTATAAAAGGGCGGACGGACTTCAGCGGGATGTACAGGATGGGGCGGCCCAGGCCGGTTCAGAGGAAGCGAGCTTGGCCAGGGCGGGCCTTTTTTCTTTTCCGGGAGTGGCTGGGACAGAGGCCCGACCTTTTGTCTTCAGCGGCCGTCGGCGCCGGTAAGGGCGGCCTGTTCTCCGGCCAGAAAACCGCTGGAGAAGGCAGCCTGGAGGTTATAACCCCCGGAATAACCGTCCACATCCATGATCTCACCGGCGAAGTAAAGACCGGGTAAAAGGCGAGACTGCAGCGTTTTCGGATCGATTTCGGCCGTGTCTACTCCACCCACCGTCACCATGGCGGCGGCCAGGGGCAAGGTACCTTCTATGGAAAGGGTAAAAGCCTTAAGAACCTGAGCCAGACGCTGCCTTTGGGCGCGCGGGAGCTGCGCCGCCTGGTCGGTGGGCGAAAGACCGGCTTGGGTCAAAAGGAAAGGGACGAGCCTTTTGGGAAGGATAACCGCCAGAGAACTCTGCAGTTGGCGGTGCCCGGGTCTGGTCAGGAGGGCATTGAGCCTCTCGGCCAGGCTTTCCAGCGTCAGATCCGGAAAAAGATCAATGGACACGGTCGCTGGTGGTGAAGCGGAGGACGCTGCCGAAGAGCCGGCGGCGGACGAGGTGGCTGCGGCGGAAGCGGACGGTGCAGCCGCGCTGGAAGCGGACGGTGCAGCCGCGCTGGCGGCGGAAGAAGCTACGGAAACCCAGCGCGATAAATCGAGGATAACCGGCCCGGAAAGGCCAAAATGGGTGAAAAGAAGGCTACCACGCCTTTTGACGGAGTCGCTTTTGCCCCGCGAGCCGGGGAGACCTTTTGAAGAGCGAGTCACAAAAGGGGCAGACCCAGCTTGGACCAGGCTCAAGGTGACCAGGACATCGGGCAGGGCGACACCGGCCAGTTGCGCTACCCAGGGTTCTACCGTGCGGAGGGGAACCAGGCCGGGCCGCGGTTCGATGATCCGGTGACCTAAGGCCGCGGCCAGCTGGTATCCATCGCCGCTCGAACCGGTGCCGGGGTAGGAGGCCCCGCCGGTAGCAAGGATGATGCGCCGGGCCGGGATAAAGGAACTTTCCCCCTGCCAAGGAGGAGCTTTCTGGACGATTTTGACCCCCTTTATTTGCCCCGCGGTGTCTTTCACGATTTCTACGGCGCGAGTTAAAGGAAGTATGGTGACCCCTTTTTCTGCGAGGTGACGGAGCAGGGCTTCCAGTACGTCCGACGCCCGCTGGGAGAGGGGGAAAACCCGCCCCTCTTCGTCGGCAAAACTATCTATCCCGAGCTGGCGGAAAAACTGGCGGAGACCAGATGAATCCAGATGGATGAGGGGACGGAAAAGAAAGGGTCCGTTGCCGGGAAGACCGGCCACCAGACCGGAGACGTCACGATCATTGGTAAAATTACAGCGCCCGTTGCCGGTGCGGAGGAGTTTTTGGCCGGGCCGGACTGTTTTTTCCAGGAGGAGGACCCGGGCTCCCAGCTCGGCTGCCCGTCCGGCGGCCATGAGGCCGGCGGGACCACCCCCAATGACTATGATCGACAAGTGCTGTTCAAGCCCCCTTTCGCGGGGAAAGACCAGCGCGGCAGCCGCTGGCACCGCGGCGAAGGTCAGCGCGGCAGCCGCGGGCACTGCGGGGAAAGGCCAGCGCGGCAGCCACCGGCACTGCGGCGAAGACCAGCGCGGCAGCCGCTGGTACTGGGGCGAAGGCCAGCGCGGCAGCCGCGGGTACTGGGGCGAACTTCCTGCCCGGGAAAGCGCCGCTCGTTTTGACCGAACAGGGGTCACCTTTGCGCCAGCGCGTCCCAAAAGGCTTCCTCTTCTTGCCCCAGTCGCCAGAGGGCGACGCCGCGCAGGCTGTATTTGTCAACTAAACGGAGTTTTTGGGCCACACTGACGCTATCTTCGTACCAGACCCGGTGTTGGATTCCTGCAGCGTCGACGTAGGCAAAATTGGCCTCCCCGCTTTGGTCATCCCTTTTAATTTCTGCCCCGTAGGTGGTGGCCAGCTCTTTGGCCTGCCGCGCAAAGACCGTCTCCACGCCCTTTTCCGACCAATCGTAGCCATACCCGGCCAGCCCCAGCACTACTTTAGCGGCTGGCACCTGAGTTAAGACGTACTTTACCCGGGCTTCCACCCAGTTTTGTGCCGCCACCGGACCAGGAGGGCTGGACTCTTCGTGCTGGTCGTAGGTCATCAGGACCATGAAGTCGACGTAAGGGGCCAGGGCCTGGTAGTCGAAGATTCCCGCCCATTCGTCGTGGGGGCTGGGGGAGGCGCTGGCGACCACGGCGATGGTCACATAGTAGCCTTTGGGGGCCAGTCGCTCGTGCAGGGCCTTCATGTACGCTGTCAGGTCGTCCCGATCCTCGGGCGGCGCGCCTTCAAAATCGATATTGACCCCGTCCAGCTGGTATTTTTCCAGCCAGGCTAAAAGATTATCAATGGAGGCCTGACGGACCTGGGGATCTTTGAGCATGGCGTCGTGGTGCCCGGGGTTGGTGACCAGGGCGAGGGTTATGACTCCTTTTTGCCTGGTCAGGGTTTGCAGGGCGTCGTGATCGTAACCCCGCAGCCGAATGGTTCCGTCCCGGAGGATGCTGAACCAAAAAGGCGAAACAAAATTGATCTGGTCGGCATGAGCGGCCAGGGAGTTGTAGGAAGCCCGGTCCCCCGCCCAATCGGTTACATAATAACCGAGCACGACCCGCGCTGGAAGAGCGGGACGGGGGGCACCGCGGGAGGGCTCGGGCGGACGCGCCACCGTTCCCGCTGCCTTTTGGTCGCGAGAAGGACTTTGTTCCTGCGAAGAAGGACTTTTTTCCTGCGGAACACTACCAGAACGGGTGGCCCCGGTCGCGTTCCCTTTCTGCGTCCCGGCCGAAGCCAAAGGCGGCTCGGGAGCCGAAGAACCTTGGGCCGGAGCCGTAGATTGCTCTGAAGCGGCCTCCCCTTTGGCGGAAAGCGCGGCCGCAGGGCCGGCGGGTGAGACGGCTGGTGCTGGCGCCGCTGCAGTCGGGTCAGAGGAAGTAGAAGACGGTGACGGCGCTAAAGGGGCCGGCGCTGCGGTCAGGGGGGAGGCTCCGGTTTCTCCGGTCAGGTTTGCCGTTGAGCGAGTGCAGGAAGTGAGAAGGAGAAAAAGGCTTAGACTTAAGGCCAGGAGTAGAACGCTGCGGAAACCTTTTCTGGGCATCAAGTTCCTTCCTCTCGCGGCCTCCGGAGTTAGCTGGCGGGTGCGGCCTGAGAAGGATGGACAGGCCTACCAGGTGACCGGTGGCCCGGCCGGGGTTAGTAGTTTCGCCAGGAAGGAATCCAGGCCGAAACGAACCCCGCCGATGAGCCGACGAAACCGGTCGTTCCTGGATTAACCCCAAAAACGCAAGAGCGTCGGTGGTTCCTCCGTACCTTTCCAGGATTCGGCCTTTGTACAAGCTTAACATAATTATACTGGATGTAGTTGGATTATGTCATCCGGAAATTTGTACCTCACTCTGGTCTCGATGGCGGTTTCGCAAAGGGCCAAAGATGTGTGAAGATGTGTGAAGAAAATGTGAAGCAATACTGGAGTCCCTTGCGAAATAGTGAAGAATAAGACTAAAATGAGACTAACAGAACCTGGGCTAAGGGCTGTGGCAGTAGGGAAGGAGGTAAAAAAACCGATGGCTTTGGCTGAAATCGTTCTGCAGATTGAAGGAATGAGTTGCCAGCATTGCGTCCGGTCCGTTCGGGCTGCCCTGCAGGGACTGGCGGGCGTCCGGTCGGCGGAAGTGAGCCTCAGCGGGAAAAAGGCCGTGGTCAGCTACGATCCCGGACAGGTCACGGTAGAAAAGATGAAGGAGGCCGTGGAGGCCGCTGGCTACGAAGTAGTCGGTTGAACGCGGCCGGGAGTCCAAACCATGGCTATGTGGGTGCTTATGCCGTAGGGCTGCCGGCTACGAAGTAGTTGGTTGAACGCGGCTGAGAGAGGTATCCGGTTTTGTGGATGTGTCCGGTTTTGTTGAGGTATCCGGTTTTGTGAAGGCGTTCGGTTTTGTAATGGTAGCCGGTTTTGCCGTTGGCCTAAAGCGCCGGCGGCTCTTTTTTTCTTCGGGTTCTAGTGCTATAATGCTCAATAAAAATGGTCAGAGCCCGCAGGTTGTGCCGTCGCGGGAAGACCGCTTTTTATTTTGAAAGGGGGCCGGAGCTTTGATTAAGCTTAGGCTGGCGATACTTGGGTTCGGGCACGTTGGGCAGGCCTTGGCCAGCATAATCTTAGAAAGAGGTCCGGAATACCGGCGACGTTACCATCTGGACCTGGAGGTGGTGGCCATAGCCGATTCCAGCGGGGCGGCGGCCGTAAACTTTGGTGGCTCGCCGGGATCCGGTTCCGGTCTTCCTCTGGCGGAAATCCTGGAGCGGAAGAGGCGGGGGGAAGGCGTGGGGACGCATCCCGTTTTTGGTCGGGCCGGATTGAGTGGCTTGGATCTCCTTTCCACCGTCACCGCGGAGGTCCTGGTGGAGGTAAGTCCCACCGACCTGAAAACGGGAGAGCCGGGCTTAAGCCACATTCGGCTGGCTCTGGAGCGGGGCATGCACGTGGTTACGGCCAATAAAGGGCCACTGGTCCTGGCCTTTGATGAGATTCTCTCTTTGGCTCGGGCCAGGAGCGCCAGCCTTAAGTTCGGGGGAGCGGTAGCGGCGGCCCTACCCACGGCCAGCATCGGTTACTATGATCTGGCCGGCAGCCAGATCCACCGTCTCGAGGGGGTTTTAAACGGTACTACCAATTACATCCTGACGCGGATGTCTGAGAACAACCTCTCCTATGATTTAGCCCTGCAGGAGGCGCAGGCCAAGGGCATTGCCGAGCGAAATCCCACTTTGGACGTGGATGGCTGGGACACCGCCGCCAAGCTGCTCATCTTGGCCAACACCTTGATGGGGGCGCGGGCGCGGTTGGACCAGATCAAAAGAGAAGGCATCACCGAATTGAGCCGAACCGATTTAGAGGACGCCCAGCGCAAAAACATGGTGATCAAGCTTCTAGGTGTCGCCGAATGGAAAGAGACCGGTAATGCGGGGGAGGCTACTTTGAAGCTGCAGGTATCCCCAAAGTGGTTGTCCAAGGATCATCCTCTGGCCGGGGTGCGGGGAACCGAAAAGGGATTAACCTTTTATACCGATCTTTTGGGAAAACTTACCGTGATTGGTGGAGGCTCCGGCCCCGTGCCGGCGGCGGGTTCTCTCATTCGCGATATCATCAATCTGGCCCGGGAGGTATACGGCCTGGACCGGTAAGTCCCATAACTTGGTTGGTCTTTCCGTCAATTTAGGTCTTTTGGGCACCAATCCGCAGAGGGGGCCGGGGCCTCTCCTCCCCGATTTCCCATTGCGGATGTCCTCGTGGCCGGGCCTGCAGGGGGCTGCTCCTTCAAAAGAGCGTTGTGATGGCGAACAGGTAGGCGGAGAGCAGTAGGGCTGTTCATGCGCTGATTTTTCTCCTTATTTGGCCAGTTTGCCGAACGCGACCTGGTCGCGGCTGATGGTGGATGCTGAGGCCGCTTGACGTTGATTACCGGTCCCCCGGGTGCCTCTGGTACCGCTGGCCAGCTGCTGATCGGGGTTGCCGCATGAATTATCTAGCTCCGTTGCCGACCACCTTGGGGTCTGGTTTATCTGCTTTCAGAGTGGTCCTCTACTTTACAGCTAATCTTTCCCGGTCTATAATTACTGGTGTCGAAAGAATCTCCAACGTTCTGGGGGCCTGGACATGTCGGTACCGTTTTTCTTGACCGTTACCTTTTTCAGTTCCGTTGTGGCCGGGATAGTGGGAGCGCTCTTGGGGTTAGGAGGGGGCATCATCGTTGTACCCGTCCTAACTCTGCTTTTAGGGGTCAACATTCATTACGCCATCGGGGCCAGCATTGTCTCCGTCATCGCCACTTCCAGCGGGGCAGCGGCCGCTTATGTCCGCGACCGGATCACCAATATCAGGATCGGGATGCTTTTGGAAATGGCCACCACCACGGGGGCCATTTCCGGAGCATTTTTGGCTGGCCTCATCAGTCCACGCTGGCTTTACATAATTTTCGCTCTGATGCTGGGTTATTCGGCCCTGGCCATGTTTCAAAAGCGTCATCAGGAACTCCCGACAGGGGTGGTGACGGACCCCTTTACGGCCAAGTTTCGCCTGGACGGATCGTATTATGATCTGGCGCTGCAAAAACAGGTGGACTATAAAACGACGGGAGTTGCTCTGGCTTTTCCCATGATGTACGTGGCCGGAGTCCTTTCAGGGCTCTTAGGTATCGGGAGCGGCCTTTTTAAAGTTCTGGGGATGGATATCATCATGCGACTCCCCATGAAGGTGTCCACGGCCACCAGCAATTTCATGATTGGGGTGACGGCGGCGGCCAGCGCCGGCCTTTACTTTATGCGGGGCGATATCCACCCCTTTATTGCCGCCCCTGTGGCTTTGGGCATCCTTCTGGGTGCTCACCTTGGCACGCGTGTTATGGCTCACATCAAGAGCACGACCTTGCGCCTCATCTTTTTGCCCGTCCTTCTGATCAGTGCCCTGCAGATGCTTTTAAAAGGTATCGGCTGGTAGGTCGTCCTCTTGGTCTTTAGCTTGGAGACGTTGGGAGGGATTGTTGTGTCCAAAAACTGGTCTGAGCGGGGAGCGGGGACGCCGCCGGCGCCCGATCCGGCCGATGAAGATAGCGTCATCGGGCAGGTAGAAATATTCATTAGCAATATCCTCCGCTTCGGTGTGCTCATCAGCGCTGCCGTCATCGCCCTGGGCTTAGTGTTGCTGGTGGTCACCCATCACTCGGGCTATGGGCAGGATTTGACCGGAAGCGTGCAGGAGATCATCGCCTTTCGGGGCGGAGCGGCCGGTCTTTTTCCGACCAGTTTGAAGGAGGTTTGGACCGGGGTAATGGCCTTCCGGCCATACAGCATCATCGCCCTGGGACTTTTGCTCTTGATTTTAACCCCGGTCATCCGCGTGGCCACCTCTGTTCTGGCCTTTCTTTACGAGCGCGACTACCTTTATGTAGGGATCACCCTCTTTGTTCTTTTGGTCCTCATCTTTGGCTTTGTCATGGGGAAGACGGGCGAATGAGGAAGGGTGAAGGAGAAGGCTCGAGGCGGCCGTTCGGAAGCAGGGTTGTTGGGGCTTTGCTGAAGCCCCTTTATTTTTTGGCCAAGTTTTCCACCCGTGGCCAGGACCGGCGGTTCGACTACAACAACTGGGACCGCGCATGGCGTTCGACGGCCGGTGCGTTGAAAGAGGTCTGGTTTCGCCTGACGCGAGCGTGATCGGGTGGTCGCTGTACACCGCGTACGTGGTACGGCCGGAGCGGAGCACCGAGTAAGCCAGGACAAAAACCTGCCAAGTAATCGGCATCACCTGCACCCATCCCTGGAATTGGCTGGCTTATTTCCGGGAAGCATAAAGAATGGCAAAGGAGGGGACGAGATGACCGAAAAACTCCGCGAGGAACAAAAGAAGAACGAGGCCACCCGGGAAAAGAAGAATGCCGCCTTAACGCGCAAAGAGGAGCTGAACCGGGTCCGCGGCCAGACGAAATGGGTAGATCCGGAACGGGGACCAGAGAACAAAGGTTGAGCCGGCAAAAAACCTCCATCGGTTGGCCGGAAGCCATAGAGCCCGCCTACTTCCACCTGCATTGCTGTGCCGTCTTCCCCGACCGGGAAAGGCAGAGGTTATCGGGCGGTAGAGCCGGTGAGCGTCAGTCAATGGGTGGTCGGAGTTACCGGGGTGGGGTGTCCTCCCCAATCGCTTTTTTAAAAAAGTTGAGTCTAGACATATAAAACACTTGACAAGAGCCATTTAATTTTTTTAAAATAGAGCCTGGGTTTGGTAGGAATTAGCTTTGGGGCTAATCTCCCTGGTAGGAGTGAAGTCATTGAAGCTGCACGGACCGGAGGAACCCGTATATACTATCAGCGTGGCGGCCCGGCTGCTGGGCGTCCACCCGCAGACCCTGCGCTTACTGGAAAAAGAGGGTCTGGTGGAGCCGGCCCGGACCAAGAAGAACGTCCGCCTTTATTCGGAAAACGACCTTTTGCTCCTCCGCCGCATCTTTGAACTCACCCGGGAGAGAGGGGTGAATTTGGCCGGTGTCCGCGAGATCCTGCGTCTGGAAATCCACCAGGAGCGGGTAGTGCGTTGGGAGCAAAAGGACGTGGAGGATGAGGAAAAAGAGGAGTAGCGTGACCAGATCAGGAGCGGTGCTCAGAGATCCGGCGTCAACCTACCTCCCGGCGGAATGGCCGGCGAGGGGAGGACGATGACGCCGCTCCGGCCGGTACGTAACTCCTTAGGGAGCTTTTTAAACATTTCGGGAGGTGCTGAAACCATGGGCAAGGTCGTGGGAATCGACCTGGGAACCACCAACTCGGTCATCGCGGTAATGGAGGGGGGCCAACCCAAAGTCATCATTAATGCGGAAGGAAGCCGTTTAACCCCTTCGGTGGTGGCCTTCAACCGTGCTGGCGAGAGGTTGGTTGGCCAGCTGGCCCGGCGCCAGGCGGTCATGAATCCAGAGAACACCGTTTTCTCCATCAAGCGGTTTATGGGGCGCCGGTTTAGCGAAGTAGAGGAAGAGCGCCGCCGGGTTCCCTATCAGGTGCGGCAGGGTCCCAACGAGCAGGTTAAGGTTTACCTGCCGGCGGCTGGCAAAGAACTGACGCCAGAAGAGATCTCGGCCATGATCCTGGCCAAACTGAAGGCCGACGCCGAAAAGTATCTGGGCGAGCCGGTGACCAAGGCGGTCATCACCGTCCCGGCCTATTTTAACGATTCGCAGCGCCAGGCCACCAAGGACGCCGGGCGTATCGCCGGCTTAGAGGTTTTGCGGATCATCAACGAGCCCACGGCAGCCGCCCTGGCCTATGGGCTGGACAAGAAAAAGAACGAGACCATTCTGGTCTGGGACCTGGGCGGCGGTACTTTTGACGTCTCCATCTTGGAAGTGGGAGACGGCGTTTTCGAGGTGAAGGCCACGGCCGGCGACACCCACCTGGGCGGCGATGATTACGACCAGCGGATCGTCAATTACGTGGCCGATCAGTTCCAAAAGGAACACGGCATCGACTTGCGGAAAGACCGGCAGGCCCTGCAAAGGCTCCTGGAGGCGGCCGAAAAGGCCAAGACGGAGCTTTCGTCGGTGACAGAAACCACCATCAGCCTGCCTTTCATTACCGCCGACCAGACCGGGCCCAAACATCTGGAGACCAAAATCACCCGGGCCAAGTTCGAGGAGATCACGGCGGATTTAACCGAACGCTGCATTGGTCCTTTCCGTCAGGCCCTCAGTGATGCCAAATTGACGGAAAAGGATCTGGACGAAGTCATCCTGGTGGGCGGCTCGACGCGGATGCCGGCCATCCAGGAACTGGTGAGACGGTTGACGGGCAAAGAACCCCACCGCGGGGTTAACCCCGATGAAGTGGTGGCGGTGGGGGCGGCCATCCAGGCCGGGGTTTTGGGCGGCGAGGTCAAAGACGTGGTCCTCCTGGACGTAACGCCGCTCTCCCTGGGCATCGAGACCCTGGGTGGGGTGATGACGAAGCTCATCGAACGCAACACCACCATCCCCACCCGTAAGAGCGAGATCTTCACGACGGCGGCCGACGGCCAGACCAGCGTGGAGATCCACGTCCTCCAGGGTGAGCGCCCCATGGCCCGCGATAACCGGACCCTGGGACGGTTCCGCCTGGACGGCATTCCACCGGCGCCGCGGGGCGTACCGCAGATTGAGGTCACTTTCGACATCGACGCCAACGGTATCGTCAACGTCTCCGCCCGGGACCGGGGGACGGGCAAAGAACAAAGGGTGACCATCACCGCTTCCACGCAGTTGAGCCGGGAGGAAGTGGAACGCCTGGTTCGGGAGGCTGAGGCCCACGCTGAAGAAGACCGCCGGCGGCGGGAGGAGGCCGAAACCAGAAACCAGGCCGACTCCCTGGTCTACCAGACGGAGAAAAACCTGAAGGAAATCGGGGACAAGATTTCCGCCGACGAGAAGAGCCGGGTGGAAAGGGCCTTGAACGAATTGAAAGAGGCGCTGAAGGGAACCGACACCGGTCGGATCAAAAAGGCGATGGAGGAGTTACAGCAGGCCTCTTACCGCATGGCCGAGGAGCTTTATAAGCAGCGAGCAGCTGGGCCGGAGACTGGTCCGCAGGCTGGGGCCGGCCCCAAAGATGACGTGGTCGATGCGGAGTTCAAGGAGGAGAAGGATTAAACCCAAAGGCGGATCCTCGGGGGCGGGGGAGTTATCCCTCGCCCCTGGCGGAAGGAAGGTGCTGGGCAGTGGAAGAGAAGGAAAAGAAGGATGGGGCTCCCCCGGAGAACGGTGAGGGCCGCCCGGTAGAAGAAGAGGCACCGGTGAGGTCGCCAGAAGAAAAAGAGGGGGCTGGCCCGGGGCCGGAGCAAGGGGCGGCTACCGAGACGGTGGATTGGAAGGCCAAAGCCGAAGAGAACTGGAACCTTTATCTGAGGGCGCGGGCCGACTTTGAGAACTATCAAAAGCGGATGCAGCGCCATCTTACGGCGGAGATTCGTCAGGGGAAAAAGCGGGTCTTTTTAGACCTGTTAGAGGTCATGGACAATTTTGAACGAGCCCTGGCTCAGAAAGACCAGGAGAGTGGGGCGCTGCTGGCCGGGATCGAAATCATTTACCGGCAGTTAGAAACCCTTCTGGCCAAGCAGGGGGTGAAGGCCTTCTCGGCCGTCGGTCAACCCTTTGACCCGATCTACCACGAGGCGGTGGCCGTCTGGGAGAAGGAGGACATCCAAGAAGAGGTGGTCACCGACGAAATCCAGCGGGGCTACTTTTACGAGGGTGAGGTCTTGCGCCCGGCTCGGGTGCGGGTGGCGCGACCTAAAGGTCAATGAGGAAGAGATGGCGGTGCTCCTCCTGGTGGGAGCACTTCTTTGTCCTTAGGACCAGGATGGTCCAGGGTGGTGGATAACTTATGGAATACAAGGACTATTATAAAATTCTGGGCGTCAGTAAAGGGGCCAGCGACAAGGAAATCAAGGCCGCTTACCGCCGCCTGGCGCGCCAGTACCATCCCGACGTCAACCCCGGGAACAAGGCGGCCGAAGAGAAATTCAAGGAAATCAACGAGGCCTACGATGTCTTGAGCGATCCGGCCAAACGGGCCCGCTATGATCAGTTGGGGGCCAACTGGCAGGAGGCCCAGCGTCAGGCTGAAGCCCAGGGCTTTCACCGGGTTCACTTCGAGTGGGGGCCTCAGGAGGGTTTCAGCGACTTTTTCAAGATGTTCTTCGGCGATCTGGGCTTCGGTGGGGCCAGAGCCTATGGCGGCCGGCAGCGGCGGGCCTGGGAGGAAGAAATGCGCGCGGCCGGCCTTTTCGGGGAGGAAGCTGAGGAGCAGACCCTGGATCTCACCCTGGAGGAGGCTTACCGCGGGACGGAAAAGCCCTTGCTTTTGACCACGCCGGAAGGAACCCGCCGGGTGACGGTCCGCGTTCCTCCCGGGGTACGGGAGGGTACGAAACTGAGGATACCGGGGCAGCGGGGAGGCCTGGGCCTGGGGGGCGATATCTACCTCAAGGTCCACCTTTTGCCCCATTCCTTTTTCGAGCGGATCGAGGACGATCTCGTTTGCGAGGTACCCATTTCCGTCACCGAAGCCGTGCTGGGGGGCGAGATCGAGGTGCCCACCATCAAGGGGACCCGGGTGACGATGAAGGTACCCCCTCTAACGCAAGGAGGCCGGGTTTTCCGTCTCCGCGGGTTGGGCATGCCGCGCCCCAAAGAGCAGGGTTATGGTGACCAGCTGGTCAAGGTCAAGATCGTTATCCCCGAGTCCATCACCGAGGAAGAGAAAAGGCTTTACCAGCAACTGGCCAGGCTGCGGAATTTCAACCCGCGAACGTAAAAGCGCTCGCGAATATCTCAAGAGCTTGGGCCGAAAGACCGCGCGAGAAGTGCAAACACCGCGCGCGAGACAGAAGTCGAAGGACTGCGCGAGAAGTCGGAAGACCTGGGAGCGGGCCAGAAGTCGAAAGACCGCACGGTGGGTCAGAGCTGGAACTCCAGGAATGCCGATACATCAAGGCCCAACAAAAACCAAAATGAAAGTTAGCTTCTTGATTATTTGTCATTTGGTTCCTTAACTTAACAACGGACCGAGCATTACGACGGAGCGCGAAAACATTCGGCCGGTGCGGATATAGGTCGGCCGGTACTTTTCTGGAAGACTGCTCTGGGGTTTTTCTCCGCCAGTCCCTTACCGGCAGTCTGGAAGACCAACATTCCGCTGCCGCTGGCCAAAGCAGAGGGTGACAAGTACCCCCTTGGCCAGGCCGGGAAGGCGGGTTTTTTTAAGGAGTCCTCCATGCCGCCCACGGCGGCACCATGAAGGTAAAAAGGTATTTTCGGAGGAGGGGAAGACCGTGCGCTTAGACCGTTTTACCGTTAAGTCCCAGGAGGCTTTGCAGGAAGCCCAGTCTCTGGCTGCGGCCGAGGGGCACCAGGAGATTGGGGCCGTTCATCTTTTGCTTGCCCTCCTTGGTCAGAAGGAGGGACTGGTTCGTCCCGTTTTGGAACGGGTGGAGGTGCCGATAGCTTCCCTGGAGAAGGGATTAAAGGATGCCTTGAACCGTCTCCCACGGGTCCACGGGGCGCCAGCGGGACAGTATCTTTCGCCCGAACTGCAAGCAGTTTTGGAGGCGGCGCAACGCGAGGCAGAGCGCTTGAAGGACGAATACGTCAGCACCGAGCACCTGCTTTTAGCCCTGTCCCAGGAGGAGCGTTCCACCGCCGGGCAGCTTCTCCGGCAGTATGGCGCCAACCGCGAAGCCCTCTACCGCGCCCTGGCCGAAGTGCGCGGTGCGCACCGGGTGACGGATCCGAATCCAGAAGAAAAATACGAGGCCCTGTCGCGTTATTGCCGCGACCTGACCGATCTGGCCCGGAAGGGGAAACTGGATCCCGTCATTGGCCGGGACGAAGAGATTCGCCGGGTCATTCAGGTCCTTTCCCGCCGTACCAAAAACAATCCCGTCCTCATCGGGGAACCGGGGGTGGGGAAGACGGCCATCGCCGAGGGTTTAGCCCGGCGGATTGCGGCGGGAGACGTACCCGAGGGTCTTAAAGACAAGCGAGTCCTGGCCCTGGACCTGGGGGCGCTGATCGCCGGGACCAAGTACCGGGGAGAGTTTGAGGATCGCTTAAAGGCTCTGTTAAAGGAGATCGAACAGGCCCAGGGGAAGATCATCCTCTTCATCGACGAACTGCATACCCTGGTGGGAGCGGGGGCGGCGGAAGGGGCTATGGATGCGGCCAACCTTTTGAAACCGGCCCTGGCGCGGGGTGAATTGCGGGCCATTGGGGCGACGACCCTCGATGAGTACCGGAAACACATCGAAAAGGATGCCGCTCTGGAACGGCGTTTCCAGCCCATCCGGGTGGGCGAGCCCTCGGTGGAAGAGACCATCGCCATCCTGCGCGGCTTGAAGGAAAAATATGAGGTTCACCACGGGGTCAAGATTAGAGACTCCGCCCTGGTGGCGGCGGCGGTCCTTTCCAACCGCTATATCACTGACCGCTTTCTGCCGGACAAGGCCATTGACCTGGTCGATGAAGCCGCTTCTCGTTTACGCATCGAAATCGACAGCCTGCCGGCTGAGATCGATGAGATCGAACGGCGGATCATGCAGCTGGAGATCGAACGGCAGGCCCTGGTGAAGGAACAGGACCGGGCTTCCCGGGAACGTCTGGAACGGCTGGAGAAGGAACTGGCGGAACTGAAGGAGCGCTCTCAGGCGCAAAAAGCCCACTGGGAGTTGGAAAAGGGGGCCATCGCCCGCATCCGCCAGATCAAAGAGAAGATCGAAGCCACCAGGAATGAACAGGAGCTGGCCGAGCGGCGGGGCGACCTCAACCGCGCCGCTGAATTACGCTACGGCGTCCTTCTCAACCTGGAAAAGGAATTGCGAGAAGAAAACGAGAAACTGGCCGCCCTGCAGGCGCAAGGGCGGATGCTCAAGGAAGAGGTGGACGAAGAGGATATCGCCGAGGTGGTTTCCCGCTGGACGGGGATCCCGGTGGCCCGGATGATGGAAGGCGAGATGCAGAAGCTCCTGCACATGGAGGAACGCCTGCAACGGCGGGTGGTGGGCCAGGATGAGGCCATTGCGGCGGTTTCCAACGCCGTCCGCCGCGCTCGGGCCGGTTTGGCCGACCCCAACCGTCCCATTGGGTCTTTCTTGTTCCTTGGTCCCACGGGGGTGGGGAAAACCGAGCTGGCCAAGGCCCTGGCCGAGTTCCTCTTCGACGATGAGAAGGCCATGGTTCGCCTGGACATGAGCGAATACATGGAGCGCCACACGGTGGCCCGGCTCATCGGAGCCCCGCCGGGCTATGTGGGGTACGAAGAAGGAGGACAGCTTACGGAGGCGGTACGCCGGCGACCCTATTCCGTTATTCTTTTGGATGAGATCGAAAAAGCGCACCACGACGTCTTTAACATCCTGCTTCAGGTTTTAGACGACGGGCGCCTCACCGATGGCCACGGGCGCACGGTGGACTTTAAAAACACCGTCATTATCATGACCTCGAACCTAGGTAGCCAGTGGATCAGCGAACTGGGCGGACGGGATCCAGAAGAGATGCGTCGCCGGGTCCAGGCCGTCCTCAAAGAGCACTTCCGGCCGGAGTTTTTAAACCGGATCGACGAAATCGTCATCTTCAATGCTTTGAGCCGGGAGGACATCAAGAAAATCGTCGACATCCAGTTCGCCGCCCTGGCCGCCCGCTTGAAAGACCGCGGTCTTAGCGTTAGCTTAACTGACCGAGCACGGGAGCACCTGGCGGAAGTCGGTTTTGACCCGGTGTTCGGGGCCAGACCTCTAAAGCGAACCATCCAGAAGGAAATCCAGGATCCCCTGGCCTTACGGTTACTGGCTGGTGAATTTAAGGAAGGGGACCGGATTCTGGTGGATTTTGACGCAGAGAAAAGGACCATGGTTTTTCACCGGGAAGGATAAAAGAGTGTTCTGCCTGTCCGCCACAACTCGCCTTGGGCAAGATGGCTTCGGCCATAGGGAAGACGCTGCGCCGCCCATACTGTTCAAAAGAGGGTTTTGGCGGCTTGACAGGCCCTTCCAACTCACGGCAACGGATGGCCCGGTGGCAAATGCCGCTGCATAGTGGGAGAAGACAGCCACTTCCTACTTTGGGAGTTGCTCTGGTGGGAAGAGGCTGTCTTTTTTCTTTCGCTGGGCCGGTAGTAGGAGGAAAAACTCTACCGATGGCGAAATATATGGACCAACAGACAGCTAAAGATGGCTCAGGCTGGCAACGGTTGACCAGAGCTGGACGGTACGCGCGCGGGCTTCACCGGGCGGCAGGATGACGGCACCGCCTTTACCACCGCGCACGACCCAGCGGACAAGGGAAACCGGGTGCAGGCTGGATGCTTCTCTCGATCCAATCCCTCTCCCATCATGCCTGAGCTTTTGGTGGCAGCACTAAAACCATTTTAAAAGGGGGCCGGAAGATGTTTGTTCGCGATCGGATGACACCCAACCCACCGGTGGTTAATAAGGCCATGCCCTTGCTGGACGTTTTTCGCCTGATGCGGGAGGGGAATTTCGAAGATCTGCCCGTGGTAGAAGGAGATCAGATCGTCGGCCTGATCACTCTTTGGAACATTTCGGGGGCCCTCTGTTTTGACACCCTGGCTGCCGGGAAAAGGGTGGTGGCCGATGCCATTTTGCCGGTGGTGGTCACCGTTTACGAGGACGACGTCATCGAAGAAGCGGCGTACAAGATGCAAAAGTTCAACCTGAGCACGTTGCCAGTGGTCAACCGCGAGGGTAAACTGGTTGGCCTCATCGATGATTCCGACCTCTTCGGGGTCTTTGTGGACATGCTGGGATTGAAGGCTCCGGGAACCAGGGTGACCATCGATGCTGAGGACAAGGTAGGGGTTCTGGCGGGGATCGCCGACATCGTCCGCGAGGCTGGGGTAAATATAGCCAGCGTGGCCACCTTCGATTCCGAACCCGGGCGCCGGACCATTGTCCTGCGGTTAAAGACCATTGAGGCTAAAAATGTCGTCGATAAACTCTGGGCGGCCGGCTACCGCATCACCCATGTCACGCAGGTCTGGGAATAGCTGTGACCGGGCTGGACCAGCGGGAAAGGCTTGTTTTCACCTTTTACTCTGGGTTCGCCGAGATGGCCGACCGATACGCCCAACCAACACTCCCCCCTGACCTGAGGGCAACTGACCAAATGTTTGATTAGGAGGCCGAATTGGATTTAAGCAGAGGGAGCGGGCTAACCCCGCCCCCTTGTTTTTTGTAGGGTTTTTCCAGCGGCGTCGGTTTTATTGGGAAAGGTTTTTGGTGGAGATAGGGCGGCGGACTTAACCTGGGCGTGGCTTCGGGGGTTAAGCCACGACTGGTCAAGCAGACCAAGTTCGCTGCTCGACCGATGTCGCCAGAAAAAAGTCATTCCAGGCTATCTCCACTATTGACGGACAAAGAGGGCGTTTGCTAGAATGGGAAAAACACGCCGGAAAGCCCAACGGGAAAGGAGGCGGGTGACTTTGGGTGAAGCCGTGATCGCCGTGGACAGTCTCAAAAAGGAATTTTTGGTCCGGCAAAAGGAGCCGGGCCTTTTGGGGAGCTTTAAGGCCGCCTTGCGCCCGCGCTTTTCCCAGGTTTTAGCGGTAAAAGGTCTCACCTTTGAGGTGGCCAAAGGGGAAACCCTGGCCTTCATCGGTCCAAACGGGGCCGGCAAATCGACGACCATCAAAATGCTGACGGGGATCCTTTTTCCTTCTTCCGGTGAGGCCCGGGTGCTGGGGCTTAGGCCCTGGGAAGAACGGCTGAAGCTGGCCTTTCGCATCGGATCCGTCTTTGGGCAG
>Ga0334722_10002684_pt1 | contig 19814 bp, 15 predicted proteins | sample C3_bottom_MG_FD_207210 | JGI IMG/M metagenome (GOLD analysis project Ga0334722, IMG submission 207210) | Sediment microbial communities from Yellowstone Lake, YNP, Wyoming, USA - C3_bottom | ecosystem: Environmental > Aquatic > Freshwater > Lake > Sediment | place: USA: Wyoming | collected...
TCAGCCGGACTTCAGTCGACAATAAGTCCTCCGCTTTACCGAAGTCACCTGCGAACATATATGCAAACGCGAGAAGCTCATACGAGAACGGGTGATTGGGCGCCAGTCTTAATGCCGTCTGAAATGCTTCAACAGCATTTTCAATATCGTCTTTGTCTGAGGGTTTGATTATGGATTTGATGTCCCTGGGATCGTAATCAGCGAAATCTATGCCGGTTTGCAGCATGAAGGCCTTGCCCAGAAAGCTGTGGCATCTCGCCTTATTGGGACTTTTGGTTACCACATCATTGCAGAGAAGCACACTGTCCTGCCAGACCATATTTCGCGCAATGGTTGCAGCAGACATGCTCAAGACTATAGCTGTCAGCAGCGCGGACGTAATTCCCGCCCGAACGGGCGATTTGCGGGTTAAACGATTGAAGATGATTTCCGCGCCGGTGAGCAGAGCCATGAAAAAACCGATCGACGGGAGATAGACACGGTGCTCGAAAATCAGATCGTCAATAGGCACAATACCTGATTCAACTGAAAGTGTGATGAAAAACCAAAAGATGCCGAAGGCGATGATCGTGTAGAGTCTGTTTTCCCTGGAGCGCTTCAGGAAATAAAGCCCTGTTCCGGCAATAAGGAGAAGCAGCATAAGGGGGAATAGCACTTCCGGGACGGCAAAGCGCGTTTGCATGGGGTAGTCATAGTCGAAGTTCTGCCCTACAGGCAGAAAGAGGAGCCTGATATAAGTTGTTATGACGCCAAATTGTGTGAACAGATAATCCCATGATGATCTGCCGCTGAAATTGATCAGGTTCAGTGCGCCGGAAATGATATCTGCCTGTTCCGGGTGCGTCTGCGCCTGCAAATGCAGGAGTTTGGAGGGAATAATTGTCATCGTTAAGAAAAACGGTATCAGCCCGGCAACCCTTGGAACGATCTTCCCGTCGAGGAACATGAATTCAAGCATGGCTATAATCACAGGGAGGGTAAATGCTATTTCTTTCGACTCCATGGCGAGCACAACTGAGACCAAAGAGAGGACATAAGCCGGGACCATTGAGGAAGGACATGTTGTTTGCCGGTATTTCAGGTATAAAACCAGGGCGGTCAGATAAAACAGTGTGGCCAGGGGGACGAAGCGCTGAACTATGTAGGTAACCGCCTGTGTCTGTATCGGATGGCAGACAAACAACAGCGCGGCAAATAAAGGGAGCCGGGATGCCTTGACCGGCACTTTATCAGAGTCGCCTTTCCTTCCGGCTTCGTTTAACGCGGTCGGCAACAAGCGTGAAAAGAAATAATATACCAGCAAGGCACAGCCGACGTGAAGCAGCAGGTTGACCAGATGATAGCCGAACAGGTCGAGACCATGAAAATAATAATTAAGGGCAAAGGTGAAATATGACAGGGGACGCAGAATAATATTATTTTTCAGATCAGGGAGAATCGACAGTTTCGACACCCGTGCTGTGTCGAGAAAGAATTTGATACTTTCTATTGCAGGATTGTTGACGAGGTAGGCATAATCGTCAAAGATGAACGGGACCGTCATGGTATTTAAGTAGACAAGAAGCCCGGTCGCAATTATGAGAAGCGCATGAACCCTGTGGGTTGGTCGGATACCACAGTTGTCCCGCATAAAGCCTGTCGAACAGCGTCCTTTGAAAATGTCCCGCATTATCTGTCTATGTTTCATCTTTTGTCAGCGCAGCTACGTTCATTCTTAACGAGGTTTGCGCGCAACCACGAACAGTGAGCTGCCTGCCGGCAGAGAGGATATTCGCAGCCAGAGGTTCTCCAATTCAATTGTCTTCAGCAACAGGCCGTTAATCAACTGATGCGGCAGAGATACGTCCGAGACCGCCTCTCCATCACCGCTCCAATGCCTGCGGAAGCGTGACAACAGGCGGTATGAGGCTATAAAGGGAAACAGAAGGCCGACGCGATAGCTAATCTGTTCAATGCTGAATTGGGCCGCGCCAAGCCTCCGGCACAATTTGTCTTTGGTATAACGTTCCCGTGTATGGACCGCAATGTCATGCCGGCTCCACAGAAAGTCGTGGGCAAGCAGGTTCAGGATCAGCATGCCCCCGGGCCTGAGCCCTTTCCACAGTCTTCGCATGACCGCAACGTCGTCGGTTATTCCCTTATGGTAAAGGACGTCTATGGACGTTATGACATCAAATATCCCGGACTCAAGGTCTATGCTGTTTAAGTCGGCTGTCTTTGCGGTCTTATTGCCGCGCAGCCCGCACAGGCGCAGCGCTTCCTCCGACAAATCACATCCGGAAATACGATGCCCTTGCCGGGATACCAGCTGACAGAGTCTGCCTGTGCCGCAGCCTGCGTCGAAGATATCGAGCGGCCGTCCAAGACGCTGTGACTCTTTCTGAATGACGGCCAGAATAAGCTTATGAAGACCGACATACCACCAGTGGCTGTCTTCAGCTTCATACATCCGCAAATATTCAATATGGTTCACGTTGTGCTGACGCTCATCTGAAGTAGCCTCGTATGGCGGCGACCACGGCAGCAGCCTGTTCTTCCGGCAGGTCAGGATACATGGGAAGTGAGAGAATGACGCCTGCCAGCCGCTCCGTTACCGGAAGACTGCCTGCTGAGTAGCCCAGGAACCGGTATCCCTTCATCAGATGGATCGGAACCGGATAGTTGACCCTGGTTTCTATGCCCTGATCCGAGAGATATTTCATAAGCCCGTCACGGGAGGAAGTTCGGATGGTATAGAGATAATACTGGTGGCTGCGGTGCGGTCTTACCGCAGGAATAGCGATATCGCCCACTCCGGACAGGCCCTTGTCGTATATTTCAGCAATCCGCCTCCGATGCGCAACTGCAGCCTCAAGTCCGTCGAGCTTGTAGTCCAGCAGAGCGGCCTGCAGTTCGTCGAGACGCGAATTATAACCTTCTTCTTCCGAGTAATATTCCGATTGCATTCCGTAAAAACGCAGTCTGCGCAGGCGTTCGTGCAGCTCAGGACCGGACGTCGTTACCGCGCCACCATCTCCGAAAGCCCCAAGCACCTTGGTGGGGTAGAAGGAGAACGCCCCTGCCGAGCCCAGACCGCCTGCGCCGTACCCGTGATATGTTGCGCCGCAGGCCTGGGCGCAGTCTTCCACCACAAAGAGACCATGTTGGTTTGCATATTCCAGCAGCGGGTTCATGTCCGCCATATGCCCGAATAAATGCACCGGAAGGATACAGCGCGTGCGTTTGCTAAGGACTTTTCCGATCAGAGAGACATCCATAAGGAAAGTATCTTCTTCTACATCGACAAATACCGGGGTTGCGCCGGTCGCCCGTATGGCAGCGACTGTTGGGACCGCTGTGTTTGAAACAGTGATTACTTCGTCGCCGATGCCGATATCCAGCGCCTTCAGCGCCAAAAAAATCGCATCGGTACCGGAGGCTACTCCCACTGAATATTGCGCCTGGCAGAACGCGGCGAATTTGCGTTCAAAGGCCTTCAGTCTGCTGCCCAGAATCAGACGTCCCGACGAAAATACTTCGTCACAGATGCGGAGATATTCATCCCTGTGCGCGCCGTATTCCTTTAAATAGTCCCAGTATCGCACAGGGGTTCCAGGTTGGGTCATTGCAGCCCCTCCTTATCACGCGCATGTCTCAGAATACGGTCGGCGGCCACTGCAAGCGCAAGCGCTCGCTCATGCTCCGCGGAAAAATCCCGACCTTCTGAAATAAGATCGGCAACATGGTCGATCGTCATCTGAAAATGGTCGTGCTGCGCCATTATGACCGTTTCACGGCTTCCGTTGCTGCAGATATCAAGGCTGCACCCATAGTCCGCTGGAGGCGTAAAGGCGCGTTCCAGGCGAAGAGCGCCTCTTGTGCCGCTGATTTCGTAGTAGGACCGGTAAGGCCGGCCGAAGGCTATCGAGAAGCTGAACATCTCACCTGCTGTGGTACGCGCTTCCAGCTCCATGGACATGATCATGTCGTCGCGCCGGACGCAGTCGCAGCGGGCAATGTCTTTGATTTCGCCGTTAAGAAAATATAGGGCCGCGCTGAGCGGATAACGGTTCAGATCGTGAAACGCGCCTCCTCCCTTTGTCGGATCCATACGGAAGTTGTCCTGCTTCAGGGTGGGAATTGTGAATACGCAATTTAGTCCTGTTACATGGCCTATTCTTCCGGTGGTCAGCATCTCCCTGATCACGGCATGCTGCGGGTGCTGCAAATACATCAGATTCTCATACAGCAGCCTGCCATTGAGCTCTGCCGCATTCAGCATGCGGCCGACAGATTCAGGAGAAAGACCGAGCGGTTTTTCGCAAAGGACATGTTTCTTCCGGTTGAGCGAGTCTATTGTCCACTCTTCGTGAAGATGATTGGGAAGCGGGACATAGACCAGATCGACCTGCTCTGATTGAAGCAGTTCCGTAAAACTCATGGCGGCGCATGCATAATTACGCGCAACGCTCGAGGCCTTGAGGCTGTCCCTGCCGGCAATGCCGACAAGACGAGCCTTGTCGCTGCGGACAACCGCAGGCAGGAATCTGCGCAGGGCGATGTCCGCGCATCCGAGGACACCGATGCCGAGGCAACGACCGACTACAGCAGGCATGTCAGTATGCTCCTCGCGCAGGAATTGACCTGTTCTCCGAAATGCACCAGAAACAGCACATGAGAGAGCGGCAGCCAGCGATAATCGTCCGGAAGCGACAGCCCGGCTCCGTCCGGAAGTTCCAGAATGCGGTGGATATTATACTCCCGATAAAAGCGGGCGCCTTCTTCTGTCTGACGGCTGTTGTGGACCATCCGGAAAGTGACGGGCCATAGAAACTCCTCGAACAGGAAAGGCTTCTTCAGCTTGTTGCTGTCGGAATAGTTCTCCTGGGTAAACTGGACCGTAGGCGCCAGCTGCACTGCGGTCTTGTTTCCCGGCTCGGCCTTTGCCTGCATGAGGATTTCGAGCCCGCTTTGGCCTTTCCTGACAAGCAGCCCGATTACGCCGGGTGCGCGATTCTCGATAATCGGCTGGCTCCAACGTCCGACTTCCCTTTTAGCCGACGAGATATTGATGCCTACGATCTTAAAAAAACGCTTTTCGCAATGCGAAAAAAAACCTTTGTCGTCCAGACGCCATTCCCGCAACTCGTTGAGTCCGATGCGTTTTGACACCATATGAGTGGCGGCCCGACGATCATCGAGCCACTGCAGTGTGTCCCAAATGTCCGAAGGCCGGCTGCCGGCAGAATTGTGCAATTCATCCACTGCTGTGTTGCCGCCTTCGGAGAAACCTCCGAATACCAGACTTGAAAGGATGCTGCGGGTGCAGGCGTTTACGAGGTTGTCTCTCTTTATGAGCCGCGCTATTTGCCGTTGTGTCAACCAGATAAATTCATGGGGGAGCGCCTCCGGAATATCGCCGCCGGCTTTAATGATCATGTTACGGTTGGACTTGTACAGGAACCTTCCTCCGTCCTCGGTCTGCATGCGCGCGAAGATGACGCTCTCCGGCGACGGCTTTGTGAACAGATCGAGGAACAGCGGGGTAACTCCGCCGTGAACTCCGGTATAATTGCTGTATGTCGCCTGCACAGTAGGGGAGAGCTGGACACCTCCGATGTTGCCGGGCTCCTCTTTGGCCTGAAGGCAAAAATGCAGAACTCCCCCGATGGACTTTGCCAGGATGCCCAGAATGCCTGTTTCAGGCTGCTCTATGATCGGCTGGTCCCATTCCAGTTCATAACGGTCAATACGATGGCGGCAGTGGATGCCGATGATGCTGAAAAAACGGCCCGTTGTGCTACAAATGTTGCCTGACTGCGACTCACGTCGCCAGCCGTCCAATCCTTTCAAAGGGACCAGGCCCGCCTCCAGGCGGGCATTATCGCGCCGGTCTTTTATCCACTCGTCCACGAAATCATCCTCATGAAATGATTTGGCCGAGTCGTGCGAGGCCCTGATAGCGGGAAGCATATCCGGCCGGATACCGGGCATGACCTCCCAGAAGCTTTCAGCGGTTTCTTCTATGTTACCTGCGGCCATCGGTCGTGACATCCTTCAGGTAATCGACCATAACATTTTTTTTGCCTGCAGACTTTATCTCCCGGATTATGAACTGAGGGTCCTTATTAATGAAAAGATAAATCCTGCCGACATACTCGCCCAGCACACTCAGCGCAAGCAGGGAAAATCCCTTGAAGAATATGTTAATTGAAATAAGCGTCTCGAATTGGGTGAGCGTTCCATTAGCGTTTATTTCATCGAAAGCCTGATGTATCGCGTAAGCCAGGCCTGAAAAGGTCATGACAAAACCGATTATGCCGAATATGCGGAGCGGCAGGAGAGAAAAGTTGACCACCATATTGCCCCATAAAGCGACCAGTTTCCCTAATGTGTACCCCGACCTGCTGACGGCTCTTTCCCTGTGAGTTACGGCGATACTGCCGATATTTTCGGTGATCCTCAAAATAATGCCGTCAATGTATGGGTCCGGGTTGTCGTGCTTGATAATCTCAGAGACAAGAAAGCGGTTGATGACCTTGAAACTCGAGAGATACAGCCCCGCTGGTTTATGAAGGATGATATTTGCGACTTTGTCGTTGAACCGGCTCCCAAGTCTTCTGAAAAAACTGTCTTTTTTGGAGGTGTATGAGGTATAAACGGCATCATAGCCTTTCAGGATTTCTTCAACCAGTTTAACCACTTCTTCAGGCGGGTTCTGCAAGTCGTCATCCATCATCACGCAGTAATCCCCGGCAACGTGATGAAGTCCCGCCATCAGGGCATTATGCTCTCCGCAATTCTTTGAAAGACGAATATAGGTTATGAACGAAGGGTTGTCCGCATATAATTTTTTGCAAATGATGTCTGAGCCGTCACGGCTGCCGTCGTTTACCAGAACTATCTGAAGATTATATTTAGGACTATAAAGCGTTATCAGACTGTTGCACAACAGTTCTATTGTTTTTTCTGCGTTAAATACCGGAATTAATATTGATACCTTTGGCATATAACCTCCTCCATTTGTTGCAATCATCTACTAACAAACAGGAACGCCGGGAGCCTGAGCGAATCAAGCCGGGTGGATATAGGGCAACGCGGTCTTTTCAGACCCGGCGATTGAACCGGTCTTTGTCCGGGCGTTCTGAGGGAATTACGCTAAAGGAGGAGAAAGGCCTGAGCGGTACTTTGAGAATGCCCGCCGCGTCTTGAAATCATGAAGCTCCAGAGGTGAAAGGAGCTCAATGCAGGCCTGGGAGATAATTTGTCGTTCCAGGACCGCAATTACCAGTTCAGGCATGTTTTTAATAATCTTATTCGCTGATAATACGGCCCTTTTTTTGCGCAGCAGGATAAGATCTTTGCCGTCGTCGAGGCCTGAACCGCCTTCACCTTCAGACATGACCGACACGTCTATTGCCTGAGAGAAGCCGAATTGGACAGGCGTGCAGGCCTTCTCATTAGATAAGAGCAGAAATGCCTTGCCTTCTTTTACATTATAGGCAATCTGTGAGACGGCGAAAAAAGAAAAGTAAGCCAGGAAGAACGATGCCGTAATTCGGAGTTTTACAGAAGGCATGCCGTCATGTTACAACACAACTCAAGTCTTTGTAAAGTAGCAGCAGGGGCTGTCTGCTTTCTGAAAGCGCCGGTTTGTGCGACCCCGAAGTCCGGCAGACAGGCAACAAAAGAAAGGGCAGGGGGAACTCCCTGCCCTTTTTAAAGTATTACTTTAGGTTTTGTTTAGAACAGTCCGCTGACCTTGCCTGTTGCGGTATCAACATCAATTCTTCTGAAGGCCGGATTCGAACTCGTTCCGGGCATCAAACTGATCGTGCCTGCACAGGGGCAGAGGAACTTTGCGCCTGAATAAATCAGGATATCTCTGATCGGAAGTATCCAGCCCTTAGGCACGCCTTTAAGCGTAGGATCGTGCGACAGACTCAGGTGTGTCTTGACCATCATGGTCGCGTAGTCCGCGTACTGCGGATCGTCCTCAAGCATCTTTGCCTTTGCCTCTGCCTCAGGCAGCCAGGAAACTCCGTCGGCGCCGTAAACTTCCTTGGCGATAACCGCTACACGATCGCGAAGTTTCATCTCCAGAGGATAGAGGAACTTGAAGTCGTTATTGTCGTTGCATGCGTCGATGACCGCGTCGGCCAGTTCGAGAGCGCCGTCGCCGCCTTTAAGCCAGTGCTGTGATTCAGCGCAGCGGGCGCCTGCAGCCTCGGCAGCCTTTTTGATTACCGCTACTTCAGCGTCCGTGTCGGTGTAAAAACGGTTTACGCAGACAACAGGGTTAATCCCGGACTTGCGGATAACGTTGATCATATGGACCATGTTTGCGCAGCCCTTTTCCACCAGCGCAATATTTTCTTTCGTATACTCATCAGGCAGCGCCTTGCCCGCTACGACTTTGGGGCCGCCGCCGTGCATCTTGAGCGCGCGCACCGTTGTTGTGAGCACAGAGACATGCGGTTTCAGGCCGCTGAAACGCGACTTCACGTTCCAGAACTTTTCAAAGCCGATGTCGGCCGCAAAGCCGGATTCGGTAACGTGGTAATCGAAAAGTTTTAACCCGACGCGGTCGGCTATGATTGAAGACTGTCCTACCGCTATGTTGGCGAAAGGTCCTGCATGCACGAAGCACGGGTTGTATTCAGCGGTGCACATCAGAGTCGGATTTATGGTATTGCGCATGAATGCGGCCATCGCGTTGCCTACTTCGAGGTCGCCTGTAGTGACCGGTTTGCCGCTCTTGTCGAACGCGACAGTGATCTTGTTCAAACGCTGCTTGAGGTCCGCGAGGTCGTTGGCAACAGAAAGGATCGCCATGCATTCTGAACCAACCGCGATGCCGAACTTGGACTGCATCATAAAGCCGTCGGTCCTGCCGCCGATGCCGATGATGATATTGCGGAGACTCTGCGCGCAGAAGTCCATAATCCAGCCCATCTCAACGCGGGTAGGGTCTATGTCCAGGCGTCTCATCTTGGTCAGCCTGTCCAGCTGTTCGTCGTTATAATTGCGCTCATGCTGCATCCTTGAGGTCATGGCAACCATGGCAAGGTTGTGCGCATTCATTATGTCGTTGATATCGCCCGTGAGTCCAAGCGAAAATTCGGTCATGGGTATAAGCAGCGAATTTCCGCCGCCTGCTGCCGTGCCCTTTACGTTCATGGTAGGGCCGCCGGAGGGCTGACGCAGCGCGCCGCCGACATTAACGCCTCTTTTGCCGAGACCTTCCATCAGGCCGCAGGAAGTCGTGCTTTTTCCTTCTCCCAGAGGGGTAGGGGTGATAGCCGTAACCTCGATGTACTTTCCGTCGGGCCTGTCCTTGAGACGTTCAATTACCTTAAGAAAGTCGATCTTTGAGAGGCGGCCCATCGGCAGCATCTCGTCCTTCTGAAGGCCCAGTTTTTCCCTCCAATCTTCCGGGGTGGGCATATTTTTTTCCGCTTCTTCAGAAATCTGCCAGTCAGCTAATTTCGTTGCATCATACGACATGGTTACTCCTCCTTTTTTGTATTACTGTGACGTTACGCCCTGGATTGATCCCGGCTATTTTACATTCTTTTAATCTGGAAGTTGAATAAAAAAAATACAGAGAAGGGTAGCCCGCCTCAGGCGGCCTTCTCTATCTTTACGGCGCAGACCTTCAGTTCCGGTATCTTGCATACCGGGTCAAGTTCCGCATTTGTCAGGACGTTGGCCGCCGCTTCCTTATAATGAAACGGAATAAACACAACGCCCTCAGAAGGCCTGTCCGATATCAGGGCCTTGACTTCAATGCTGCCCCTGCGCGAGGACACCCTGAGCAAATTCCCGGTTTCAACATGAAGCCGCGCCGCGTCATCCGCGCTTATTTCGATATAAGCCTCAGACGCAACCTTATCGAGTTCCTTTACCTTTCGGGTCATGGAACCTGTGTGATACTGAAACAGCTGTCTGCCTGTAGTGAGAATAAAGGGATATTCCTTGTCCGTCAGTTCCATGGAAGGTTTGTACTTAACAGGAGTAAACACGGCCTTTCCCCTGGGGAAGCCGCCTTTGAAAAGGTACTGCGTGCCGGGGTGATCAGGCGTGGGGCAGGGCCACTGCAGTCCGGTCTTATCTATCCGCGCGTATGTTATGCCTGCGACAGCGGGCCAAACCCGTCCCATTTCACGCAGGATATCTTCCATGCCTTCATATTTCATTTCATAGCCCATAAGGGATGAAAGCGCGAGAATGATGTCCGAATCCTGTCTCGCCTCTCCCGGAGGTGTGACCGCCTTTCTAACCCTCTGCAGCCGTCTCTCGGTGTTGGTAAAGGTGCCTTCCTTTTCAGCAAAACAGGCGGTCGGCAGGACGACATCCGCAAGTTCTGCCGTCTCAGTCATGAAGATGTCCTGCACAACGAGGAAGTCCAGTTTCTCCAGAGCTTTCTTTGTATGATTGAGGTCAGGGTCGCTTACCATAGGATTTTCTCCCATGATATACATCGCCTTTAATTTACCCTCATGGGCCGCTCCGACCATCTCGGTTGCGGTAAGTCCGGGTTTATCCGACAGTCTGACTCCCCATGCGGACTCGAACTTCGCCTTCACTTCCGGGAGGTCCACTTTCTGATACCCTGTGTATTGATTCGGTATACAACCCATATCGGTTGCGCCCTGTACATTGTTCTGGCCCCTCAGCGGGTTTACGCCGCTGCTTTCCTTGCCGATATTGCCGGTCATCAAGGCCAGATTGGCTATCGAAAAGACATTGTCCGTGCCGTGCGAATGCTGGGTTATGCCCATGGTGTAGAAGATTGCGGAATTTTTACCCTTTCCATACATCATGGCCGCTTCGATGATATCTTTTTTGGGCACACCTGTAATCTTTTCAGCCTTTTCCGGCGTGAAGTCCTCTATGCTCTTTTTGAATTCGGCGAACCCCTCGGTATGTTTTTTTATGAACTCAGGGTCAATCAATTTCTTTTTCAGGAGTACGTGCATTATACCGTTGAGAAGCGCGACATCCGTGCCGGGCTTATGTTGCAGCCAAAGCGATGAGAACCTCACGAGGTTGATTTTTCTGGGATCGGCAATAATGATCTTCGCGCCTTTCCTTGCAGCCTTTTTCATCCTCAGCGCGACAATCGGATGGGTCTCCGTAGTATTGGACCCGATTACGAATATTACGTCGTTGTTTTCTATCTCGGGCATCGAATTGGTCATCGCCCCGGAACCGAAGGCTGTGGCCAGACCGGCCACTGTGGCGCTGTGTCAGAGACGGGCGCAGTGGTCTACATTATTAGTGCCCACCGCGGCTCTGATGAATTTCTGGAAGAGGTAGTTTTCTTCGTTTGTGCATCTGGCAGAGGCGAGCCCGCCGATTGCGTCAGCGCCGTATTTGCTTTTGGTCTTTTTCAGTTTTTCAGCTACAAGGCCTAGCGCCTCATCCCAGGTCGCTTCCCTGAATTTGCCTTTTTCTTTTATCAGAGGAGTTTTCAGTCTTTCAGGACTGTTGATGAACGAGTAGCCGAAGCGTCCCTTCGGGCAGAGCCATCCCTCGTTAATCGTATCCTCACGCGATGAGACCCGGACAACCTCATTATTGCTCACGTGCAGGGTCAGGTTGCAGCCGCAGCCGCAATAAGCGCACACGGTTTCGACCTCTACGACATTCTTCTGACGGCCCTTTTGTGCCCAGGCCTTGCCGGTCAGCGCCCCGGTCGGGCATATGGCCACGCATTGTCCGCAAAATTCGCAGTCCAGGTCTTTATCAAAGGGCGGGCAGATCTTGGCGTTAAACCCGCGGAACGCAATGTCGATTGCGCCGACGCCCTGTACTTCATCGCACACGCGCACGCATTTGCCGCAAAGGATGCACTTTTCAAGGTCCCTCTCAATGAAGGGATTATTATCTCTGGTCTCATATTTTCTGCGTTCGCCTTCCAGGCGGTTTTCCCTTATGCCGTAGAAATAAGCGAGTTCCTGAAGCGTGCAATCGCCGGCCTTTTCACAGACCATGCAGTCATTTGGATGGTCTGAAAGTATCAATTCCAGAATCGTCTTGCGCTGTTTTTCCAGCAGGGGAGTCGAGGTCGTAACCTCCATGCCGTTGGAAACCGGAGTTGTGCAGGAAGTTACAGCCCTTGGTGAGCCCTTCACCTCTACTATGCAGAGCCTGCAGCCGCCGTAAGGCGTCAGCTTCGGGTGGTGGCACAGTGTCGGGATGGGTATTTCAGCGGACCGCGCAGCTTCAAGTATTGTAGAGCCCTCAGCCACTGAAACCGTCCGGTCGTTTATTTTAAGGTCAATCATTTTATGCTCCGCCATTTTATCCTCTGCCGGCATTTCTTATCCCTTGCCTATTGCCTTGAATTTGCATGCCTCGAAACATGCTCCGCATCTGACGCAAAGCTCAGGATCTATTTTATGGGTTTCCTTGCGCTCGCCTGTAATTGCCCCTGCGGGGCAGACTCTCTTGCACATGCCGCAGCCCTTGCAGAATTCGGCGATGACGCTGTAGGACAGAAGGTCCCTGCACACACCCGCCGGACATTTCTTCTTTGTGATGTGCGCCTCATATTCCTCTCTGAAATACTTAAGGGTGCTCAGCACCGGGTTGGGCGCCGTCTGCCCAAGACCGCACAAAGACGTCGCCTTTATATCCTGCGCCAGGTCTTCCAGCAGCGCAATATCGCCTTCTCTTCCCTGTCCGCAGGTTATCCTCTCCAGGATCTCCAGCAGTCTCTTGGTCCCTATTCTGCACGGAACGCATTTGCCGCACGATTCCGACTGTGTAAATTGAAGGAAGAACTTGGCTATATTGACCATGCAGTCGTTTTCGTCCAGAACCACCATGCCGCCCGAACCTACAATGGAGCCGACGCTTGCCAGGGATTCAAAATCGACCTTGATGTCCAGCATGTCCGCAGTTATACAGCCTCCGGAGGGGCCGCCGGTCTGGACCGCCTTGAACTTCCTGTCGTATTCTATGCCTCCGCCGATATCGTATATGATCTCTCTCAAAGGAATACCCATCGGCACTTCAATGAGGCCGGAGTTTCTTATCTTGCCGGTCAGTGCGAAGACCTTCGTGCCCTTGCTCTTTTCAGTGCCGAAAGACGAATACCAGTCAGCTCCCTTTCTCACTATGTACTGAATGTTTGCGAGGGTCTCGACATTGTTTATCACAGTAGGCTTTCCCCAAAGTCCCTTATAGACAGGGAAGGGCGGCTTAGCCCTGGGCATCCCTCTCTGGCCTTCTATCGAGGCTATGAGCGCCGTTTCCTCGCCGCAGACAAAGGCGCCCGCGCCCAGCTTTACCTTGATATCGAAACTGAATTTGGTCCCGAGGATACTCTTGCCGAGGAAATTGTTTTTCCTGGCATCCTTCAAGGCCTTTTTAAGACGCTCTACAGCCAGGGGATATTCAGCGCGTATGTAGACATAACCCTTGTCCGCGCCTATTGCATACGCGCCGATGGTCATGCCTTCAATAACAGCATGAGGATTGCCTTCAATAACTGAGCGGTCCATGAATGCGCCCGGATCGCCTTCGTCCGCATTGCAGATAATATACTTTTGAGGAGAAACGACTCTATTGCAGAATTCCCATTTAACGCCGGTCGGGAATCCGGCCCCGCCGCGTCCTCTTAATCCGGAACTCTTAACGACATCGATAATGTCCTGTTGGGACATTGTTTTCAATACCTTGTCAAGGGCCTTATATCCGGAGGTTTCTATATAGGAATTGATGTCTTCAGGATCGACGATACCGCAATCGGACAGAACAACCTTGATCTGTTTGTCGTGAAATTTGTGGTAATCGTCGGACACGGCCCAATCAGAAACAGGATTACCGGAGATTATATGCTCGGAAATGATCTTCTCCACCATTTCCGGTTTGATGTACTGGTATGTGGTCTTGTTGTCGTTGATGATGACATCGACCAAAACATCTCTGGCGCAAAGGCCGCGGCAGCCTACACGGTGCATGGAACAGTTCTTTTTTATATCCGCGCCAATGCCTTTGGCCCCTAGCTGTTTTTTGAAGGCAGCCATGACTTCGGAGCCGCCTGCGGCTATTCCGCCGGTTCCCATGCAAACCCTTATTTTCAGATTATTCTTCAATTTTGGGTTCCTTCAATTTCCTGACTTCCTTCATAAGATTATCCGCCGTCATCTTGCCGTGCACCTTGTCGTTTATTATCACGACAGGAGCTATGCTGCACGCGCCCACGCAGTTGACCTTTTCAAGGGTGAACTCTTTGTCTTCAGTGGTGCTTTCACCGGCAGAGAGACACAGTTCTTTCTCAAGCCCTGTAATCAACCTTTCAGAGCCCTTCACATGACAGGCTGTTCCGCAACACGTGGTGACAATATTCTTTCCGCGCGGCGCAAGATGAAATTGGGCGTAAAAAGTGGCTATCCCGTAAAAACGGCTTGCCGGGATATCCAGTTTCTTTGAAAACCACATCACCGCGTCTTCGGGTACGTAGCCGAACTCATGTTGAATATTCTGGAGAAGGGATATCACATTCCCTTCATTTTCAATGTGGTCGGCGTATATCTTTTCCAGGATTTTTTTCATCGCGTTCAATTATTATAATAACAATAAGGCTAAAAATTTATCATATGCGCAGAATGGCCGTCAAGATTATCAGGCGTCCGGAATCATTAATAATTTTAATGGATACATTGTATCGGTCAAATAGAGTTTTAAGTCCGTCCTGAATCAGGGCGGCTGATTTATAATCCCGGAGGAATAAATGCCCAGAATAAGAACGTTCCTGTTGTGTCTCTTTATGTTGTCCCTGTCTGTAAATGCGGGCGCTGCCGTACTGATGGATAAGGTTGTTGCCGTAGTAAATTCGGAAGTCATAACCTGGAGCGAGCTGTATAAGAGCATGGAGGCCGACGCCTCGCCTCAGCTGAAGGAGTTGAGTGAGGATGAAAGAAGAAAGGTGTTCAGGGAAAATGAAGCGATGTTTCTGGATAACCTGATAAGCATCAGGCTTCAGCTGCAGGCGGCAAAGAATCTCAATATAGCGGCTGGAGACGAAGAGGTAACTGAAGCCGTGGAGAGCATAATGAAGAAATACTCCATGACCGATGCGGCTTTCAGGGAATCTTTAAAGAAAGAGGGCTATTCGTTTGATGAATACAGGAAAAGACTGAGGGAACAGATAGTGATAAGCAAGGTCGGCAATCAGCTGATTAAAAGCAAGATCCTGGTTTCCGACGCGGATGTCAAAGAGTATCTTGCCGGCAACAAGGCTGCGATTGAAAACGAGGAAGGCTACAGGATAAGACAGATATTCCTTAAAAAGACCGGCAACGACCAGGATAAAGCAAAGCTTGAGGAGAAAGCTGCGGGCATTGTCGGCGAGCTGAAGCAGGGAGGAAATTTTTCGGAGCTTGCCAGAAGATATTCCGAGGACCCTTCGGCGAATTCCGGAGGAGACCTTGGTTTTATACAGAGGGGCCAGCTGAACAGGGAATTCACCGCAGTGATCGCCGGTCTGAAAGAGGGCGAAACGAGCGCGCCGTTTTGGACCGACAAGGGGCTGCATATCATAAGGCTCGACGAGAAGACGGCTGCCAAGGGCAGTGAGGAACTTGTCGAAGACGCCAAAAAAGCTTTGATCAACAAAATATATATCGAAAAATATAATGCCTGGATCAAGAGTCTCAGGGAGAACGCTTTCATAGAGATAAGATTATAAAGGGGCTGTTCGTTCTGATTATTCCGCTGGCAGTAAAATTCATCCGGAGGTAAAATGGGCAATATACGGCTGGCTGTCCTGGCGTCGGGCCGGGGTTCCAATTTTCAGGCGATAATCGATTCCGTGTCTTCGGGGTATATCAGGGCCGATATCTGCCTGCTGATAACCGATAATTCCGAGGCCTTTTCGATAGAAAGGGCAAAGAAACATGGGATCGAACATCTCACGCTGCTGCCTCGCAATTTCGGCTCACGCGACGACTACTTCAGCCGGATAGCCTCCGAACTTAAGAACAGGTCTGTAGACCTCGTAGTTCTTGCCGGGTTCATGAGAATTGTCGGAAGGCCCCTGATCGAGGCATTTCCTGACAGGATAATGAATATTCATCCTGCGCTTTTGCCGTCGTTTCCCGGACTGCATGGACAGAAACAGGCTCTGGACTATGGTGTGAAGATATCGGGATGTACTGTGCATTTTGTGGATGAAGGAATGGACACCGGGCCGATAATCATTCAGGCCTCCGTCCCTGTCCTGGATGGAGACACTGAAGATACTCTTTCGGAGAGAATACTGAAGTATGAGCACAGGATATATCCTGAGGCGGTCAGGCTTTTTGCCGAGGGGAAGATCAGGGTGGACGGCCGCAAGGTCAGGATCAGCGCGGACGCGCCTTCAGAAGGCGCATTGATTAATCCTCCGCCGGCCCTTTGAGGCCCGGCACTGCTTCGTTGTTCAAGCCGGCAAGAAAAGAAGGGCTGCCCTGCGGCGCGATTTTTCTGAAGCGGCTTCGGGCCTCGGTAAAAATATTTATGGTAGCCTCATCCTTGTAATCATAGTATGTATAGGGCATTGAATTGAACCTCCCGTCCTTATAAAACAGCTCCAGCTCCGCATATACCGAACTCCCGAGATAAATCCTGTGAGAATAATTTTTCAGGGACGCGAGTACGACTTTCGCAAGCGTCAGATAGCCGGGGTCGATATTTATCCTGCGCTTTCCGTCAACAGCAAACAGGGTTTCGAGTTTGGTCGTTTCGAGCTTGGCCCGGGTCAGCGAATAAGGATCGATAACACTATCGAAAAAAATAAAATTCCGGAAGATCGGCGCGCCGAGTTCTTTATCATAATACGAAGTGTGGGTCCAATCCAGGACGCGGCTTTGGTATAGAACATCACCGAATTGGTTGGTCAGATACGGAAGAATGTCATGAAAAACCGCGTTGTCGGAAAAAAGCAGTCCAGTAAAAAAAACAGCTTTTTCAGGATGCCTCGGCAGGGACATTATTCGCTGAGAAGCAAATTTATAAGGGCCTTTTCCTCGGCTGAACCCCAATCCGCAGCGCCGATGACGCGTTTCCTGACGACGCCTTTTTTGTCGATCAAATAAGTTTCCGGGACGCCCGTTACCCCGAAGTTCCTGGATGATGCTTCAGCAGGATCCGTATATACCGGGAAGGCAAAGCCTTTTGACTTCATATAATCGGAAGCATTGGTCAGGCTATCGCGGTAAAGAACTGTGACCATTGCAAAATTGCCGTTGGTCCGGAGCGTTTTGTACAGGGCGTCCATAGACGGCATTTCTTCCTTGCACGGATCGCACCAGGAAGCCCAGAAGTTAAGAAAGACCACCTTGCCTTTTAAGTCGGCTGAAGAAAGTTTTTTCCCGCCGGCTTCGTCAAGGACTTCAAAAAGAGGATTGTCCGCCCGCACGGCGGTTGTATTTACCGGCGTTCCCTGATTTAGGGCAAATACGGCAAGGAGGGCCGCGCACGCAACCAATACTAAAATCAGAATAGCTTTTTTATGTTTCACGAATTGTTCGCCTGTCGCCTTTTTTTCAACGAATTACAAAAGTCTAGTTAACTCCCGACAGAACCGGAGCTTCCTCGTCGGCTGTAAAGACCGGAGTTCCCGCTTCGAGGAGCATTCTTATCTTATTGATGCCCTTGAACCTGCCTCTCAGAATTTCTTCCGAAAGGGGGTCTTCAATTACTTTCTGGACAGCTCTTCTCATTGGTCTTGCGCCGTACGCAGGTTTGTAGTAGCGGTCCAGTATCCATTCCTTCACTTCCTGTGAAACTTCGATGACCAGTTCCTGATCTATCAACTGGCTGTTGGTCTCTTCTATGAGCAGATCGATAATTGAAATGAGATGCTCCTTGTTAAGGGGATGAAACACGACCATCTCGTCCACACGATTAAGGAATTCAGGGTTGAACGTTTTTCTCAATTCACCCATAATGCCGTCTTTAATGCCCTGGTAGACTTCGGGCCCTTCGCTCCTCTGGAACCCCAGTGGAGTCGCCTTTTCGATGACCCTGGCCCCGACGTTCGAAGTCATGATTATAACCGTATTTCTGAAATCGACCTTCCTGCCGTAGCTATCGGTAAGGACGCCTTCATCAAGCACCTGAAGCAGTATATTGAAGACATCCGGATGAGCCTTCTCGATCTCATCGAAAAGCACCACTGAATACGGTTTCTTTCTGACCTTTTCTGTGAGCTGGCCGCCTTCCTCGTAGCCTACGTAGCCGGGAGGGGCGCCCGTGAGCTTCGATACGTTGAACCTTTCCATGTATTCGGACATATCGATTTTGATCAGGGAATTTTCATCGTTGAACAGGAAGCTTGCAAGCGCCTTTGCAAGTTCGGTCTTGCCCACGCCCGTTGGCCCGAGAAAAAAGAAAGTGCCTATGGGCTTCTTGTTGCTTTTAAGTCCGGCCCTGGAGCGCCTTATTGCCCTTGAAACCGCTATTACCGCCTCGTCCTGGGCGATGATTCTGCTGTGAAGCTCTTCCTCCATCCGGAGCAGTTTTTCAGATTCCCTCTCCTCTATTTTAACGATCGGTATGCCGGTCATTTTTGCCACTGTATATGCCACGTCTTCTTCCAGTATGACCGGGATCTCCCTGTTCAGATCTTCTTTCCATTTCTTTTGCGTCTGTTCAAACACCCTTCTGACGTTTTCTTCCTCGGACCTGAGGGAAGAAGCCTTATCAAGGTCATGCAGTTTTATGTACAGGTTCTTTTCCTTTGAAAGCCTGTTCATCCTTGATTCAAGTTCTTTTAGCTCGTGGGGCGGGGTGAAACGTTTGAGTTTGATGCGGGAACCGGTCTCATCAATAACGTCGATGGCCTTGTCGGGTAATTGCCTGTCGGGGATATACCTGTCGGACAGCCTCGCGGACGCGTTGATGGCTTCAATGCTTATCTTCACCCTGTGATGCGTTTCATAACGCGATTTCAGGCCGCTCAATATCTCGATGGTATTGCCGATGTCGGGCGGTTGTACCCGGATGGGCTGAAATCTCCTTTCCAGCGCCCTGTCTTTTTCGATGTATTTTCTGTACTCATCCGGGGTGGTAGCGCCTATGCACTGTATTTCACCCCTTGAAAGGGCGGGCTTAAGCATGCTGGAAGCATCTATCGATCCCTCAGCCGCGCCGGCGCCGATAAGGGTATGCAGTTCGTCTACAAACAAAATAACATTGTCGGTCTGGACAATCTCTTTCATCACGATTTTGAGGCGCTCCTCGAACTGACCGCGATATTTCGTGCCCGCAATGAGCGCTCCCAGATCAAGGGATATGATTCTTTTGCCGACCAGGCTCTCCGGAACGTCTCCTGCTATTATCCGTTGACAAAGGCCCTCGACGATGGCGGTCTTGCCGACGCCGGGTTCGCCTATGACAACAGGGTTGTTCTTTATCCTCCTGCCAAGGACCTGTAACAATCTCTCTATCTCGTCTTCCCTTCCTATGACCGGGTCAAGACGGTTGTCTTTGGCCATCTGGGTAAGGTCCCTGCCGAATTCGTCAAGCGCAGGCGTAGCACTACGTTTTTCCCGCATATGCGCATAAGATTTCATGGAAAGATTAATCGTCAACTGCCTGGCGCCCAGAAGGTTTGCGCCGAAATTGCGCAATATTTTGCCGGCTATCCCTTCGTCCTCCCTGATAAGCCCAAGCAGAAGATGCTCGCTTCCTATGTAATTATGACCGAGCAGTCTGGCTTCTTCTACAGCGAGTTCAAGAACTTTCTTGGCCCTGGGAGTAAAAGGGATGTCGCCGAAGGTAAGCAGGTTCATTCCGGCGGGCAGATTTCTCTCAATCTCCATCCTCAGCTCTTCAAC
>Ga0334722_10002685_pt1 | contig 19813 bp, 19 predicted proteins | sample C3_bottom_MG_FD_207210 | JGI IMG/M metagenome (GOLD analysis project Ga0334722, IMG submission 207210) | Sediment microbial communities from Yellowstone Lake, YNP, Wyoming, USA - C3_bottom | ecosystem: Environmental > Aquatic > Freshwater > Lake > Sediment | place: USA: Wyoming | collected...
CGCGGCCTCGGCACGACGTCCGTGTACATCCAGCTGCGGCCCGCCACCGCGTAGCCAATCCGGCGGCGCGCGCCGCTTGCCAGCGCCAGCAGCGAGCTCCGCGGCCCGCCGTGGAAATCCACGGCGACGTCGAAACGGCCGCGCCGGAGCTGCAGCGCCAGCCGGGCGTCCGTCCGCCAGCGCGCGGCGCCGGTGTCGAGCGGCGCGACGACCACCTCGTCGAGATGAGGGTTGCCTTGCACGGCGGCCGCGGCTTGCGGCTCGACCACGTAGGTCAGCCTGGCGTCGGGATACGCGCCGCGTAGCGCCCGGATGATCGGGGTCGTCAGGACGACATCGCCGATCAGGCGCAGACGGATCAACAGGATCTTCAGAAGCGCCGCCTCACGATCGCGTCGGCGTGTCCTCGATGGTCGCCTCGTCGATCAACATCACGGGGATGTCGTCCTTGACGGGGTAGACGCGCCGGCACTGTTCGCACTTCAGGCCCGCACCGTTGTTGATCGGCACCACCGGCGACGTCTTGCACGCCGGGCAGACCAGGATTTCCAGCAACTCGGGACTGACAGCCATCGATGAGCTCCTCTGCGCACCGGCCCGAAGCCGCACTCGGGCGTTCCCATGACTATAACAGACAGCCGCGCCCCTGGCCCCTCGTCCCGCGCTCCTCCCATGCTGACAGGTTCACGGGTTTCGTGCCAGAATCGACGGGTGATCCACCTGATTGTTGCAGCAGCACTTGTGGCCGGTTCTTCTGCCGGCGCGACGCCGGCGTTCCAGAAGCCGGCGGCGGCCGTCCAGGCCCCAGCCAGGCAGATTCAGGCCAAGCAGGTTTCGGGCAAGCCTGGAGCCACCGCCAAGCCCCAGACCGACACCACGGCAGAGGCGTACTACGAGTTCCTGCTCGCGCACCACAAGGACCAGGACGGTGACTCCGATGGGGCGCTGGCCGGCTTTCGCCGCGCGCTGGCCCTGGACCCGACGTCGTCGCAGATCACGACCGAGCTCGCCGAGTTCTATGCCCGCCAGGGCGAGATCAAGTCCGCGGTCGAGCTGGCCGACGCCGCGCTGAAGCTGGATCCGGACAACTTCGACGCGCACCGCATCCTGGGGATGCTGTACGCGGAGCTGGCGACGCGCGAGAGCACGACGGCCGGCAGCCCCGACGCGGCCGCGAAGCTGGCGATCGAGCACCTGGAGAAGGCGCTTGGCGATGACCGCGTGGACGTGGCGTCGGAGGTCCGCCTGCAGCTCGGGCGTGTCTACCTGCGCGACAAGACGTGGGACAAGGCGATCGCCGTGCTGAAGCAGTTGCTTGCGGACAACCCCTGGTTGCCGCGTGGCGTGGCGATGCTCAACCAGGCGTACGTGGGGGCTGGCAAGAACACCGAGGCCATCGCGCTGCTCAAGGACGCGGTCGAGGAGGAGCCGGGGTTCTACCCCGCGCTTGCCGACGCCTACGAGAAGCAGCGCTTGTTCACGGAAGCGGCCGACGCCTACGAGCAGGCATCGATACTCAATCCGCGGGATGCCGACCTGAAGACCCGCTGGGCGTCCGCCCTGCTCAGCGAAGAGGAAGAGGCGAGCACGTTGAAGGCCCGTGACCTCCTGGCGGAGGTCACCAAGGCGAATCCGACCGCCACCTGGGCGCTCTACCTCCTGTCGCGCGCCCAGCGTGAGCTGGGCAACCTGGACGGGGCCGAAACGGCGGCGCGCCAGGTCCTCGCCGCCAGTCCCAACAGCATTTCCGGGGCTCACGCGCTCGCGCAGGTCTACGAATCCCGCCGGGAGTACGCGCGTCTCGTCGAGGCGCTCGCACCCATCGTGGCCGCCATTCCCAAGGGGCGCGACGCCGATGCGGCGCTCCTGCTGACGCACCTGGGCACGGCCTACATGGAACTCGGGAAGGCGAAGGACGCGGTGGCGGCGTTCGAGCGCGCGGCGCAGTTGAGTCCCCAGGACGCGATGCTGAAGGCGTACGTCGCGCGGGCGCTCGTGGCCGACAAGCAGTTCGACAAGGCGCTCGCGATGGTTCGCGAACGGCGCAGCGCCCGTCCCGACAACGTGGAACTGGCGCGACTCGAGGCTGAGGCGCTCCGCGGGAGCGGCAGTTTCGACGCCGGCGTCGCCGTGCTGAAGCCATTTGCCGAGAAGGCGCCGTCGGGCGTGGGTGTGCAGTCGCTCGCCGAATACTACGCCGCGGCGGGGCGCTACGCCGAGGCAGCGGCCCTGCTGAAGGCCGGCGTCGCGAAGTTCCCGGATGATCTCGACGTCCAGTTCCAGTACGGCGCGATGCTCGAGCGGCAGAAGCTGTTCGCCGAGGCGGAGCGCGTCCTCCGGAAGGTGATCGCCGCGGACGGGGAACACGCCGCGGCGCTGAACTACCTGGGCTACACGATGGTCGAGCGCGGCGAGCGCGTGGCCGAGGCGCTCACCTTCATCCAGCGGGCCATCAAGCTCGATCCGTACAACGGCTCGTACCTCGACAGCCTCGGGTGGGCGTACTTCAAGCTCAAGCAGTTCGAGCAGGCGGAGGCCCCGCTGCAACGGGCGTCCGATCAGCTCGTCCGGGACTCGGTGGTGCAGGACCATTTCGGTGACGTCCTCGCGGCACGCAGCCGCTGGAAGGACGCCGTCGCGGCGTGGCAGCGCGCGCTGGCCGGCGACCGCGAGACCATCGATCCGGCCCGGATCGAAAGCAAGATCCGCGACGCCCAGCGCAGGATTGGCAAGGAGTAGGAACCGGATGCGGGCTGGGACGGCGGCCGTCATTGCTTCCGCCGCCGTGGCGGCTGCGTGCGCCACGGTTCCGCTCCGCCTGCCCGAAGGCCCCGCACGGCCGGCACCGGGACAGATGGCCGGCATCGCGTTCGAGCAAGCCACGGCGTCGTGCCGCACGCTGCGCACATTCACCGCCGAGGTCGGGCTCTCCGGCCACTTCGGCGCCGAGCGGCTGCGCGGGCGCGTAATCGCGGGCTTCGATCGTGCCACCACATCGGTCCGCCTCGAGGCCCCCGCCCCCTTCGGCGCGCCGGTATTCATCCTCGCGGCCCGCAACGATCGCGCCACACTCTTGTTGCCCCGCAACGACCAGGTGGTGACGGACGCGTCCGTGGCGGACGTGATCGAAGCGCTGACGGGACTGCGGCGCAACACGCTCGACCTGCTGGCGTTGCTGGCCGGTTGCGTCGTGAGCGACCTGCAGCCGGACATCGCGCGTGCGAAGCAGTTCGAGTCTGGCTGGCTGTCGGTGCCGCTCGCGGGCGGGGCGGAGGTCTTCCTGCGCGAGGAGCGCCAGCGCTGGCGCGTGGGATTCGGCCTCGTCGCCGACGATCCCGCAGCCCCCGTCAATGCGCCGTGGCTGGTCTCCTACGACCAGTTCCAGGCCGTGTTTCCGGCCGTGGTCCGGCTGACGCGGCCGGCCCGTGCCGACCGGGCCGGCGACACAGCCAGCGATGTCAAGTTTGCCATCTCGCAGGTGGAGTCCAACGTGCCGATCGATGCGGCGGCCTTTTCGCTGCAGGTGCCGGGGAAGGCCGTGCGGATTTCCATCGATGAGTTGCGCCAGCTCGGACCGCTGGCCGATCGTTCCACGGAATCGAGGACTCGGTGACTACCGGCCGACACGGCGCCCGCATCAGGGCACACGCCAAGATCAATCTCTCTCTGCACGTGCACGGCCTGAGGCCCGATGGCTATCACGAGCTGGAAACCGTCTTCCAGTCTCTGGCACTGCACGACACCGTGACCTGCACGTTGACGCGAGGGCCATTTCGCGTCACGTGCGACGACCCGGCCGTGCCGACCGACTCGCGCAACCTCGTGTGGCGCGCGGCAGAGAGACTGTGGCGGGCGCTCGATCGCCGGGGCGAGATGCGCGGCGTCGACATCGCGCTGGCCAAGAGCATTCCGTCGCAGGCCGGTCTCGGGGGAGGCAGTTCCGATGCCGCGGCGGCGCTCGAGGCGCTGGCCGCCCTGTGGTCGGCCGATGCCTCCGTGGACCTGGCGTCGATTGCCGCCCAGGTTGGTGCCGATGCGCCGTACTTCCTGATGGGCGGCACGGCGCTCGGACTTTCGCGCGGCGAGAAGCTCTATCCGCTTCCGGAACTGCCCGCCACGCACGTCGTACTGGCGCTGCAGGCGTTCGGCGTGCCGACGGCGGATGCGTACCGCTGGTTCGATGAGTCCCGGCGCGCGCCGGGCCGATCGAAGCAGGCCGGCACCGACGGCGAGACCGGAGGGCTCGTCCTCGCCGCGGGACCGCTCAATCGTCACTCCGGGATGTCCAACTGGAACCTTGTTGTCCATAACGACCTGGAAGCCCCGGTGGTACGCCGCCACCCGGAAATTGGCGCCGTCCGGGACGTGCTGGCCCGTTCGGGGGCATTTGCGGCGTCCATGACGGGAAGCGGATCGGCCGTATTCGGCCTGTTCGAGACGTCCGCCGCGGCCCGGCGGGCCGCCCAGCGGGTGGCCGAGGCTGGGTTCGTGAGCATGGTCACGAAGACGGCCGGACGACGGGGATAGACGCTCAGGGGAATGGGCAATGGCGGAAGGCCAAAGGGAAATCACGATCCCCGGTCCCTTTTCTCTTTCCCTTTCCCCTTTCCCCTGTACTTGTGCCAACCGCGGCCTCTCGTATACACTTTCTGTTTGCGTCATCATCGCTAGGCCACGCCTAAGCGGTGCACTCCCTGCCACGTGTAGCGGACCGTCGCCCCCCGGAGAGGGGCAGGTGCGTCACCCGTGCGTGGTGAGTCGTGTCGGATGCGTGGACGCGCCCGGCATGATGTGGTCATGTCGGCGCTTGTTGGGAATGTTGGGGCGTCGCCAAGCTGGTAAGGCACGGGTCTTTGGAACCCGCATTCGAAGGTTCGAATCCTTCCGCCCCAGCCAGTCTGGCCTACGAGGGAACCGCGATGCCGAAGGGCGATGCGAAGCTGAAGATCTTCTCCGGCAGTGCGCACCCTGAGTTGGCCCGCGAAATCGCGGAGTTCCTGGGGTTGCCGCTGGGGCAGGCCAAGCTGCGACGATTCCCGGACACCGAGGTGTCGTTCCAGATCGACGAGAACATCCGCGGCACGGATGTCTTCATCGTGCAGCCGACGTCGCCGAACGTGGACGAGCACATCATGGAACTGCTCGTCATGATCGATGCGTTTCGTCGATCATCGGCGGCCCGGATCACGGCGGTGATCCCGTATTACGGCTACGCGCGGCAGGATCGCAAGGACAAGCCCCGCGTGCCGATTTCGGCCAAGCTGGTGGCCAACATTCTCGGCGCGGCCGGGACGCATCGCGTGCTGACGATGGACCTGCACAAGGCGCAGATCCAGGGGTTCTTTGACATTCCGGTGGATCACCTGTTTGCGGCACCCGTGATCATCGACTTCCTGGCACGGCAGTCGTTCCAGAAGCTGACGATCGTCTCGCCGGATGCCGGTGGCGCCGAGCGCGCCCGCGCCTATGCCAAGCGGTTGGGCGCCGACCTGGCGATTATCGACAAGCGCCGGTCGCCCGAGGACGGCCACGCCGAGGTGATGAACGTCGTCGGCGAGGTCGCCGGCCGGACGTGCCTCATCCAGGACGACATCGTCGACACGGGGGGCACGATGGCGAATGCGGCGAACGCCCTGATGGCGAATGGCGCCGAGCGGGTGTGGGCGTGCGCGGTGCACGGGTTGTTCTCGGGCCCCGCGATCCAGCGGATTGAACAGTCGGCGATCGAGAAGTTCGTGGTGACGAACACGATTCCGGTCACCGGTGAGAAGGGCAAGTGCCCGAAGATCGTGACGCTGTCGGTGGCCCGGCTGCTCGGCCAGGCGATTCGCAGCATTCACGAGGAAACGTCGGTATCGTCGTTGTTCGTATAGGGCGGACCTGGGTTTCGCGGGCCGGCACGTCGCCAACGCCCGCGTGGCGCGAGAGCCGAAGTGCTGAGCGAGCGTGAGCTCGATGGGCGAGTCGAAGCAGCAAGGATAGGACGTATGGAAGCCAGACTTGAAGCAGTGAAACGGGACACGTACGGCAAGAACGAGGCGCGGCGCCTCCGCGTGGCAGGCCGGATCCCGGCGGTGTTGTACGGCGGCGTGTCCGCCAATGGCAAGCGCGAGGCGACCGAGATCGCGGTCGACCCCAAGACCCTCTCGGGCATTCTGCACTCGCACTCGGGTGTGAATACCCTGATCGGCCTCAAGGTCGGCGACGAGGACGTGCGCGTGCTCGTCAAGGAGTACCAGCTCGACCCGGTCTCGCACAAGCTGCTGCACGCGGACTTCTACCGCATCGCGATGGACAAGCTCCTGACCGTGACGGTCCAGGTGGTCTGCACGGGCGAGCCGAAGGGCGTCAAGCAGCAGGGCGGCGTTCTCGACATCGTCCACCGCGAGGTGGATGTCGAGTGCCTCCCGGCGGACATTCCCGAGACGATCGAGGTCGATGTCACCGAGCTGATGCTCGGCCAGGCCATCCGGCTGAAGGACGTCGCGACCAGCCCGAAGTGGAAGCCCGTGACCGACGCCGACGTCATGCTGGTGCACGTCGTGGCGCCGCGCGCCGTGGTCGAGCCGGTGGCGGATGCCGCGGCGGTTGCCGCGACGCCGACGACGGGGGCCGAGCCCGAAGTCATCAAGAAGGGCAAGGTCGAAAAGGAAGAGAAGGACGAGAAGAAGTGAAGTTGGTCGCCGGCCTGGGGAATCCCGGCCGGAACTACCAGGGAACCCGGCACAACGTCGGGTTCGCGGTAGCCGACGAACTGGCTCGCCGCGGCGAGGTGCAGTTCGAGCACGGCAGGGCCAACGCCCTGACGGCGAAAGTCGGCGTCGGCGCCAACGCGTTGCTGATCGTCAAGCCGCTCACCATGATGAACCTGAGCGGCGAGGCGGTGGCGGGCGTGGCGCACTTCTTCAAGATCGACTCGTCGGACCTCCTCGTGGTGGCCGACGACGTGAATTTGCCGCTGGGGCGGCTGCGGTTGCGGATCGGCGGATCGGCGGGCGGGCACAACGGGTTCCGCTCGATCATCCAGTGCCTCGGATCCGACGCGTTTCCCCGGCTGCGCGTGGGCGTCGGACGAGGCGACCCGCGTCGGGATCTGGCGGACCACGTGCTGGCGCGGTTCGATCCGGACGAGGGAGAGGACGTCCAGCAAGCTGTAGCCCGGGCTGCCGACGCGGCGGAAGCGTTCCTCGCGGAGGGCATCGAGGCAGCCATGAATCGTTTTAACCGGGCGGGAGAAACCGCCCCCTAACTCCTTGCCACTACGTCGAAGCCGATCAGGCGAAGGCGAGTGGCCGCACTGGCCATAAGGAGCCGCATGAGTCAGAAAAGACTGTACGAGCTCGTCTACATCACGTCGCCCGACGTGACCGAGGCGCAGGTCGCCGAGCTGCACACGCAGGTCGAGTCGATCGTCGCCCGGTTGCAAGGCGAAATGGTGAAGACGGAAAACTGGGGACGCCGTCGCCTCGCCTACAAGATTGGCAAGCACCGTGAGGGCACGTACGTGCTCGAGGTGTTCAACGGCTCGGGCGAACTGACCAAGGAACTCGATCGCCGCCTGAAGGTGACCGAGCTCGTCATCCGCCACATGATCATCCGCGTGGATGAGGAACTCAAGGTTGCGGACCGCAACAAGGCCCGCCGCCAGGCGGAAGCCGACAAGCGCGCCGCCAAGGGCCTCCCGCCGCTCGGGCAGGGCCGCCGTCGCTCGTTTGACGACGCAGGGGATGATGACGGGCCAACCGAGGCGGAGGTGTAGCGATGGCTGACGAACGACGATCAGATCGGGGACCGGCCGGCAAGGGCCGCGGCGGTGCGCGCGGCAACGACAAGGGCGGCCCGCGCCGCTCGATGTTCCGCCGCCGCAAGGTGTGCAAGTTCTGCACGGAGAAGGTCGACTACATCGACTACAAAGACGCCAAGATGCTGCAGCCGTTCGTTCCTGAACGGGCGAAGATCCTGCCGCGCCGGATTTCTGGCGTGTGCGCGATGCACCAGCGCAAGCTGCAGACGGCTATCAAACGGGCTCGGCTGATTGCGCTGCTGCCCTATGTCACGGACTAGGTGAGCGCCATGGAAGTCATTCTGCGTGAGCATGTCGAGAACTTGGGCCGCCGTGGCGACGTGGTGAAGGTTGCGGACGGGTACGCCCGCAACTTCCTCCTCCCGCGCAAGCTGGCCCTGCCTGCCAACGACGCCAACAAGAAGGTGGTCGAGCGGCAGCGGAAGATCGCCGACGCCAAGGAAACGGCCGAGAAGAACGAGGCCGAGGCGTACGCCGCCCGGCTGACCGCGGCGGACGTCGTCATCACCAGGCGGGTGGGTGAGAACGACACGCTGTACGGGTCGGTCACCTCGGCCGACATCGCCGAGGATCTCAAGGCCAAGGGCTTCGATGTCGAGAAGCGCAAGATCCACCTCGACGAACCCCTGAAGCAGCTGGGCGAGTTCACCGTGCCCGTCAGGCTGCATCGTGACGTCACGGCGCAGCTGCGCGTCCGCGTGGCCGCGCAGGAAGTGCCGGCAGCGGAGTAGCGTAGATACGTATCAGGCGGAAGGCGGAAGGCGGAAGGGCCTTCTGCCTTTCGCCTTTCCCTTTTGGCCTCGCGGGAACCAGCCATGGCCGATCAATCCCTCGACCGTCCCCTCCCGCACAACCTCGAAGCCGAGCGCGCCGTGCTCGGGGCCATCCTTCTCAATCCGGAAGCCATCCACCAGGCGGTTGAGTACGTCCGCGACGAGGATTTCTTCCGGGACGCGCATCGCCGGATGTTCGCCAAAATGCTCGGGTTGCTCGAGCGGTCGCAGGCGATCGACGTCATCACGCTGAAGGACGAGCTCGGCCGGGCGGGTGAACTGGACCAGGTGGGCGGCCCGGCCTACATCGCGTCGCTCGTCGACGGGCTGCCGCACGGCATCAACGTCGGCGAGTACGCCCGCATCGTCAAGGAGAAGTCCGGGCTGCGGGCGCTGATTCATGCGTCGAACCGGGTGCTGACCTCGGCCTACGCGGCCGACCAGGATGCCGCGGTCGTGATCGACGAAGCGGAACGCGAGATCTTCAAGATCGCGGAAGGGTCGATCCACACCGGGTTTGTCTCGATGGGGGCACTGGCCGCGGCCGGGTTTGCGCAGGTCGAGCAGGCGCACGCGCGCAAGCAGCTGATCACCGGCGTGCCGACGGGGTTCAAGGACCTGGACGAGATGATGTCCGGGCTGCAGCCCTCGGACCTGATCATCGTGGCGGCCCGGCCCTCGATGGGCAAGACCAGCCTCGTGCTGAACATGGCGCAGTACGTCGGGACGTCGAAATCCGATCCGCTGACGGTCGGGTTCTTCAGCCTCGAAATGTCGAAGGAACAGTTGTTCCTCCGCATGCTGACGTCCGAGGCGGGGATCGACAGTCACCGCCTGCGCACCGGGTTCCTCGGCGAACGCGACTGGCCCCGGCTGACCGAGGCGCTCCAGACGCTGACGCAGGCCAAGATCTTCATCGACGACACCGCCTCGATCGGCGTGCTCGAGATGCGCGCCAAGGCCCGGCGGCTGAAGCAGGAACACGGCCTCAACCTGATCATCATCGACTACATCCAGCTGATGCAGGGCCGCGGCCGGTTCGACAACCGCGTCAACGAGCTGGCGTCGATCTCCCGCGGGTTGAAAGGGCTTGCCAAGGAACTGAACGTGCCGGTGGTCGTCCTCTCGCAGTTGAGCCGTGCGCCGGAGGGACGCCCCAACAAGCGCCCGCAGCTCTCGGACCTTCGCGAATCCGGCGCCCTCGAGCAGGATGCCGACGTCGTCATCATGATTTTCCGCGAGGACATGTACGAGGCGACGGAAGAGAACCAGGGCGTGGCCGAACTGATTATCGCGAAGCAGCGTAACGGCCCCACCGGGTCCGTCAAACTGGCGTTCATCCGCGAGTACACGCGGTTCGAGAACCTCGAGTGGAAGCCGCCGTCGTGATCCGTTCGACGGTCGCCCGCATCGATCTCGACGCCCTCACGGACAATTTTCTTGCCATCCGCCGGTACCTCGACGACACCACTCCCGGAGTGATTACCGGGCGGGGGACGCTAGTCACTCCGGGAGTGGTTTCGGGAGCCGTTTCCCGGCGCGCCCCGGGCATCATCGCCGTCGTCAAGGCCAACGCGTACGGCCACGGTGCGCCGGACGTCGCGCTCGCGCTCGAGCGGGCCGGCGCCGGGATGGTGGCGTGCGCGGACATCGAGGAGGCCATGGTGCTGCGCGCGGCGGGCGCGCGGGGGCGTATCCTGGTGTTCGGCGCGCTGAGCCTGAGCGCGCTGGACGGCATCTTCGAGCACAACCTGACCCCAACGCTCTCGTCACCGATGGCCGCCAGGGCCGTGCAGGCGGCCGCCGCCGGGCGGGGCGTACGCGTCGCGTGTCACCTGAAGATCGACACGGGCATGAACCGCCTCGGGTTCCGCCACGACAATCTCGATCGCACGATGCCGGCCATCGCGGCGTCCGCCAACCTGGATGTGGAGGGTGTCTTCACACACTTTGCCACCGCGGATGCGCCGCCCGGTGACCACGTCTTCGCGCAGCAGCAGGCGCGGTTCGCCGCCGCGCTTGGGAGGCTGGCGCTTCATGGGATCCGGCCGCGTGTCGTGCACGCGGCCAACAGCGCCGCCATCCTGGCGTCCGCGGAGACCAGGTTCGACATGGTTCGACCCGGCCTGCTGCTGTACGGCGTCTCGCCCAATGGTCGCGCTCCCGGGCTGGCGCTTCGGCCCGTGATGCATCTCGAAAGCCGCGTCACGGCGGTGAAAGGTGTGCGGGCCGGGGAGTCCGCGGGATACGGTGCCCGGTTCACGGCCGACCGGCCCACGACGCTCGCGATCGTCCCGGCCGGCTATGCGGACGGCCTCGACGCGCGGATGGCGGGAACCTGTGACGTGCTCGTGCGGGGACGCCGGGCGCCGATCGTGGGTTCCGTGTGCATGGACATGATCCTGGTGGACGTGACCGGGACGGATGCGGCACCGGGCGATGCCGTCACGATGATCGGGGAGCAGGCGGGCGCGTCCATCGGCGTGGCCGAGATCGCCAGCCGGATCGGCACGATCCCGTACGAACTGTTGTGCCGGGTGGGGACGAGGATAGAGAGGGTCTACAGTAGGGGATAGGGGAAAAGGAAAAGGCAAAAGCGAGACCGCAGCGTCACGCTGTCTTTCCTTCCGCCTTCCGCCTTTCCCCTTTGCCCTATCCCCTGGATAATGAGCCTATGAGTCCCAAGGCACCCAAACCCGTTTTCGTCTGCCAGGACTGCGGCTCGCAGTCGCAGAAATGGCTGGGCCGCTGCGCGGAATGCGGCGCCTGGAACTCGCTGGTCGAGGAACGCCCGGCCGCCGAGGCGCCCGTGCCCGGCGCCAACCGGTTCGCGTCTGGCCCGGGTAATACCGCCCGGCTGTACGACGAGATCGAACTCGCGCAGTCGCCCCGCATCTCCACCGGCATCGACGAGTTCGATCGCGTGCTTGGCGGCGGCATCGTCCCCGGCTCGCTCGTCCTCCTCGGCGGCGAACCCGGCATCGGCAAGTCCACGCTGCTGCTGCAGACGGCCGCGTCGATCGCCGGCGCCGTCGGCCCCGTGCTCTACAGTTCGGGCGAGGAATCGGAGCACCAGATCAAGACCCGCGGCGAACGGCTGCGCCTCAGCAAGGCGCCGCTGTACTTGCTGGCGGAAACCGGCATCGAGCGCGTGCTCGAGGAGATGGCTCGCATCAGGCCCGCGCTCGTGGTCATCGATTCGATCCAGACCGTGTTCTCGCTGCGCATGCAGTCGGCGCCCGGCAGCATCGGCCAGGTGCGTGAGGCGGCCACCCAGCTGCTCTTTGCGGCAAAGGCGCAGAACGTCCCGACCATCCTCGTCGGGCACGTTACCAAGGAAGGCAGTCTCGCCGGCCCCAAGGCCCTCGAGCACATCGTCGACACCGTGCTGTACTTCGAGGGCGAACGCCATCACGCGCACCGGATTATCCGCGCTGCCAAGAATCGCTTCGGCGCGGTCAGCGAGATCGGCGTCTTCGAGATGACCGCGACAGGCCTCAGGCCGGTGGACAATCCCTCGGCGATGTTTCTCGCCGAACGGGCCAGCGGGACGCCCGGCAGCGCCGTGTTCTGTTCGATCGAGGGATCGCGTCCGCTGCTCGTGGAAGTGCAGGCCCTGGTCAGCACCAGCACGTACGGGTACGCGAAGCGCACCACCGCCGGGCTCGATCAGAACCGGCTCGCCCTCCTGCTCGCCGTGCTCGAGAAGCGCGCCGGCCTGCTGCTCGGCGGCGACGATGTGTTCGCGAACCTGGCTGGAGGCATGAGCGTCGACGAGCCGGCGGTCGACCTGGCCGTGGTGGCGGCCGTGGCCTCCAGCGCCAGGAACCGGGCTGTCGCGTCTGGCACCGCTGTGTTCGGCGAGGTGGGCCTGGCGGGCGAGGTGCGCGCAGTGACGCAGGCGGCTCGACGCGTGCGCGAGGCGTCGCTGATGGGATTCACGCGCTGCATCATGCCGGCGGCCAACGTCGATCCGACGGATCCCGGCCTCGCAGAAACAGGTTGTGAATTAGTCGGTGTTCGGACGGTTCAAGAAGCGCTGCAACATCTGCTTGCCTAATTCTCCCGGTCCGCCGGTATAGTTACGTAGTCATACAGGAGGCCTCATGGCCTGGTTCATACTCGTCCGGCTGCTCTTTCTAGGCGGCGTCGTGTTTGCCGCGGGAACGTTCCAACCGGTGCCGGTGGCCGAATACAGCGCGGCACTCAACATGGTGTTTGGCGCCGTCCTGGCGCTGCTCGGCATCCTGCTCGAGTGGCGGCTGAAGTCCGTCAGCGTCACCCACCTGCTCGGCTCGCTGCTCGGCGCGTCGATCGGCCTGCTGTTTGCGAAGGTGCTGGGTATCGGCCTGTTCTGGTTCGAGACCCGCGACCCGCGGATCGAATTCCTCCACAGCTTCGTGTACCTGGCGTTTTCCTATCTGGGCCTGGTGATCGGGGGCCGGCACGGGGAGTGGCTCGAGCCGACGCGCCTGGTGACGCTGTTCCGGGGGGCGGCGCCGCAGCGCCGCTACAAGATCCTCGACACCAGCGTCATCATCGACGGCCGGATCGCGGACGTGTGCGAGGCCGGGTTCCTCGACGGCACGCTGGTGATTCCGCAGTTCGTGCTCAAGGAACTGCAGCAGATTGCCGACTCCAGCGACACGATGCGCCGCAACCGGGGGCGCCGCGGCCTCGACATCCTCCAGAAGGTCCAGAAGATGACGGGCGCGGAAGTCACGATCTCGGACATCGACTTCCCGGAGGTGAAGGAAGTCGACCTGAAGCTGATCGAGCTCGCGCGATCGCTGCAGGGGAAGATCGTGACGAACGACTTCAACCTGAACAAGGTGGCGCAACTGCGCGGCGTGGCGGTATTGAACATCAATGAACTCGCCAACGCCCTGAAGCCCGTCGTCCTGCCGGGCGAAGTCATGAAGGTCTTTATCCTGAAGGAAGGCAAGGAATTCAACCAGGGCGTGGCCTACCTGGACGACGGCACGATGGTGGTGGTCGACAACGCGCGCAAGATGATCAGCAAGACGATCGACATCGTCGTCACCAGCGTGCTCCAGACCACGGCCGGCAAGATGATCTTCGGGCGGTTCATCGAACCGGGCGCGCAGGCACCCGGGCCGGACCGCGACGACGGCCGCCGTGTGAAATCCTCGCTCCAGCCGTCAGGACCGCAGCCGTCGATCCCGCCGCCGGCTGCCTCAACCAGCTCGTGAGCATGCCGCCGTTCCACTGGTGGCGGACCGTCTTCTACCTGATCCCGGCGATCGCCGTGTATTCGATTGTGCTGGGCACGATCTCGATCTTCTCGAGCGTCGTGGACTCGACGGGCCGCTTCGCGCACGGCTGCGCCAGGCTCTGGGCCTGGTTGATCCTCAAGACGACGCGCGTCAGCGTGGAGGTCAGCGGCCTCCAGCACCTGGTGCCCGGCACGACGTACGTCTTCGTGTCGAACCACCAGAGCATCTACGACATCCCGGTGATCTTCTGGAATCTGCCGTACCAGTTGCGCATCATCGCCAAGGCGTCGCTCGGGTCGTTTCCGTTCCTGGGGTGGCACCTGCGACGGACCGGGCACCTGCTGGTCGATCGCCGGCACCCGAATGCCGTGGGCATTCTCGGCCGATGGCGCGAACTGCTGGCGGGCGGCATCTCGCTGATCATCTTTCCGGAGGGTACGCGGAGCGCCGACGGGCACGTCGGCCGGTTCAAGGCCGGCGGGTTCCTGCTGGCCATTGAAGCCGGGCTCCCCATCGTGCCGTTGTCCATTACCGGCACCCGCTTCGTGATGCGGAAGGGGTTCGTGACCACCCGGCCCGGCCACGCCACGCTGGTGGTGCATCCCCCGATCGTGACGAAGAACGGACCCTGGCAACCCAACACGGCGTCCGCCCGTGAACTGGGCGTGCACGTGCGGAGCATCATCGCCCGTACCGTCGAGGCGGATGACGCCGTCATAGGCACATGGCCTTCGAACTGACCGTCGCGGCTGAACTGGCAGGGATTCTCCGCGTCGGGGCGCTGACCTGCGACGTCTCGAGGGTGATCGAACACGACCCGGATCTGGATGCGCCGCTCGCGGCCGCCGAACGGGAGGTACGGGCGGTCGACGCCCTCGACGTCGGCCCCGCCCGACAGTTGTACAAGGCCATCGGCGTGGACCCGACGAAGACGCGGCCATCGTCGGAGGCGCTCTTGCGGCGTGTGCGGAAGGGCGATGCGCTGCCGCGGATCAACACGCTCGTCGATCTCTGCAACTGGTGCTCGCTGGAATCCCAGTTGCCGTACGGGCTGTACGACCTCGATCGCGTCGAGTCACCCGTCGTGGTGAGGCGCGGCCTGGAGGGGGAGGCCTATGCCGGCATCCGCAAGGACGCGGTGCATCTCCAGGGACGGCTGGCGCTCGTCGATGCGCGGGGCCCGTTCGGCAACCCGACGTCGGACTCGGCGCGCACGATGGTGACGGCCTCGGCCCGGCGGTTGCTCGTGGTGGTGTTCGCGCCGGCCATGGCGAGCCCAGCCATGGTGTCGCGTGTGCTCGACATGACGAGCGGGCGTTATCGGCAGTACGCTGGTGGAGTGGAAACGTGGCGATGGGTGTCGTGAGATGAAGGTGGCCGTCATCATTGCGGCGGGCGGGCGGGGCGCGCGCCTGGGGGCCGGGCAACCGAAGCAGTTGCTCGAGATCGGCGGCAAGTCGATCCTGCAGCGATCCGTCGAGTTGTTCTCGTCGCGCGCCGACGTGTCCGAGCTCGTCGTGGTGCTGCCGGCGGATCTCGCGGCGGCGCCTCCGGCATTCTTCACCGGCGTGCGAACGCCGGTGACGATCGTGGCGGGCGGCGGGCGGCGGCAGGATTCCGTCGCCAACGGGTTTGCCGTGGTGCGGGATCGGGCGGACGTGGTGGTGATTCACGACGCCGCACGTCCGTTCGCCAGCGCGGATCTGATCTCCAGCACGATTGCGGCGGCCGCCGAGACCGGCGCGGCCCTGGCGGCGTTAGCAGCCAGCGACACGATCAAGCTCGCGACCGCGGATGGGTGTGGCCGGCCGACCGTTGCGCAGACGATCCCCCGCGAACGGGTCTACCTCGCACAGACGCCGCAGGCGTTTCGCACCCAGGTGCTCGCCGATGCCATTGCCGCCGGGGCAGGCGGCCCCGAGGCGACCGACGAGGCGGCGCTGGCGGAATGGGCGGGACATCCGGTCCGGGTGGTGGCGGGAGAGGCCACGAACGTCAAGATCACAACGGCGGCAGACCTGGCGGCGGCCCGTGCGCTGGCCGGGCCGACCGTGACGGGGCAGCGTATGCGCATCGGGACCGGGTACGACCTGCATCGGATGGCCGACGGCCGGCCGTTGATTCTCGGCGGCGTGACCGTGGCGACGGATCGAGGTCTGGCAGGCCATTCCGACGCCGACGTCCTGACGCACGCGGTCACGGACGCGATCCTGGGTGCGGCCGCGGCGGGCGACATCGGGCGCCATTTCCCGGACACCGATCCACAATGGAAGGGCGCGTCGAGCCTGATGATGCTCGGTCACGCCGTCGAACTGGCGCGCCGCCGCGGCTTCGCGGTGTCAAACGTCGATGCGGTGATCATCGCGGAGCGGCCCAGGCTGGCGCCCCACATCGATGGCATCCGCGAACGGCTGGCGGAGACGCTCGGCGTGACGGTCGACCGGGTCGGCGTGAAGGGGAAGACCAACGAGGGCGTCGGTGAGCTTGGTCGCGGCGAGGCGATCGCGGTCCACGCCGTGGCGATGCTCGTCGAAGCCCCCCGGCAGGAGCCGTAAGTCATGCGTTTGCGATTTGCACCCAGCCCGACCGGATTGCTGCACGTGGGCAACGCCCGGACGGCGCTGTTCAACTGGCTGCTGGCCAAGGGCGGTGGCGGCACGTTCATCCTCCGCATCGAGGACACCGACGTGGAGCGGTCGACGCGCCAGTCGGAAGCGGGCATCCTCGAAGACCTCCGGTGGATGGGGTTGAACTGGGACGAAGGCCCGGACGTGGGGGGGCCGTGCGGCCCGTACCGCCAGTCCGAGCGGCTCGCGCTGTACCGGTCGTATGCGCAGGAGTTGGTCACGCACAACCACGCGTACCATTGTTTCTGTTCCGCCGAGCAGATTGAGGCCGACCGGAAGGCCGCCATGGACGCCGGCCAGCCGCCGAAGTACGTCGGGCGCTGCCGTGGTCTGCCGGCCGCGGACGCCCGGGCGCGGATGGACGCCGGCGAGCGGGCCGTCGTCCGGTTTCGGGTGCCCGAGCATCGCGATGTCATGTTCCAGGACGTCGTGCGCGGCGAGGTGCACTTCAGCACGGACGTGATTGGTGACCCGGTGATCGTCCGGTCGGATGGCAATCCCGCGTACAACTTCGCGGTGGTGGTCGATGACGCGCTGATGGAAATCACGCACGTGATCCGCGGAGAGGACCACATCTCGAACACGCCGCGCCAGATCCTGATCTACGAGGCGCTCGGCTTCAAGCCGCCGGCGTTCGCGCATCTCGCGCTCGTGCTGGGGCCCGACCATACGCCGCTGTCGAAGCGCCATGGCGCCACGTCGGTCTCCGAGTTCCGATCGCGCGGCTACCTGCCGGAAGCGCTCGTGAACTACCTCGCGCTGCTGGGCTGGTCGCCGGGCGGCGGCGATGAACTCCTGCACGCCATGGAGATGGCCCGCCGGTTCAAGCTGGAAGACGTGGGACACAGCGCGGCGGTCTTCGATCCCGAGAAGCTGGCCTGGGCCAACCGGCACTACCTGAAGCTGTCGACGCCGCAGCGGGTCGCGGACCTCGCGATGCCGTCGTTCGTGCAAGCGGGATTCGTTGCGGTGCCGTCGCCGGCGGCTCACGAGTACCTGGCATCGATAGTGCCGATGGCCAGCGGCTCGATCGATCGCGTGGACCAGATGGTCGACCGGCTGCGATTCGTGTTCGCGTTCGATCCGGCGCAGGCGCTGGTGCGTCCCGACGTACAGGAGGTGCTTGGCGAGACGGGTGCGGCGGATGTCATCCGTGCGTTCGCTGCCGAGCTGGCGGCGCTCGGTCCGCTCGATCGGGAAATGTTCCGTGCGGCGGCGAATCGCGTGAAACAGGCCACGGGGCAGAAGGCGAAACACCTGTTTCATCCGATCCGGGTCGCGCTGACGGGGGAAGCCGGAGGCCCGGAACTCGACCTGGCGGTCCCGGCCATCGATCGCGGCGCTGGGCTGTTGCCCGAGAGCGCGATCGTGCGCATTCTCAGCTGCCGCGAGCGGGCCGCGATGTTCGCCGAGGCGCTGACGTCTTGATGTGGCACGGGGCTTCAGCCCCGTGTAATGCCCATGCTGATCTACGGTCTCAATCCGGTACTGGAGGCGCTCCGCGCGGGGCGGGTGACATCCATCCGCATGACGGCGGGGGACCGCGATCGGCTGCGCGCGGTGCGCCAACTGGCCGAGTCGACGCGCGTGCCCGTCCGGATCGTCGACGTCTCTGACCTGGAGCGCGAGACGCGCGGCGGCGTGCACCAGGGCGTCGTGGCTGACCTGCGCGCGGCCCAGGAGTATTCCGTGCAGGACCTCGTGTCGTCCGCGACAGGGGCGCCGCTCCTGGTCGTCCTGGACGGCATCGAGGATCCGCACAACCTTGGCGCCATCATCCGCACGGTCGATGCGTGCGGCGCGGACGGCGTGATTCGGCAGACCCGGCATTCGGCCAAACTGGACGGCGCGGCCGCCAAGGCATCGGCGGGGGCCGTGGCGCACGTCAAGGTCGCGGATGTCGTCAACATCGCGCGCGCCATCGGTGAGTTGAAGGAGGCTGGCGTCTGGACCGTGGGTCTCGACGCCGGTGCTTCTGAGCGACACGACCAAATTGATCTCACATTGCCGACCGCCATCGTGCTCGGTGCCGAGGGCCAGGGCCTGCGGCGACTCGTCCGCGAGTCCTGTGACCGGCTCATCTCCATTCCCATGCGCGGTCACGTCGAGAGCCTGAATGTGTCCGTGGCGGCGGCCGTTGTCCTCTTCGAAGCCGTTCGACAGCGAAATTAGGTATACTTAGTGATTGCGCCCGTGGCGGACCCGCCGGCGTGGGGTCTCTGTGGCCGTTTGGCCGCACCGCGGGCGGAGTAGGCCGGAGGGGTGTCGTCTGGCTTGCGAGGTGGCATAGAACGTGCTACGATTATGGTTTCGTCTGGCTGGCGTAGCTCAGTCCGGTAGAGCGTCTGATTTGTAATCAGAGGGTCGGGGGTTCAAATCCCTCCGCCAGCTCCACCGGCCGATGAGGACGCGGGCGACCTTGGCGTAGGGAAATACGGATCGGCAGCGACGGTTCGGGCTGCCGAAGGGAGCGTGGCGCGACAGGCAAGCATATACAGTGGGGAGGTTGCAGAGCGGTCAAATGCAACAGACTGTAAATCTGTCGGCCATGCGCCTTCGGAGGTTCGAATCCTCCCCTCCCCACCAGCCTTCGCTCACGATACGCGCGAAGGCTGTCCACCGAAGCTAGAAAAGCGAAGGTGGACCGTATCGCGAGCTACGGCCGGCAGGCCCTGTGGAATGCAGCAGGGCGAAGGCGGGCGGTTGAATCTTCGAGCTTCGTCTGGGCAAGGCCTGAAGCCGGAGCGCGAATGGCGACGTCGGACCGCCTCGCACCCGACGGCGGGCAAGCCAGTGTGCGGCGCGGTGATGGGTACGAAGGCGGGAGTAACTCAGTGGTAGAGTCACAGCCTTCCAAGCTGTTGGTCGCGGGTTCGATCCCCGTCTCCCGCTCCAGACTTCGCTCACGATTCGTGCGAAGTCTGCTCCGCCGAGGCCCGTCGGGCGAAGGCGAGGGAATCGCGAGCGTCGTCTGGGCAAGCCCTGACGGGCGCGCCCGGGCGTAAGACGGGGCGCTGCGGCGGAAGGCCCCGCCAAGGCTCGGAGAGCGAAGGCGGGCGACTCGCGAGCTGCGGTTGGCGGGCCAGGGCAGTGCGAGTCGCGGTCGCAGGCAGGCTGTGACAGCTGATAGTCGGCTCTTTTGGCCGATGTAGCTCAGTCGGCAGAGCGCGTCCTTGGTAAGGACGAGGTCACCGGTTCGAATCCGGTCATCGGCTCCAGTTGGGTTCGGGACTTCATATTCGGGAGACCAGCCATGGCGAAGGAGAAATTCGATCGGTCCAAGCCGCACGTGAACGTGGGGACCATTGGGCACATTGACCACGGCAAGACGACGCTGACGGCGGCGTTGACGAAGGTGGCGGCGGGGAAGGG
>Ga0334722_10002686_pt1 | contig 19812 bp, 22 predicted proteins | sample C3_bottom_MG_FD_207210 | JGI IMG/M metagenome (GOLD analysis project Ga0334722, IMG submission 207210) | Sediment microbial communities from Yellowstone Lake, YNP, Wyoming, USA - C3_bottom | ecosystem: Environmental > Aquatic > Freshwater > Lake > Sediment | place: USA: Wyoming | collected...
AGCCTGGACGGAACGGCGTGGACCACCCGGTCGGCCGGTACCCGGCGCGTCAGGGTGCCGATGTTGCCGTTCTCGAAGGCCCCCTTGGGCCCCAGGGCGATCTCGACCGTCTGTTCGCGGTAGGCGGCCACGGGCGCGCCGTTGGGGCCGTCCACGGCGACATGGACGATGCGGAACCAGACCTCGGGCTCGGCCGATCCCCGGCCGCGTCGAATACTGTTACATTCGGGGAGCCGATCGAGACTCCTTCATTGCGGTCGGACCCGCCATCGCAGGGGCAGGAACCGGGGAACGTTTCGTTGGTAGTCGCGGTAGGCGTCCCCGAATTTCCTGAGGAGCCGGCGCTCCTCCAGGAACGTCCCCACGTAAAAATAGAGGACGATCATCGCGGTGGAGAGGGCGCCGTTTCGAGTCTGCAAGGGGTGGAACAGGAGGATCACGGAACAGCCGAGGTAGAGCGGGTGACGGACAAGGCCGTACGCCTTGCCGGTGAAGAGCCGCTCGTTTCGCGCAGGTTGCAGCGACTCTCCCCTCCGGGATCGCTCCCATTGTCGAAACCCGAGGAACTCCTTCAGATCCCACGGGGTCCACAGCAGGAAGACGAACCCGCCGAGCTGGATCGCGTGAAAGAGCAGTCGCGCCGTCCCTTCCAATCGGTAAAGGGGGCGGTCGGGTAGGAAGTGCAGATAGAAAAGGAGCAAGGAGAAAGCGGCGGCGGAGTAGGCCGTGAACGCGAGCCGGTGGTACGCGTCGAACGTTTTGTCCCCCAAGAGGCGGCGCGCCCGGCGCTCGTACGCTTCCGATACCGTAAGGCTGTGGAAGGCGGCGAACGCGGCCCAGGCGGCCACAACGCGCAGAACGTCCATTCGTGCCTCCAAATCTGTATCCAGTATATCCCCGCCGCCGGATATACTGGACCGGATGCGGTGTCCTTTCTGCAAGACATCCACGTTCCGCAGGGTCGTCGCGGGAGAGCGGGAGATCGATTGCTGCACCGCCTGCGGGGCCCTCTGGTTCGACTACGGCGAGATCCGCGAGCTGACGGAAGGCAGGTTGTCCGTTGACGCGGAAGGGGAAACGCCGCCGGCCCCGCCCGGGAAGCCGGGTGGGGTCCTCTCCCGCATGCGTCGGGAAGCGGCCTCTTTCACGTGCCCGCGCTGCGGCGCCGCGTTCACCGCGATTGATTTCCAGCTGACGGGGATCCCGGTGTTCCAGTGCCCCTCCTGCGAGGGGATCCTCACCCCCCGGGTCTCTGCCGCCGGGATCGCCGCGAGGTTCCGGTTTCTCCGGGAGCATGGAGCGAAGTACGCCGCCCTTGGGGAAACGCTGGCGCGGAAAGAGAAGCGCCGATTGGAGTCAAAGTACGGTTTCGCCGGTCCCGGGGCCGCGGGCGACGTGGCGGTCCCCCTTCCGATCGTAGTGCCGCTTGCCGACAATGCGCCGCCCCTTCGGTCGCTCCCCGTCGTCACCTTTGTCCTGATCTTCCTTGCGACCGCTCTTTATTTTCTCGGTCAGGTCCGCGGGGCCCGGCTCCCTCTTCCCGGCGGTCTGCCCGGTCTGCCGTCGGGGACCGGTTTCGCCGGCGTCCCGAAGATCTCCCTCCTCCTTGCGCCGTTCCTCCAGGCAGGCATCCTGCCGCTTGCGGCCGGATCGCTGTTCCTGTTCGTCCTCGGGGATAACGTGGAGGATCGGATGGGGAGCATCGCCTACTTTTTCTTTTATCTGTTCTGCGGCGTCTGCGCGGGAATCGCGCATGTCCTGTGGGGAAAGGCGGGGGGGACGCCGGCGCTCAGCTCGCCGGGGGCGGTGGCGGGCATTCTCGGCGCATATCTGGTCTTCTTCCCGAACGTGTCGATCCAACTGTACGGGATGGGCCGGATCGTCACCCTTCCGGCCTACCTCTTTGCCTGCATGTGGGTCGTCGCCGTCTTCTTCCTCGGACCGGCGGGCCCCCTGGCAAGCCTCGTCGATCCCGCCCGTCTCTCCCTTCCCGGGAATCTCGCCGGTTTCGGCGCCGGGGCCGCAGGCGCCATCCTCTGGCGCTTCTGCGATCCGCCTCTCCGGTAAGGGAAATACCCGAAGGCGCCCTATTTCCCCTTCCGCAGTACCCGCTTGTCCCCCACGCGCAGCGTCACCTTGACCAGGTCGAAATGTTCGAGGAGCGGGATGAGGTACTTCCGCGTGAGCCCCGTCATTTCCTTGAACTCCGGCACGGTGATCTCCCCCCGCTTTATAAGGAAGGAGACCAGCTTCTCCCTCAAACCGTCGACTTCCTTCGGATCGAAGTAAAGGTCCTTCACCCGAAGCACCTGGCCCGCCCGGATGAGTCCTTCCAGCGTTTTATCGAACTCTTTGACGTCCGCGGCGCGAATTCCCTCCGCCAGCTCCGCCTTGGACAATGCGGCAAGCCCCGCCCGCCGGACCTTTTCCGAGAGGGCGCGGGCGAGAGGGGAGGAGAGCTCCACCGACCGGGGGCGCCGGGCGGGGAGGAAGTAGAGATCGCCGGCTTTTCCGACCGCCGGGCTTCCGGCCAGCGCCATGACGACGATCCCGGGCTCGGATACGCCCGACAGAAGCGCGGAGATCTCTTCCCTGGGGAATCCTTCCCGGTCCGGGGAGCGGTCATGGAGCAAGGAGAGGGCCTCGATCGTTTTTTGCCCGATGCTCTCCATGGCCGACCGGTGCCAGCAGCGGGATCCCCCTTCCATACCGCGGATCTCACCGGTACGGAGGCACTGCGCGATCTCGCGGCGGGCGGCCTCGAGGCCGATTCCCGCGATGGCGGCGGCGTCCTTCTCCTCCAGCCCCTGCCATCCGGCGTCCAGGTACGCGGCAAGGATCCTCTTCCCCGCCTCCGGCGCGTCGAGGAGCGCGAGCGTCCCGGGGACCGAATCCCCCGCCCCTTTTCGCGAAGGCGGGCAGGGATGCAGAACCCGCCCCCCCCCGATCGTGTACCCGAAGTTCGTAAGCGCGGTGAAGCCGCGCAGGATGAAGCGGTCGCCGCCCAGAAGGACCATTTCCTCCGCGAGATGGATACGCGCATAACCGGATCCGCCCGGCGGGATCTCCGCGGTCCCGTAGAGGACGACCCTGGCCCGGCAGGCGGAGGTGAACGCATGAAAGGAGAACTGGGCGCGGTTTTTCATGGGCTGCGGGGCCAGGGGGAGGTATTCGAGAAAAACTTCCACGGTCCGGGTCGGCAGGAGCGTCCCGGGCCTGCAGAGGACGGATCCGCGGGGGGCGCTTTCCTTCTCCACTCCCTGGAGGTTCACGGCGGTGCGCGTCCCCGCCGTGGAGGACTCCGCCGGCCCTCCGTGGACCTGCAGCCCCCGGACACGGGCAACCGGTCCCCCGGGGAGGATCTGGACCTCTTCCCCCACGCGGACCGCTCCCCCGACGAGGGTGCCCGTGACCACCGTACCGAACCCCTTCATCGTGAAGGACCGGTCGACGGGGAGGCGGAAGAAGAGGGAGGAGTCCTTGCCGGCCACATCGGCGGCGATCCGGTCGAGGGCGGCGACCAGCGCGGGCAGCCCCTCCCCGGTCGTCGAGGAGATGCGCGCGACGGGCGAGCCCTGGAGAAAGGTCCCGGCGACGAATTTCCGGATCTCCTCCTCCTGGAGGGCGAGGAACGAAGCGTCGACCTTGTCACGCTTGTTGAGGACCACGAGCCCGTGCCGGATGGAAAGGAGCCGGCAGATATCGAGGTGCTCGCGGGTCTGGGGCATCACCCCTTCGTCCGCCGCGATCACGAGCATCACGATGTCGACGCCGGCCGCCCCGGCGACCATCGTACGGACGAACTTCTCGTGGCCGGGGACGTCGATGATCCCCGCAAGAGTCCCGGAGGGAAGCGCAAGGTGCGCAAACCCCAGCTCGATCGTGATTCCCCGCTCCTTCTCTTCCTTGAGGCGATCGGGGTCGATGCCCGTCAGCGCGCGGACCAGGGCGCTCTTGCCGTGGTCGATGTGTCCCGCCGTGCCGATGATGACCCTCTTGGACATGAGGCTTATCTTACTGGTTTTTTCCGGATGCGGTAATATGGGGGCCATGGCGGGGGCTCACCGGATCCCGATCGAGGATCACATCGACCTGCATACCTTCGTTCCGAAGGAGATTCCCTCGGTCGTGGAGGATTACCTGGAAGAGGCGGCCCGCGCGGGATTCCGGCAGGTGCGGATCATCCACGGCCGGGGGACCGGGGCGCAGCGGCAGGCGGTCCGCTCCGTCCTTTCCCGTCACCCCCTGGTGGAATCCTACGGCGACGCGCCGCCGGAAGCGGGCGGATGGGGCGCCACGGTGGCCGTGCTCCGGGGCCGCAGCCTGTCTATCTCCGGCAGGTGATCTCGATCCGGTTCACGCCCGCGACGACCGCCCGGTCTTTCCTCACCGTCTCGTCCGTCGAGAGCGATTTGCGGATCAGGGAGAGCGCAGCGGCCTGAAAGGGGCTCTCCGGCTTCCCCGGGAGCCGGTACGCGATCCAGAGGCCGTCTTTCTCCGACTCCACAAGCCCCGCCTCGTGGAGCGTCTTCAGGTGGTGGGAAACGTTGGGCTGGGATCCTTTCAGGACGTGCTGGATCTCGCAGACGCACAGCGGCCGGTTTTCCAGCATCTTGAGGATCCGGACGCGCGTTTCGTCGGACAGCGCTTTGAACACTTTTGTGGTTTTCTTCAACGGCCCCCCCCTGAAATATTAGTATAGACTAAACAAGCCGGTCTTTCCGGGTCAAGCCGTGGAGGAGAAAATGGTTTCGCGGGAAGGCGCCGCCAAGGGGCGCCGGATCAAAGTGCTGTTTCTGTGCACCGGGAACGCCTGCCGCAGCCAGATGGCGGAGGGGTGGGCCCGGGGGCTCAAGTCCGACCGGATCGAGGCCTTTTCGGCCGGCGTCGCCCCCTGCTTCGTCCACCCGCTCGCGGCCCGGGTGATGAAGGAGGCCGGTGTCGACATCACCGGCCAATATTCCAAGCACGTCGATGAGTTTACGGGCATCGCCTTCGACTATGTGGTGACCCTGTGCGACTACGCCGACAGCAAATGCCCGGTTTTCCCTGGCCAAGGGAAGCGGATCCACCGCCCGTTCGAGGACCCGATCCACGCCCGCGGCACCGAGGCCGAGGTCCTGGCCAAGTTCCGCTCGGTCCGGAACCGCATCCGCGCGTTCGTCGAGAAGATGCCGGAGAACCTCGAGGAGCCGGAAACGAAGTGATATGATTTCCCCATCTTTTTCCCGGTAAGGAGCGAACGATGGCGTTCCGCGACCTGCGCGAGTTCCTGGCGGCGCTTGACGCTCGCGGCGAGCTGAAACGGATCACGACCTCGGTATCGGCCGACCTGGAGGCGGCCGAGATCGCCGACCGCGCGGTCAAATCGGGAGGTCCCGCGCTCCTGTTCGAGAACGTGCAGGGCCGTACCGTCCCCCTCGTCATGAACCTCTTCGGTACGATGGGGCGGATGTGCCTGGCCTTGGGCGTCTCCTCCCTGGACGAGATCGGGGAGCGTATGAAGGAGGTGATCGAGCCGGAAATCCCCTCCAACTTTCTCGAGAAGCTCAAGATGCTGCCCAAGCTCGCCCGGCTGGCCGATTTCGTGCCGAAGACGGTTGCTTCCGCCCCGTGCCAGGAGGTGGTGGAGAAAGATCGGCCGTCGCTTTCCTTCCTGCCGATCGTTACGACCTGGCCGGGGGACGGCGGGCCGTTCCTCACGCTGCCGCTCGTCTTTACGAAGGATCCTTCGACCGGGCGCCGCAACGTGGGGATGTACCGGATGCACGTCTACGACGAGACGACCACGGGGATGCACTGGCACATCCACAAGGGGGGCGCGCAGCACTACCGGGGATTCCGCAGGAAGAAGGAGAGGATGCCGGTAGCCGTTGCGCTGGGGGGGGATCCGGCGACCCTCTACGCCGCGACCGCGCCGCTGCCGGAGGACGTCGACGAGATGCTGTTCGCCGGCTTCCTGCGCAGGGAGCCGGTGGAGCTGGTCCGGTGCAAGACGTGCGACATCGAGGTGCCCGCCCACGCCGAGGTGATCCTGGAAGGGTACGTGGACCCCGACGAGCTGCGCACCGAGGGGCCGTTCGGGGACCACACCGGCTACTACTCGCTCGCCGACCGGTACCCCGTCTTTCACCTGACCTGCGTCACGAGGCGCAAGGCCCCGATTTACCCGGCGACGATCGTGGGCAAGCCACCGATGGAGGATGTCTACCTCGGGAAGGCCACCGAGCGGATCTTCCTGCCGCTCCTGCAGAAGATCGTGCCGGAAGTGGTCGACATGAACCTGCCGATCGAGGGGATCTTCCACAACTTCGCCTTCTTCGCGATCGACAAACGATACCCCGGGCACGCCCGGAAGGTGATGAGCGCCGTGTGGGGGCTGGGGCTCCTGATGTTTTCGAAATTCGTCGTCGTCTTCGACGCCGACGTCAACATCCAGGACCTCTCCGAGGTGATCTGGCGGATCGGGAACAACGTGGATCCCCGCCGCGACATCATGGTCGTGGAGGGACCGGTCGACGCCCTCGAGCACGCCTCGCCCATCCCGCACTTCGGTTCGAAGATGGGGATCGACGCAACGCGGAAGTGGGCCTCGGAAGGGTTCGCGCGCGAATGGCCCGATGACGTCAAGATGGCGGAGGACATCGTGGCGTTGGTTACCCGGCGGTGGAAGGAATACGGCTTCTAGATGCTCGGGCGGATCGGTGTTTACTTGGAGATGGTCAAGGTGGCGCACACGGTCTTTGCGCTGCCGTTCGCGCTCCTCGGAGCGTTCCTGGCCGCCGGAGGGATGCCGCCGGGAAAGACGCTCTTCTACGTCGTCCTGGCGATGATCGGGGGCCGCAGCGCCGCGATGGGGTTCAACCGCGTGGTCGACGCGGAGATCGACGCGAGGAACCCGCGCACGAAGGATCGGGCGATCCCCTCGGGGCAGGTGAGCAAGCCGATGGCGGGGGTGTTCATCTTTCTGTCGGTCCTCCTTCTCGAGCTTGCGGCGGCCAAGCTCAATCCCCTGTGCCTCAAGCTCTCCCCGGTCCTCCTGCTGCTTCTGTTCTCCTACTCGTACACGAAGCGCTTCACCTGGGCGTCCCACGTCGTCCTGGGCTTGTGCCTGGGGGCGGCGCCGCTGGCCGCCTGGATCGCGGTCACCGGGGCGTTCGACCCCCGTATTCTGACCGTCTCTTTCGCGGTCGTGTTCTGGGTAGCCGGGTTCGACGTTCTCTATGCCCTCCAGGACATCGAGTTCGACCGATCGGTGGGGCTCCATTCCATTCCCCGCTTCCTGGGCGTGAGGAAATCGCTTTGGGTGGCGCGGGGATTTCACTTCGCAATGGCGGCCCTGCTCCTGCTGGGATATCATATTTTCAGGCTGGGCGGGTGGTATCTGGCCGGCTGGGGCCTCTGCGCGGCGGTGCTTGTGTACGAGCACGCGATCCTTTCGGAGGAAGACCTGTCGAGGCTGACCGTCGCCTTCTTCAACCTCAACGGCGTCGTCAGCATCGCGCTTTGCCTGTTCACCTATCTTGACCTGGCGCTGTAGACCCCGCCGGCGGTCGGGACAAGGGCGAAAGAGGAACTCCCATGAAGATCCTGCTGGGCATTTCGGGAGCGAGCGGCGCCGTCTACGGCGTGCGCGCCGGGGCGGCCCTTCTGGCCGCCGGAGTCGAGCTGCATCTCCTGGTGACGAAGGTTGCCTGGGAGATCATGGCCGAGGAGCTCCCGGGGGGTCCGCCTCCCCCGACACGATCGGCCAGAAAACAGTGGATCGCCCGGCTCCTGTCGGCGCCTCCGGGGAAGTGCCGCCTCCACCCGGAGGACGATTTCCGCATCCCGTTCGCATCCGGGTCGAATCCCCCCGACGCGGTCGTCATTGCCCCCTGCTCGATGGGCATGTTGGGCCGGATCGCCCACGGCGTCTCGACGTCGGTTCTCGAGCGGTGCGCCGACGTGGCGCTCAAGGAGAAAAAGCCCCTGGTGCTGGTCCCCCGCGAGACCCCGCTTTCCTCCATCCACCTCGAGAACATGCTGGTCCTGTCCCGCGCCGGGGCGGAGATCCTCCCCGCCTGCCCGGGATTCTACCACCGCCCCGCCTCCGTCGAGGATCTAGTCGATTTCGTGGTATCGCGCATCCTCTCCCGGGTGGGGGTCGGCACCGCACTCTATCCGCGGTGGGGGGAAGCCGCGGGAAAGGAAGAAGAGCGCAAGAACCGGAGGGCGGAACCGGTGAGCCGGCTTCGCAGGAACCGATGACGCGGGAGGAGTTCCGATGAAGAAGATCCTGGTGGTGGACGACGAGGAAAACATCCGGGAGCTCTACCGGGACGAGCTGGCCGAGGAAGGATACCGGGTGGAAATGGCCGAGAACGGGCTCCAGGCGCTGGCGAAGTTCGAGTCGTTCCGCCCCGATCTCGTGACGCTGGATGTGATGATGCCCGGCATGGACGGGATCGAGGTGCTGCGGCGGATCCGTGAGAAGAACCCGTCGGTCCCCGTCCTGCTGCTGACGGCGTTCGGCGAGTTCAAGCAGGACTTCAGCACGTGGGCCTCGGATGCCTACATCGTGAAGTCGGCGGACGTCTCGGAACTCAAGCAGACCGTGCGCAAGCTTCTGGGAAGAAAATGACGGTTCTCTCGGTCCTCTACGAGGCGCTTCGGGGAAAGAAGCAGACGACCGTCCCTCCGAGGGAAGTCTCGCTGGCCGGCGCGCTGACCTCGGGGCTCTACGAAGTCTCGGAGGCGATGAGCACTCCTGCGGGGGACGTCCAGCGCAGCCTCGACCTCATCGTCTCCGCCTCGGCCTCCATCCTGCGGGTCGAGCGGTCCACCCTTCTGCTCAAGACGCCCGGCCAGGAGTACCTGGTCCCGCGCTCGATCGCCGGGATCCCGCGCGGAAGGCAGTTCGAGAAGTACCGCCAGGAGGTCCACGACAACGTCTTTGCGCAGATCCTCGAAAGCGGAGAGGGGATGATCGTCTCCGAGGCGAGGCTGGGGCCGGAACGGAAGCTCCTGCGGCTGATGCGCCGCCTCGATGTGCGGGGATTCCTCGCGGCCCCGGTCAAGGGATCCTCCGGGGTCGTGGGAGTCCTGGCGGCCGCCACTCCGCTGGACGGGAGACAGCTCTCGGAAGCCGACCTGAAGCTCCTGTCGGTGATGGCCAACTTCGCCGCGGTGGCGCTCGAGAACGCCCACCTGGTGTCCCGCCTCGACAGGAAGGCGAAAAAGATCGCCGCGATCCTGGAGATCAGCCGGGCGCTCAGCGAGGAGCACCACGCTTCCGTCCTCTTCCAGCTCATCGTCGATCGTGCGACGGAGCTGATGGGCGCGTCCAGCGGCTCGGTGATCCTCATCGACAAGGAGTCCGGGATCCTGCGCATCGAGGCGGAGCAGGGGCTCGGGGAAAGCGTCAAGGAGGCGATGCGCCTTCCGGTCGGGCAGGGGATCACCGGTTGGGTGGCCAGGGAAGGGAGGCCCGTACTGGTTCCCGATGTCCGTACGGATCCCCGGTACGTGGAGGCGAACCCGAACGTGCGGTCCGAAATGGCGGTCCCGATCAAGTGGGGGAACAAGATCGTGGGGGTGCTGAACCTGGACCACTATGAGGCGGGGGCCTTCGCGGAGGAGGACCTGGAGCTGCTGGACGCCTTCGGAAACGCGGCGGCGGTGGCCCTGAAGAACGCCCACGTTTTGGGGGACGAAGGGGAGAAGAGCTAGTTGATGACCACTGTCCTGGTTGCGCGGTCTTTGTGGCCCGTGCTGCGGCGCATTGTCCCGTTCCTGACCGCGGAAGGATATTGCGTGGAGGAGGCAACCTCCTGGTCCCGGCTCGTGGACGCTCCGTTGTCCTGCCAGGGCCTGGCCGGCGTTTTTCTCGGCGAGCACGGCGCCGCCGCCGAGGAGATCGCCCTCCTTCGCCGCTTCCGGGAGCGGGAAGGGGCGGCGGGTGTTCCCGTCCTCCTGGTCGGCGGAATGAACGCCCTCCTGCACGCGGCGGGGTTCCGGGCGGCGGGGGCCGACCTCGTGATCCCCGCGGACATCTCCCCGGAACTGCTGATGGAAAAGGCGGCGCCCCTGCTGCATTACGGCGCTCTCTACCAGTCCCTGCAGGACTCCAACCGCGCGCTGCGCGAGCAGGCCATGCTGGACGACCTGACGGGATTGCCCAACCGCCGGCATTTCTCCGCGGATGTCGCCCGCCATATCGAGATGGCCCGCCGCATCGGGCGACCTGTTTCCTGCATCATTGTGGATATCGATGATTTCAAGAAGATCAACGACACCTATGGACACCCCGTGGGGGACAAAGTGATTCGCCAGTTCGGAATGGTGTTGAACCGGGCGAAACGGACGTACGACTCGGTGGCACGGCTCGGCGGCGACGAATTCGCGTGGCTCCTGGTGGATGCCGACCCGTCGCAGGCGGTCCAGGCGGCGGGCAGAGCCCATGGAATCGTTCGGGAAAGCGTCTTCGAAGTGGAGGCCGGACCCGTCCGGCTGACCGCGACGTTCGGGGTTTCCTCGGTCTCTCCGGGAGTCGACCTTTCGGTGGACTACCTTGTGGGCAACGCCGACCGGGCGCTATACTGGGGGAAGGAAAGCGGAAAAAACGTCGTCCGGTTCTACCCGGCGAAGAAGGCAAATCCCGATGCAGCGCCCCATTCTTATCTATCCTGATCCCTTCCTTCTGAAAAAGGCGGCTCCCGTCTCCCGGGTGGACGACAAGGTCCGGGAGCTGATCCGGGACATGTTCGAGACGATGCGCGCCGCCTCCGGAGTCGGGCTTGCCGCGCCGCAGGTCGGCGTCGGGAAGCGCGTGATCATCCTGGACATTTCCCCCGTGGAAAAGGAGGTCGCCCCCCTGGCGCTCGTCAATCCCGAGATCGTGGAGAGCAAGGGGCTGACGGAGGGGACGGAGGGGTGCCTGAGCCTCCCGGGGGTCGAGGGCATGGTTCCCCGGGCCGAGTTCGTCCTCGTGAAAGGGCAAGACGAACAGGGGCGCCCGGTTCAGCTCCCTGCGCACGGCTTCCTGGCCCGCGCCCTGCAGCACGAGATCGATCATCTCGACGGGATCCTGTTCATCGACCGGATTCCCGCCGTGGCCGCTCCCGCGAGGTAGTGGCCTGCCGCCGATAAATACGTGACCCCCTTCCGGGTGGTCTTCATGGGGACGCCGGCGTTCGCCGTCCCGTCCCTTTCCGCGCTCGCGAAATCCGAAAACGTTACGCTGGTTGTGACCAATCCCGATCGCCCTTCCGGGCGGGGGCAGGCGCTTTCGCCACCCCCCGTGTCGGTGGAGGCGCAGCGGCTGGGGTTGCCGGTGTTCCAGCCCGAGAAGGCGAAGCATCCCGACTCCGTGGCGCGGATCGCCGCCGAGAATCCCGATCTGATCGTCGTGGTGGCGTACGGCCATATCCTTCCCAAGTCGATCCTGGACATCCCGGCCCATGGGTGCATCAACGTGCATGCCTCCCTCTTGCCGAAGTACCGGGGGGCCGCCCCCATCAACTGGGCGGTGGCCCGGGGAGAGACGGTGACCGGCGTGACCATCATGAAAATGGACGTCGGGATGGACACCGGGCCGATGCTCCACGTCAGGGAGATGCCGATCGCCGACGAGGACACGGCCCGGACGCTTTTCGACAAGCTCTCCCTCCTGGGCTCGGAGGCGCTTGCCGAAACCCTCCGCAGGCTCCACGAGGGGACGCTGACGGAAACGCCGCAGGACAACGTTCTGGCTTCCTATGCCCCGATGCTGAAAAAAGAGCACGGGCGGATCGACTGGTCCCGGCCCGCCGACGATGTGCGGAACCTGATCCGCGGGATGACGCCGTGGCCCTCCGCCTGCACGTTTCACGCGGGGAAGGTCCTCAAGATCCTTTCGGCATCGGTGCGCGAGGAGCGGGGGGAGCCGGGGGAAATCCTCGATATCGGCCGCGATGGGATCGTCGTCGCCTGCGGCGAAGGGGCGCTCGCGCTTGGGCGGGTCCAGCCGGAAGGAGGCAGGGAGATGTCCTCCCGGGACTACGCCCAGGGGCGCCGCGTGATGAAAGGAGAGCGGCTATCCCGGTAAGGGGGGCGGCGCTGGCGATCCTCTCCCGCGTGGACCGGGGGCGCGCGTACGCCGACATCCTCCTCGACCGGGCGCTTCGCGAAGACAGCTTCCCCGATGCCCGCGACCGGGCGCTCCTGACCGAACTGGTGATGGGGACGCTGCGGCGGCGCGGCACCCTCGACGCCTCTCTTTCTCCCCACGTTTCCCGTCCGCTGGAAAAGACCGACGCCTTGGTGCGCAACGCCCTGCGGCTGGGCGCCTACCAGCTGCTGTACACGCGCGTCCCCGAGCGCGTGGCGATTTTCGAGACCGTCGCCGCGGTGAAAAGCATCCGGGGAGAGAAGCCGGCGGGTCTGGTCAACGCCGTGCTCCGGGCGATGGTCCGCGCGGGGAAGACGCCGGTTCTGCCCGGCGAGGAAGGCCCGCTGCGGAAGTCGGTGGAGCTTTCCGCGCCGCTTCCCCTTTATCATGCCCTCCTCCGTTCGCTGGGCGAGAAGGAGGCGATTTCCTTCCTTGAGGCTTCCCTGGAAAAACCGCCCTTCGTCGTTCGGGCCAACCCGTTCCGGACCTCCCGCGATGCGCTGGTTGCAAGGCTCTCCGAAGCCGGGATGGACCCCGCCCCCTGCCGGTATGCAAGCGGCGGAATCCTCCTTGGCAAGCCCGGCGGGGTGCACGCCGATCCCGGCTTCCGCTCGGGGGAATATCTCGTGATGGACGAGGGGGCGCAGCTGATCGCTCCGCTTCTATCCTCCGGGGAAGGGGAGGAGGTGCTCGACGCCTGCGCCGCTCCCGGCGGAAAGACGACGCACCTTGCGGCGCTCTCCTTGGGCAAGGCCCGCGTCCTGGCCGTGGATGTCTCCGCCGGGCGCGAGAGGATGCTCCGGGAAACGGTGGAGCGCCTGGGCGCGAAAGGCATAACGACCGCCGTGCACGATTTTTCCACGGGCCCGCTGCCGGGCGCGCCGGAACGGTTCGACAAGATCCTCGTGGATGCTTCGTGCACCGGGATGGGGGTCATCCGCCGCAATCCCGACGCGAAGTGGAGGTTCGACCCCGCCGACCCGGGCCGCATGGCGAAACTGCAGGGCGCCATTCTGCGGAACGCCTGGGCGTCGCTTGCACCCGGAGGGCGGCTTGTCTACAGCACCTGCTCCCCGCTTCGCGAAGAGAACGAGGAAGTGGTGGAAGCCTTCCGGCGCGAGACCGGCGCCGGTCTCCTCGGGAAGGAAGCCGCGAAAGGATGGCCGGGGCCAGCGGACGGATGGACTCCGGAAGGATTCCTCCGGCTCAGCCCCCACCGCCACGGCACCGACTACTTCTTCGCCGCGCTCCTGCGGAAGGAAAGGTGATAGAATCGTCCGCAACCGACCGGGAAACGAGGAAGGCCATGGAATATTACATTGCGCCGTCGCTCCTCTCCGCCGACTTCGGCAGGCTCGCCGAAGAGGTTCGCGCGGTGGAGAAGGCCGGCGCCGACCTGCTCCACGTGGACATCATGGACGGCAGGTTCGTCCCCAACCTCACGATCGGCCCGCCGGTGGTGGCCGCGATCAAACGGTGCGCCACTCTCCCTCTCGACGTCCACCTGATGATCGTCGAGCCGGAAAAGTATCTTGAAGCGTTCGCGGAGTCCGGCGCCGACGTGATCACGGTCCACGCGGAGGCGACTCCCCACCTGCAGCGCGCCGTGGCCCGCATCCGGGAGCTGGGGAAGAAGCCCGGCGTTGCGCTCAACCCGTCCACGTCCCTGTCGGCGGTCGAGTGGGTCCTTTCCGACGTCGACATGGTGCTTCTCATGACGGTGAACCCCGGGTTCGGCGGGCAGGCGTTCCTGCCGGGGATGCTGGGCAAGATCGAACTGTTGCAGTCGCAGCTGTCAGATCTTTCCCGTGCCGGCCATCAGGTCGACATCCAGGTGGACGGCGGGATCAAGACGGACAATGTTGCGGAAGTCGTCCGGGCCGGCGCCAACGTGATCGTCTCGGGATCGGGGATTTTCAAGACGAAGGATTACGGAAAGACAATTGCTCAGATGAAAGAAAATATCCGGAAGGCAGTCGGTAAGTGAGGGGGGATGCGATGAACCGTGTTGAGATCGGCCTTTGGCAGCTCGATCTGCGGGCGAACAAGTGCGTGGAGGCGCTCAAGAAGAACGGCTTTGACGCCGAATGCCTGCCCGGCACGGCGCAGGTGCGCGAGCGCGTGCTCCGGGAGTGCGAGAAGGCGGATTCGATCGGGTTCGGCGGATCGATGACGGTAGCGGAGTTGGGGATCCACGATGCCCTGAAGAACAGCGGCAAGAAGCTGTTCGACCATGGGCGCGCACCGCAGGCGGAGAAGGCGGCGGCCAGGCTCGGCCAGCTCACCTGCGATCTCTTCCTCACCGGCACCAACGCCGTGACGCTCACCGGGGTTCTCGTCAACCTGGACATGAACGGAAACCGCACGAACGCGATGACCTTCGGCCCGAAGAAGATCGTGGTCGTGGCAGGCGGCCAGAAGGTGGTCGCGGACGTGGCGGACGCGATCCGGAGGATCAAGACGTTTGTCGCCCCGAGGAACACGAAACGCCTGAACCTCAAGACGCCCTGCGCCACGACGGGTTTCTGCGAGGACTGCGACTCCCCGCAGCGGATCTGCCGGGTGTACTCGATGATCGAGCGGAAACCGCCGAACTCGGACATCACCGTGCTCCTTTGCGGCGAGCCGATGGGATTCTAGGGAGGAACGCCGTGCCACTGTCCTACGTCGGAATCCTGTTCGTCGGTGCGCTTGTAGGCGCAGTATCCGGGATGTTCGGGATCGGCGGAGGGGTGTTTGTCATCCCGGCGATGGTCTACCTCTTCGGGTTCAGCCAGAAGATGGCCACGGGCACCTCGCTGGGGATGCTCCTTCCCCCGATCGGCATTCTCGCGTTCCTCCAATTCTACAAGGCAGGGCACGTCAATGTGGCCGCCGCGTTCCTCCTGATCGCGGGGTTCCTCGCCGGCTCCTACCTTTCCGCGGGTTACGCGATCAACCTCCCGGACCTGCTCCTTAAGCGCCTGTTCGGGGGCTTGCTCATCGTGATGGGGGCAATCTACATATTGACGGCCCGGTAAGGCCGTTGTTAACATATCTAGTTCCGTCGTCGGGATGTGGCTCAGCCTGGTAGAGCACCTGGTTCGGGACCAGGGGGTCGCTGGTTCAAATCCAGTCATCCCGACCATGAATTTCAAGGGGTTACGGGCTTTTCGCCCGTAGCCCCTTTTTCAATTTCACTCTGCTCACCGGGTTGCTTTTCCTGGCATCGCAGGTAATATAAGAACATTCTAATATTCTATTTCGGAGGAGAAATGGAAGCTGATCGCGCGAACACATGGGCCGATCTGCTGAAAGCCTTTGCCCACCCCACCCGCCTTCAGATCCTCAACGAGTTGCGCAACGGGACGCGGTGCGTGACGGACATGGAGGAAATCCTTCCCGTCACGCAGGTGAACATCTCCCAGCACCTGACGGTCCTTCGCAACGCAGGGTTGGTGGATTTCGCCCAGGACGGGGCGCTGCGCTGCTACTACCTGAGCCGCCCGAAGCTGGTGGAGGGGGTTCTCGATCTTCTCGCGGCGGACCTGCCGGTCATCCGCAAAACGAAGGAGCAGATCAACCGGGAGAAGGAGCGGGCGAGGAAAGAACCGGTGGCTTCCCGTGGTTGAAAGGATCCGCTCACCTCTCCTGGACCACGATTCGACCGAGGCTCCGATCTTCCTGCCCAGGAATCTGCTGGAAGCGGCCCGGCGAAGGAAGCGTCTTCCGCGGACGAAGGTGCCGTCGGGGTGCCTGCTGGATTTCGACGGCGAGCTTCTGGATCATCTTCTTGCCACGGGGCGGGCCGCCGCGGAACCGGCGTGGCCCTGCTTTCACACTCGCCTTTATCGGTGGAAGGCGGATGGCGCCGAATACGGCGTGATCGGCGGCACGATCGGCGCGCCGTTCGCCGTCCTCGTCGCCGAGGAGCTGTTCGCCCTCGGCTGCAAGGCGCTCGTGAGCATCTCTTCGGCGGGGCTCATCGCACCGAATCTTTCCCCGCCGTTTTTCCTCCTGATCGAGAAGGCGTTACGCGACGAAGGCACAAGCCACCATTACCTGCCGTTGGGGAGATTTTCGATCGCATCTCCGTCCCTGGTGGCGGTCGTAGCCCGGCGGATGGCGGAAGCGGGGATTCCCGTCCACAGGGGAACCTCGTGGACGACCGACGCCCCGTTCCGCGAGACGGAAACGTTGATCGCTGCGCGGCGAAAGGAAGGCGTCGTCTCGGTGGAGATGGAGGCGGCGGCGCTTCTGGCCCTGGGAGCCGCCGTCGGAAAGCCGGTCGTCTGCCTGGCCCATATCACGAACGCCATGGCGACACGCGGGGACGATTTCGAGAAAGGAGGGGACACCGGCCAGGAGGAGTCTTTCGCGGTTTGCGCCCTGGCTCTCGAAGCCGCCGTGAAATACGCGGCTATCGTGGGGAAAAGCGATGGATCGTAACGAAACGCGGGGTCCCCCGGAATCTGCGCCGGTCCTGGGACTCCGGCAGAACCTTGGGCAGTTCTCGCTCCTGGTCCTGGTCAACGCCTTCGTCGGCGGGATGGTCGGGCTGGAGCGGGCGATCCTGCCGCTGATCGCCGAGCGCGAGTTCGGGCTGGTCTCCAAGAGCGTCATCCTCTCGTTCATCGTCGGATTCGGGTTCGTCAAGGCGTTCACCAACCTGGCCGCGGGACGGTTCTCCGACCGGATCGGAAGGAAAGGGCTCCTCGTAGGCGGGTGGATCGTCGGATTGCCCGTTCCCCTGATCCTGATGTGGGCCCCGTCCTGGGGGTGGATCACCGTCGCCAATCTCCTCCTGGGGATCAACCAAGGACTTTGCTGGTCGACCACGGTCATCATGAAGATCGACCTCGTGGGGCCGCAGCGGCGCGGCCTTGCGATGGGGCTCAACGAGTTCGCCGGGTACTTCGCCGTCGCCATCACGGCGCTTGCGTCGGGATATATCGCTGCCGCCTACGGGTTGCGCCCCGCCCCCTTCTATTTGGGGATCGGTATCGCCGGGGCGGGGTTGCTCCTGTCCGTCTTTTTCGTCCGCGAGACGCACGGGCATGCCCGCCACGAGGCGAAGGGGCAGGGCGGCGCGATGAGCGTGCCGTTCAAGGAAATCTTTACCCGTACAAGCTGCCGGGACCCGAACCTCTTCTCCTGCAGCCAGGCGGGGATGGTGAACAACCTGAACGATGGAATGGCCTGGGGGCTTTTTCCGCTCTTTTTCGCCGCCGCTCACCTGTCCGTGGAGAGGATCGCTGTCCTGGCGGCTACGTATCCCGCGGTGTGGGGAGTCTGCCAACTGTTTACCGGGGCGCTCTCGGACCGTGTCGGGAGAAAATGGATGATCGCGGGAGGGATGTGGGTCCAGGCGGGAGGAATCTGGCTGATCGCCGCTACCGCCTCTTTTGCTCTGTGGATGACGGGCGCCGTTCTCCTCGGCGTCGGCACCGCGATGGTGTACCCGACGCTTCTGGCCGCCATCGGCGACGTGGCTCATCCTTCCTGGAGAGCCTCCGCCGTGGGGGTCTACCGGCTCTGGCGGGACGCGGGCTACGCTTTCGGGGCGCTTCTGTCCGGGATCATCGCCGATGCCTTGGGCATCGTATGGGCCATCGCGGCGGTGGGGACATTGACCTTTGCTTCCGGTCTCGTCGTCGCTTTGCGGATGACCGAAACGCTGAAGCGCGGGTAAAGAAAGGCGGCCACGGCAGGAAAAACGGCTGAAAATCACTTGAAGTTTCATGGAGGAGGACCAATGAAGAGGAATTACGATCTTTCCACACGGTGCGTACATGCAGGGGAGGTAAGAGACGCCGAGGGATCTCCGCACACGCCAATCTACAACACCACCACCTTCGGGTTCCGTTCCACGGCCGATCTCCTCGACGTGGTGGAAGGGAGACGCCCGGGGAACCTCTACACCCGGTACGGCCTGAACCCGACGATCCGTAGCGTGGAAACCAAGCTCGCGAGCCTGGAAAACGCGGAGTCGGCCCTCGTGTTCGCCTCGGGCATGGCGGCGGAGGCGGCGCTCTTTTTCACCCATGGCCGGAAGGGCATTGTTTGCCTGGGGAACGCATACGGCGGCACACTCGCATTGCTCGCCGATCAACTGCCCCTTGTAGGGATACCGACGACCCTGCTCCTGGGAGATGAGGCAGGGAAGCTGGAGGAAGCTCTGAAAGAGAGGCCGGGGCTTGTCTTTTTCGAAACCCCCACGAACCCGACGATGGAGATCTTCGACATAAAGGAGATCTGCAGGCTTTCCCACGCGTACGGCGCCCTCGTGGCGGTCGATAATACCTTTGCCTCGCCCATCAACCAGCAAGTACTGGCCCTCGGCACGGATATCGCCGTTCACAGCGCCACCAAGTATCTGGGAGGCCACAGCGACCTGACGGGCGGGGCTCTCATGGGTTCGAAAGAGCTGATCGAACCGGTGGCACCCTGGCGGAAGAACCTGGGGCAGATGATGGCTCCGGAAGTCGCCGGGCTTCTGTCGAGGAGCCTGCGGACGCTCCCCATTCGCGTGGAGAGGCAGAACAAGACCGCGCAGGCCGTGGCGGAAGCGATGAGGGACCATCCGAAAGTCGCCAGGGTCCTTTATCCGGGGCTGCCGGATTTCCCGCAGCACGATCTGGCGAGATCCCAGATGTCCGGATTCGGGGGGATGCTGACCCTGGAGATCAGGGGGTCGGCGGAAGACACGACGAAGGTCATCGACAGCCTGGAGCTTTTCATCATCGCCCCAAGCCTCGGGGGTCCGGAGAGCCTTGCGACTCAGCCGATGACGACCACCCACCACGGGTTAACCCCGGAAGAGCGGCGGAGGAGGGGGATCACCGATTCCATGATCCGCTTCTCCATAGGAATGGAGGCGGCGAAGGACCTGATCGAAGATCTGAACAATGCCCTGGAGAACGTTTGATTATTTTTTTTTTCGAAGAAGGGGGTGAACCCGTGAGTCGACGCATTTACCTCGATTTCAACGCGAGCACGCCGATCGCGCCCGAGGCCGCCTCCGCGATGCGGCCGTTCCTGACCGATCACTACGGGAACCCGTCCAGCCTTCATTGGGCCGGAATGCCGGCGAAGGACGCCGTGGAAAAGGCGCGCGGACAGGTGGCCGGGCTCCTGGGCTGCGATCCTACCGAGGTCGTCTTCACCAGCGGCGGCAGCGAATCGAACAACCACGCCATCAAGGGAATTTTCCTCGCCGCCCGGGACAAGGGGGACCACATCATCACGACCGCCGTCGAGCACCCGGCCACGATCAACCCGTGCCGGTTCCTCGAGAAACGGGGTGCAAGAGTCACCGTTTTACCGGTCGACCGGTACGGGAGGGTAGATCCGGACGGCGTCCGGAAGGCCATCACGTCAAAAACCATCCTCCTGACGGTGATGCATGCCAACAACGAGGTGGGCACGATCGAACCCATTCCTGAAATCGCCGCCATTGCGCGCGAGGCGGGAATCCTTTTCCACACGGATGCGGCACAGACGGTGGGGAAAATTTCCGCGGAGGTGGATGAACTGGGCGTGGATCTGCTCTCGATTGCCGGTCACAAAGTCTACGCACCGAAGGGGATCGGGGCGCTCTACATCCGGGAGGGAACGAAGATCGAGCCGTTCGTCCACGGCGCGGGGCACGAAGCCGGCCGCAGGGCGGGCACGGAAAACGTCCTTCTGGCCGTGGCGCTGGG
>Ga0334722_10002687_pt1 | contig 19804 bp, 21 predicted proteins | sample C3_bottom_MG_FD_207210 | JGI IMG/M metagenome (GOLD analysis project Ga0334722, IMG submission 207210) | Sediment microbial communities from Yellowstone Lake, YNP, Wyoming, USA - C3_bottom | ecosystem: Environmental > Aquatic > Freshwater > Lake > Sediment | place: USA: Wyoming | collected...
CTCGGTATCCCCCCTTTATTTGAAGGCCTTTATATAGGCACCGGCAAAAGCACCGTCAACCGCATTCAGATCTATATCCTTATCCATATGCATAATTTCTTTCTTCTCGGCCAAAATTCCTTCTATTAAGTCTTTTGTATATACGTGAGCGGGTTCAATCTCTATATCCTTAAAGCCCACCTTTTCTAGTATTCTTTTATACTCTTCCACTCTAATTGTCCCGGCTATGCATCCGGCCCAAAGTTCCGCCTGCCTCTTTATATTTTCTGGTACGTCTTTCAAGGCGACGATGTCAGCTATAGCCAGCCGACCACCTTTTTTCAAAACCCTGTAGGCCTCTCTCAATGCTTTTTCCTTATTTTCGCAGAGGTTGATGACGCAGTTGGATATTATAACATCCACCGTTTGGTCCATAAGCGGAATATCCTCTATATATCCCTTAATGAACTCTACGTTGGTTGCGCCCATTTTTTCCTTGTTTTTATTTGCAATGGCCAGCATTTCATCGGTCATATCGAGACCATATACCTTTCCAGATTGGCCAACATATCTTGAGGCAATTAGGACGTCTATTCCACCCCCGCTTCCCAGATCCAGAACGGTTTCTCCTTCCTTTAGCTCGGCAAAAACTATGGGATTTGCGCATCCCAATGAAAGATTAACAGCTTCTTCGGGTAAGCCTTTTAAATCCTCTTTGTCATAAAAAGCGATATCATCTGAATCCCCGCAGCAGGATGAAGCGCAGGAGCAGCAACTCGATTTTGAGTTTTTCTCTGCTTTTTTAGCTATATTCCCGTAATATTCCCTGACCTTCTCCTTTACATCAAATTCCATACTATAAACCTCCTTCCTTTAATATTAACAGCATTTATTTTCTTTTAAGGCTTGGAGGAGAATCTCAAGGCTTTCCACCACCTGACTCCGCTTTTCGGCAGGGATGGATTCGTAGACATTTTTGAAATATATATCCATGTTTTCCTCTATGGTTTTAAATATCCTCTTCCCTTCATCCGTAAGCCTTATCCTCAAAAACCTTCTATCCTCCGGGTCTATCTCGCGCTCAGCAAGATTTTGGTTTACAAGATTATTTACCGTCCTGCTTGCAGTGCTATTATCAAGATTTAAAATTTCGGCCAATTCGTTCAGGGAAATCTCTCCTGCCCTCCCTATCTCGACTATAGCATGGCACTGCGAAAGAGTGGTCCCGCAGCAGGAAGCTTCGCTTTTCTCGAGTATTCCAAGACTTCTCACGATATATCTTATGATTTCCCTGAGTTTTTTTATTTCATTGACATTATCCATCCTATCCCTCCTTTTCCTTTTAATATTATTGTATATTAAAACTATTGTATGTTGCAACTATTTTTTAAAAAAAATTATGCAGTGCGGTTGCGATAAAATGTAATTATTACAACACTGGTAATAATTATCGCTGCCGCAATCAATGTATTTATTGTGAGCTGTTCGCCGGCTATCAGCCAGCCGACAAAAACGGCCACAACGGGATTTACGAAAGCATAGGTGGAAACCCATGCCGGCTCTGCATTTTTTAAAAGCCATATATAAGCATTATAGCCGACTATTGAACCAAATATTATCAAATATCCCAGTGCTATATATGACCTAAAGGATATTTCCATAATGTCAAAACGAGACCATTCACCGAGAAATAACGAAGCCGCAAGAAGTAATGCTCCGCCTACCAGCATCTGCATTGCTGTAGACAGGAGAGGCGAGTCGGGCTGATCTACAATTCTCGAATATAAAGAACCCAAAGACCATGAAAGTGCTGCAAACAAGAGAGCTACAACTCCTACCGGATGGATGCTATTTTTATCCGGCATCCCTATTGAATTTATCACCAGCACGACGATTCCCGCAAAACCTAATAGTACGCCCATGATAACGCCATTATTGGGTCTTTTTCGACTTTTGCCCATCCACTCCAATATGATAATCCATAGTGGAACCGTCGCTATAAGAATTGCTGCGATTCCGGACGGAACCAGCTGCTCCGCCCATACCACAAGTCCGTTCCCGCCGAGCAACAATAGTGCCCCTACAATTCCGGCACCCAACCACTGCCTTTTATTGGGACGGCTCGCACCGGATAGCCGAGCCCACAGATAAAGAATCAATCCGGCAGATATAAAACGAATTCCGGCCATTATAAATGGGGGCATGGTCTCTATGGCAATCTTAATTCCCAGGTAAGTCCCACCCCAAAACAAGTAAACAGAGAATAATGCAACCAAAATCAGAAGACCCTTTTTGTTACTTAGAAATTCTTTGGTCTTTACAGTATGATTTTCCATACTCTACCTCCTAAATATGCTGAATTTCGTATAAATCATATCCTCCCTGCCGTAGCCAATGGTTATCCGAAAAGCTACATCATAAATTATATTATATTAACCGTTAAAAATCGTCCTATTTTTTGCGATGTAATTTTTCCCTTTATAATACATAGCCTCATAAATATCCTCAGGTACAAACAGTCCGCCTGTTGCCCAGGAAATATGAATTGCGTTTTCCCCCGCATCAATTAGAGTCGGGCCAATCAAGGAAGCAGCCGCCGATGGCTCGACCTTTATATTTTCGCTGTCCTTAAGAAGGGCTAACAATTTAAAGAGTTCTTCATCCTCTACGGTATATATCCCGTCGATCAAAACATCGGCAATCTTCGATACGAGTCTTGACGGTGACCCGACGGCAAGCCCATCCGCTTCGGTTATATTGTCTATGCCGTAATCCCTCACGTGTATTCCATCAAATTTCCTTGTAATAAGTCCCAAAAGCATACACGGCGAATGGGTCGGCTCTACAAAATAGCAGTGCACATTATCTTTATAAAGGTGTTTCAATCCAAAGGTTATTCCTCCCGGTGCGCCTCCAACGCCGCAGGGAATATAGACATACATAGGGGTGTTTTCATTTATTTCAATCCCGTATTTTTTCAGCTGGTCTTTTAGCCTCAATGCCGCAACGGAATATCCTAAAAACAAATCTTTAGAATTTTCATCGTCTATAAAATAGGTATTCTTATCCTTCTCGCTCTGCTTTCTGCCTTCCTGAACCGCCTTTGTATAATCCTCCTTGTATTCTATGACATTGACTCCTCTATCCCTCAAAATCTTTTTCTTCCATTCCTTCGCATCGTGCGACATATGGACATCCACCTTAAAACCGAGGGCAGAGGCCATAATACCTATGGAAAGGCCGAGGTTGCCAGTTGAACCGACAGCTACTTTATAATTTGAAAAGAACTTTTTGAACCTCTCCTCTGCAAGAACCGAATAATCGTCATCCAGAGAAAGTAGCCCATTCTTTAAAGAAAGGTCCTCCGCATGTTTTAAAACCTCGTAAATTCCTCCCCTTGCCTTGACCGAACCGGCTACCTTAAGGTAATTGTCGCATTTTAAGAAAAGCCTACCCTTTATTTCTCTACCATATAACTTTTCCAGTTCACCCTTCATATTTTTTATCTCGACGAGAGGCGATTCTATTATTCCATCTTCGGTCTCGGGAAAAAGCCTCTTTAAAAGCGGCGCAAACCTTCTGAATCTCTTTTCTGCATCCAATATATCCTCAAAGCCCAAATCCATTTTTTCAAGAGCACTTTCTGCATCCAATTTTCTATCATTCTTCCACACAACGGGTCTTAAATTTAAAATATCAGAAAATATGGTATCCATAAAACCACTCCCACCTTATTAAAAAATACCCCTTCACGGGGTTTTTAATAACTCTTTTATATGAGATTTGGTTTTCTACATTTTATAAATAGCAAACTAATTGAATATTACCCACCAAGATATGCTCTTTTTACTTCTGGGTTCCTTTGAAGAGCTTGAGCTGAGTCTTGCATAACTATCCTGCCGGTTTCCAATATGTATCCTCTATCAGCTATAGAAAGAGCTTTCTTGGCATTTTGTTCTACCAGCAATATCGTAGTTCCTTCATGACGCATTTTTTGCAAAACTTCCATAGCTTTGCTAACCATAATAGGCATAAGTCCCATAGAAACTTCATCTACCAGCAATAATTTTGGATTTGACATCATTGCCCTTCCTATGGCAAGCATTTGCTGTTCCCCACCACTCAGTGTTTTTGCAAATTGATATTTCCTTTCTTCAAGTCTGGGAAAAATCTCATATACTTTATTAAAACTTCTTTTTATCGCCTGTTTATCTTTAATCCTATAACATCCAATTTTTAGATTTTCTTCTACAGTAAGATTTGGAAACACTCGCCTACCTTCGGGAATATAGGCTATACCCAATTCTGTTCGAAACCAGGGAGGGTCTTTTGTTATATCTCTATTATAAAAATATATCTTTCCGGCACTCACAGATTTTAAACCCATTATTGCTCTCATCAAAGTTGTCTTCCCCGCTCCATTGGCTCCAATAATAGTTACAATTTCCCCCTCTTTTACTTCTAAGGAAATTTGATGGAGTGCTTGCAATTTTCCATAAAAAACATCGACATTATCAAGTATCAGCATCTTCTTCCCTCCCTAAATAAGCTTCTATAACCTCCTTATTTGTTTGAATGTGCTCGGGAATCCCTTCTGCTATTTTTTTACCGTAATTTAATACCACTATCCTGTTACATATATTCATTATTACATTCATATTGTGTTCTACCATAATAATAGTTAACTTGCCTTGCAATTTCTTAATTAAGTCAATAAATTCTTCTGCAGCATTATGACTTAAACCTGCACAAGGTTCATCTAACATTAAAATTTCAGGCTCTAATGCTAATGCCCGTGCAATTTCAAGTCTCCTCATAAAGCCCAAACTTAGGTTACTGGCTCTTACTTTTTCTAAACCATTAAGTTCCATTAAATCAATCAATTTTTTCGCTTTAGAAATATTTTCTTCAGTATAACAATTTTTAAAAAAACCAAATATGCCCCTATAATTCTTTAAACCAAAAGCTGATATTATATTATCCATTACACTCATGTCTAAAAATAAATGTGTTATCTGAAAAGTTCTTGCAATGCCCAAATTGGCTATTTCATGAGAAGGTAGATTATGTATGGGCTTTCCTTTAAGGAGTATTTCGCCTTTTGTTGGCTGATAAACACCGCAAATGCAATTAAACAAAGTAGTCTTCCCTGCCCCGTTAGGTCCTATTATTCCAAAAATCTCTTTTTCTATTACATCAAAACTCACATTATCAACTGCTTTCAAACCTCCAAAACTCTTTTCAAGATTTCTTACACTGAGAATCAATCAAATCACCACCTATTTCCTCTTCCAAATAAATTAACCAGCTTATTTAATAAAAAACTTTCTTTCCCAAACAAACCATGGGGTTGAAACCTCATCATTAAAACCAAAAGTCCCCCGTATAATAACATCCTATAATCCGCCACAAACCTAAAAATTTCTGGAATAATTCCTAAAATAAAAGCACCTATTATGGGACCTTGAATGGTGCCAAGTCCCCCAATCACTGTCATTGAAAGGATGGTAATAGATGTCAAAAACCCGAAATCATCTGACGAAATAAATGACATATAGTGAGCATAAATACACCCTGTAATCCCGGCAATAAAGGTACTAATCGTAAAAGCGACTATTTTGAATTTTTTTACATTGATTCCTATGGATTCTGCAGCCTCTTCATTGTTCCTGATTCCTCCCAAAGCCATTCCAAACCAAGAATTCTCGATTTTTCTTAAAAATAGGATTATTAATACTATAAACAGATATATTAAACTTAAATATGTATAATTATTAAACTCTATACCGAAAACCGTTGGCGTAGGAACAGCCATTCCAAAAGACCCTCCAAAAAACGGACTATATCTAAAAATAGCTACAACAACAAAATTAATACCTATAGTCGTTATGGCCAGAAAATCTTCCCTGACCCTTATGCTAATCATTCCTAAAATCATACCGACAATACCGGCAATGATTCCCGATAGAAATAAGGAAATTAGAAAATTAAAACCGATTTTTGAAGTTAAAATTGCGGAAGTATACGCTCCTATTCCAAAAAAAGCTGCATGACCTATGTTAGGTTGACCCGCATAACCGGTTACTATATTAAGACTCAAAGACAATAAAATAAATATCCCGATATTTATAGCTACGACCACCTCATACATATACTATGCACCTCTTTTAATTGTTTTTTGCAAACAAACCCTGAGGCTTCAAAAGAATAATCAATATCAATGTTAAAAAAGCAATAGCATCTCTCGGCAGGAAAAAACCAATATAACCTCCAACAAAAGTCTCTATCAATCCGATAAACAGAGCTGCTATTACCGTTCCGAAAGGATTACCTAATCCCCCTAAGACTATAATGGCTAACATTTTATAAGCTGGAACATCACCCATATTAGGAAATATTGAATTATAATAAATCCCTACCATTATCCCCGCAATCGCTGCAAATCCATAACCCAAGAAAAAATTCAAAGCTACAAGTTGTTTGGTATTCACACCCATTGCCTGGGCAATTTCCATATCCTGAGCCGTAGCCCTCCAGGCAAGCCCAATTTTTGTTTTTACAATAATCCACCATAAAATTAAAAAAAGAAAAGCGGTAACCAATAGAATTAAAATCCATATTCCACTGATATTAGCATTTACTAAAACTATATTCCCAATGGGAACCTCGACAGCAAAATCTTTTATATGTGCTCCAAATATAAGTCTCAGTGAGTCCTCTATAAATATAAACAATCCGATACTCGTTATTAACGGTACAATTGCAGATTGTTTCATTTGGGGTAAATAAAGGGATTTTTGGATTATAAATCCAAAAATCCCCGTGATTACCATTGCACCGATAAACGAAATCAGAATGCTTCCGGTTAGACCATAAATTAGCCAGCCAGTATAAGCACCAATAGCATAAGCTCCAGCATTAGCTATATCTAAAATTCTTAATATACCATAAACCATACTTGCACCTGCAGCAGTCAAAGCATATATACTTCCTACTACCAATCCATTTACAAACTGTTGTAAAAACATCAGAAGTTCCCCTTTCCTTTACTGAAAACCTCTATACCCTATTGTTCAGGTGGTGTTATTATGCTCGGGTCATCTATAACACCATAATGATGAAATTCTCCATTTTTTACTATTTGGACCTGAACTGCCTTTGTAACTTCTCCTAATTTGTTATAACCCTTTATAATACCAGTTACCCCGTCAAAATCTTTTACTTGATACATTCCATCTTTAATTTGATCGGGATTGGTTCCATATTTTTTCATTACATGAGCCAAAACCATAAAAGCATCATAGGTTGAAGCTGCTACCATATCCGGTGCAAAACCAAATTTCTCCTTATATTGACTCAAAAAGTCTTTTACAACCTGCCTATCGCTGTCTCTATCCAAGTTAGTTGTTATTATTAAGCCTTCGGCATCTTTTCCTGCCACCTGTAGAAACTGAGTAGTAGAATCGACTCCTTCGGTACCTATAAGCTGAGCCTTAATGTTAAGAGATTTTGCTTGTCGAACAATCTGTGCTCCTTCGCCAGCATATGCTACTAAATAAATAGCATCAGGATTTTCTTGTTTTATCTTCGTAAGTAAAGGCGTAAATTCCTTTTCACCCATAGCAAATGGGTTAACAGAAGTAATAGTTGCACCTAATTCCTCAGCTTTCTGTTTAAATGCATCAGCCAAAGAAGTCCCAAAATCATTATCCATATGCAAAATAGCTATTCTTTTGGCTTTCAACATATTTACAGCAAGATATGCTCCCGCCTTCCCCTGTATCGGACCTATGAAAGACTGGCGGAACACATAATCCCCACCTTTTGTTATATCCGGATGTACACCATATGCAGAAATCATAGGAATTTTGGCTTTTTCAAAAATTGGAGCAACCGCTCTTGTAGGCCCGCTATACGAACCACTTATAACAGCAACAACCCCATCTTTTGTTGTAAGTTTTTGGGCAATACTCACCGCTTGTTTTGAATCCAGCTGATCATCATAATAAACCAATTCTATTTCTCGTCCATTTATTCCACCTTGTTTGTTGATATTTTCCACAGCTAATTTTGCGGCATTTAATACGCTCTGCCCGTCAGCAGCGGCAGGACCCGTTATTGGGGCAAAAAAACCTATTTTTATAGGGGTTTTCTGAGTATTCTCATCTTTTTTAGTACATCCTACAAGACTTATTAGCAACAAACTTATAGTAACCAGTGCTATAAGTATTTTGCTTCTTTTTGATACCATAAACAACACCTCCGTTTTTTTAAATAATATTTCTATACATAATTTTTAATTCCTCTTAAAATTTTAATTATTTATAAAATTATTTTTATTAAAATAAATACATTAATTCAAAATCCTTATGAGAAAATACTTCTTAGCGAAGCAATAGTAGCAAAATCTTAAAATTTTGCTTTTGGAGCGAAGCGACTTTGCAAAATTTTTGATTCTACCTATTGCGAGCTATTATTATATAATATATACAAAATAAAAATCCGATAGGGAGGTAAATACAATTGTTTAACCAGCGATTCCGCGATATATGTTTAACCCTTTTAAAAAAAATAAAAGATTTATATACAAAAAAAATTAGCCCTTATAAGGCTTTTGGTAATTATCTTGCATGGGGTTTGGTTTTTGGTATAGGCTTTATGCTCCTTTTCGTCAAACTTGCCGAAGACGTTATAAATGACGAGCTAAAAATATTCGACCAAACGATTATTAATCTTTTTAACCCTATAAGAAGTCCGTTAACAACCCAAATAATGAAAGTAATAACCACCATGGGCTCTCCTTTGGTTATGATTACTCTCGGCCTCATAACATGGTTTTACTTCTTCAAAATAAGAAAACATTTCTGGGACTCCACCATGGTCATCACGGCTCTTGCAGGCAGCTGGCTGATGAACGAACTTCTGAAATGGATTTTTCACCGCAGAAGGCCGGATGTTTTGCAGCTTATAAGAGTTAGCGGATATAGCTTTCCGAGCGGTCACGCCATGGTCTCCTTCGCTTTCTACGGGATGCTTGCCTATTTAATATGGATTAATGTAAAAGCAAAAAAACTAAAGTATCTTCTTTCTTCTTTCTTTTTACTCCTAATCCTTGCCATCGGGATAAGCCGTATTTATTTAGGTGTCCATTACCCGAGCGACGTCATAGCAGGTTTTTCTGCAGGAGGTTTATGGCTCATTGGATGCATTCTGGCTCTGCAGGTTATCAGATAAGGTTCTGATATAAAAACAAGGTAGCGATTGCTACCTTGCCACACCGTCTAAAAGAGTTATAAATTCTCCAGCGGTCAATATTTTTACTCCTCTAAATTCACCTATTTCAAGCAGATGTCTATCTCCGGATACAACATAAAGGCATTTGCCTTCAATCGCACATTCCAAAAACATATTGTCCTTTGGATCTTCTTTAACTACATTTAGCTTTTCCTCTGGATATACGAGTACTACCCATGAAAGCTCTAACACTTGTTTTAATATCTTTTTCCTATTTTCTTTGCTACCAATTGTGTCAAATTTTTCCCGTAAAAATACACTGGTATACTCTCTTATTATTTCTCTGCTTACTACCGGATTAAACTTATTTAAAATCCAGGCATCTAAAACTCTTGCTGGATAGCTTTTATTACTTATAAAACCAGATATTAGTATATTTGTATCTATCACCGCTCGCATTTTCTTACTTCCTTTATTTCATTTGCCACATCTTCTTCTGTAAATCCAATTTTTTCAGCATTTTCACGAAATTCATCTAAAGCCTTCATAATTTCTAATTGTTTTAACCTTTCCATAGCTTTTCTTAATTCGTTATACATAGAATAATTGATAAATACACCTTTGGGTTCGGAACGAGAAGAAACTATTACCACATCTCCCTCTTCCACATATCTTAAATATTCACCTAACCTTGGCCTTAATTTATCTATACCAACAATTCTTTCCATTTTATCGCCTCCGGATTAATCTTAACATTAATCTTAATATATATTATATTACATAAAATATAAAAAAATCAAATAAAACCTTTTAGTCCAAAAAATAGAGATACTGCTGAACTTAAATCTCGCAGTATCTCTACAAACATTCTTCCTTCTAATATTTAGATTTGCAAAAGATTAGAAAATCGGCATTTAAATAAATAAAAATGGCGCGCCCGGAGGGACTCGAACCCCCGACCAACTGATTCGTAGTCAGCTACTCTATCCAACTGAGCTACGGGCGCTTTTTAGCAGATTAATTATAACACAAATGCTCACAGACTTCAATGTAATATTATGGAATTTATCTGCCTAAATATCAACAATTATTTCAATATGCTTACAATCCCATGGTCTTCTTTTGACATTATATGGCGTCCGTAGGGTCCTGCCATAGCCCAAAGGTAATAAATTCTGAAGCCTGGTGCTACTGCTACAGGATGGTAACCCTCCCGAATAATTGCGGTATCACCATCTTTAACAAAATATGCTTCTCTTACGGATAGGTCATCGTTATAAATCAACTGGACGCCGAAACCTTCTTTTGGAGCAATCTTGAAGTGATATATTTCCTCCATTTCGGTTTCGACGGGTGGATTATACTTATCGTGTTTATGAGGAGGATAACTACCCCAATTGCCTTTATACGAAAGAATTTCGCCAACAATTATCCGGTCTACTTTTCCCTGAACATTTCCTGCAAGAATTTCGTGCAAATACCTTCTGCAATTTGTTGTTCCCCTTCTGCTTACAGAAATATCTTCCGGTCTTACTACAAAAGGAGCATATTTTTTCTCTGCACTGGCCGAAACCACGGCTATCTCAAGCTTGGTATCCAAGACCTTCTCTACTTCATATTCCGTATCGACAGGCAAATAAATCGCCGTTGCCTTGCCGGAAAAAACATCCTTTCTTCCCCCGAGTCCAGAAAATTTCAAATCACCTGCTTTAACATCACATTTACCCGATAAGATTACCAAGGCTACCTCTTTATCTTCGGTTGCACCTTTAAACTTTTGCCCATTACTTAGATTTAAAAGGCCAAAACCTATATATCTTGTATCCTGTCCTATTTTAACTATTTCACGATAACCTTCTTGTTCGACGAAGGGAATAAAGCTCTTCAATTCAAACCGCCTCCACATATTATTTTAAATCAAGTTCTGCTTTTTTGCTAACTCTGTTTTTTAGCCTGCCTTACTGCTTCTATAAATTTTCTCGCTGTTTCCTCAATCCGGCTAAAATCGCCACTGCTTGCTCCTTTGGTAAGCTCACCGCCCACTCCTACCGCAAGACAGCCGGCCTTTATCCATTCTCCCACATTTTCAAGGCTAACTCCGCCTGTCGGAACCAAAGGAGCCTGAGGAAGAGGAGCGAGCACTGCTTTCACAAAGGAAGGACCGAAGGCACTTCCGGGAAATAGCTTTACAAAATCGGCACCAGACTCCAATACATCAACAATTTCGGTTACCGACATCGCACCCTGCATGGTTACCTTTCGATAAAGATTGCAAAGCCTTACAATTTCTCTATCAAAATTAGGGCTTACAATAAACTCCGCTCCTGCAAGCATGGCTGCTCTGGCTGTTCCAGCATCCAGTACGGTTCCCGCTCCTATCACAATTTCGTCGTTTGCATAGACCTTGCGCAGCTCTTTTATTACACTTAGCGCATCGGGTACCGTCATGGTTATCTCTATTACATCTATTCCACCCGCCTTTGCGGCTTCCGCAACTTTTAAGGCCTGCTGCGGCGATTCTGCCCTTATTATGGCAACCACGCCGCAGTCGATAATCCTTTTTGCCGTCTCAAATTTATTCATCCACAATACCTCCTGTATTTAAAGCTAAGCATCCTTTTTCGGTGGGAGATGACCTCCAAACTCCCGGCGCAGAGCTGCTACAATTTTACCCGAGAAACTCTCCTTCTGAAGGGAACGAAAGCGCACCATAAGAGAACCGGATATAACAGGTATCGGAATTTCCCGTTCCAGCGCTTCTCTAACGGTCCAGAGCCCTTCACCGGTATGCTGGATTACATCCGAAATCCCTTGAAGTTCCGGATCGGCGGCCAAAATCCTTTGGGTAAGCTCCATCAACCAGCCTCGTATAATAGAACCGTGACACCATAATCCGGCAATTGCTTCCAGGTTCAATTCAAAAGGTCCTTCGGCCAGAAGTTCCATCCCTTCTCCAATCGCCTGCATCATAGCATACTCAATGCCGTTGTGTATCATTTTCACATAATGGCCGCTACCGCAGGGACCCGTATGGAGGTATCCACCTTCCACACATATATCCTTTAAAAGAGGCTCCAGATATTCGAAAACATCTCTATCCGCGCCTACCATAGCACAGATTCCATTTCTGGCCCCCTCCAATCCCCCACTTACTCCTATATCAGCAAACCTTATACCTTTTGACTTCAAATACTGGTATCGACGCTGGGTCTCACGGTAATCGGAGTTTCCGGCATCAACCACTATATCTCCTTCTTCAAGCAAAGGAAAAAAGGTTTTTATGGCTTCATCTACCGCATTCCCATAAGAAGGCAGCATCAGCCATAGGACTTTAGGTACACAAAGACCTTTGGCCAGGTCAGAGGGGGTGAATTTAACCTCTATGCCATTATTAATGGCATAGTAAAGGACGTCTTCCGAAATATCGTAACCTATTACCTCATATCCTTTTGTCTTCATGTTCAATGCCAGATTTAACCCCATTTTACCGAGACCCACAACACCTATCTTCATGATAATGCCTCCACCTCATACTCCTGAATAAGCAAGAAATCCGCCATCTACAGGAATTACCGCACCATTTATAAAGGATGATGCATCCGAACAAAGGAAAAGTATCAACCCAACTAAATCTTCGGGCGAGCCGTATCTGCCCATAGGAGTCATATTCAGAATCTGCCTTCCCCTTTGTGTAGGTTCCCCTGTTTTTTCATCTATAAGAAGATACCTGTTCTGGTTTGTCAAAATAAAACCAGGAGCTATTGCATTAACCCTTATTTCGGTTGAATATTCTTGATTAAAATGAACGGCCAACCATTGTGTGAAATTGCTGACAGCAGCTTTTGCCGCACTGTATGCTACCGTTCTTGTCAAAGGAGTATAGGCAGCCATAGATGAAATATTTATAATAGTCCCCTTTTTTTTCTCAGCCATTATCTTCCCGAATACCTGTGATGGGAGTAAAGTGCCCATAAAATTTAAATTCAGAACCTTTTGAATACCATCAACCGTCAGGTCAAAAAACGGACTTTCAGGTCCGGTTGTCGCCTGTGGATGATTTCCACCCGCACCGTTAATAAGAATATCCACCGTTTTATAATTTTCTATGATTACATCCCTTGCCCTTACAAGAGACTCCTTGTTTAAAACATCGGCTTCTACACCTATCGCTTCACCGCCCGATGACCTTATTTTCTGAACAACCCTTTCTATTTCCTGCTTTTTTAGATCGAGTATTGCAACTTTTACTCCCTGCTCAGCCAAGGCCTTTGCCATGCAGGAACAAAGCACCCCGGCTCCTCCGGTAATTACGGCGACCTTACCCTTTAAATCAACCTTTATACTCATAAAATACCCTCCCAGTCAAATACTAAATGGTTGCTCCTCCATCAATGGTAATTATGCTGCCGTTCATAAAAGCGGCTTCATCACAGCAAGCGAACAATATCGCAAAGGCTATTTCCTCTTCCTTACCCAAACGCCCTATGGGCTGGCGGGATACAAACTCCGCAAGCATTGCATCGGGATCGGGAGCAGCATTTATTCTCTCAGCAAGGCCCTGAGTATATGTGGTACCCGGGCAAACACAATTTACACGTATGTTATCCTTTATAAGGTCTATTGCCATTGCCCTGGTAAGGGATATTACGGCACCCTTGGAAGCACTATAGGCACACCTATTGGTAATGCCTTTTAATCCAGCTATAGAACCGACATTGACTATTACTCCGCCACCGGTTTTTTTCATCTCTAATACCGCATATTTTGAAACCAGAAATGTTCCCTTTACATTTACGCTCATTGTCTTATCGAAATCTTCTTCTGTGGTGTCGTCTATCCTTCCGCCCAATACTATGCCTGCATTGTTTACAAGAATATCCAACCTGCCAAAGGTTTTCACCGCTTCTTTTACCATGTTTTCGGCATCAGAAGCAACCGAAATATCTCCCTGAACGAAGATAGCTTCACAACCCGCTTTTTTTATCATATCCACGGTCTCCAAGCCCTTCTGTGACCTGTCGGCTACAACCACCTTTGCACCTTTTTCGGCAAACATAATCGCGGTGGTGCGTCCAATACCTGCTCCCGCACCCGTTATCAAAACCACCTTATCCTTAAAATTCATTTATAATACCTCCTCCTCTTTTTATTTTCCAAACATCAGGTTGGGCAGATACAAAACGATATTCGGGAAATAAATCAGGACCACCAATAAAACAATTATGGTAATTAAGAACGGTATGGATTCCTTCACGAATTCATTAAGAGGACAATCCAAAATGGAGCATACCGCATACATGGCCGCACCGACTGGTGGTGTCATATTGCCCATTGTCACAACTATTACAAAAATCAGGCCGAAATGAACCGGATCAAGCCCTACCTGCAGTGCTATAGGTAGGAAAATCGGTGTAAGCATCAATATGAGGACCGAACCGTCCACAAACATGCCCGCAATGATCAGGAAGACGATAATTATAAACAAGAGCACATTCGGATTGGTGGAAAGTCCGAGTAGAAAATCCGCTATTACCTGAGGTATCCTATCCCATACTATCCCGTAACCGAATATTCCGGATAATGCGATTATAAACATTACGGCACCAACATCCAGTACCGTATTCCTGAGAGCCAGTTTAAACCTATCCCAGGTAAGCTCTCTATATGCAATAAGCCCTACAGCGGCCGCATATACTACGGCAAAAGCTCCTACTTCGGAAGGGGTAAATAGGCCCATACGCAACCCCAACAGCAGTATAATCGGAAATAATGCTGCCCATATGCCACTTACCAATGCCGATAAGATTTCACCGAGATTCGCCCTGCGTTCCCTTTGAGGCGCATAACCTCTTATTCTTGCGGAAATGGAAACCGCGATCATAAGGAAAAAGGTCATTAAAAGTCCCGGAGCTATACCCCCCGCAAAAAGCCTTCCTACCGAAACCTGACCGACGGTTCCGTACAAGATAAGCCCGATTCCGGGAGGAATGGTGGTAACAATAAGCGAAGCATAAGAAACAATACCTGCTACGAAACCCCTATTGTAGCCCTTTTTAATCATTTCTGTTCCCAAAATCCGCGCTTCCATTGAAGCATCGGCTATACACGAGCCCGAAACCCCACCCATTAAAGCAGCTAAAGCAACCGTGATCTGAGCCAAACCTCCCCGCATATGTCCGGTTAGAACCGCTGCCAGATTTAAGAGCCTCTGGGTTATACCAGATTCGTTCATAAGGTTTCCGGCGAATATAAACATTGGTACTGCAAGCAATGCAAAATTTTGCGTCTGCGAAATCGCAAGCTGTATGGGTATTGTTATTGGCAGATTGGGATGCTGGAGAAAGAAAAGTGTCCCCGAAATTCCTATGGCAAAAGCTACAGGCATCCCAATAACCAGAAAAATAATAAAGGCAATAGTTACCAGTAGCATAATTATCCTCCTTCAATAATATTCAAGAAAAAGCCGTATATAGCACAACCGAAAATATTTTACTTTCCAAATTCACGTTTAATTTTAAGAAGGGTGGTCATAAGCATGAGTAAAGCTCCTATTGGAACGCTGAGGGTCACCCAGGTATAGCTAAATCCAGGTATACCCTGAAAGGTTCTTGCTCTTGTAGTGTAAGAAAGCAATAAGCCGAAATAAACAAGATAAACCAAGAATATCGTGATAATAAAGTAATTTAACAACCTTATATATTTCCTGGTTTTTTCAGGGAGCTTTGTTAAAAATACATCCACCGACATAAGCCTATCCGTACGCCAAGCCACATCTGCGCTTAAAAAACATGCCCAAGCAAAAAGAAAGGTTGTCATGTCAACCGCCCAGTTAATGGGTTTCCCGATAAATCTTGCGACCGATGCTACAAAGATTAGAACAACCATTAACGTCATGGATATACGCGCCACAAAAAGTTCCACCTTGCCTATCAAATCGTAAATCCTCACCTCTTTACACCCCTTCTCGTTTTTGCTATTATATATAGGGAAAATCCCCCGACAAAATTACATATAATTCCCAAAATTATACAACATTCTTTAATCGATGGGAGACCCAGTCTTCCGAGAACAACAGAAGACTGGGTCTCTTCCCCAAATTATTTCTTCCCTATTTCCTTATATATCTGGTCTCTAACCTGTGTAAGTTTTAGTGCTTCGTATGCCTTTTCTCCTGCCTTCTTAAAGGCTTCTATATCGACATCCTCCACTATGGTCATACCCTTCTGCTTCAGCTGTTCCTTTGCTTCCTTTTCGAGCTTTTCCATAATCAGCTTGGAAGTCTCCATACCGACCTTATCGGCTTCTTCCACAAGTATTTTTTGATATTCAGGCGGTAAACTGTTAAAATACTGAGCGCTCATGGTCAAAAAGTTTATCAACATGATATGCTTGGTCTCGCTTACATATTTTGTAACTTCATACAGCCTGCCGCCGGTAACGTTGTTATAAACGAGTTCTGCACCGTCTATAACCTTCTGCTGAATTCCCGAATAAACTTCACCAAAGGGAAGGGCTACCGGAGTTGCACCAAGAGCCCTGACAGATTCCTGCCATATGGGAGCTCCGGGTGTTCTGATGCGAAGGCCCTTTAAATCGTTGGGAGTCTTTATGGGTTTATTGGTAACAAAATGCCTATAGCCCTGCACCCAATTAAAGGAAATAACCTTTATACCCTGTTCATTAGCAAGTTTATCAAGCCATGCTTTTACCGTCGGAGAATCTTTAAGCTTAGCCAGGTCGTCAAGGTTATCGATAAAGTAGGGTGCATTCATAACCGCAATTTCGGGAACATAGTTACCAAGTCTTGCCGCGTCGGTATTTTGGCCTACATTTGCTCCCTGTCTCATCTGCTCTATAATGTCCTCTTCAACACCGAGCTGCGCACTGGGATAAACCTCGATTTTTAAGCCTCCATTGGTCCTCTCCTCAACATTCTTAGCCCATTTCAAAAATCCTTGATGATAGGGCTCCGTGGGTGCCAAAACATGATTGAATTTCAAAACATACTGTTTTTGCTGCTGTTGGCTCTTGTTAGCATTTTGATTAGAACAACCAACCGATGAAACCACAAGCGCCATTACGAGCAACATGACCAGGATAATTTTGACAAACTTTTTCATAAAAAACAGTCCCTCCTATCCTCCTATTTTTGAATTTTTAAAAGTAATTTAAATTGTGTAATAACCACCTCCCAATTTTCTAAAATTACTGAAAATTATATTTACTCTAAAATTACTGAAAATTATATCCATAATTAAACCTCAAAATCCGGTTTTTCACCTTTAAACACCTGAACTATGCTTTTAGCCGCTGCAACCCCCATCCTGTAATTGGCTTCATAGGTATATGCCCCTATATGAGGTGTTAGGATTACATTTTCCAGCTCCACAAGAGGACTATCCAAAAGCGGTTCTCGGGAGAAAACATCCAATGCCGCAGCTTTTATCCATCCATTTTTAAGGGCACGATACAATGCCTCTTCGTCCACCAGGTCTCCCCTTGCGGTATTAACAAGTATAGCAGAGTTCTTCATGAGTCGCAGTTTTTGTTCGTCTATCAGGTGGTATGTCTCAGAGTTAAGCGGTGCATGAAGGCTGACTATATCTGATTCCTTCAAGAGATTCTCCAAACTGGTATACTCAATCCCTATTTCCATAGCTGCACCCAAATTGGGAACCGGATCATATCCGAGAATTCGCATATTGAAACCTCTCGCTCGCTTGGCTACCGCAAGCCCTATCTGTCCTACACCGATTATTCCAATAGTCTTGCCCCAAACTTCACATCCAATAAACCTATCCCATCGCCCCCGTCTTGTGGTATAATCAGCCTTTGGAATATCTCGAGCAGCAGAAAGGATTAAGCCCCAGACCAAATCCGCAACGGCTTGATTGTTAGCGCCCGGCGTATTGGTCACTATTATTCCCCGTTTATGAGCAGCCACAAGATCTATATTATCAACACCCACTCCATGTTTAGCTATAACCTTTAATTCGGGAGCTGCATCCATTATTCTTTCAGTAACAGGGTCCACACCTACCACAAGAGCAAAAACCGGCCTCACCCGAACCAATAAATCGAGCATCTCTTCTTCCTTAAGAGGTCTATTTTTTTCATTCCATATAAGGGTAAAACCGTTATCCTCCAAAATTTTTTTCGGCTCACCGCTATACTTTGAAAAGGAAAGGGAAGTTACCAATATATTCCTTGCAGGGCATGTCATTTTCTGTCCTCCTTTCGCTACTGCTGTTGCTGAAAGATGCATATTTCCTCAAAATAAGGCTTAAGCGACCAGTAGATCCGCATGTAAAGATCAAAAATCCGCGCATAGGTATCTGCCGCTTCTTTTTGCGGTATAAACTCTTTTTCTACCCTTACCATTTCTTCAACCGCTTCCAGGCCTTTTACATATCCTAACCCCTGCATAGCCATTATGGCCGCTCCTAAGCAGGGAGCTTCGCGAATTTCCGGAAGTTTCAGATTTCTATTGAAAACATCGCTCAAAATTTGACACCAGAGCGGAGATCTTGCAGATCCTCCGGTTATGCGAATTTCCCTTGGTTCACCGGTCAGCTCGGTAATAGCTTGAAAAACGCTGTTCATTCTATAAGCTATGCCTTCAATCATAGCTCTGACAAAATGAGCTTTGCCATGATGCAATCCCAATCCGAAAACCATTCCTCGAGCATTTGGGTCCCAGAAAGGACTTCTCTCTCCTGTTAAAAACGGTAAGAATATCAACCCTTCGGAGCCCGGAGGGACCTTTTCTGCATATTGGTTCATTATTTCGTAAGGGTCCATACCAAGTTCTTCTGCGCAACTCACCTCTTCCTTTCCGAAAACCTCTTTGAACCACCAGTATACCAAACCAGCATTGTTAATCGCTCCTCCCACCATCCATTTGCCGTCGGCCATTACATAACACCAGGTGCGACCTTTATCGTCAACCATCGGCTTTTCGGATACCACACGGATTGCAGCGCTCGTTGCAAGCATGGCAACCATCTGACCCTTTCGATAGGCACCCGAACCCAGAGTCGATAAAGCTGCATCGGCAGCACCTATTATAACGGGTGTTCCTTCAGACAGTCCAAGATGGTATGCTATTTCTCCTTTGAGCTTCCCGACAACCTGTGTAACGGGTACCGGCTCGCTAAGCATATCACGCTTAATTCCCAGTATATCCATGCACTCCTGATCCCAATCCAGCGTATGTATGTTAAAAATACCCGTACCCGAAGCCACCGATTTGTCGACAACAAATTCCGAAAACCATTTATAGAGCACATATTCCTTTATGGAAACCAGCTTTGCCGTCTTCTTGTATACTTCTGGATTCTCCTCTTTAAACCATAAAACCTTGGATAAAGGATACATCGGATGAATCCTACAGCCGGTGCGGCGATATATGCCAAACTCCCCGAAGTTTTTCAAATAATCCGATTGTTTTGTGCTTCTCGTATCAGCCCATATGATAGAATTGCTTAAGGGCTTCCCCTTTTCATCCAAGCATATTAGACTGTGAAAAACCGAACTTAAACCTAAACCTGCAATTTCTTCTGCTCTTATCCCGGAATGGCTTACGCTTCTT
>Ga0334722_10002688_pt1 | contig 19799 bp, 11 predicted proteins | sample C3_bottom_MG_FD_207210 | JGI IMG/M metagenome (GOLD analysis project Ga0334722, IMG submission 207210) | Sediment microbial communities from Yellowstone Lake, YNP, Wyoming, USA - C3_bottom | ecosystem: Environmental > Aquatic > Freshwater > Lake > Sediment | place: USA: Wyoming | collected...
ACGGCGCTGGCGCCGGTACTTGCGGTCAGCCACGGCGCGTTGATACTGTGGCTGCTTGCACGCGGTTTCGACGAACGTCGAACGTCGTAGCCCCGATCGGCCTTACGCGACACCCCGGAAACACCCCACGATGCGCCCAGTGTTCCTGCTCGTCTCGCTCGCCGCGCTCGCCGGCGCCTGTCATCGGCCAGCGCCGCTGACGGCCCCAACCCCCGCCGGCCTCGACGCCGTCGGCCCCGACAGCTTCACCGTGCGCGTGACCACCACGCGCGGCCTGTTCGACCTGAAGGTGCACCGCGACTGGGCGCCGCGCGGCAGCGACCGGCTGTACTGGCTGTTCACGCATCGCTTCTACGACGGCGCGCGGTTCTTTCGCGTGGTGCCCAATTTCGTGGTGCAGTTCGGCATGCCGGGCGACACCGCGGTGAACCGCAACTGGAAGGAACGACGCTTCGCCGACGACTCGGTGACGCGCGGCAACGTGCGCGGCACGCTCTCGTTCGCCACCGGCGGCCCGAACACGCGCACCACGCAGCTTTTCATCAACCTGAAGAACAACCAGCGGCTCGACCCGATGGGGTTCAGCGTGGTGGCGCAGGTCGTGGCCGGCATGGCGGTGGTGGACTCGCTTTACCAGGGCTACGGCGACGGCCCGCCGCGCGGCAAGGGGCCGAGCCAGGACACCATCGCCAAGGAAGGCGAGGCCTACCTCGCCCGCGAGTTTCCGCGGCTCGACAAGATCCTGACGGCGCGGGTGGTTCGGCGGTGGCGGTGGCGGTAGCGCTAGTTCCGTCTTTTTCAACACGGAGACGCGGAGAGGCACGGAGGTCACCGAGACTGCCAATACATATTGAAGGGGGCTCGGCGGATGGCACTGTCCGCCGAGCCCCCTTTGAATTCTTCCTTCTGCCTCCGCGATCTCCGTGGTTCTCCGCGTCTCCGTGTTGAAAGAGACGAATCTCGCTAATTCAACACGGAGACGCGGAGGAGCACGGAGAGCGCGGAGACTGCAACGGCAATGCCAAGGGGGCTCGGCGGACAGACCTGTCCGCCGAGCCCCCTTTGATTTCTTCTTTCTGCCTCCGCGATCTCCGTGGTTCTCCGTGGCTCCGTGTTGAAAGGGACGAATCCCCCCTAACTCACCGCGCAAAGAACTCCTTGACGACGCGCTCCGACTGGTCCTCGGTGAGCTGGCTGAGCTCGCCGCGATAGAGGGCGTCGTCGGCGTCGGTGCCGGTGGCGGCGTCGCCGAGCAGGCCCTTCATGACGCCGCGGAACCTGTCGATGTCCTCCTCGAACATCGCCACCGCCGCCTTGCCGATCTTCAGGTTCGGCACTTCGACGTCGAGCTTCTCGGCGTCGATGACGCAGATCCAGTTCTTGTGGTACGGCGTCATCTCGAGGGCCTCGGGATCCTCCCCGAGCTGCGCGTTGACCTTGGTCACCCGACCGCTGACCGGCGCATTGAAGTCCACGCGGCGCTTCTTCTGCCGCACGCTGAACAACGGCTGGCCGGCCTTCACGGTCATCCCGATCGGCGGGAAGTCGATGCCGTCCACCGGGCCGAGCAGCTTCTTGGCGAAGTCGTCCATGCCGACCTTCACCGAGCCGTCCTGGGCCATGTTCGCCCAGCAGTGGCCGGCCGAGATGAAGGCGCCGCCGGGGATGGAGAACTCGCCGCGCCGCACGCGGTCGGCCTCGGGGAGGTGCGACACGTGCACCGACGGCTTGAGCAGCTTGGCGATGCGCTCCTGGCGGCGGATGAGCGTCTTGCGCACGAACGCCAGCAGCTCGTCCTCGGTGAACGGCTTCTGCACGTAGTCGGTGGCGCCGAACTTCATGCAATTGACCGCCGTCTCGACGGTGGCGAAGCCGGTGATGACGATGACATCCACGTCGGGGCGCATGTGCTTGACGGCCTTCACCACCTCGACGCCGTCCATGGCCGGCATCTTGAGGTCGGTGAAGACGAAGTCATAGTGATGCGTCTGGATGAGGCCGAGCGCCTCCTGCCCGGCCTGCACCGTGTCGACGGCGTAGCCGTCGAGGACGAGGATCTTGCGGAACGAGTCGAGGATGACCTCCTCGTCGTCCACGCAGAGGATGCGCGCGACGGGATCCTTCACCTCCGCGCGCTTCAGGGACTTGGCCTCGCGCGACACGTCGAGCGTGAGGCTCACCTTCAGCGCCTCCTCGCGCTCGCGGCGCTTGGCCTTCTCGCTCATGGACTTCGTGACCGCCCGCACGCCGAGATCGGCGAGCACGAACAGCACGACGGAGACGAGCAGCATCAGGGGTACCATAGGGTGAATCCTCTATCGAAGTGGCGGTTACATCCGGTCAGAACTACAGGCCGTAAGGTGCTTGAGGTCGTACTGCAGCTCCGAGGGCAGCACGCGGTACATCCAGCCCTCGAAGTACGGGTCGCGCTCGACGGCCGTCGGCGCCTTCACCAGCGCGTCGTTCGCCTCCAGGATGTGCCCCGTCACGGGGCACATGAGGCCATGCTCCAGCCCATCGGCGCCGGTCAGCGTCGCGCAGCTTGCCCCCTGCACCACCTCGTCGCCGGGCTCGGCGAGGTGGATGGACTGCAGGGTGTCGAGTGTCTTCATGAACAGATCGGTCACGCCGACCTTCACCGAACCCGTGCGTTCGGTGGCCAGCCAGCTGGCGTAGCCCAGCCGGTAGTACTGCGCCGGGCACGGCACCCAGACCAGCGAATCGGGGCGCGTGCCATGTGCACCAGCCATCGCCGTCGCGTCGGCCTGCAGCCGAGCGTACCGCAGTCCACGGCGCACCGCGGCAATCAGCTCGTCGGCGGTGAACGGCTTCGGGACGAAGTCGATGGCGCCCGAGTTCACGGCGCGGACGGCATTCTCCATCGTCGACATGCCGGTGGACATGATCACGGGGGTCCGGTCCTGGCGTCGAGCAAGCTCGGCGAGAAAAGCGAAGCCGTCTACCTCGGTCATCATGACGTCGCACACTACCAGCCGGTACGTGGTGCGCAGCATGCGCGCCAGCCCGTCGGTGGCGTTGGCGGCGGCATCCACCGAGAGCCCTTCGGCGCCGCACACCCGCTCCACGGCGCTGGTGATCACGTCCTCGTCGTCCACGACGAGAATGTCACGCGTCGTCGTCATGGCTCCACCGGGATGCGGATGATGAAGGTGGTGCCCTCGCCCACCTCGCTTTCCACCGTGATGGCGCCGTTGTGGTTGTCGATGATCCCCCAGATGACGGCGAGGCCGAGGCCCGTTCCCTTCTGTCCCTTGGTGGAGTAGAACGGCTCGAAGATCCGGGGCAGCTCGTCGCGCGCGATGCCCGACCCGGTGTCGCGCACGCGGATCTCCACGAAGTCGCGGTCGCCGAGTCTCTCGAGCTCGGCCCAGCGCTGCCAGGTGCAGGCGCGGTTGGTGCACCCTTCCACGAAGCCCTTGCCCGGCACCTCGAACTGGAACGTGGCGGCGCCGCAGTCGGGGCACGGCGAGCCATGCACGTTGAGCGACGACGAGCACTCGGGGCACGTGACCTGCACGTCCATGCCCGGCTCGGGGGCAATGCCGAACTGGTGGCGCGCCAGCCCGTACATCGGGTCGCGGTAGATGAAGCCCTCGTGCCCCTCGGCCCGGGCGCGCACGCGGATGGACGGCTTGCCGTCGATGCGCACCTCGGCGTTGACGAGGCTGTGCCGCTTGGGGCACTGCGCCTGCTTGATCTGCGTGATGCCGATGGGCGACAGCTTGAGCTGCGACGTGGTGACGGTGATGGTCCCACCACCCGCGTCGGGCCCGATGGCGTCGGACGCGTTGACGAACAGGTTGATGAACACCTGTTGCATCTGGTTGGCGTCCACGGTGACGGGCGGCACCTCGGTGCCGAGTTCCTGCACCAGCTTGACGTGGTTGAGCGCGAGCTGGTTCTCCACGACGGCGGCGGCGCGGGCGATGATGTCGTTGATGGCCGCCTGTCCCTTCTTGGGCACCGACTGGCGGGCGAAGTCGAGCAGGCTCTTGACGATCTCGCGGCAGCGGATGGTCTCGCGGACGATGACCTTGAGGTCCTCCTGCACTTCGGGCTGGTCCTTGGTCCGCTTCTGCAGGAAGCTGCTGTAGGTCAGCACCCCGGTGAGCGGGTTGTTGATCTCGTGCGCGACGCCGGCGGCCAGCCGGCCGAGCGAGGCGAGCTTGTCGGATTGCACGAGCTGGAGCCGCGCCTCGGAGAGCCGCTGGGTCATGTTGTTGAACGACCGCGCCAGCATGCCGAGTTCATCGCCCCGTTCGTCGGGGATCACGTAGTTCAGGTCGCCGCCGGCCACGTGGCGCGTGGCCTCCACCAGCCGCCGCACCGGCAGCGCCACCCAGCGGCGCACCAGCAGGCCGATGATGAGGATGAGGGTGACGAAGGCGCCGAGCGCGAGGAGCACGACCTCCACCTCGCCCTGCCTAATGGCCTTGTCCACCTCGGCCAGCGGCAGGGTGACGTCGAGCACGCCGAGCACCTTCTGCGACGCCGGGTGCGCGTGGCAGGCGGCGGACGAGCAGGTGCGGCTGTTGTAGATGGGATTGATGATGCCGAGCGTGCGCGCCGAGTCGGGATGCACGCGGTAGACGCGCGTGCGGTCGGTGATCTCCAGCCGCTCGAGCGGCTTGTCGGCCGAATGACACAGCGTGCACGCCTCGGCCTTCTTGTCCACCGACGTGCCGATCTCGGCGGTGTCGGAGGAGTAGATGATCTGGCCGGCCTTGTTCAGGATGCGGATGCGCTGGATGGACTCCTGGTTGCCCATCCGCTTGATGGACTCGTGGATGCGCTCCCGCTCGTTGAGGAGCATGTCGTACTCGGTGCTCGACTTGACCGCCTCACTGAGCTGGTTGGCGTGACGCTCCACCTCGGCCAGCAGGTTCCGGTTGTCGGACCGGCTATTGAACGCGGCGAAGGCCGCGATCGTCACGAGGGCGATGGCCCCCACGGCGACCGTGAGCTTCGAACCGAGCGTCCGGAACGGCTTCATGCGCTATCGCTTCGGGGTGTCGCGGCCGACCGGCCGGCCCGGCTTCTGCGCCGGCCAGGCCTTGTCGTCGTGGCACCCCTTGCAGGTGGGCTGCGCACGGAACGTCTTGTCCTCGTGGCAGCTGGTGCAGTCGAGGTCCTTGTGCTGCTCATCGAGCGCGAGGCCCGTCCGGGCGTGGTCGAACTTCGCCTGCCATCCCTTGTGACAGCTCTCGCAGTCGGCCCTGACGCGGACGAACGCCCCCGGCGTGGTGTGGCACTGCTTGCACTGCAACGGCGCGTGGAACCGGTTGAGCGAGAAGCCCGTGCGCCGGCCGTGGTCGAAACCAATGGACTTGGGCGACATCCCCTTGTGGCAGGTAGCGCACTCCGTGCGGGCGTGGCAGCCCGCGCAACGCGCGTGCGCCTGCTCGTCGGTGAGGCCGGCGGCGGTCTTGCGGGTCAGCACCGTGTTGTCGGCGCCGGCGCGCTTGCGGTCGTGGCAGCCGCGGCAGGACTCCTGCTGGTGGCACTGGGCGCAGGCCAGCGCGAAGCGCGTGGTGTGGTCGGCATGGAAGAAGGTGACAGTCTTCCCTTCCCTGGCGCCGGTCTCGTAGATGACGCGCGTGGGCGCCGCGACGGTGGTCGCCTGCTTCACCGGCGCTGCACCCACCGACGCCTTGCTCTCGTGGCAGGTGCTGCACGCCCCCTGCGGATTCCAGTCGCGATGGCAGTCGAGGCACTGCCGGTGCATGGCCGCCTTGAGGTCCGGCTTGCCCAGGTCCTCGCGCTTCCGCGAGACGGCGTGGCAGTTCTTGCACTTCTGGATCGGCCGGGCCTGGTCGTAGTGATGGCAGCCGTTGCAGCCCTTGCCGGTCTCGGCCATGTGGGCGTGCGCGCGGTGCGAGAACTTGACCGCGCCGTACGTGGCACCGGCCGTGCCGAGCGTGAGGGTGACGGGTGCCTCGTCGATGGCGTGGTAGCCCGTGATCTTCAGGCGCGGGCAGGCGGCGAGCGCCGGCGCCTCCTTGGTGGGCGTGACCGCGGTGTGGCAGGCGCGGCAGTCGAGGGGGCTGCCATTGCGCACCGCGGGACGCGACTGGGCCGGCAGGGCGGCGGCGCCGAGGAGGAGCAGTCCAAGCAGGGGGATGGATTTCATGGCTTTATCCCCGGACCGAGTACTTCGCGGTCGGACCCAGCCGCCGGTCGGGCAGGCTGATCACCGGGAAGATGAGGACGGCGGCGCGATACAGCAGGACGAGGATGGAGATGAACCCCACCGTCACCGAGATCTCGCCGACGGACGGGAAGTACGACCCGAACGAATAGGGCGGCGTGTAGGCGACGACGAAGTTGTCGATGCGGTTCAGCGCCACGCCGCCGACGACGAGCGCGGCGGCCGTGAACAGGAGCGGCGGCGACTTCTGCACGGCGGGCGACATGAACATGCGCATGGGGATGACCACGCCGAACAGCAGCTCGCTGATGTACATCACACTCACCGTGTTCACTTCCTTCAGGTAGACGAAGGTCTCGCGCACGAACAGGTCGCCGAGCTTGAAGGCGAGGTAGATGCCGAGGAGCGGCGCCACCATGCGGCCGAGGCGGCCGAGCACGTGCATCTCGGGCTTCAACCCGAAGGAGCGCGACGCGAGCAGCGACTCGCAGATGACCATCGGGAAGCCGACGGAGACCGCGGAGAGCAGGAAGAGCAGCGGCAGGATGGGCGTCTGCCAGAGCGGGTGCATCTTGGGCCCGGCGATGACCATCAGCGTGCCGAGCGACGACTGGTGCAGCGTGGAGAGCACGACGCCGGCGATGATGAAGAGGAACATCGTGCGGTCGAGCGTGCGGTCGGCGAGGCGCAGCAGCCGGTCGATGGGGCGAGTGAGCCCGGCGAGCATGCCCGGCAGGTTCACGCGGCCGATGAAGCGTTCGGTGACCACCGGGATGAACTCGATGTAGAGCACCGTCATGTAGATCATGACGCAGATGCCGACCTCGAACAGGGCGGAGCTGCCGTTCCACATGATGAGCGGATGCCAGATGTAGTAGTACCGGCCGATGTCGATGGAGACGCCGACGGCGACCATGGTGTAGCCGAGCATCGCTGTGAGCAGCGCCGGGCGCACCACCACGTGGTACTGCTCGCGATGCATGATGTGACCGAGCGCGGCGGTGGTGAAGCCGCCGGCGGCGAGGGCGACGCCGGCCGCGACGTCGATGCCGATCCAGATGCCCCATGGATACTGGTTGTTGAGGTGCGTGACCGCGCCGATGCCGAAGAGGAAGCGGCCGGCGAGGAAGGCGAGGCCGTTGGCGGCGAGCAGGAGGAGGACGATGACGCCGGGCGTGATGAACTTGCGCGTGGTCACCGGCTGGGGGCGCATGTAATGGGTCACGACTGGTCCTCCTCGTCACCCGCGCGGTGCTTCGCGGTCCACATGACCGCGCCGAGGAGCGCGTAGAGCGAGACCGGCGGAACGAAGTAGGCGAAGATGCCGTGCTGGATGCTCTCCGAGACGCCGGGGGCCGGGTTGACGCCCAGCTTGGGGAACTGCAGCGTGTCGAACCCGGTGCAAGCGAGGTAGCACCAGCTGGTGCCGCCCACCTCGTACTCGCCGTAGATGTGGTTGACGTAGCGGTCGGGCGAGCGCTTCACGCGCTCCCTGGCCACGCGGAGGAGCTCCTCGCGCGGGCCGAAGGTGAGCGCCTCGACGGGGCACGACTCCACGCAGGCCGGGAGCTTGCCCTCGGCGCGCCGGTCCGTGCAGAAGTCGCACTTCATGATCCGCGGCTGGATGGCCTTGTGGTACTCGAAGGCCGGGATCTGGAACGGACAGGCGACCATGCAGTAGCGGCAGCCGATGCACTTGTCGGTGTCCCAGAGCACCGCGCCGTCCTTCTGCTTGGTGATGGCGCCGACGATGCAGGCCGAGACGCAGGCAGGATGGTCGCAGTGCATGCACTGCACCTTCACGGTGGTCGGCAGGTCGGGGTCGGCCGGGTTGGGGTACCGGTTGACGACCGTCAGCGCGGTGTCGTCCGGTCGTCGCATCTTCTCGAGCGGCGCCGGGTCCTCGTACGTCTCGAGCGGCGGCGTGTCGATGCCGTGCGCGGTCTTGCAGGCCCACTCGCAGTTGCGGCAGCCGATGCAGACGGTGGTATCGACGAGCACGCCCAGGCGATCGGGCGAGAGGACGTTTTCGGGACCTGCGTGCGCCTGGGTTGGGGTGAGTCCGGTGGCGGCGGCCGTTATGACGGTGCTGGTCTTCAGGAAGGACCGGCGATTCTGCGATTTCATATGACGCTCTTCCCTCGCAACCTTGAGAGAGGGGGCACTGACAGCATACGGCGGGGACCGAGGGGCGCCTATCGTAAGTGGGCCTACGCGGTGTAGGGCTTTACCACGGCCGTCGCGGCGTGTCGCACGGTGCGACCTGCGGTCGCCCTGACTCTCGGCGCCTCGGGCGCGGCCGCTCTCACAGCGCCACCACGGAAGGCACAGGAATTCCGCACGATGCGCGGCATGCGCGTCGGGCGAGTGCCGTGGCATGCGCGAGGCAAACGAGGGCACCCGGGGCGTTCGGCGTCAGCGTTACCCAGTGCGTTCGGCCATCGCCGGCCGCCCGCGACGCCCTGGCCCGGCTGCGGCGACGGCACCGTGGCGCGCACGCACGACGGGGGGCGCCCTCGCGGAATTCTCGGGCCAATCGAGCGCGCTGCGCGCGCCGTCTGTTGGCCCTCCAGTATCCGCGAGGGCGCCCCTCGTCGTGCGTGCGGCTGGCTTGGCGGCACTTCGCACGGGCCGCACTCATCGTTCTCGCGCCGCGGGGCGTAACGCCTGTGATGCGGCCATCGCGCATGCATCGCAGATTTGAGCGTCGCCGCCTGCGACCCCGTCCCCACCCCGACCGGACTTCCCGATGCCTGCCTCGCGCTTTCTCCGCGCCCTCACGCTGCTCGCCATCGCCGGCGCCGCCGCGCGGGCTCAGGACGACGATGCCCTACTGGCCAAGGCGCGTGCCATCCACGCCAGGGCCATCAAGTTCGACACGCACGTCGACTTCAACCCGGCGCAGATGATCGGGCCGCCGCCCAACTACGTCACGGGGATCGCGCGCAACAAGGTGGACCTGCCCAAGATGGAGAAGGACGGCCTCGACGCGGTCTTCTTCAGCATCTACGTGGGCCAGCGGCAGGACTTCAGCGACTCGGCATACGCCGCGGCCAAGGCGGCCGACCTGGAGAAGTTCGACGCCGTGCACACGCTGGCCGAAACGATGGCGCCCGACCGCATCGCCCTCGCCTATACGGCGGCCGACGTGCGGCGCATCCACGCCGCCGGCAAGAAGATTGCGCTGATGGGCGTGGAGAACGGCTGGGGCATCGGCACCGACCTGGCGAACGTGAAGCTCTTCTACGACCGTGGCGCGCGCTACCTGTCGCTCAGCCACGACGGCCACAACCAGCTCACCGACTCGGGCACGGGCGAGACCGACGGCGTGTGGCGGTGGAACGGCCTCAGCCCGCTGGGCCGGCAGGTGGTGGCCGAGGCCAACCGCCTCGGCATCATCATGGACATCTCGCATCCGAGCAAGGCGTCGAACCTGCAGGTGATGGCGCTGTCGAAGGCGCCGGTGATCGCCAGCCACTCGGGCGTGCGTGCGCTGTGCGACCAGCGCCGCAACCTGGACGACGAGCAGCTGCTGGCGCTCAAGAAGAACGGCGGCGTGGCGCAGATGGTGGCGCTGGCCAGCTTCGTGAAGACGCCCCCGTCCGACTCGCCCGAGCGCGCCGCGGCGGTGGCCGCACTGCGCGCCGAGCTGGGCTTCGGCGCGCGCGGCGGTGCCGGCGCCCCGGCGGCCGGCCAGCCGCGCCGCGCGCCGAACGACTCGCTGATGGCCGTCTACCGCCAGCGACTGGCCGCCGTCGACGCCAAGTTCCCGCCGCCGCCGCGCGCCAGCGTGAAGGATTACGTGAACCACATCGACTACGCGGTGAAGCTGATCGGCATTGACCACGTGGGCATCTCGTCGGACTTCGACGGCGGCGGCGGCGTGGACGGGTACGACAACGCCAGCGAGTCGATCAGCGTCACCACCGAGCTGGTGCGGCGCGGCTACAGCGAAAAGGACATCATCGCGCTGTGGGGCGGCAACGTGCTGCGGGTGATGGAGCAGGTGGAGCAGGTCGCGCGCGCGGAGCGTCGATGACCACCAGCGCGCCCACGGCCGCCGTCGGCCTGCCGCTGCTGGCGGTGGATACGCCGGCGCTGATCCTCGACCTCGATGCGTTCGAGCGAAACGTGGCGCGCATGGCCGACGCGCTGCGCGGCACCGGGGTGCGCCTGCGGCCGCACGCCAAGAGCCACAAGAGCGCCGAGATCGCCCGGCGTCAGATGGCCGCCGGCGCCGTGGGCGTCTGCTGCCAGAAGGTGAGCGAAGCCGAGGCGCTGGTGGCCGGCGGCGTGCCGGACGTGCTGATCTCCAATGAGGTGGTTGGCGGCGAGAAGCTCGACCGCGCGGCCGCGCTCGCCCGGTCCGCGAAGATCGCCCTCTGTGTCGACGCGGCGCAGAACGTCGCCGACGTCGATGCGGCGGCGGCGCGCGCCGGCGTGGAGCTCGACGTGCTGGTGGAGGTGAACGTGGGCGGCAACCGCTGCGGCGTGGAGCCGGGGGCGCCCGCGCTGGCGCTCGCCCGCGCCGTGGCCGAGAGCCGTCACCTGCGGTTCGCCGGACTGCAGGCCTATCATGGCAGCGCGCAGCACCGGCGCAGCGTGGCGGAGCGCCGTGCGGCCATCGATCGTTCGGCCGATGTCATCCGCTCGACGCGCGCGCTGATCGCCGCCGACGGCATTGCGTGCCCGACGGTCACCGGCGCCGGCACGGGGAGCTTTCCGCTGGAGCTGGCGAGCGGCGCGTGGAACGAGCTGCAGCCCGGCTCGTACATCTTCATGGACGTCGACTACAGTCGCAACACGTTCGACGACCTCTGGCCCGCCTTCGAGCAGAGCCTGTTTCTGTGGGCCACCGTCATGAGCACGCCCAACGCGGCGCGGGCGGTGGTGGATGTCGGGCTCAAGGCGTGCGCGTTCGACTCGGGCATGCCGGGGGTATGGCAGCGACCGGGGGTGGAATACGTCAACGCGTCGGACGAGCATGGCGTGCTCGCCGTCGCCCCAGGCGCCGAAGGGCCCGCCTTGGGCGACAAGCTGCTGCTGGTGCCGGGCCACTGCGACCCGACGGTCAACCTCCACGATTGGTTCGTCTGCGTGCGGCAGGGCGTGGTGGAGGCGCTGTGGCCGGTCAGCGCCCGCGGCGCGATGCGTTGAAGGCGGCGACGCCCTAGCGTGGCACCAGGCGCGCGGCGAATCCGCCGCCGGGCGCGAGGTGGATCTTCAGTGTCTCGCCGGCCGTCACCGACCGCTGCTCCCGCACGTAATCGACCGCGGCGCGATCGGCGTTGGGGCCATCGCGATACATGTCGGCGGTGAAGACGCCCTGCCCCAGCCACGACAGGTCGACGTCGAGGTCGCGCACGGTCCAGTTGGTGATCGCCCCCACGTACCACTCGCGCCCCGAGCGACGGGCGACGAGGATGTACTCGCCGACCTTTGCCTCCAGCACGCGCGTCTCGTCCCACGTCGTCGGCACGGCCGACAGGAAGGCGAGGCTCTCGGGCTCCTTGCGGTAGTTCGACGGCGAGTCGGCCAGCATCTGCAGCGGGCTTTCGAAGACGACGTACATGGCCAGCTGCTGGCAGCGCGTCCCCTGGCTCCCCGGCCGGCTCCACACGGGCTTGAAATCGGCCTTGATCGAGTTGATCATCGCGCCCGGCGTGTAATCCACCGGGCCGGCGAGCATGCGCATGAAGGGGAACGTGACGGCATTGTCGGGTGACGCGAGGTCGCTCCACTTGCTCTGCTCGAGGCCGAGCACGCCCTCGCTGGTCACCACGTTCGGATAAGTGCGGTACAGCCCCGTCGGCTTGTACGCCCCGTGGAAGTCGACGAGCAGGTGCCGCTTGGCCGCCTCCTGCGCCACCCGCTCGTAGAAGTTGACCATCCACTGGTCCTCGCGCTGCATGAAGTCGACCTTGATCCCCTGCACACCCCACCGCTGGAACTGGTCGAGCGCCGGCTGCAGCTGCAGGTCGAGCGTCTTCCAGATGACCCACATGACGAGGCCGACCTTCTTCTGCCTGGCGTACGCCGACAGCGCCTCCATGTCGATGGCGGGGACGGTGGCCAGCAGGTTGCCCAGCGGATACCACCCTTCGTCGAGAATGATGTATGGCAGGTGGTTTTCGGCGGCGAAGTCGATGTAGTGCTTGTACGTCTCGGTGTTCACGCCGGCCCGGAACGGGACGCCGTAGACGTTGTTGGCGTTCCACCAGTCCCACGCCACCTTGCCCGGCTTGATCCATCCGGTGTCGGTGAACTTCGACTCGGCCGCGAGGCGATAGACGATGTCGGTGTTCAGCAGGGTCTCGTCGTGCTCGGCCACGACGAGCACGCGCCACGGGAAGTTGCGAGTGCCCTTGGTCTTCGCGATCCAGTCCTCGCGCTCCGTCACCACCTCGTCGCGGTCGCGGCGGAGCTCGACCTTCCGCGGATACGCCGGGAAGAGCCCCCGCAGCGTGTTGAACGCGCCGACGCTCGTGAGGTCCATGCCCGGATAGTCGAACAGGTCGGCCTCGGTGATGACCGCCTTCACGCCCTCGGGCAGCACGACCATGGCCGGGAGCGACGAGAAGCGGCCCGCCGTGATCTCGCTGAGCTTCAGCCGCTTGTACTGCCGCTCCTGGTGCGACTGGAAGCTGGTCTCCTCGGGGAACAGGGTCTCGTGGTCGCCGGACCACGCAAAGCTCGCCTCCTCGTTCACGACCGTGATCTCGCCCGGAAGCGTCGTCGTCCAGCGGTACGCCACGGCATCGTCGTACGCGCGCACGAGCAGCGCATAGCCGCCGGCGAACTCGATGGCGCGTTCGTTGAACCGGTCGCGGACCTGCGCGCGCTTGACGCGCACGACGGGCGTGAGCACCTGGTCCACGCGTCGCGTCCCGGTGTTTGTCACGACGGGATCGGCGCCAAGGACCTTGCCGCCGGCGAGCGTCATGCCGAGGCGCGACGGCAGCAGGATCACCTTGCCGCGCAGGGTGACGGACCACGTCACCTGCGCGCCGGTGCCGATGGACACCACGAGCGCGCCATCCGGCGACGCGACGGCGAGCGGCGGGGGCGCGGGCGCCTGCGCGGGAATGGCCGCGGGCAGACACAGCACGGCGCCGACGAGCGCCGCGCTGCCAATACGCCATGCAGTCATGCGTCCTCCCCTCACATCGCCACCTTCGGTTTCGGTGTCGGGATGATGACGCCGGGAATCTTCGCGTCGAGCAGCAGCTTGTTGAACGCCGGCACGTCGTGCAGCTCGATGACGTCCACGTCGGCCTTGAGCGCCTTCCACATCGTCTCGAGATCGGCGAACCGGTCGCGCATGGGCTGGGTCACCACGTCGTTTCCCTCGAGGTTGCCGAGGAGGAACAGGTACTGCGCATTCATGCCGTTGCGGTAGTTGATGATGTCCTGTCCGTTGCGCGCCTTGGTGGTGAGCTTCGGATCCACCACGTCCACCTTGCCGACGATCCCCTTGCCCTGCTCGGCGATGGCCTTGGCCTGGTCGGCGTCCTTGGTGCGCTCCACGACCTTCTGCACCTGTTCCTTGATGTCGCGCAGGCGCAGCACAGACTCATTGATCTCCTTCACCCGCTCGACGATGGCGCGCGACAGCGAGTCGCGGGCCGCCACTTCGGCGGCGTCCACCGTGACGCGCGGGTCGGGCAGGACGTCGAAGGACTGCTGCTGCGACTCCTTGCCGACGCGCAACCGGACGCTGTAGCGCCCCGGCGTCACGAGCGCGCCGCCATTCGGCCCGCCGAAGGTCTGGATGCCGACGAGCGGCGTGGGCGCCTCGCCGCGCAGGTCCCACTGCATGGCGTTCAGCCCCGCCTTGGGCGAGAGTCTCGACGAGGCCGCGCCGCCGCGGCGGCCGCCCGCCATGCCGGCAGCGTCAGCTGCCCTGGACGAGTACGAGCGCACCACGGCGCCGCGCGCGTCGAGGAAGTCGAGGGTCAGCGTGGTCGCCGAGTCGGGCGCCGCCGCGAGGTAGTAGTAGACGTTGGCGCCGGGCGGCGCATTGCGCCCGGCCGACGTCGTGGGCGGATTCGCCCCGGGCACCTGCAGCGCCGCGCGGGGGGCGAAGAGGAAGGCGGCCTTCTTCACCACGCTGTCGGCCATCTGGCGCACGGCGTTCAGGTCGTCCATCACCCAGAAAGCGCGCCCCTCGGTGCTGGCGTACAGGTTGTCGTGGCGCACCATCAGGTCGGTGACCGGCGTGACCGGGAGGTTCTGCGAGAACGGCTGCCAGAAACCACCATCGTCGAACGAGACGTACACGCCCGTCTCCGTGGCGGCATAGAGCAATCCGGCACGCGACGGATCGGCGCGCACGCTGCGCACCGGCTCCCCGTCACGCAGCCCGGTCGTGATCTTCGTCCACGTCTTGCCGTAGTCCGTCGTCCGGAACGCATACGGCGTGTACTCGCCGCGACGGTCGCGGCGGAAGGCCAGGTAGGCCGTGCCCGCGTCGTGCGGCGACGCGTCGATGTGGTTGGAAAGCCCCTCGCCGACGCCGGCGGGCGTGACATTGCTCCACGTCTTGCCGCCGTCGCGCGTCACCTGCACCAGGCCGTCGTCGGTGCCGACCCAGAGCACATTGGCATCCTTCGGCGATTCGCTGATGGTGACGATGGTGTTATAGATCTCGCCGCCGGCCCCCTCGTTGGTGATCGGGCCGCCGCCGAGCCCCTGCGTGGCCTTGTCGTTGCGCGTGAGGTCGGGCGAGATGGGCGTCCAGTGGCGCCCGCGGTCGCTCGTCCTGAAGAGCACGTTGCCGCCGTGGTACACCACCCGGCCGTCGTGCTGCGAGACGAGGATGGGCGCCGTCCAGTTGTACCGGTAGCGCGTCTGGTCGGACGGCTCGGTGAGGTTGAGCGCCGGATACGGCATGACCTGCCGCGGCAGGCCGCTCTGCATGTCGAGCTCGTCGATGATGCCCTGATAGCAGCCGCCGTAGACGTAGCGCGGGTTCGCGCGGTCGACGCCGACGTTGGCGCTCTCGCACCCCGGCCCGGACTGCCAGTCCTCCGGCCCCACCGCGAAGCCGTCGGTGCGGCTCTTGATGATCACCGACGAGTTGTCCTGCTGGCCGCCGTACAGGCGGTACGGATAGACGTCGTCCACGATGACGTGGTAGAACTGCGCGGTCGGCTGGTTGTCCTGCGTGCTCCAGCTCTTGCCGCCATCGAGCGAGATGGTGGCCCCGCCGTCGTTGGCGTTCACCAGGTAGCGCGGGTCGGACGGGTTGATCCAGAGCTGGTGGTTGTCACCGTGCCGCGCCGGGACGGTGGCGAAGGTGCGGCCGCCGTCGATGGAGCGCATGACCGGCGCGTTCATCACCCAGACGACGTCGGCGTTCTTCGGGTCGGCGGTGAGGTTCATGTAGTACCACGACCGCGTCTGGATCAGCCGGTCGTCGCTCGTCAGCCGCCACGACTTGCCGGCATCATCCGAGCGGTACAGCCCGCCCTTCTCGGCCTCGACGATCGCATAGACGCGGTCGGGATTCGCGCCCGAGACGTCCACGCCGATCTTGCCCATCAGCTTCGGCAGTCCGTCGGTGAGCCGGATCCACGTGTCACCGCCGTCGGTGCTCTTCCAGATGCCGCTCCCCGGGCCGCCGGAGCGCACCATCCACGGCAGGCGTTGGGCGTCCCAGAAGGCCGCGTACAGGATGCGCGGGTTGGTGGGATCCATGGACAGCGCGCTGGCGCCGCTGGTGGCGTTCTCGCCCTTGAGGACGAGCGTCCACGTCTTGCCGCCGTCGGACGAGCGGTAGATGCCGCGCTCGGCGCTGCCGACCCAGCGCTCGCCCTGGGCGGCGACGTAGACGAGGTCGGGGTTCCTGGGGTGCACGCGGATGTTCGCGATCTGCCGCGTCTTCTCGAGGCCGATGTGCGTCCACGTCCTGCCCGCGTCGGTGGACTTGTAGACGCCGTCGCCGAACGACGACGACTGGCCGCGCACGGCGTGCTCACCCGTGCCCACGTACACCACGTTCGGGTCCGACTCGGCGACGGCGATGGCGCCAATGGAACTCGTCCGGAAGAAGCCGTCGGAGATGTTCCGCCAGCTGATGCCCGCGTCATCGGTCTTCCACACCCCGCCGCCCGTGTAGCCGGCGTAGTAGGTCATCGGCTGGGTGGTGACGCCCGTGACGGCGTCGGCGCGTCCGCCGCGGAACGGGCCGACGTTGCGCCACTGCATGGCGCGGAAGGCCGTCGAGTCGAAGCTGGCGGCGCCGACCGGGCGGGTGGCCGGGGCCGGTGCGGCGGGCTTGGGACGCTGCGCGGCGAGCGGCAGCGCGAGGACGCACGAGAGGAGGAACGAGGCGCGCATGATCGGGGGGATGGAAGGTCCGGGGGGCAAATTCACCCCGCGGCCGGCACATGGCTAGGCGGGGGCGCCTGCCCGCCAACGGAGCCGGGGCCGGGGCCGTAGGTTTGCTGTCACGTTCCGCCACATCTCGCCCGGGGATTCCTATGCGATTCAGGTTGGCCCTCCTGCTCGGCAGCGCCGCCGCGACCACGCTCCACGCGCAGGCGCTCGACTCCACCACCGTCGCGGCCATGAAGTGGCGCAATATCGGCCCGGCCAACTTCATGGGCCGCCTGGCCGACGTGGTCGGCATACCCGGTCCCAGCAAGACGCTGTTCGTCGCCGCCGCCGCCGGCGGGGTCTGGAAGACGATGAACAACGGCCAGACCTGGCGCCCCGTGTTTGACGACAAGCGCGTGGCGTCCATGGGGACGATGGCCATTGCCCCGTCGGACACCCAGCAGGTCTGGCTGGGGACCGGCGAGCCGCACTCGCGCAACAGCATCGAGCCGGGCGCCGGCATCTACAAGTCGACGGACGGCGGGATCACGTGGAAGCTGATGGGCCTCGAGAAGACACAGCACATCGGCCGCATCGCGGTGGACCCGCGCAACCCGAACGTGGTGTGGGTGGCGGCGCTGGGCGCGGCGTGGAAGAGCAACCCCGAGCGCGGGCTGTACAAGACGACCGATGGCGGCACGACCTGGCAGCTGGTGAAGTTCATCAGCGACAAGGCCGGGTTCGTGGACGTCGCCATCGACCCGCGCAATCCTGACGTCGTGTATGCGGCCGCGTACGAGCGGCTGCGCACGCCGTACTCGCTCAAGAGCGGCGGCCCCGGCTCGGGGCTGTTCAAGACGACCGACGGCGGCAAGACGTGGACCGAGATCACCGGCAGCGGCTTCCCGACCGGCCCCAAGGGGCGCATTGGCCTGGCGATCGCGGCGAGCAACCCCGACGTGATCTATGCCATGGTCGAGGCCGGCAAGGCGGCGAAGGACGGCAAGATCGCCTCCGAGCGCGTGCCGGCCGACAACGGCCTGTACCGCTCGGCCGACGGCGGCAAGACGTGGGAGAAGACGAACAGCGCCAACGTGCGCCCGTTCTACTACTCGCAGGTGCGCGTCGACCCGAAGAACCCCAACCGCGTCTACTTCTCGTCCACGCAGATGCAGGTGTCGGATGACGGCGGCAAGACGTCGCGCCCGGCCGCGCAGTCGGTGCACGTGGACGACCACGGCATGTGGATCGACCCGAGCGACCCCGAGCGCCTGGCCATCGCCAACGACGGCGGCATCGCCATCTCGTTCGACAAGGGCGGCAACTTCATCCAGCCGATGAACCTCCCGCTGGCCCAGTTCTATGAAGTGAGCTACGACATGAACGTGCCGTACAGCGTCTGCGCCGGCGCGCAGGACAACGGCACGTGGTGCGGGCCGAGCCGCCGCAAGAGCGGCTCGATCAACAACGCCTACTGGTTCACCATCGCCGGCGGCGACGGCTTCTACGCCGCGCAGGACCCGACGAACCCCGACATCGCCTTCGGCGAGTCGCAGGGCGGCAACGTGTCGCGCGTGAACGTGCGCACCGGCGAACGCGCGTCGCTGCGCAAGCCGTCGTGGCAGGCGCAGTACAAGGTGTGGGAGGACTCGATCGCCATCATCCGCGGCGACATCACCAAGCCGGCCAGCAAGGAAGTGACGGCGGCGGTGAACGCGCTGAAGGCGAAGCAGAAGGCCGACTCCACCGACCTGGCGCTGCGCTTCAATTGGAACTCGCCGTTCTTCCTGTCGCCGCACAACCCGCAGACGTTCTACTTCGCGGGCAACCGCGTGCTGAAGAGCGTCAAGCAGGGCGACGACCTGTTCCTGATCTCGCCCGATCTCTCCAAGAAGCTGACGGCGAAGATCGACACGTCGATGAACCTCACGGGCGGCATCACGCTCGACGCGACGGGCGCCGAGACGTACGGCACGGTGGTGGCGCTGGCCGAGTCGTACGTGAAGCCCGGGCTGCTGTTCGCCGGCACAGACGACGGCAACATGTGGAAGTCGCCGAACGACGGCGCGACGTGGGAGAGCCTGAACGGGCGCTTCCCCGGCCTGCCGAACGAACTCTACGTGGCCCGCATCGAGCCGTCGCACTTCGACTCGCTGACATTCTACGTGGCGTTCGACAACCACCGCAACAACGACTTCACGCCGTACCTGTACGTGACCACCGACGGCGGAAAGACCTTCAGGTCGCTCGTGAACAACCTCCCCAAGGACATGCCGGGCGACTTCCTGCATGTCGTGCGCGAGGATCCCACCAACGCCAACCTGCTGTTCGTCGGGTCGTCGGTGGCGGTGTACGCGTCGGTGGACAAGGGCGCCACGTGGAGCCGCTTCATGAGCGGCATGCCGACGGTGCCGGTGTACGACCTCAAGATCCACCCGCGCGACCATGAGCTGATCGCGGCGACGCACGGGCGCAGCATCTGGATCGTGGACATCACGCCGCTGCAGCAGGTGAACGCCACGGTGCTGGCCGCCGACGCCACCCTGTTCGAGCCGCGCACCGCGTTCCAGTACGGCGAGCAAGTGAACCTGATGGCGAGCGGCAACGGCAACGCGCAGGCGTTCTTCGCCACGCCGAGCCCGACCTACGGCGCCGACATCTTCTATCGCCTGGGGGCCAATGCCCCGGCGTCGGTACGGGTGAGCATCGCGAATGCCGCGGGCGAGGAGCTTGCCTCGCTGCCCGGCGTGGGCGGCGCCGGCGTGCACGCGGTGACGTGGAACTTCCGGAGCACGGTGCGTCCGCCGGCCGCGCCCGCAGTGCTGTCGCCGTCGGAGAAGCGCGACTCGATCCTCAAGGCGACGCGCGCCCCGGTGGTGCTCGACTCGCTGGTGAAGGCCAAGTACGACAGTGTCGCGATTGCGCGCGCCAAGCAGCTGCTCAACCCGCCGGCGGGCGGCGGCGGTTTTGGCGGGCGCGGTGGTGGCGGCGGCCCTGGCGGGCGTGGTGGCGTGGGTTGCGAGCGCCCGCTGACGCAGTGGGACACGTTCTGCGCGCGTCCGGGTGAGGGCGCCGCCCCGCGCCCAGGCACCCCCGATGCCGCCGAGGGTGGTGGCGTGCAGCGCGGCGGCACGGAGACTGATGCCGTGAAGAAGATCTTCGAGCTGATCGGCCTCAAGGTGCCGGCGCCGGCAGGACGCGGCTTCGGCAGCTTCGGGGGCGCCGTCGGCGGCGAGGCCAACACCGGCTCGTACCTGGTGACGCTGAAGGTCGGCGACAAGACGTACAAGCAGGTGCTCAAGGTCGAGCG
>Ga0334722_10002689_pt1 | contig 19786 bp, 15 predicted proteins | sample C3_bottom_MG_FD_207210 | JGI IMG/M metagenome (GOLD analysis project Ga0334722, IMG submission 207210) | Sediment microbial communities from Yellowstone Lake, YNP, Wyoming, USA - C3_bottom | ecosystem: Environmental > Aquatic > Freshwater > Lake > Sediment | place: USA: Wyoming | collected...
CTCCTGCTCGTTATCAACTGCGCGGGAGTTGCAGATCAGTCCGCCCAAACGCACCGAACCGCTTTGTGCGAATTTCATGATGCCCTTGCTGATGTTGTTGGCCGCGTACATGGCCATCATCTCGCCGGAAACGACGATGTAGATCTCTTCGGCCTTACCGTCGCGGATCGGCATGGCGAATCCGCCGCAGACCACGTCGCCCAATACGTCGTAAAAGGCGTAATCCAATCCCTCTTTTTCGTCATAGGCGCCCAGGGACTCAAGCATATTGATCGAGGTGATGATACCGCGGCCAGCGCAACCAACACCCGGCTCAGGGCCACCGGATTCAACACACCAGGTGCCGCCGTATCCGCGCTTGCGGATGTCTTCCAGTTCGACGTCCTCGCCCTCTTCGCGCAGGGTGTCGAGTACCGATTTCTGGGCCAGACCGCCCAGCAGCAACCGGGTCGAGTCGGCCTTGGGATCGCAGCCGACCACCATGACTTTCCGCCCCATTTCGATCAAACCGGCCACGGTGTTCTGGGTGGTGGTTGATTTGCCGATACCGCCTTTGCCGTAGATTGCTACTTTCCGCATGATGTTCCTCCAAAAGTTATCTGTGGGTGATTGAGTTTGTGTGCCGTCGGTTGTCAGTATCCCATGGCAACGGTCGTGCCAGTAGTGGTATGGCAGGTGAAGATTGCTGTCTATCGTCCCGAAATTATTGGCTAAAAAATATCTCTTGCCGAATGGAGCCAGGTTTTGCGGGCCACTTCCGGCCTGGAGCCAATGTCGGGCGGGAAACAATCGTGAAGGGAAAGAGACATTTTTGTCGGCAGGGTCGGTAAGGAGGAAAGGCTACAAAATTGTTTGATTTACTACCTTTTTGCCGGGCTGATTAACATCTTGGTGTGGAAGCAATCAGGTCTCGGTGCGGTTGCATTGGTGAAAACCTCCACAATATCCGGATGTTGTGAATATTGTGGAGCCTGGCGGCGTGGTGGAACGCAACTTGCTCAATGTGAATAACTGGAGCGGTAGCCTGAGTGGCTTCAGCCGCGAATGTTTGATGGCCGAGAAATTCGCGGCTGAAGCCGCTCCCACAGGAGTTGCACAAACGGTTCGCAATGGCAAGCAAACAAAAATCAGCGCATGAGGAATCGCCCGTGACCCCGGAAATATCATCAGGCCGAGTCGTAAGCACCGAACAGCTAGAAATTCAGGCCCTTTATCAGATCGCCCAGCTCATTGAGTCGGCCCTGGATCTGGACAAGGCTCTGTCCGAGGTTTTGCGCATCCTGCACGAGACCCTACGCATGGAACGGGCCACCCTGGTTCTGCCCGATGAGTCCGGCTCGCGGCTGGCCATTCGCGCCTCCTACGGTCTGACCCCGGCCGAGGCCCGCAAAGGGGTATATCGGCTGGATGAGGGGATCATCGGTAAGATCTTCCGCAGCGGCCAACCCTTCGTGGTTCCGGACGTCCACAAGGAACCCCTATTCCTGAACCGCACCGGGGCCCGCAGCCGCTTCAACAAGGCGGAAATCTCCTTTCTGGGGGTGCCGGTGGTGCTGATGGAGCGCCCGGTGGGGGTACTGACCGTGGATCGGCTGTTCGGCATCGATGTCTCTTATGAAGAAGACATCCGCTTTCTAACCGTGGTCGCGACCTTGATCGCCCAGTTCCTCAATCTGCACAAGGCCATCGCCAAGAAGGAACAGCTGCTGATCGAGGAGAACATCTCCCTCAAGGCCGAGCTGCAAAACCGCTATAGTCACCACAATATCATCGGCCAGTGCAAGGCCATGCAGGAGGTCTTCCGCTACATCGACAAGGTGGCGCCCAGCCGGGCCACCGCTCTCTTGCTGGGTGAGTCCGGCACCGGCAAGGAATTGGTGGCCCGCGCCATCCATCTGGCCAGCCCCCGGCGCGACAAGCCTTTCATCAAGATCAACTGCGCCGCCCTGCCCGATAACCTGCTGGAGAGTGAATTGATGGGTCACGAGCGGGGGGCCTTCACCGGCGCCATGGCCCTGAAGAAAGGCCGCTTTGAACTGGCCGACGGCGGCACCATTTTTCTCGACGAGGTGGGGGAGTTGCCCTTGCCTTTGCAGGCCAAGCTCTTGCGGGTCTTACAGGAGCGGCAGTTTGAGCGCTTGGGCGGCACCACCACCATCACCGTCGATGTGCGGATTATCTCCGCCACCAACCGCAGTCTGGAAAAGGCGGTGGAGGATAAAACCTTCCGGGAGGATCTCTTCTACCGTTTGAATGTGGTACCGATCATCCTGCCGCCCCTGCGTGAACGCTCCGAGGACATCCCGGTGCTGCTCGATCATTTCCTGCGCGAGAGCAATAAATTACACAAAGGTAAGGTTCGCCTGGCCCGACCGGTAATCGATTTCCTCATCGACTACGCTTGGCCGGGCAATGTTCGGGAGTTACAGAATCTGGTCGAGCGCCTGGTGATTATGGCCGAGGGCGGCATTCTGGGGATGTCGGAGCTGCCTTCCTATATGACCTCGCCCCCGGAGCCCGCCGTCGTTGAGCACCAGCGGGAGAACAATTATGTGACGCCATCGCCGACCACTCACAATGGGACTGCGGAAACCCGGTCGGCAAACTCTTCCCTGGAGGCCATGGAGCGGCGAGAGATTGAGGCTGCCTTGGTGCGGCACGGCTGGGTGCAGTCGCGGGCCGCCCGGGAGCTGGGTTTGACCCAGCGCCAGATTGGCTACAAGATCAAGAAACTCGGTCTGATCCCGCCCGACTACCTGGCCTGATGCACCAAAATGTAGATATGTTTTCATTTCAGGAAATTGAATTACGAAAACGTGTAATTATTTCCATATTCAGGCCATTCCTTACATAGCTTTTAGAAAATTTAACTACGTAATATTGAGTAGATATTTAATTTCATACGATTATCACGCTCTTTGGCACGCTCCTTGATATGTACTTGACATGTAGGAAAACAAGTACGCAACCCGGCAGAACAACATCCAACAAGGAGATCAGGCGATGAAACAGGTAGTGGCAATCATCAAGCCCTTCAAACTCGATGAGCTGAAGGAGAATCTGGCCGCCATCGGCACTTACGGCATGACCGTCAGTGAGGTCAAGGGTTTCGGTCGGCAAAAGGGGCACACCGAGGTTTACCGGGGGGCGGAATACAAAGTCGAGTTCATCCCCAAGATCAAGGTGGAGATTGTGGTTGACGCCGGGATGGTAGCCAAGGTGATCGAGACGATCATCAAGAGCGTCAAGACCGGCAACATCGGCGACGGCAAGATCTTCGTGCTGCCGGTGGAATCAATCTGCCGGATCCGCACCGGGGAAATGGATAAAGATGCAATTTAACGCCAAATATAAGGAGAGAGGTGGAGCCATGAAGAAACTAGTTACACTTATACTACTAACCATGTTGCTGTGCTGGGGCGGTGCCGCAGCCATGGCGGCTGATCCGGTGGCTGACCCCAGCGGCGCCAATACCGGAACCGCAGCCGACGTGATCGGGGCCACCGCCGGTGCGCCTACTGCTGACGACATGACCAACTTGGGCAAAACCGAGCCCTTGGCCGTCAAGCTGGCCGATGTGGTCGGTCATAACCGGGTCGCCATCAACATTGTCTGGACCTTGGTTTGCGGCTTCCTGGTCATGTTCATGCAGGCCGGTTTCGCCATGGCGGAAGGCGGCTTCACCCGGGCTAAGAATGCCGGCCATACCATGGCCATGAATTTCATGATCTACGGTATCGGTATCTTGGGCTATTGGCTGTGCGGCTTTGCTATCCAGATGGGCGGGGTTGGCGGTGTGGCCACGCTGGGCGGCGGCGGGGTATTGAATCACGAATTCGCCATTACCTTGTTCGGGAAGACCTTCGGTCTCTTCGGCACCAAGGGCTTCTGTCTGTCTGGGGAAACCTATGATGCAGTAGTCTTTACCATTTTCCTCTTCCAGATGGTGTTCATGGATACCACTGCTACCATCCCGACCGGCTCCATGGCTGAGCGCTGGACCTTCAAGTCTTTTGTCTTCTACGGTTTCTTCATCACCGCTCTGGTGTACCCGCTGTATGCGAACTGGGTGTGGGGCGGCGGCTGGCTCTCCCAGCTAGGCGGTAATTTCGGCCTTGGTCATGGCCATGTCGACTTCGCAGGATCTTCAGTAGTACATATGACCGGTGGCGTGGCCGCTCTGGCCGGTGCCATGGTGCTTGGACCACGGATCGGCAAGTTTAAGGCTGACGGCACCCCCAACGCCATCCCGGGTCACCATATTCCCATGGCCATGGTCGGCTGCTTCATCCTGGCCTTCGGCTGGTTCGGCTTCAACGCCGGTTCCACCTTGGCCGGTGGCGATCTGCGGATCGGTGTGGTCGCCGTCAATACCATGCTGGCCTCGGCCGCTGGTGCCTTCTCGGCCATGATGTACATGTGGCTTCGTTACGACAAGCCGGATATCTCCATGGCGGCTAACGGACTCCTGGCAGGCCTGGTGGCCATCACCGCCCCTTGCGCCTTTGTGCCCTCCTGGGCCGCAGTATTGATCGGCGGTATTGCTGGCATCCTGCTCTGCATCAGCGTCTTCTTCGTGGAGCGGGTCATGAAGGTCGATGATCCGGTCGGCGCCGTATCGGTCCATGGTGTCAACGGCGCCTGGGGTGTGTTGTCGCTGGGCCTGTTCGCCGATGGTACTTACGGTGACGGCTTGAATGGGGTCAAGGGAACCGTCAAGGGGTTGTTCTATGGTGATGCCTCGCAGTTCGTCGCGCAGCTTATCGGCACTCTGACCAACATCATCTTTGTCTTTGTGGTCATGTACGTCTTCTTCAAGGTTCTCAATAAGTTCGTGCCACTTCGGGTTTCTGCGGAGGCGGAGCTGGAAGGCATTGACCAGAGCGAAGTGGGCGTCACTGCCTACCCGGAGTTCCACCTGAACAAAACCCATCGCTAATCATTAATTGCCGGGGCGGCGCGATGCCGCCGCCCCGGATAAACAAACTTTATAAGGAGTGCAAGATGAAAACGACAAAGAAACTCAGCCTGGCAGTACTCGGAACCGTCTTCTCCCTTGGCCTGGCCACCACCGCCATGGCCGAGGAGGCCAAGCCCACCGCCGACCTCAACGTGGCCTTGCTCAGCCAGTATGTATGGCGGGGGTTCATTACCAGCAAGGACAGCGTGGTGATCCAGCCCTCGATGACCGTAGCCTACCAGGGTGTTGGGGTCAATCTCTGGGGGAACCTCGACAGCAAGCAGTACAAAACGGACGGTTCCGAGAAAACCAGCAACTTCAATGAGACCGATCTGACCCTCTCCTATGATGGCTCGGCCGGAATCGTCGGGTACGGCGCTGGATATATCTACTACGGTCTGGAGGGAGTGCGGGATACCCAGGAGGTTTACGCCAAGGCCAGCCTCAATACGCTGCTGACCCCGACGCTGACACTCTACAAGGAGTTCACCGCCACCAAAGGATGGTATGTCAAGCTGGGCATCGGTCAGACCCTGGAGCTGACCAAGGACATCAAGCTGGCCCTGGGTGCTGGCGCCGGTTACCTCGACAGCCAGACGGGGTACAACGAACTGCACGACGGGGTGCTCTCGGCGACCTTGTCGGTGCCGGTGGTCCAGTACGTCACGGTCAGTCCGCAGTTGTACTACTCGTTCCCGCTCAGCTCCAAGGCCAAAGACTATTTGAAAGCAGTGAACCTCACTGAGAAGGCCGATTGTCTCTATGGTGGCGTGGCCGTGGATTTTGCCTTCTAAGCAAGCTCTCCTTGGAATCCACTTTCAATCGCCTGGGTGGATTCCTAAAAAGGGCCTTCCTGTTGCGGTGAGGGTCCTGAAGATGGGGGACCGGCGAGAGCCGGTCCCCTGACTTCGAATCTGCGTTTCTGCCAATGTTATCCCACCTGATGCGCAGAAACCTACCAGCTAAGCCTCTTGCAAAAAGTCTCGCAAAGTGTCTCCCCCTCCATTTATGGGAGGGGGTTGGGGGGAGGGGATTTTCTCCTTCTCCCCCAGGGATAACGATACCCCTTGTGGATTGACTATTTCTGGGTAGCGGATATGCTGTTAAAATTTCCCCGCCTGAGCCACGGCACCGTATTATGACCTTCTCTCCGGAGCCCTCGATCAGCCATGAAAATTCTCATCGCCCTGATATCCACCCTTATCCTGGTTTCTTTCCCGGTTTTGCCTGCATTGGCAACCGCCAACCCGCTGCCGCCAACCGTTCCCGATTTGACGGCTACAATCTGGGGCCTGGCCGGTCTGCTCCTCTTTGTGGTCGCCTATCTTCTGGTGGTTAGCGAGGAAAAACTCCACCTGCGCAAGAGCAAGCCGGTGCTGCTGGCCGCTGGCCTGCTTTGGGTGCTGGTGGCCCTGGCCTATCGCCAGGCGGGGCTCGATCCCGCCGAATACCACGAGGCGGTCAAGGCTAACATCCTCGAATACAGCGAGCTCCTGCTCTTCCTGCTCTCGGCCATGACCTACATTAACGCCATGGAGGAGCGCAACGTCTTCCAGGCCCTGCGCTCCTGGTTGGTTTCCCGGGGGTTCTCGCTGCGGATCATTTTCTGGCTCACCGGGCTGCTCTCCTTCTTTATCTCGTCGTTGGCCGACAACCTGACTACGGCCTTGATCATGGGCGCGGTGGTCATGGCCGTGGGCCGGGGCCACAAAAAGTTCATTGCCCTCTCCTGCATCAGTATTGTTGTGGCGGCCAACGCCGGCGGCGCCTTCTGCCCCTTTGGCGACATTACCTCCCTGATGGTCTGGCAGAAAGGTCAGTTGGAGTTCTTTGAGTTCTTTCGCCTCTTTCTCCCGGCCTTGATCAACTGGCTGGTTCCGGCCGCCCTCATGAGCCTGGCCGTACCCAAGAGCCATCCCGAGAAAATGCGTGAACCATTGGTTATGAAGTATGGGGCGCGGCGGATCATCGCCCTCTTTCTCCTGACCATCGTCACGGCGGTGGTGCTGCAAAGCCAGCTTGGCTTGCCACCGGCCCTGGGGATGATGCTGGGACTCGCCTATCTGGGAATTTGTTCCTATTTCATCAAACTCCATGAAAAGCGGCGGGACTGGAACGACCCCATCCTTGGCCACGGCGACCCGAAACCGTCGCCCAGTGGCGACGCCTATTTCGACGTGATGGGCCAGATGGCCCGGATCGAGTGGGACACCTTGCTCTTTTTTTACGGGGTGATGCTCTGTGTCGGCGGACTGGCCCAGTTCGGCTACCTGGCTGTTCTCTCCCGGCAGCTCTACACCGGGATGGGCGCCACCTCGGCCAACGTCATGATCGGCCTGATCTCGGCGGTGCTGGACAATATTCCGGTGATGTACGCGGTGTTGACCATGAACCCCGCCATGTCCCACGGCCAATGGCTGCTGGTTACGATGACCGCCGGGGTTGGCGGCAGTATCCTCTCCATCGGCTCCGCCGCCGGGGTGGGACTGATGGGAGCCGCCCGCGGCAGCTACACCTTCAGCAGTCATCTCAAATGGGCCCCGGCCGTGGCCCTGGGGTACGCCGCCTCGATTTACGCCCATCTGCTGATCAACCGGAATTTGTTCTAAAGTTAAGCACAATACCTATCACATGCAGACCCTCACCATCACCAAATCCCTCGGTTATTTTCTGCTGGCTGGTCTTTGTGAAATCGGCGGCGGTTATCTGGTTTGGCTCTGGCTCCGGGAAGGAAAAAGCATCGGGCTCGGCATCCTGGGCGGGATTATCCTTTGCCTGTACGGCGTGATCCCAACCCTGCAACCCCAGGGAGATTTCGGCCGGATCTACGCGGCCTACGGTGGGGTCTTTATTGTTTTATCGATCTTCTGGGGCTGGAAAGTGGATCAGGTGCAGCCGGATCGGTATGACCTGATTGGTGGTGTGGTTTCATTGATTGGTGTGCTCATAATTATGTACTGGCCTAGATCCTAAAAGTAGCGATGCACCTTGAAATGCCACGATAATGGGCTGAAACTGTGGTGTAATTTGAATTTGATATTTTTCTCTACCCGCCGTTCTACCCGTTAAGATTTTACAGGTTCCCTTTAGAGCAGTTTTCGGATTATCAAAGGTAGGCACAGCCCGCAGCCCCAGCAACGTGAATGGTGTTGGGCTATTCTGGTATCCTTGGGCGATTTGTCGAAATCGGCGATTGACATATAACCGAATCTACCACCAAAGCAAAGAGCCGACCGTCTTTCTGTGTATCATTCAGACCGTGTTTTCCGCATCGGGCATCTTTTCCCGGCTGGAATATGCCATCCCCTCCCAAAAATAAATCAGAATAATTTTACCATATGACCGTAGATGTCCTATGGTGCCGTCTATACTGAAAGAAAAACCAGTGGAGGGCACCATGCAATCTCAACACGCCATCATTCCGGCTACGTCTAAAGGCAACCCGCAGTTATCCGCCTTCGGCATCGACCTGGGCACCACCAATTCGGCCATTGCCTCCCTGGCCTGGAACCCATTACTACGCAGCACCATCAAGGCTGAGTGTCTGGCCATCAGGCAGACATTGCCGGACGGCTCCGCCATCTCATCCGACATTGTCCCCTCGGTGGTCGCCCTCCAGCAAAACGACCTGCTGATCGGCACCGGCGCCAAAGGGCTGAAAGCCATGAAAGGATACGTTCCTGGTCAGAACATATTCTCCGAATGCAAGAACGACATCGGGGTGCGTCGCACCTATCATGAGGCCCCACCCGGATTTCGCACCGCCCGGGAAGTATCCTCGACTATCCTGGAATTTCTGATGCAGCAAGCCACCGGCCTAGCCGGGCCGTGGGGGCAGCGGGTGGTGGTGACGGTTCCCGCTTCCTTCAGCTCTGCCCAACGCCGCGAAACGATCTCGGCGGCGCAGATGGCAGGGCTATCCTGTCATGAGGGGATGCTTCTCGATGAACCGGTGGCCGCCTTCATCGACTATATCATCACCAATGAAGAGCGGCTTGACCTGGTTCCAGGGGAAGAAAAACGGCTTCTAGTCTTCGACTTCGGGGGCGGCACCAGCGATGTGGCCATCTTTACCATCACCGGCCAGGGCGCGGGCAGCCCCGTGCAGATTGCCCCCCTGGCGGTGTCGCGCTATTACCAGATCGGCGGCGGCGACATCGATCGGGCCATTGCCCACCAGGTGTTGATCCCGCAAATTATCGCGCAGAACTCCCTCGATCGTTACACCCTGGGCTATCAGGAGAAGAAACGCCTGGAGGCGCCGCTAACGGAATTGGCGGAATTTCTGAAGATCCATCTCTGTAACCGAATCATGGCGATGCCCGAGCATGGCGCCGCTAACCCTGAAGCGGACGAGATGACGGTCACCATGGAGGAACAGTTCTTCTACCAGGTGGGGAAGCATGAGTTGCAGCTCAGCAACCCCTGCTTGACGATGGCCGATTTCAAAGAAGTTCTGCGGCCCTTCCTTGACCAGGATTTGCTTTATGCAAAAGAGAATGAATACGTCAAAAGCAACTCCATCGTCGCCCCCTTGCGGAACAGCCTGGAACAATGTCGGCTTGATGTGGAAGAGATTGATTACATCCTGATGGTCGGCGGTAGCAGTCTTATTCCCCAGGTCTCCGACCTCCTGGCGGAGATATTCCCGGTAAGCGAGATTCTCACCTACGAAGAGCCCGCCTTAATGGCCGGAGCGGTGGCGCGGGGTGCGGCCTATCAGGCCCTGTCCCTGCTCCAGTACGGGAAGGGGATTGTTGAGACGGTATGCGGTGATCGAATACTGGTGCGAACCGATACCAATGGGGTGGAGTTGATCCCCAAGGGGGCAAGCCTGCCTTACCCGGCCCAGGACTTTGCAACCTGCCAGGCGCTGGCCTTGCCAGAAACCTCAATAGCAGGCTCGACGGTTCGGGTCGAAATTGAAGGTGGCAACGGCAGGTTGTTGTTCAGCTCGTCCTGGACAATTGACCAGCCTGTCCGGCGCGGTGAATCGCTGCTGCTGGAATACCGGATGGACGCCGACCAGGTTCTGCACCTGCGGCTGAGCGGCGGCGACAATCGGGATTTGCCGGAGTTCAACTGCCTTATCGAACATCCCTTGACCGCCGTGCACAACAACAACGACCGGAAGAACCGGATGCTTGAGCTGGAAGAAGAGCTGCGCCTTGGTAAATTCACTCAGGATGAAGAGCCGGGCAAGCTCCTGGAGCTGGCCAAGCATTGCACCGCCCTGGATCAAAACGAAAAGGCCCTGGGACTCATGAGCAGCGCCCTCAGCAAAAAGGGGCCGGATGTGGAAATCCTCAATTTTATGGGCATCTGCTGCGATAACCTGGGCGATACCGGGCGGGCGATGAAGCTCTATCGGGAAGCGGCTCAGGTGCCGCCCCATAACAGTTCACCGTTGTTCAACCTGGCCCTGTCTTTGCGACAAAAGGGGCAATATGAAGAAAGCCTGCGCACCCTAGACGAGGCCATTGCCCGGTATCCTAATCTGGTCTACTACGTTTTCCGGGCCGAATTGCTGGTGGAGCTCGGGCTGCCAGAGGCGGAAAAGAAAGCGGCCCTGGAAAAGGCCATTGGCGGGATGGCCAGATCGTTACCAGAACTGGACTCCTGGGAAATACATTGGCTGCGCAAGGGGGCGCGAATGCAGGGTGATGACGATCTGCTCCGGCGTCTGGATGCCGAGGTAAAGCGCCGAGATGCCGGGGAAGCGGAAGAGCGGCAGGGCATGCTGCCGATCATCCGCCAGGATTTGGTGGTTGTCGGACAAGTCGAGGGAAAATGTAATGATAGTTGCTCTGCCACAATTCTGTTGGTGGATGACGCACCAGTCATGCTGGATACCTTGCTAATAATGCTCCCTCCATATGAGCTGCATGACCATTGCTTTCTTACTGCATCCGATGGCGAAGTTGCATTGGAAATTCTCAGGGCCGGTGAAGTTGACCTGGTTTGCACCAACATCAACATGCCGAGGATGAATGGCTTCGAGTTGATGGAGCATCTCCGAGATGAGTTCCCTAATATCCCCTACATGGCTTTTGACAAAGACGATTTCCCGGGGATGGAGAAAAGAGCCCTGAAGCAAGGGGCGTATGCTTACTTGGATGAGCCAAGGCTTATTCCAGCATTTGCGGCAACAATCAAACTCGGCCTGTTGCAGATTGGCAAGTTAAGAGTATATCCGAAGCCCAACGATTTTATAACATTAGCAGAATACCTGGACGCCCGCCCCCCTGCCGACGATGCATACTGGCATGATGAACTATATGAAATGGGTATAGCAATGGATCTTCGAGATGGTTTCTTTGGTAACCTCACGGAAGGTGATCCAGAAAAGTGTATCGCTTATCACCTAAGGAATGCTGCTTGGGGGGAAGAGGTGTGGGCAAAATTAAGAAGAGAAAGGCCAGAACTATTTAATAAACTAGGACTTCCCCCGAGTTCGAGAAAAGCAACCTGATGCAACGGATTCATGAACTATAAGTAATCGGTGCGGCCGACATGTGACTTGCACCAGCGGTGGCAGGAATCTTCTATTCAAATCCAGATACCCCCATGAAAGGCGGAACTGGTCACACCATGCGGGTATGCGGCTCTCTTGGAATACGTTATCACCAGAACAATTGGCGCCAGTGCATAGAGGAGATGGCAAATGGTAAAGGAGGAACCCTGATGGACCAGGACAAATCACCGAATGATCCACACAGCTTGAACGAGCCATGTCAGGATACTTCGGGAGAGAAATCCCAAGAGGAACAATACCACCGTTCAGGTGCTTCAAGGCTCTGAGCGAGGAAGAGCCAATGCCAAGGAAGTACAGCAGGGCTTATTGGGCGTGGATGTTCGGTCTACCGCCATCATCCAATAAGTCTTCGGAAAAGAAGTAGTTGGTTCCCAATTATCCAACCTTGTTGATACTTCACCAACAACGAAGAATGGGGAAACGTTTATGCCCAGAATAAATTGCCTGACGCCCTTTCTGGAATCAGGGAAGCAATTAAGGTCGGATTTGGTAGAGAGTTGGTCGGAATTACCCCAAGAGGAGAACGATTTAATTTATTCAACAGAATCAACTACGGCGGAAAAATCTACGTCAACCTCAACGCAAATGTCAGACTCATCAACATCGTCGCCGGGCCTGAACTCTGCCACCAAATAGAGCAAGGTTGCACTTGATTGAACACCATCTGTATGTGAAAGCTGCTCATTTCTCAGTATCCTTATTGTGTGCGGGGATCAATTTGACCGTGGCTTCGAGCTGCTTCATCAGCTCCGCCTCTCCCAGCGACTCCTTCGCTTCACGTCTCTGTATTGCAAACTGCTCATACTCGACCTGAGCTCGTTCATCGGCCATTTTTTTGCTTACCTTGCTCGCATCCGGCAACACCTCGCGGTCGTTAAAGCGCAAAAACTCATCCAGCTTGGTTTGCCAGTCTCGCATAAACACCTGCTTGCGCCGGGTCGCCTGGTTGCGTCTTCGGCAAAGTCCAGCCACATGGTGACGATGCGGTTCAACTCGCTGATTTCATCGCTACCCAGATAATTTTTGGCAACCGTCACATCGGTTTTACGAATCTCATCACGAGCCCAACTGGTCAGGCCCATATTCGGCAAGGCATGGTTGGCGCGCTGGGCAATCAACTCGGCGGCGGTGTGCCCAGTGGCGGCAAAGTGCAGCTTGTTTTGAATGATGCTGAAAAACTGATTGGTTTCCGGCAAGGAAGGCTCGTAGTCAGCCGCCAGTGAAAAAATCTCTCGCACCCGCAGGTACATGCGCCGTTCGCTGGCACGGATATCGCGAATCCGCGCCAACAATTCAGTAAAGTGGTCTGGCGCACCCGAACCGGCCACCGGTGGGTTTTTCAGGCGCTCGTCATCCATGACAAAGCCCTTAACAATATACTCTTTTAGCTGCTTGGTGGCCCAGATGCGAAAGCGGGTGGCAATCAGGCTTTTGACGCGGTAGCCAACAGAAATCACCATGTCCAGGTTGTAATACTCAAGCTTACGCTGCACCTCGCGCTTACCCTCGCGTTGAACTGTCAAATAATCTTTGACAGTTGCCTCAGCCGCAAGCTCGCCTTCCTCATAAATACTGCGGATATGGTGACTGATATTTTGCTTGGAAGTTTGAAACAACTCCGCCATCTGCTGCTGCGTCAGCCACAAGGTGTCATTCTCAAGGCGGGTTTTCAGCCGAATTGTGCCATCGTCACTTTGGTAAAGAACTATTTCACCCGCCATTAAACGCCCTCCATTTCAAACATGCGACTCAGGAACTCCGGCTTGATCCGGCGGATTTCTAGAGACTTTTCAATGCCTCCTTCGGCATCAGTACTCTTGAATACGGCAGGGCCTTTAATACTCCGCCAGCGCATCCAGCCGGAACACCGCATCCGGCTCAAGTTTGTCGGACTTCTCGTTAAAACGTAGCGTCATCCAGCGCCCCGATTTCTCAAGCATGACCATCAATGGTTGCCGGTACTGTTCGTGAATTGCCTGGGCCTTGTCGGGGGTATTGCCGCTATTCAGGAGAAATTCGCCTTTAACCTCAATCAACAGGATGCCGCCCCCCTTGTTTCTTCCTTTTACCTTCACCATGAAATCCGGGAAGTAGCCCCTTCCGTCCGGCATCACCAGGCCCACCGAGTGGGGTTTGCAGGGTTCGTTTCGGTGCCACCATTCCACGGTTTCCGACATGTCGGCATCAAGTAGCTGGGCAAATGTAGGCTTGGGCGACTACCACCGGGTCATACTTCATTTCAATCGTACACCTAAGAGCCAATAGCTGATTTGACCCTTGCCATTACGCGCTCAACTTGGCGAAGCCACGCACCACCAAGAAACAGCCCAGCGATTCGGCGAAAACACCGCGAAAGGTTATGCTCATGGCGTATCTTCCATCTCGCGCTCAATCTGCTCGATGCTCGGTAGGCTGGTCTGCAATTCAGCGGGCAGAGCCGCCACCAGTTGGTACTCCGCCACGCCCATGGGCTTGTTCGAGTCGCGTAGCACGTATTCAGCCACCACGCGATTTTTCGTTTTGCACAGGAGCAGGCCGATGGTTGGATTGTCCTGCTCCGACTTCATTTGCGCGTCCACCGCGCTCAGATAGAAACTCAGTTGCCCGGTGTGCTCGGGTTTGAAGGCCCCCGCCTTGAGTTCCACCACGACATAACAACGCAGCTTGAGGTGATAAAACAGCAGGTCGATGAAGAAACCGTCGCCGCCCACTTCGAGATGCACCTGGCGACCGACATAGGCGAAACCGGTGCCGAGTTCGATGAGGAATTGGGTAATATGCCGGTCGATGGCGGATTCAATGGCACGCTCTTCCGCATCCTCGCCCAGCCCAAGGAAGTCCAGCCGGTAAGGGTCTTTCAGCGATTCACGCGCCAGATCGGAATGTGGACGCGGCAGCTGGGCCGCGAAATTGGTGCTGGCCGTGCCGGTACGTTCGCGTAAGTGGGTTTCGATCTGGATCACCAGAATATTGCGCGACCAGTTATGTTCAATCGCCTTGGCGGCATACCAGCGGCGCTCTTCCTCCGAGCGCAATTTGTCCAGCAGGGCAAGCTGATGATACCAGGGCAATTGTGCAAGCACCCCTTGCACAAATTCACTATCCGGCCAAGTCTCGGCAAAGGCGCGCATGTATTTGAGATTGCGCGGCGAAAAGCCCTTCATGTCCGGGAAGGCGGTGCGCAGATCATGCGCCAGCCGCTCGATCACCTTGGCACCCCAGCCTTGTTGGGCTTGCCGTTCCAGAATATCGCGGCCAATCTGCCAATAAAGCAGCACCAGCTCGCGATTTACCGCCAGCGCCGCGCGCTGCTGGGCGGTGTGGATACGGGTCTTCAACTCCGCCAACCAGTCGGCGTAGCCAGTGGGGGCGGTGGTGAGGGCCACGGGGGTGTCGGAGTGTTCGCTCATGGCTCTTCTCCCAGCAGCATGGCCTCGATGCGGCGCTTGGCTGTTTCGAGTTCGGCTTTGGCTTCAGCGCAGTAAATATTGAAGGTGTCGCTCATACTATCTGCCTTTAATACTCCGCCAGCGCATCCAGCCGAAACACCGAATCCGGTTCAAGTTTATCGGACTTCTCGTTAAAACGTAGGGTCATCCAGCGCCCCGATTTCTCAAGCATGACCATCAATGATTGCCGGTATTGTTCGTGGGAAGCCTGGGCCTTGTCGGGGGTATTGCCGCTGTTTAGAAGAAATTCGCCAGGTAAAAAGCAAGAGCCGGTTTGACCCTCGCCACATCTCTCTTCGTCACTTCCTCTTTCTTGGCGATTTCGAGCGCCCATCAACATACCACTCAAACAGGCGGGCAAAGAACTCCTTCGACACTTCGTCGTCCTCGCTGACCTTTTTGTAGAACTTGAAATTGTCGTTCACCAAGTCTTCAAAAGCATCTTTAGCGACCTGGTGGAAGGTGGCCTCGACCGCGTGTCGCGAGCCATTCTTGAGCTGCTGCTGGAGCGCCTCGTCATCACCGATTTTCTTTTCGAGCTGCTTGATCACCATGATCTCGTCTTCGGTGAACGAGGTGTTGAAGCGGCTGTTGAGGTCTTCAATGATCTTTGAGAGCGCCTGCCAATCTTCTGTCGTTAGAGTGGCCCCGCCACCGTAGTTGAGCGGATCAACCTTCGTCTCGCCGCGTTTCAGCCCAATGTCCTTCTTGGTGTTCTTGCGCACGGCGAGCTTTTCCATGTCCACCATGCCGAGCACCTCCAGCGGCAGTTCCCCCTTCTTGGCAAGCAGCTTCGGCAGCAGGAACCGCAGGAACACAAAGAGCTTCTCCAGCCCGGTATCCCGGAGCGGGACAAGGTGGGAGATAAACGAGTAGAGCTTCACGAAATCGCGGGCCTTGGACTTGTAGTCCACCTGCTCTTCTTCGGCTTCCGCCTTCCACTTCGTGGTAACGGGATCGACGGCAGCGTGCAGCAGCGGCAATTTCGGCTTATCAGCGAACCACAGCCCGGCGAAGGCCTCCACAGCCGCCACTTCGTGAATCCCGAATTTATCGAGGTCGGTGCGGATGTTGTAAAGCTGGTTTGGATCGGTCTCTTTGGAAAGCGTGATGCGGTCGTAGAAGGGTTGAAAGCCTTTCTCTATCTCTTCGGCACTGTTCTCAAAGTCCAGCACGAAGGTCTCTGTCTTGCCCGCCGTGGTGCGGTTCAGGCGCGACAGGGTTTGCACACACGCCCCGCCGCTGAGTTTTTTATCCACATACATGGCCACCAGCTTGGGCTGGTCGAAGCCCGTTTGGAACTTGCTGGCCACGATCAGGAAGCGGTATTCGTCCGCCTCAAAACGATCTGCCGTGGCCGCCTCCGGGAAACCGTTCATCTTGGCTTCGGTGTATTCCTTGCCGTCCTTGGCATCTTTCACGGTGTCGGTGAAGGCCACCAGCGCCTTGAACGGGCTGCCGATGGCTTGCAAATAGGCATCCACAGCCAGCCGGTAACGTACGGCGTGCAATCGCGACGAAGTGACGATCATCGCCTTGGCTTTGCCGTCCAGCTTGGCGCTGACCGAGGCTTGAAAGTGGGCGACGATGATGGCGACTTTCTTGGCAATCGTCCGCTCATGGCGGCTGACGAATTGCTTGAGCAGCGTCTTGGCCTTCGCCCCATCGAACTCGGGATCGTCCTTCACCTTCTTCAATAGCGCCCAGTATTGGTCATAGGTCGCGTAGTTTTTCAGCACATCGAGAATGAAACCCTCCTCGATTGCCTGGCGCATGGTGTAGAGGCTGAAGGGCCGGTAACTCCCATCCGCCTGCTTGGTGCCGAACTGCTGCAAGGTCTCGGGCTTGGGCGTGGCGGTGAAGGCGAAGTGGCTGACATTCTTTTGCGGGCCGCGCTGCTTCAACTCCTCCAGAACCCGATCATCGACCGTCTTCTCCTCCTCGTCCTTCTGCTCGTCGTCCGAGGCGTACGACAACACCCTTTGCACCGCCTTGGCGCTGTCACCACCCTGCGAGGAGTGGGCTTCATCCACAATCACCGCAAAACGTTCCCCCGGCAGCTCACCCATGCTGTCCAAGATCTTGCCGAACTTCTGTAGCGTGGAGACGATAATGCGCTTGCCGTCTTCCAACGCCCTTTTGAGATCCTTCGAGGTCATGCCGTCATCGGCGGAGATGTTGACCAGCATGCCCGGGGTCTCGATCACTTGCTTCAGCGTGCGTTGCAACTGGCGGTCGATCACCCGGCGATCAGAGATCACGATCACCGAGCTGAATACCGGCTTGCCGTCCGGCGTGTGCAGAATGGCGAGGCTGTTGGCCAGCCAGGCGATGCAGTTGGTCTTGCCGCTGCCCGCGCTGTGCTGGTTGAGGTAACACTTGCCCGCCCCGTGCTTCCGGGCATCGGCCCCCAGTTCGCGCACGCAGGTCAGTTGGTGGAAGCGCGGGAAAATCTGCCGCTGCTTGTCGGTCTTCTTGCCCTTGTCGTCCAGCACATCCACCACGCGGATGAAACGCTGGACCAGGTCGAGGATGCGGGGCTTCTGCCAGACTTCCTGCCACAGGTAACTGGTCGCATAGCCGATCTTGCAGGGCGGATTGCCCGCGCCGCCGTCCGCGCCCTGATTGAAGGGCAGGAACTGGGTCTTGGCCCCGGCGAGTTCGGTGGCCACATAGACCAGGTCGTTGTCCACGGCAAAGTGGGCGAGGCAGCGCTTGAAGCGGAACAGCGGCTCCTTGGGATTGCGGGTTTCCTTGTATTGCTTCAGCGCGTGAATCACATTTTGCCCCGAGATCTGGTTCTTCACCTCAATGGTGAAGATGGGCAGGCCGTTCAAGAAGATGCCCATGTCGAGCGATTTCTCGTCAGCCTCGGAGAACTTTAACTGCCGTTGGATGTGCAGGAGGTTTTCGTGGTAAAGCCTGCGGCTTTCCTCGGCCACCGGGTTGGTGGGCTCGAAGTAGCAGAGGACGAAATGCCCGCCGCCGTGGATATCGAAACCTTTGCGCAGGGCGTGCAGCGTGCCTTCCTTGTCCACCACTTCCTTGATGCGCTTGAGCAGATTGCGGGTCGCCAGATCCTTGTCGCCGATCAGCTCGCAGTAGTCGGCCCACTTCTTCGTTTGCGTGGCGCGGATGAAGGAGATAACCGTCTCCGGCCGCAGGCACAGGGCCTTGTCGTAATCCTCCTGCTGGGCGGAGAAGAAGCCATGTTGCTTCAGCAGGACATCCTCGATGTGTTCTTCAAAAGCGGCTTCGGAGGTGATTTTCGGCATGGTTAGTTCCGGGTGGGTTGGCGGACATCAATCTGGCCGGTGACAGCGGCGGAGATCAGTGCGCTGCGGTGTTCTTGCAGGAGGTCGATGGAGGTTGAAATCTCTTGGAATAGAACTGTTCTCGAATGAATGGCGCGAGCCACTGTCTCTTGAATTTGCATCGATGGGATCGGAATTGTCTCTTTCATCAAAGAACGAATGTTTAGAGGTCTATTTCTGCCTGCGGCACCTCGTGAGTGCTCGTTAAGAAGAAAGTCGCCGTGATTGGTGCATAACAACCCGAAGAGGTATTCGGTCAGGGCGATTCCAGGAACTCCACGAATGACTGGGTATCTATGGGAGACAACGCATCCTGTTTCATCTTTGCCAGCCATCGCCACTGCACCTTCCCATGCAAACTGGCCGCTGATAATTAGGTCGCCTTCCTCAACCCAAAAGAAATCGGATTCGCCCATGTCGTCCATCTCACTCGCGTCCTTGTGAAATAGACCCCGGCCCCGATTGAACAACCCAATGCGCGTGTATGACTCTTCCTGTTGTTGTAGTACGGGCCTGGACATTAAGCAGGCAGCATTCCCAAATCGCAAACGTTGTGTGTTTGGCAAATCCATCGACGACAATACGAGCGACGTAATTTTTTCTTTCAGCAGTTCCATCAGCCGCCGCTGCTCCGCCACCAGCCCATCAATCTTCGCCGTCTCCCGGTCCAGAAACTCCGCAATGGCGGTTTGCTCAGGGAGGGGAGGAATCGGCAATTGGGTCGAAAGAATCGCCTCTTGATCAATGGTTGTCATCGTGTTGATTTTTGCTTTTGCGATCATGGTGGATCGATAAACAATCGAGTTCAAAACGAAGCTACCGAAGCGACTATCCAAGAGTTGTTTTTGGGGACGAGCACGAATCAGGTGGCATTCGTAAACCGCGGGCTCGGGGCAGTTGCCTGCCATTGCTACTACAGCGATGCCATCCTGTTTGAGAGAGGACCGGACAAAGAAAAGGTCGCCGACTAAAACTTCGTAACATGATAGTTCGATCGGATCGCACTTGACCCGATCGAGTGAATCGAAATCAACACTAAAGTCAGATCGATAGATGTCGAAGACATTTACGAGCATTGCGCCTTCACCGAACTCTTCTTTCTTTTTGAAAATTCCGTTTGATAAAGGCGCTGCAATAACCCGTCGAATCGGCTTCACCACCCACTCCTCCGGCACCTCCCCCAGCCACTCCACCCCACTGGCCTTATATTTCGGATAGCGCGGGAAGCTCATGGCTGCACCTGCCAGATGGGGCGCTCCCGCCAGTCGTGCGGGAAATCCATTGCCTTCACCGGGGCGGCGTGCAGGGCGATCAAGTCCTTGAGCCGAGTGCGCCAGTGATGTTGCGGGGCGATAATGTCCATGAAGTGCAAAAGAATCACCAGCGAGTTGTACAGCTTGCGGGAGCCAGTGATGAACTCTCCATGCAAATGCCTGGGCTTGCTCCTCGGATCCTTGGGAGTTATGGAAAAATCACGGTTCCACAGGCGGGAATGGTGGGCACAGACGTTGCGCACCAGGGAAAGATG